>Ga0123342_1001013_pt1 | contig 46778 bp, 23 predicted proteins | sample Turbeawhitnodule_FD_89960 | JGI IMG/M metagenome (GOLD analysis project Ga0123342, IMG submission 89960) | Root nodule microbial communities of legume samples collected from Mexico - Turtle bean Mexico white nodule | ecosystem: Host-associated > Plants > Roots > Nodule | place: Mexico: Nepantla...
GATTGATTCCATTCCCTTCTACTTGCATTTGTTTGTGTTCATTGCTATCAAACAACTTTCTTACTTTTCCTACTTATTTGTGTTTCTCATAGGCTTGGGATGCGTTCTGGGTTTATAAGAGTATTAGAGGCACTTGAATTTGGGGAGAATTTGACTTTTACTGTGGTTGGTTGTAAAAGCAGTGACTGTCTTGTGAATTTTGGATATGATCTTATACTCTTTACTGGTCTGATCATCTTATTGATTGCTATATTTCTCAATTTTAATCCCTTAATGATCTTCTTCAATCTGAGAAGCTTGTTAATTTGGTCTTATAATATAATTTTTCTGGACTTGATCACCAAACATAAAGGTTGTACTGCCAACCTGTTTCTCTCCATCAGTACTTGGAATTGTTTCTTGTAACACCGTTTTGTAATTTCTTAAGATAGATATTAGTTTTCTTGATTTAATTCTCCAAGCTTTCTCTTGTCCTCTACAGGGAGATAATGGATGTGTGTCATATGTTTGGGAAACATGGAGATCCTGAAACTTTAGATTTTTTTTCTAATTATTCTTTGGATAATCATGCAGAGTGGGATTTCATGCCTAATTGTAACAGGCAAAAGAGTTTAAGCAGGATTCCGGTTGAGGATTAAAAAACATAAATTTGAATATAGTTCTTGTTTGATTAATGAAATCTATCAAATCTAGCTGTTTGATCTGTGATTATGTTGATTCCTTTCCAACACATTAAAGGTTAATAATAATACAATGGTCAGTGAAGATGTCTCCCTTTTATTTGAAACTTTGTACATTGAGCATATTTTTCGAGACTGATATGTGAGGTAGGATGTTGAAACACTAGCCAGGGATCTGTGAAGCTTTAGGTTTTGTTACCCTAATATTTCTTATGTCTTTATTTATGAATGACTAAACTTCTTGTTTGGATTCTAAGTTTTGGTTGGTTTCACTGCTAACCCTGTAGTGTGACTGGCAACAGGTTTATAAAATGTTAACTTCTCTTAAATCATTTCTTTCAGCTTTTGGGTCATGTTTTTTTTAATTTCTTAGTGATTTGAATTTCTAACAACTTATATGAAGTACTGGATCAATAGTGAAAAAAATGATACGGAAAAATATCGTGGCCATTAATAGTTTGTGTTTCTTGTCCTGTTTCTCTGTTGTCAGTGAACTCTGCTTCTTTCTCTATTGCCCCATATGCATCTTTTTCAGCATTTTTACTCTTTTCTTATTGAAACTTGTACTTTTCTAAGTAATTTAGGCTTCTCATAGCTTTTGAGTCCTGGATTCATCGTGAAATTTGACCTACATGGTGAGTGCAATTGAAATTATTGAAAAGAGAGAATTGTTGATCTTTAGTTTTATAGTACTGAATTAGTTTTGGATTTGCTTAGGTGGAGCAAATTTGAAAGGTCATTTGCTTAGGTATTACTTCATTTACTAAATTATCAAGAGCATCAATTGAAATTATTGAAAAGAGAGAATTGTTGATCTTTAGTTTTATAGTACTGAATTAGTTTTGGATTTGCTTAGGTGGAGCAAATTTGAAAGGTCATTTGCATAGGTATTACTTCATTTACTAAATTATCAAGAGCATTGGACAATTTGATTTTGTATTGCATTCTATTGTTTTTAGTAGTTTTGGGTTACATTCTGAATATGACTCACCCGCATCCTTTATCTGATAGTATCTCTCATATCTTCCAATATGGGAATGATCTCCAACATGAGAGTTGTATTTAGTTCTATCTCCAATATGAGAATGAGGAAATGAAAAACAACAGTATATGAGAGCTTTATTTAGTTATATATTCAATATGAGAATGAGAACCAACAGTGTTTGGAATGTTTTCTCTATTTAGTTCTATCTCCAATATGAGAATGACAAACAACAGTATTTGGAATGACCCTGATGATTTGATTATCTGTTGCAGTGAAGACTTACTATGAGTGTCTGTTACGGTAGATTATTGGACTTAATGTGATGCTTTAGGTTTTATTCCATTTCCATTCACTATTTTTCTTATGTCATATATTTGGAATGGTTGTAGTCTTTCTTATTGGTTGAATAGTAGGAAGGCACATCTGACAGTTGTGTGTGTTTAAATATGATCATTGAAGTTAAGTTACCTTTATAGAAGTTTTTTTTGTATGATATACAAGTACATCCAATTTTAATTGGATATCCTTTGTTAACAACAATCCTTTTGGAATAGGATTTGTTTGAGCGCTAGTTTCGACATGAATGTGAAAGTTCAACTTGAAACGGCAGTCTTTATTGGATCTGAGCTTATTGGATCGAAGAGTTATTAGTTATAATTATAAAATTAAAATTGATTAATTAGTTAGATTATTATTTGAATTACTAGTTAGATTATTAATTAGATTATTAGTTAAGTTATTATTTAAATATTAGTTAGATTATCAGTTTAATTGTACAATTAGAATTATTAATTAGTTATAGTTAAATTATTAGTTAGATTATTATTTATATTATTAATTAGACTATTTTTTAGATTATTATTTAGAGTTTTAGTTAGATTATTATTTAAATTATTAGTTATATTATTAATTACATTATTAGTTAGTTTATTATTTAAAAATTATAGTTAGTTTATTATTTAAATTATTAGTTAGAATATAATTTAAATTTTTAATTAAATTAGTTGTAACTAATTAATTAGTTAAATTATTAATTTTAATTGTAAATTTAGAATTGATTAATTTTTAAATTGTATTTATGATTATAATTGTTTAATACGTTTACTATTCTTCAAATTACATGTATAATTATTACATTTTGAAATTTTTTATTAAAAGACTCTTAGTTTTTTATTTGAGACTTGATATATTTATTTGTCTAATATTCTTTTAATTGTAAATATGTTTTTTTTCAAACATTTTATAAAAATCAGAGGAGGTTCTACCAGTAATAAATATATTGAATCAATAAATATATTGAATGAGTTAGATAATTTGAGGAGAGTAATCATTTTTATTGCTGTTTATTATGTATAATTTTAAATGATTATGGACTAGAGTATTCTAAGTTATGAGACTCAGACACTTCTCTTAAACGGCGTGTCCGTTTCGGACACATGTATCAATGTCGACATTCGTATAATACTTATCGTTTATCGATGAAGTGTTCAATTCAAACAATATTTGTTGAATTTTTGAAAATTCTAACACGGTTCTAACACAATTTTGAAAAGAATAAATACAATAATTTTTTAAAAACACAAATTTATTGTATAAATTTTTATCATGATTATAAAAATAAGGAACAAATTCTTTTGAACTAGTCATGAAAAATATCTTCCTACTCCAAAACAATTTGAAACATACTTGTGCACATAAATATTTATTGTCAATTTATATAATTTATAATTATATAATATAGAGATCAATGTCCCCCGTGTCTTACTTTTTAAGAGATTATATGTATCTCCATGTCCGTATCTGTATCGTGTCAGTATCTGTGTCTGTGCTACATAGATTATAAGTGGTCTCATATATTTTTTTTATTCTTTTTTGGTATTAAAAAATATTGATAAAATTTTTCGGATAGGAAAAAAACCTTTGTAATAAGTTTTATTTAGGTATTCAGATGTGTTTTTGATGTATTAATAATGTGAATGTGAATTTGAAAAAGAAAAAGAAAAAGAAATTGATTCAGCTAATTTGAAGTACATTATCATCTTTTTGTTTGTACAGTTTATTAGATTTTAAATTGCTTTGATAATATTAAAACACAACTCAATCTTATTGTTAATAAGGTAAAGTTTATATTAATTTATTTTTATATAAAAAATTTCATATTATACATTATCATGCAACTTGACATCTCAGCTAGACTATCCTCTTATAAACAACAACAATCATACGTGATTATATAAAAATAATATTATTAAAAAAAAATACATTAATTTATATATTATAAAAAAATTATATTTAATTGATGTAGAATTTCTAACGACTCTTTCTTAACAACTTGAAAGAATGATACTTGCTTTAAAATAGTTTATTTAAGTTATTTTGATAAACATTCACTAAAGTGAAGTAATGTTTGCAGAATGTTCTGTTATAAGGATGGTGCGTAGAAAACACTATTTCAATAAGGAATAACTTAACGTAACCAATTTGAATCTGTTAAGAAGTTTAAAGAGATTTTTTGATTTTGAAGATTGAATGTGTGGTGTGAATATTTTGCAAATCAATTAACAACTAAAAATTGAGAAGCCAAATAATATAGAGAGGTGGTGTGAGAAACATGGTTTACTTATTACTACGATGTTTTATAGCTTTAAGCTCTGATAACTTGTGGATGTACGGTGAGATAGCTCATAATGCACTTCACCTTCTACTCAATCTCAATCATTATAACACTTTTTCACCGACCTCATAAACACCCAAGCCATGCTTATGTTCTTCTCATACTCATCACTTTATGGAAGCTTGAAGGAATGAAGTGGAATGATTTTCTGAGAAATGCATGTGATACAATATTACAATTGTTCAATTACGTTAATATAATCTCAAATATTACGTTAATATAATAAAACCAAAAATAATTTATATATTTTTTCTTCTTTGAAAACAAAATCATGATAGAATACTGATTTTTATTTTTTTTTCAACCTATCGAAATAACTTTTAAGGATAAAATTCTCGTAGAATACTAAGACAATATCTCATTCTTAAAATTAAAAAAACAACTAACTAATACATCTATAAATATTTACCAAAATAAGAATGCAATTTCTAATGCAATTTTTACAATAAATTTTATGTATTTTATTTATAATAAATTTATATTTATCAATTTTTAATCATGAATTTGTAATAAAGTTAAAATTATAAAATGACAATAATTATGAATAAAAATTGTATAACATATTTTTTCACTGGATAATTTTTAACTATTTTATAATAATAAAAATAATGTATCCATGTCGAGCTGTAAATATTAATTTGATTTGATTTTATTTAAATTTTATATTAAACTACAATCAAATTGCATTTTTTTTAATATTTAATTTAGATGATTTTTTAATAAAAAATTAAAGTAAATCAAGTTACAAGTATTGCTAATGGTAGTGTGTGAAACACCTTTTTAATCGTGAATATTGTTACCTTCATTTATTTTAAAGTAGAAAAAAGAAAATATTTAAAAAATACTTTATTAATTATTTCTTAATTTAATGATAATATTAAGAGATTTAAATTGCAAATAAATAATTAATTATATAATTTTATTTGATATCTAGAAAGTTATTTTAACGTTAAGAACGTGTTTTGTTACTATAAGGAAGGAATAAAAAGAAAATTTTTTCTTATTTTATTTGGTGTAGATAATTAATGTTTATCTATGAAATTGTAGAAGTTAGGTTCAGTTATATTGGCAGTGTCAGACTGTTAGGTTTCGCATTCTTGCATTATTAATAACTATTTTTACCATAATTATTAGAAAATGTTAACATCAATTTTAATTTTTAAGTATTTGCAACGGTCCTAAAGAAAAGTATTTGAAACTTCAAAGCAAAACATTTTTTACTGAAAAAGAAACCATTCATGGTGTAAACAGTAAAACGTCAGAAAATGTTTTTAATAATAATTTAATTGCTAATTATTTTGTAAAAAATAATGAAGAAACTAAACATATTTAAGTATTTTAATACGGGTGGATGCAGATCTGCATATAATATATTATAATAAACTTATTTTTAATTTGATTTAAAATTTTACATGGGTCACACTATTTGTGTTGTGGGAGAGTAAAGCGTGGGTTGGTAGTGAAGTTGACGATTGCTTTGTTCTGTTTGGCCTTGTCTCCGATTCTTCTTCTTCTTTTTCAAATCCATAGAATAGAATACAAGATTTCCTCACTTAGAAGCTTCTTTGTGCTGTGTCTTTGAACAAAAGTACCTTATTCTCTCCGCAGATTTTTGTCTGCTTTTACACCAACGGTTATTCGTTACAAAAGCCTTTTGTTATTGTTGAGTGAGCTAAGAGCAAGGTTTTGTGGGAAGGAAGAGAATAGATAGATGGAGAGTTACCTGAATGAGAATTTTGGGGATGTGAAGGCCAAAAACTCGTCGGAGGAAGCGCTTCAGAGATGGAGGAAGGCTTGTTGGCTTGTTAAGAACCACAAGAGGAGGTTTCGTTTCACTGCTAACCTCTCCAAGCGATTTGAGGCTGAAGCTATCAGACGCTCTAATCAGGTTTCTTCTTTGTTTTTTTTATTACCTTCACTTTCCTTTACGTTTTTTCCTGCCAGATCAAGACAAGTCAGAACAAAATACACTTTCGCTTCTTCTTTTGGCGTTTTCTGTCCAGGAATCTGAATATGTTTATTTCTTTCTAATTCTTAAATGGTAATTGTTTACTGTTAGTCTGTAAAGATGGAATCTGATATGGTTTGAGTTGAGCCAGGCATTTTTTGGTAAGTGGAATGATCGGAGATTAATGATTTTCCTTAAAATAATTTAACTTCAGCACCAGCAGAGAGAGCACTGTTTACTTTGTTCCAGAAATTAGGAGTTGATGTTTGTGGTAGTTCTGATGGAATGGTCGTGGATATTATCATCTTTGCCACGCACTTATGACATTTCTTATGTTTCGCTGTTCTGCTTGGTTGGACTGAGATACCCATCCTTTTAACTAGAATGTGAATTACTTGAAAACTTCCAACTTATTTTCCCCGCATCCTTTTGTTTGCAAAACTGGGAAATGGAATGAATATTTGTTGTAGGTCTAAACATTGTATTTACATTGGTCCATTTTATTTCAAAATTTCACTCTTTTCCTTTTCTTTCTGTCTACGGTTTTAAGACTAGCCTATGTTGTATATCGTTTTGGTTTTGGGGCTATGTCATTACTTTTAATTTTAGGGTAATAAATAATAATCAAATGACAGTGAATAACTATAAAGTACAATCTTCAGTTCAAGAACTACCTATCCTTGATGCTTAGGGGGAATTTATATTATAGGTGATAAATTGCCCATTTTCTCAAACTTGCATTGCCAGTTATTCTCTACATACTTCAGCATTCATACGTAGGTTTGGGCATGTAAAACTCTGAATTCCAATATATGAATTTTCTGAATTTGAATAAGAAAACAAGTCTTGGAAGGATTGGAATATGTGTCCCCTCACTGCTTTGGTGCATCCCAACCCAAGATTACTGTAATAGCTTAATTCCATCATCTCTTAATTTCCCTTCTTCCGCTATACGCTACAGGAGAAATTCAGAGTTGCAGTGTTGGTTTCGCAAGCTGCTCTTCAGTTTATTCATGGTAAGGAATTCAACTGGTACGCACTTCAGATTTTTTGTGAAAGTTTAACTTTAAGACAATAAGCAAGTCTTTACTTCCCCAGGTCTAAATTTGTCAACTGAGTACACTGTACCGGACGAAGTTAAAACTGCGGGGTTTGAAATTTGTGCTGATGAGTTGGGATCAATTGTTGAGGGACGTGATGTGAAGAAGTTAAAAATTCATGGTGGGGTTGAGGGTATCACAAACAAAGTAAATACCTCAGTTGATGATGGGATATCAACATCTGAGCACTTGCTCAATCAGAGAAAAGAAATTTATGGAGTTAATAAATTCGCTGAAAGTCCAGCCCGCGGATTTTGGGTTTTTGTATGGGAAGCCCTTCAAGATACAACCCTGATGATACTTGCTATCTGTGCCTTGGTCTCTTTGGTGGTTGGCATAGTAATGGAAGGGTGGCCCAAGGGAGCACAGGATGGAATTGGTATCGTTGCTAGTATATTGCTTGTAGTGTTTGTCACTGCCACAAGTGATTACAGACAATCACTGCAGTTTAAGGATCTAGATAAAGAGAAGAAGAAAATTACAGTTCAGGTCACGAGAAATGGTTTTAGGCAGAAGCTTTCAATATATGATCTGCTTCCTGGTGACATTGTCCATCTAAATATTGGAGATCAGGTCCCTGCTGATGGGCTTTTTGTGTCTGGTTTCTCTGTGTTAATAAATGAATCAAGCTTGACAGGGGAAAGTGAACCAGTGAATGTTGGTGAACTTAATCCCTTTCTGCTGTCTGGAACCAAAGTCCAAGATGGATCATGCAAGATGCTTGTGACTACTGTTGGAATGAGGACCCAGTGGGGTAAACTAATGGCTACTCTAAGTGAAGGGGGAGATGATGAAACACCTTTGCAGGTAAAACTCAATGGTGTTGCTACCATAATTGGGAAAATAGGCCTCTTTTTTGCAGTTGTGACCTTTTCTGTGTTGGTCCAAGGGCTATTTAACCGCAAGCTGCGAGAAGGATCCCAGTGGACATGGTCTGGTGATGATGCAATGGAAATTGTGGAATTCTTTGCTATTGCTGTTACTATTGTTGTTGTTGCTGTTCCTGAAGGCTTACCTTTAGCAGTAACATTAAGCCTTGCTTTTGCAATGAAAAAGATGATGAACGATAAGGCACTTGTTCGTCACTTGGCTGCTTGTGAGACAATGGGATCTGCCACTACCATCTGCAGTGACAAGACTGGCACACTAACTACTAACCATATGACAGTTGTAAAAGCTTACATATGTGGGAAGATTAAAGAAGTAAACAGTTCTAAGGTCTCTTCTGATTTCTCATCAGATATTCATGATTCTTCTCTAGCAATTCTACTTGAATCAATATTTAACAACACGGGAGGAGAGGTTGTCAAAAACAAAGATCAGAAGATTGAAATTCTGGGATCACCAACTGAGACTGCACTTTTAGAATTTGGATTGTCACTTGGTGGTGATTTCCTAAAGGAACGACAAAGGTCAAAACTTGTGAAAGTTGAGCCGTTTAATTCTATAAAGAAGCGCATGGGGGTGGTTTTACAGCTTCCTGATGGTGGTTTCAGAGCTCATTGTAAAGGTGCCTCTGAAATAGTTCTAGCTGCATGTGACAAAGTTGTGGACTCAAGTGGCGAGGTTGTTCCACTCAATGAAGACTCCATCAATCACATGAATAATATGATTGAAACATTTGCTGGTGAAGCTCTCCGAACACTTTGCCTTGCTTACGTGGATATTGATGATGAATTTTCTGTTGGAACTCCTATTCCTACTAGGGGTTATACCTGTATAGGAATTGTGGGTATTAAAGATCCAGTTCGCCCTGGTGTTCGAGAGTCCGTTGCCATTTGTAGGTCAGCTGGTATTGTTGTTAGAATGGTTACTGGAGATAACATAAATACAGCAAAGGCTATTGCTAGAGAATGTGGAATTTTAACGGATGGTATTGCAATTGAAGGCCCTGAGTTTCGTGAGAAGACTGAGGAGGAATTGCTTGACATCATTCCGAAGATTCAGGTGCGTACATGTCATTTAATCGATTTTTGTTGGTTCTCGCTTCTTGTCCTGGACTTGAAAAAGTCTACGTAGAGGTTGCTATGACCATGCCAATAACATAAAAGAATAATTCATAACAAAATTCCCATTTGAAGTTTGAGATTTCTATTATGGTTCTGCATTATATATATGCTGTAAATTGCAGTATATAATTGTTTAAAAGATTTCTATTATGGTTTTACATAAAAATGTCTTATAGAATTTAAAAGATTTTGTTAGAATAAAATTGTTTTTTAAAAGACTTTTATTTGAGTATGATTTTATAATTTGGATCTCAAAGATTTATGAAATATTAAAATATAAAATCTTAAGATTTGAAACGATTATATGGATTTACAAAAATTATAAGATTTCATGCATTTTAAAACAAAATCATAAGATTAAGTATCATGTATCTTTGCCTTTTATGGTGAAATCCAATTTTACCTATTATCCTATTTTACAAAATTACGTTAATCAAAGTGCATTTTAGTGGTAGCCAGCCAATACAAAAAACACTTGATACTAGGTTACCAAGTAGAGGTGACACAACGTGCGGCTTGGTCCATCAGATAATTTTGGTCCACTTTAAAAATTAAAATTAAAATTAAAAAAGTGTATTTTTAAAAATTCATATTAATAAAATTAATTTTAATTTTAGTTGCATATTGCTTTTATTTTTTCAATATCGTTATTATTTTATAAACCGGATTGCTCATAAGCCTAGATGTCAGTAGGCTATGTGATAAACAGGTTGGGCTAAAAATGGTATGATTCGGTTTAGGTCACGATATTTTGGCTTTTGCTTCCTGCCCCCTATCAATTTCTGAAATTTCAGAATTGCCCTTCCACGTTTCCGTGTATTCTGGAAATGGAAATCTGAAATTCAGAAATACATTCCAAAAACCAAAACCTGAAATAGGTTGTTTTGACTTCCGGAAATGAAATTTTGGAATAGAACTGAAAAATCAAAATTTCATTTTAGAAAGGTAAATTAGGAATACAAATAATACCATTCAGAAAAAGGATTCTAGAAAACAAAATCCTAAAACATATTTTGGATAGACTATTCTAAAAAATTGTTCCAGAAAGGTGTTTTGGAAATCCAAAATGTGAAATTTATTCTGGAATACTAAATCCGGAATACATTATAACATGCACCCTGCACCCCTGTTTAAAAACTAAAGAGGACATTTTTGTCATTTCTTATCAGTGATAGGTGCAAGTTTAAATTTGATTGGGTGCAAGAATAAAAGGTCCGCTATTTTTTACCTGGCATGACTTATGTTGCGGTTTTTCCAATCAGTGGCCAAGATCATTTCGATATTTCTACTACTAAACCACCGTTAATGAAAATAGTATGCCAAAAACTTTTTTTTTTTGTAACAAAGGGATGCCAGTGATGGACCATTAGAATACACTGGGTGAATGTTGAACATTGAATGTAACAGTTTGGGGTCCTACATTACACTTCTCCAAGAAGAAATTCTACAATTATGTGATGTCTATATCTGCAGGTAATGGCCCGATCTTCTCCAATGGATAAGCATACACTGGTGAAACACTTGAGGACTACATTTCAAGAGGTTGTTTCAGTTACTGGTGATGGAACAAATGATGCTCCAGCACTTCATGAAGCAGATATTGGACTTGCAATGGGCATTGCGGGAACTGAGGTATGCCAAAACAACTCTTGTGGATCTTGTCTTAGTTAAATTCTTTATTTAATTTGTAAGCATGAATGGTTTTGTATGAGCGAGATGTTATTTTTGCTTCTTCTTTTCATGGGGAATTAGGTAATTGGATTTAGCGGGTATGTTTCATCGTCTTTATTTCCAAATGCAACTTGAATGTTTTGGCAGAAATGTTGTTTGAGTTCTCTAATATGTATTACTATATTTAAAGTGCCTATGACTTCCATGTTCGTTTTAGCCTAATTTTCCGATTTTTTTTTTAAATCTAGTTCAGGGAGTTGATAAAGAAGCTGTTATTTCCTTAAAAGAAGCTGAACCAAATACTTTGCTACGTATTTTTATTACTTATCTGAATTCCTGAACGGTTCATTGGTTGCTAGTGGAGGGTCTTGATCTTTGGAATCATTATGCTGAATTGTACTTGATGATATATTTTGTAAACTTTTTTATTTGATCAATTTCAGGTAGCAAAAGAAAGTGCTGACGTAATAATTCTAGATGATAACTTTTCCACTATTGTGACCGTAGCCAAATGGGGCCGCTCGGTCTACATAAACATTCAGAAATTTGTGCAGTTTCAGCTAACTGTTAATGTAGTTGCTTTGATCGTTAATTTCTCTTCTGCCTGTTTGACTGGTAATCATGATGCTGCCCGCTTTTATCTTCCTGATCAAAATTTTCCTTTTATTTTTTTAAGTAATTTATTACTTTTTTGTCTCATTTCCCCCTTTCATATATGAATTACTAGGAAATGCTCCTCTCACTGCTGTTCAACTTCTTTGGGTCAACATGATTATGGACACTCTTGGAGCACTTGCACTTGCCACTGAACCACCTAATGATGAGTTGATGAAAAGACCACCTGTTGGTAGGAAAGGAAACTTCATCACTAATGTGATGTGGAGGAATATCTTGGGGCAGTCTATATATCAATTTGTCGTGATATGGTTCCTACAGACCAGAGGAAAAGCAGCATTTCATATTCATGGCCCAGATTCTGATATGATATTGAATACACTTATTTTCAACTCATTCGTATTCTGTCAGGTAAATCTAAAACCACCGCCGCATTGGACTATCTAAGCTTCTGTCTTTCTTTGCTCTGATATGGTCCTGAAATTGAATGGGCAGAAGTTATATTAATTGAAAATTCTGCCTGGCTTTGGAGACTTCTTTTTTAGTTACTGACTTCTTTTGCTATTATTTCTTTTTCTTGTTAATACCTAATAGGAATATTTGTTTCCTCTTGTCAATTATAAAATATTCTCAATATTTTTGCAAAACCAATGCCCTGACTTCTTTCTTTGAAATATTAAAAAGGCTATGGTCAAATATTTTTCTAAATGTTGAATTGAGTGTACGAGGAGTGAATTTTCCTTAATAAAATGTTCTGACTGTAATACCTTCTGATTATGCTTTTTATGGTTATATATTGGTAGGCTTTCAATGAGATTAGCTCCAGAGATATGGAGAGGATAAATGTGTTTGAAGGTATATTGAAGAATTATGTGTTCGTAGCTGTGCTCACTTGCACTGTGGTCTTCCAAATTATTATTGTTGAATTTTTGGGCACCTATGCAAACACATCTCCACTTAGTTTGAAGCAATGGTTCGGTAGCGTTCTATTTGGAGCCTTTGGCATGCCAATTGCAGCGGCTCTAAAGATGATCCCCGTGGGATCTGTCTAAAATCAATTCCGACAAATTAGGTACAATCCCTGTTCTCACTCGTAAATCAAGGGTCTTTTTTGCTCCTAGTCTCTTAAAAGACACCTATCAAACAAACAGTTTTATATGCATGAAGTTTCCATAAGCTGACAAATAAGAAGTTAGATTCGGTATTTGTTCCTGGTGTCAAAGTACAAAAATTATACATTTTGCATTATTGTCGTCAAATTAAACTGATTTATTTTAAGTAACTTAGAACATTGCATATAACAACGTGAGTTTGCAGTATAGAGATTCTAATTTCTGTTTGCTTCAGTATCTTATTATTTTTATTATTCTGACAACAGCTGTAGCAGGGACGTCCACCCGCAATTTCTTTATATTTAGTCTCTAAGTCATAGAATTGACGAGTTTGCAAAAGGCTTGTGCATTTTCTTGATGCGTCTTTGTTAGATAATTGATTGCTTCTTATGTTTAAATTGCGTTTTTCGGCTAGACCAAGATCATAATAATAGTTTAAGCTTTCAGTTATCATGACTATCAACAGGTCAAATGCAGGAGCTTATCCTGGTTGGATTCTTCTAGGTAATGAGATTGGAGATCAAAGCTTCTGATATTTCCAATTATGATTTTCAGTCACGCTGAATTCATCATGAATGAGTATGGTATCAAATTAAAATGCAAAGAAGATTTATGCAATAACTTTCTCCTCGTAGCTCATAGTAATTGTGAAAGCAGCTTGTATTTCTACGCATTTTAGACTCCAGTTTGCTGAATAAATTATTGGTGTAATTAGTAGAGTTACTTTTGAGAAATTAAACTGGAAGTTCTCGAGCTTTGAAGCAGGCGGGGTAGCTTCAGTTATGAATATACAGGATACTGTTTTGGTGTCTGTCCTAATGAGAAGGAAAAAATCACCAATGTGGAAGTTTGAGAATATTTTCATCGGTCTAGATCAATAAAGAAAACTTGACTTTTGCATATATTAGTGTACAAATTCTCATAAATAGACTGGAGTGGTGAAGTTCTTTCTTTTAAGTGTGTTTGACATGATATGCCTTCTCTTTATCCGAAATTATCTCTGGCAAGTTGGTTCCCCTGTCTGATCAAAGCTAATTTTGATTATGCAGTTAGCCAGGAAAATTTGTGGATGCCCATTATTTTTTTGAAGACCAGAAGCGCAGTGCCCAGAAGTATAAAGTGCTTCCGTTCAATCCTAAAGAAGCAGTGGTGGCTATAGATACAAACTTTGGCTTCTCAGAGTCTTAAGGTACTCAATGGATGGGAGTTCAGTAGGTCTTTTATAAGAGAATTGCATTTGCTCTAGTTCTGCACAATGTACCCTGTTCTGTGAATTGGGCAGCTCCTGCTGTAGCCTAAAGGTTTGATATCTTTTCATCGGTACTCATAATTTTCAGTGCTGAGGCCGTTGGAACATGATTATTTGATTGTTTGAAATTATTGGCTGGTTAATATTTTAATAGATTTTATTCTTGAACTAACTAAAATATGAAGCCGTTAAAGAATTTCAACACATCTCATTACAAGATCTACTTCGACTGTTTGTGCTTTCACCTGGCTACACACAGGTTGCCTTAAAAGTTACCATCAAATGCAAATTTAAATGTTTACCCTTTCTTGCTTCCTTCATTCTTAGCCCAAACATAGGGTTAATAATTATATCCTGCAATCAACAAAGTAACTTTATTTATTAAATGGGCGAATAAACTTTGTTGGATGGTTAATGGAAAGAGTAAATTAAGACCGAAAACTATGAAGAATAGAGTTTTTATTTTAATATATAGGAAATAGGACACGGTTAAGTGTTGTACTTATACTTATTTTAATCATATCATACTGAAGCCGCATTACACGGATTTTTGTATATACTGTGTCATTTCAAATCAATCTCTGTTTGAGTTATTAAAAGAAGGCATATAATAAGGAGTTTATTTTGGCTCAACCATGAAGATACTTCTCCTATGTAGCTTGTTCAGTACAAGTACTACTTTGACCGCTGACACCAATCATTTTTCACGGACTTCAAGTTGACCCTTCAACACTTCTATATTCATCATTCCTTGTTCTGAAACTTAGGATAAGGGAGGAAGCATCAACACCAAGATCTCTCACCCTAGACTCCCAGGCTTATCAAAATCTTAGAAGACTCAATTTCAAGTCTTATAAAACTATGTTTAGATAATTTTTTAAAGTACTTTGAAAAAAGAAACAAGTTTCTACACTAACTATCAATCTATACTTATAACATTTGAGGGAGCACAATCAAACAACTTTCTACACGTGTCACTCTTATGAGTTTTTGAAAAAAAAAAACAAAAAATGAAATTTACCAGAAGAAGAATGTTTTACAGGTTTGCAGATTGTGAGGCTTTAGTTGAGAAGAAAACGAATCCATGGTTCTGCTGGCCCAAAATGAGTGAACAGGCCCAATATTTATAGGTGGAGGAAAAATTAGGGTTTTTGAATGTGTATGGTTGTGCAAATGTCGATTCCACCAGCTGTGCAGAACAATGACACAGCACCCTTCAGGTTTTTGAATTTGAATTTGAATTTCCGCTTTCTAGTGTCGCTTTCCCCATTCTCTGTATCTCTGAAACCTAATTACTATCCTTTACTCCTTTTCACCAATTCGGCAACTTCAAAGATGCCGTATTTGAAAGCTTTTTTTCCCCAAAACACCATTATTTTTCACTATATATACAGTGTTGTATACAACCATTATTTAATTTTTGTTTGGTTTTGTTCTTTACATTTGACATCGAACGAGGTAATCTGGTAATCTTTATACCGTTTCTAGGGTTGTGTTCGCGTTCTAGGGTTGTAAGCATGTGTTAATTTCATTTCTTTTTATTTTTGCCTTTCTGATATTTTGTTCTTTTGATTTGTTCATCTGTTCAACTTTTTTAGTGTATTTGATCTCCTTTTTCTTGAGTTCATGTTCCAGGTTTGTAAGCATGTGTTCATCTTATTTCTCATTTTTGGCCTTTTGTTCATCTCATCCAACTCAACTGTTTAGGTTGCATTCTATTACTTTCTATTCTATTACTTTACTTTCTGACATGCAAAAACTTTCTTCAGATTTTTATTTGTTTTTGTTCTTTGTCTTTTTTTTTTTATCAAAGTTGCAAACTTTGATCTTCTCTGCCATCATTTCATTTTTTGTTTGTCAATATGTTTTCTCATGCTTTTTTTCAATAATTTTTTGGTTATCGGTTCTCTTTTTCTGATAAAAAAGCTTTCTTTCTCACATGCAAAAGCTTTCTTAAATTTCTTTTTGTTTTTGTTTTCTCTGTTTTTTTTATCAAATTTGCAAACTTTGATCTTCTGTGCCATCCTTTCATGCTTTTTCTCAATTTTATTTGTCTTTGGTTCTCTGTTTCTGATCAAAGGTAATTTCTTTTTGAATTTGAATTGTTCATTGTTATTGTTTTTTACTTTTATAGAATTTATTTTGTAGGCTGCATTTGAAGAAGAGTAGTCTGAATATCAGTTTGAAGAACACATTGCTGCTTAATGTGTAGCCTGCATTTGAAGATCAATGTGTAATTTGAAGATTAATGTGTAGGATCAAAGAACATTCAGATGAGGATTGATACCAGGATCAAACAATTCTGTAATTGTTTAAAGAAATATTTTTTATACTCTGATGAAGGAAGTCTATATCTATGTAAAATCAATTTCTTTGATTGTGTAAAAAGACATTTTTGTATACAAATAGGATTTTATTAAAGTGTTGCTTATAGAAATATGATTAATTACATTTCTTTTATGAATTTATTATTTAATAGTGTACAATTTAAATTTAATGTGATTTCTATGTAATATGTATTTTTTCTTTCTTATTTTAACTTATCTGCAGTGTATTTTATATTTTACAATGTTCACCTTCTTCATTTTCTTCATCCAAAATTTTGGTAACTAATTCATAATATTTTTTTAAATCATAAATTAAATCACACAAAAAAAATAATAACAAATTTATTGGCTTTGATTTTCATTCCATATGATTGTATGAACAAAATATAAATTATAATAATGACAAATTAATGAATAAAATGAAATAATATTGGTTTTTTTTTTTTTTTATCAGCAATAAATGAAATAATATTGGTAATTAAATGGAAACTTAACATGAGTTATACAATAAATTATTAATTTAAAAAAGGTATTTATATATTTTTATTAAAGTCAATTGAATTCTTAAAAACGGTCTTAGACAAAATCTAAAATTTTCTAAGATTTTCAAAATCCTAAATAAATAAAAATCCTAAAATTTATAATATCATTTTTAAACCGTATCCTAAATTATTTAATGTCATTCTTGAATAAAAATCTAAAATTAATAAAATTTTTAAGTTTTTCAAAATCATAAATAAATACAAACCCTAAATTGTTTTATTTCCTACTTAAATAAAAATATAAAAAAAATAAAATTTTTAAAATTTTCAAAATCTAAATTATTTAATTTTCTACTTAAATAAAATTCCAAAAGAAATTATATTCCAAAAAATTTCAAAATCGTAAATAAATACATACCTAAATTATTTAATATCATACATAAATAAAAATTTCAAATAAATTATTCAAAATCGTAAATAAATACAAATCTAAATTATTTAATGTCTTACTTAAATAAAAAATTTAATAAATACAATTTCTAAATTATTCAACCTTCTAAATATACAAATTCTAAATTATTGAATATTGTTTAAATAAAAATGTGAAATAAATAAAATTTCTAAATTATTCAAAATCCTAAATAAAATGTGAAGTAAGATTGTTTTTTAAGCAGAGGTTAATATAACAAATATGAAATTGGGGTTATCCGAATTTTAAAGATGAATCATTTTTTACATAACTCTTTATACCTACATAATTATATATATATATATATATGAATTATATTTTTATACAGAAAAGTAAAAGAAAACGCGCCAAATAAATCAACAAAACTTGGGGTGAGATTAAATAATTTTATGTTAAATAACTTCAAAGAAGACAATATGATTGTTTTTGAAGCAGAGGTTAACATAACAAATATTTGGGTTATCCGAATTTTACAATGATTTCTTTTTTACATAATTGTTTATTGTTACTTACATTCCTCGATTTTTTTTTTCAGTTTGTTATACTTGAATTATTTATTTATTTACTTGAATTATTTATTTATTTGTATTATTTATGTTCATGGATTGTTTGGATTAATTTTAGTATATTTTGGCTTTTTTATTTATTCGCATTTGGTAATGATTATTTTGTATATATTTTTAATTTTTTTATCATTTACAAATACATTTATTTATATTTAATTATATAAATTATATTGTTATTTATAATAGGAAGGGAAAACATGTCAATTAAATAAAAAAAGCTTAAGCGGGATGAAAGAATTTTTGTAGGTTAAATGATTTCAAAGAAAACGATAAAATTGTTTTTTAAGTAGAAGCTAACATACAAATAATTAAATTCAAGTTACTTGCCTTTTAGGATGAACAATTTTTTTACATGACGGTTTATTGTTACTTTCTCAAGATTTGTGTCAGTTTGTTGATACTTGAACAATTTATTTATTTATGTGTATTATTTATCTTTATGCATTGTTTATATTAATTTTAGTATGGTTAATTTTTATTTATTTATTTATTTGTATATGTTAATGTTTATTTCTTATATATTAATATTTGATTTGTATTTTTTTTATTTTCTTATTCACATTTACATTTACATTTATATATATATATATATATATATATTTGGAGAGAAAAAAAAAAAGGAAAGAAACATTTTTGTAAGCCAAATCAGTTTATCCGTAACTAGTTTATAGAAACATTTAAATTTTATTAACTTTTAATTTTCTAAATAATAAATTAATTGTAACTTGCAGAAAAAAAAACACCTTTAATTTTTTTTATAAAAATATTTATGGAGAAGTTTGTCCAAATATCTTTTATAAATTAGTCTGTAAGTGTTTAAGAAAAAGTTTGCTCTTAACAGTTTTCCCACTAATAATCAAATAAATGAAATAACCAAACAAACTTTTGCATGCAAGCATCCTATTTTTTTCCCAAAAACAAAGTGGTGAATTCACAAATATTCTTCTCTTATCTCAACCAAGTAAGAGAAGAGCTTGTTCTGGACAAAACCGTTTGAGACACCAATTTATTTAGTTTCAGATTTTTTTTTCCTTTTACACCGTAAATGATGTCGTGCAATCCTAAACAAGAGTACACCAAGTTACGATGTTGTTAGAGTAAACCTGACAGAGTACAAAAGTTCGTTGCTTCAAAGCATAATCAACATAGAAATCCTTTTGATTCCACAAACACTATCTGAGGTTTCATGACCCATGAACACAACGAAGCCATGTAAAAATTTGCAGGCAAAAGGGTAGGTCCCGCCTTAAAAGCAGTCAGACATTCAAACAAATCCAATCACATTCATCCTTACAAAACTTTTGTGATGGCCATTATGCAACATAGACCATGCACCCAAACACACCAACACAGTTTTTCCCTTCCCGCTTTCAGCCTTTTTCAAGACATTACCAAAGCATCCCAAGCATCAAAAGGTAGGTTGCAAGAGATATGACAAAACAAAATCCATTATGAAGAGGCAATGAAGGTTAAAAAGATTAACCAAAACAAAAAAGAAAAAAATAATAATAACAGGAAGAATGGAAAAAAATCACAATAAATTATAAGGGTAAAAGAGGACAAGTAATGGCCTAACTCCTAACTGGCTGTTTCTAATTCTGCAGCTTTCTAGATCAGCATCTGGCTTTTTTTTTTACCTTGTGATTTGATTTGAACACTTCAACTAACATATGTATCCCAAACCCTGAAATTTTATTCTTGCTTCCTCCTTTTTCATCTTTTTGCCTTGCTGGTTTATGAGGAAGACACCAAATCAAATACTAAACAACTTTTCTTGCAGCAACAATCAATACCTTTGTCATGGGGGTTTAATTTTCACTCATCTATCTCTGGTTGAGATTAATGCTAGAACTAATCAAGAATGTCAATACATAATCTTCACATTATATTAAATAATTAGAAAAAAATGGATTTTTCTAGCCCTGTCCCTTCCCATGACTACTTCCTTCATCATCATTGAATGTGAGTCTTCTTCTCTTTGCCATTGCTGCGGAAGAAGTAACTCTAGAGCTGTCAGTCACGTCAATTGGCGTGTGCGTGTCTCTTTTGGTATCCTCCTCATGTAATCTTTGAATTAGATTGTAGTACTCGAATACATCTTTCTGTGAAGAAAACAAAAAGGGCCAAAGTTAATTCAGAGTATCCATTAGCTTATATGTTATGGGGTTAGTTCTAAAAAATAACACAGAACTTACAGGTTCTAGAAGCCAATGTTGTGGAATTGAACTCATCTTCAACTCCACCGCGTCCATCGTCAATTTTTGATCCATTGCCACTAATGTAGCAGCCGCTGCAATAACTGATGGTTTTTGATCCATTAAATTGACCTCTGCACAGGAGAACAAATATCTGCTAAATGCATATGGAAATGTGACTCATTGAATTTTTTTGTCAAAAAGTTCATTTAAAAGCCAAAAGATAGAAAGGAAAGTCCGGTGCTCATATTCACCTTTCATTGTGGTAAAGATGAGTTGCATGGTCTTGGAAAAAGTAGGACTTGGTGGGGATTCTTTGCATAACTTTGTGATGAAACAGGAAAGAAAATCAAAGGGAGTGATGATACCCATTTTCCACTCCAATGTGCTGAGCACCAAGAGCTCCATTTTCTGAATCACTTTTCCCTCAAAGGAATAGTCATCCAATTTGAACTCTGATAGCGCTGGCACATTGCACTCCTCCATCTTTGCAGCCAGAGAGAGACATGCAATTGAAAGCAACTGAATTGCCCAACACTTTTCACTCTGCACAAAAACGAAGCATTCAACAAAAAGGGTAAGTAAGGAATAATCAAGATCAATGAAGAAGAGCGATCAAAGATTCAATGCTGTCATTAATTGGAAGAGTAACATAACATTTTAGCTTACATACATCAATGGACCGTCTAGAAAGAAATCGATCGAAGTATGTGACTGACAAATAAGCCGTTTCGAAGCAAAAACCCAATGTTGCTCTTGTCTAATGAACAACAAAATTAAAAAGCAAGAAACAAAAGAAAATCAAGATCGAGTTTCCTAATGCAGTTTCATTAATGAAGCTCAATCGAAAGTACAAGTAAAATGGGTCGTTGGACTAACTTTGAGAATCCAATTGATTGCTTCCATGCGTGCACGCTTCATCCAGTCCCCAAACACCAAAGTTTCGTCCGTTCTGAACCCAAGAACGATCTCTCTCTCAACCACAATCCCCACATACTCATCCTCCGAAACCCCACAATCATGCCGTGATCCAACCAATTGGTATTCTAATTCATCACCTCCTTCTTCCAAATACGCATCGCTTTCTTGGCATAGAAGGCTGGACGAAAGATCATCCATTTGGGGAAAAAAAGAGTTTACTGAAAAGAGACTCGACGACCCAATTGAACAAGAATGCAAAAAAAGTCGTCTCTGAAGTGTTTTATATGATATGATGTGACTGAGTATTAAGCCACTTCACCTAAGAGCTTAGAATTAAGGAAGAAAGATGAGACTACGATTTAGGTGGAAACCTTAGAGCTGTTGTAGCGGTTACAGTTTGGGAACATTGATTATGTTGTCTTGGACAATAAGGATTAGTAAGAAAGGCGAGATTTTAGTTCCGAGGAAGTGATAGAGTGAGTGAATGAACGTGTTGTTGTTATGTTTCGGTGTTCATGGTGTGATGTTGGGTTGGGTGAGTGTTGAGGATGATGAGGTTTTTATTTCAGTTTGACCCATAAAGTCTTTGCGTTTTGAGTGCCACTGTCTCTAATCACGCGCGCTTCTGCGGCGCGTGGAAACAAAAAATCTACCGGGCTGTGTCTGGGTCGGGCCGGGTGAAGCCTGTGTGGGCCCTACCCTGAAGCTGAAGTCTAAGAAGCGGGCCGGGCTTTTAATAGAAAGCATGACGGAGGGTCCGGAAGAAGAAACAATCCTTAGGGTGATAGCTTGACCGGTCAAACATGGCCATTTCTCTTTCAACAAAAAAACTCAGAAAACTTGTTCACTCATCACAACTTACGATGCTCCACCACATCCATCGCATACAACATTCTTAAGTGCCAATTTTCCCACAATTTACTTCATTATGTACTATATCATTCACTCCAATTTTTAAATATACACACTCTGATAATCTTATTCAAGAACCATGTGTCTGTCAGAGAATATAGAAATAAATAATTAAATTGATAAAATAAATAGCTAAATACAAATACAAATTTATTTATTCAATTGAAAAGATAGAAATTTGTGTGCAAATCATTCATTCTCTTCTCTCCAAAAAGAAAATATATAAGTATTTAAAAAGAAAATGAGAGACACAGCATTTAAATTTTCGTGCTGAGATGAGCATAAATGAATGATGAGATTCTTTTGAAGTTTGACGTTTTGTGATAGTGTAATCTATAGCTGTTTAAATCGTTGTAAAACGCTTTCACAAAACTAACTTTACTGGTTTTTTTTGTTACAGCTTTTTTTTTGTCAATAAATGACATTTTATTGCTGGTTAGAAAAGTGTCGGTTTATTGCGTTTTTTAGCGGTAAAATCATTCTAAAGTGTCCATTGTCAACTATTTTTTAACAGAAAATAAAAATAAAAATATATTTTTAAAAAAATAGTTTATTTATTATAACATCCCATTTAATCAGAAATTCCATATGTTTCACTCCACCATAAACTTGATCCATATAAAATATCCTCAAATGATAAAGGGTTTATAAAAAAAATTAATAATATTTCAACGAGGCACCTGAAAATCTACTAAAAATTTAAAATAAAATAAACTAATATTTTTACCCTTATGATGTGGAATTATAAAAGGTTTTCCACAAAAAAAGAAGATAAATTTCAAAATCAAAATAATAATATTTAAAATGTAACAGGTAACTATAAATAATTCAAACTCTTAATTCTTCATTAATCATAAATAAACACATGAATTTTTATACATAAAAGAATATTCAACTATGAAGACTTATAATATTTTTTGAAATATTTATGAGAGAATAGCACTACTGTATATGTTGTAAGTTTTTAAATAAGTTAATATGAGTTTAAGATAATCTTTTTCCTGACATGTATGTTTATACTTGTAATAAATGTTTGAGGCCTTAATTTACATGATTTGAAAAGTTGGGGTAGTTAAAATATTGCTATTAACATACTTACATGTACTTGTTATATAAGTAAATATACCTAATCCATACATTAAAATAAGTGTTTATACATATAGGCATCTTTTTTAACAATTCAACTACATTTGAATTAACGTAACATCATTCAAATTTATAACATCATATACCTTACATAATTCAACTAAATAATAAATTAACATTTGAAAATATTGCTTAGCGGCACAATTTTATTTTAGAAAAGTTCATTCAAAGAATAATAGTTGTTTTCTATTTTATTTTTATTTGAGCAAGAAAATTATATAGACAAATATCAAACCATCTATCTTATTTTGTATGCCTAAAAATATATCGTTTGAGAAAAAAATAGTATGTTCTAGACAAAAGGACAAAAGGGTAGGCGACCTTAAGTTCATAACGCAGGTAGTTAAGAGTGAGTGCACCCTCAACCGATATGTAAAAGATGATCTTTCGCTCTGTCTTCTGAGGTATATAATGATGAATCCTTATTATGTCCATGATTCTACCTTAAATGATCTTGATGACTAATTAATTTAGAATCCCATGACCCACGCCCAAATAACGTTGTCTGGGAATAAGATTCGGAAATCGATCATCTTCATTATGAGTCGGTTATAGGACTATCACCCTACATGCCCCCCAGCTTCAAGCGTAGGTTGTTAAGGCTGTTATAAATGCTTCTTTATTGTTGCCTCATCCATCGTCTGACTCTATGCACTTTATAGATAAACGAGCTTGCATTTATTACTTCTTTAGTATGTGTCACTTCGATTGTCGCTTACACTGTCCTATGTCCACATGTTTGACTTCTATTGGGAGACCTTTAAAAAAACGATTTCCCACACCTGCGTCTCTTCATCTTTCCGCTTGCCCCCTCTTCTTCCTCGCATTGCTTTGTCTGCTTGCCCCTCCTTCTTTCCCCCATAGTTTTGTGTTTTCTGCAACTTTCTACCCATCTCGCATTCATCTCTTTCGCACTCACCTCGTATCATTCTCCTTCTTCCTATCAATCCGCTCCCAGTACGCCCTTGGATTTATCTGCTATTGTGCTCCATATCCTTTATCGTGACTTGTCTTGTATGTGTTGCACGTAACTTCCATTCATGGATTATTACTTTATGTATCCCTAGGCGAAACTTGACATTCTTCGTGAAGCTTTTGTGTTTACTTCTGTAAAAAGAATCTGAAAGTTGCGTCATGTTATCTCTCTGAGTCGTACCCCTTTAGAAAAGGATGTCGTCCTCATACCCTGTAAACATGAAGAATCTGTATGCAAAGTTGTATAAATGAGTCTCCCTTCTGTTTCTTTTATGAAACGCTATTTACCAAGCTTGGCGTCTGACTACCACTTCACCCTTTTGAAAAAGAAATCCTCCTTACTCTGAACGTTGCCCCTACCCAACTTCATCCTAACAGTTGAGCTTTTGTCCGAGCCTTTCATATTCTATGTGGGCAATTAGGCATTGTTCTGAGCTCCAATATGCTTTTCTATTTTTTTTTAATATAAAACCTCAAAACGGACTTCTTGGGACTCCTTTAGCATTGTTAAGGGTCATGCACTTTTATCTCTATTCTAATCTTCATATAAATCTTTCAAAGGAAAATTTGTTAAAGTTCATAAATCCGATCATAACCCTAACCTCTTAGACGAATTTCCTCTGTATTGGTCATCCCATCCTACATGTCAACCTTCCCAATTTCCTGAAGACCTTGACAGTAGTGAACTAAGTGACTGCAAAAAACTTAATGACCTAGGGGTTGTCTTTGAAACTTTGATCCTTTTAAAGCTCGAGTACCGACCTAATGACTTAAAAGTCTACATTGGTACATTCTTCTACTGTTTTTCATTGTTTTTCTATCATATTCTGTCTACTCACCCATATTCCTTGTTTCAGACAACACCATGCTCTTAACCAAAGCAGAGATGGCTCGTCGCACCTGCGGTGCCTCGACCAAGTCCAGCGCCAAACCTGTTGTGGTTGACTCTTAAAAAAACACCATCATGCCCATCGAGAAGAAACTTCCTTCTGAAAGTCACCTACATGTCGACCTTATCGACTTGGAGGACACCTCCTCTCATCACCAAGGTTCTTATGCCGCAAAGTTGTCTAGAAAGGAAAACAAAGAAGAAGACAACACTCGCCTTCCGACTGACCAACCCTCCTCTTGGTCTTAGCTAGTCTCCTTGTTTGACTGCATGACCCATAGGCTGATGCAGAAAGATACTGAAGAGGCTCAGAAGTCGGCCAAGGAGCTAGCAAGATTTGAACAAATGTCTAAAGAGTTGCAAGTTGCTCGTTCAGAAATTTCACAATACGAAAGCAAGTTAGCCGAAATGGCTCGGGATAGAGACGATGCTTTGGGCAAACTCCAAAGAACCATCGAAGATTATGCCCGACACCGCGAAGAGCGTCAAGCTTCCAACCGAGCCTGGGAAGATACTGAGGCTCTGTTGCAGAACAAGATATCCACCCTAGATGCTGCCTTGGAAGCTGCGAAGGACGAGATTTCCAAGTCGTTTGTTGACGCCTTCAATGGTGCTCTTGAACAATTTCAAGTTGTTCAACCTGATATTGATACCTCGGTATTTAATCCTTTCAATAGTGTAGTTGATGGAAAGATTGTCTATGAGTGAGATCCAACTTGAGATCCTTTTTTTAAAAAAAAACTTTCAGCATATATTTAGTTTGTAGATGTAGCCTTAACTTTTGTAATCTATGTATGCACTGGACTTATGTGATTTGTCAGCATGCAGTGTTCACTTATCTTTTAACTATTATACTTGTACGCAATGACTCTCTTTTGCGTTATTCTCTTAACAAACCATATCCTTTTTAATAGAAAACAGAGTTTCTTGTGACTTCATGCGTTCTTATTCGACTCTTTCGAATGCACCAATAAAAATATACAAGTGTTAACAAAGCCAAAATTTAGTATTTCGAACCAATACAACTCTTTTAACATAGCCTTTCTTTTCACTATCTTCTCTTGACAAACTGTTAATGCCCTTCCATGATTTTCAGTGGACCAACCTCTAGCTCGGTACCATGGAGGGTGAACACCCTTCCATGGTTTTTAGTGGACCGAGCCTTCTGACCATGGAGGGTGATCACCATTCGATGGTTTTTAGTATACCGAACATCTGGCTCGGCACCATGAAGGGTGAACACCCTTCCCTGGTTTTGAATGGACTGAGCCTCTAACTCGACACTATGGAGAGTGAACACCCTTCCATGCTCGACACCATGGAAGGTGAACACCCTTCCATGCTCGACACCATGGAAGGTGAACACCCTTCCATGAATTTTAGTGGACCGAGCCTTTTGGCTCGACACATGGAGGGTGAACACCCTTTCATGGTTTTTGAATGGATAAATCCCTCTTTATAAAACAACATTCATGATAATGACATAAATATTATAAGTTTGTCTCCATAAATAAAGTAAATAAAAATGAAATTTAAAACATTCCAACATTTTAACTGTAATAAAACCATAGGTTAGCTATATTCCATGTTCATGGAATGTTCCCACCATCCAAAGTCTCCAACCTGTACGCTCCTTTCCCGACCACCTCACGTATTTTGTAAGGTCCTCTCCATCTTGCTGCTAATTTGCTATGCATCTTTGCCTCCCTCGACCTCCTTAGAACGAGGTCTCCTTCACCGAATTTTCTCGCGTGTATCTTGCTTAAGTGTTTCGTCTCTATCCTTCATTTCTGAGCCACTTCTCTTATTCTCACCTTGTCCCTTAGTTCATTAATAGTATCCAACTGCAAAAGTCTTCTCTCTTCCAATTGTTCTTTTGAGAAATCCTCCACCCTCTTAGATATCATTTCTATTTCAATGGGCAATACAATATCGCCTCCATAGACTAACCCAAAAGGCATCTCTTTCGTAGTTGACTGCACCGTAGTGTAGTACGACCAAATAACTCCAGGCAACATCTCCACCCATCTGGCTTTAGTCGCTCCTAGTTTTTTCTTCAAACCCTGCATTATTACATTGTTTGCCGCTTCAGCCTGCTCATTAGATTGATGGTGCTCCACCGATGAAAATACCTGTCGAATACTCAACTTCTCACACATGAGTCTCATCTTCCGACTAGTAAACTGCATTCCATTATCTGATATCAACTCCTTAGGTACCCCGGACCTACACACTATTGACTTCTAGACAAACTTGGAAACGATTTCTGTTGTGATGGTTGTTAAGGGCTCAAGTTCCATCCATTTTGTGAAATATTCAACAACCACCACAATAAATTTGAATTGCCTTAATGATGTAGGAAACGGTCCCAAAATGTCAATCCCCCATCTAAAAAAGGGCCATGAGGCGATTATAGAGTACAAACGCTCGACTGGAACTTTATATCATCTGAATGCTTCTGACACTTATCACACTTCTTAACATATTTTAGACAATCCTCTCTTATTATGTGGGTCAGAAAAAAACATGCTCTTAAAATCTTCACAACCAGAGATCAATCCTCTCCTTCTCTAGCTCGCTCACACATCTCAATAACAACATTGAGAATCCCATAACCCACGCCCAAATAATGTCGTCTGTAAATAAGATTTGAAAACCGATCGTTTTCATTAGGAGTCGGTTACAGGACTATCACCCAACATAATAAAAAAAGTTTTTACGTAGCAATTCAAACAATTTTTAAACCTAATAAAAAAAACTATTCTATCAATTTCAACATCTTTAACAAAGAAATACTAAATTGCAACCACCTATTGCTTAAAACCCATGTCTGGATCATTTTAACTAAAAACAATCATTCAAAAATCAATATATTATTCAATTTTATTAAATCCTCAATTCGGTGAAACTAAATTAATTATTTTACCAAGATTTGGAACTCAATTAAATTAATTTTATCATTCCAAAATGCATCAAATTCTCCAGTCAAACTAAACATGATAGTTCAAAATAATATCACATAATCCCTTTTACAAAAGTGTCATTAACTTAAATAATAAAGATTAAAAATAATAAAAATTATGAATAATCTAAAATAACAAAATTCGGAATCGACCATATTTAAAGAGATTAAATATACACTTAAACCTATTTTAAAACATGAAACCGCATCACACATGAATGGGTTGTTTGCAACGTGGGGCTATATTTACTATGAGTGGTGATAATTCGAGACCATTAAAATACAAAATACATTCATTTGATATCACTAAAAGATAAAACTATTCATTTATTTTTTAATATGAAATCTTAATATATTATCAAAACTGATTGTTAGATGAAACTAATTTTGTTGGGAGTGTCAAGGTAATCTATCTGATCGACTATATGCTTGTTTCTTTGCTTATTAAAGTTTACAGAAAAATGCTTATAAGGAGGACGTTTTAGTTTATTAAATTAAGACTAATCCCACTCCAAAAGTGCCAATAAATTCTTATGTTAAAAGAGTGCTAAAATGCAAGTTCTAATTAAATACTACTATAACATGTTGTGAAGAAAGGAAAGAGAAGTTACATATATGAATTCGTGGAGAGACCTTGGGTTTATCAATGTACCATGTTGACCTATATTGGGTTTATCGATTTAACATGTCTCCATCTTATTTATTTGCAAAGTTTCAGATGGCATCCACCAAAAGTATAATTCATATTTATTTTGGATGATGTTCATCGAAGCCATACGTGCATAGATTTAGCGTTCCAGAAACAGTATGAATGAATATATATCTGTAAACTGATGAACTTGTGTCTCTTTGAATGAAGATTACTCCAAGTTGCATGCAAGTTTTGAAAAGATGCTTAAGTAAACTTAACTGCATTGGTGTAAAGACGTTAAACGAATGGTGCATGGAAGTGGATATCCATTAATAGTGTTGTTCAGGCATAGTTTATGGAGAATAATTTAGTGGTAAGAAGTAGGAAGCAGAATGGTCCATCCCTGCCATAATGGTGAAGTTTGTGAAATGTGATAGGTAAGTTATTGTCCCCGTGAGTGGGGCTTTGTTCACTTAACTACAAAACTTAATTATGCAAGTCTTCTCCTCTGCGCAAAACGTACTGTGCTCTGCTCATGCTATGTAATGTTGCTATCCTTCTTCGTCTCTTTCCCACTTCTTGGACTCATATTACCACAAAAACGAAATTATAAACATCCACATGCATTTTGTTCCCAGCCCGGAAGCAGTGCAAAGAAAACGATAAATTCAAACTATGCCTTTTTCTTCAATTTATTTTCAAACACCTAGCCAGCTACCATCCATGGATCCATATGCTAAGCTTTTTCTGCAGTTAATGACAATAAAGTCTATCTGCAATATTTAACGTGCTCTTACTTTTCTTTCTTCTTTTTTCAAATTCACAGCTGGAAAAACTAAATAAGTCCAAAATGGAGGCATACATACATATATATGCGAAAATAATTACTTTTATACATTAATTCAATCTCAGTGTGTGCCAACTCAAGCCTTACTATTTTTTTCTACTCATATTTCAAGAAGAGGAAAAAACACACATACCCTTTTGCAGATTGCTTCTGCTGAACGTGGACTCATCAATAACAAACGTACGTGTTACCAAATATGCGGATAATATTTTTTTGAGTTATTAATGCAACTCTTAAAAGAAAAAAAAAACCCTTGATGCGTTTGTTCATTGTAAACAATTTTTTTAATTTATAACTTTTTTGTTCGTATTACTGACATAATTGAGACTGTTAATATAGATATAAATCTGGGATGTTTATATTAATATATAGTATATTAATAATATTTATATCAATAAATTGTTAATTAATACAATAGTATTGATCTGGAAATGCTTACAGTAACATTTTAATTTGTTTACACATATAACTGTAATGTCTACTTACTTACTTTATTCTTAGTTCTATAATGCATATTGTATATACTAGTTATAAGAACTAAAAGGCCCTAATTTACTAAAAAAATTGTGAATTGTGATGGTCAAATAGTGCTGATTATCTCTAGTTGTTCACAAATCTCTCACTAGGGATCATTTGCTCTTAGGTCACCAACCAATGTAGATACATAATCCACAGGGAGAATTGATTGGTGTGGAATTTTGGACTGCAAGAATTTAAGTCGAAGTGAAGACTAATTAAGATAAGCAACTCTGATGGGTGTGAAGAAATAGCTTGAAAGAGCAGAAAAAGGTTATATTCATACGTCACACGCCTTCTTTCTGAATTCTGATCCCATTTGCATTATGAATAATAGCTTAGCATTATTGTCGTATAGTCTGTGTTTTTATAGCTACTTTATTCCCCAACCTTTTTCTAATTCACCTTATTCATTCATAAAAATTACACTGTTTCGTTAATCTCCTTAATTATTAGTTAAAAACATTAAGGCTAAATTAATGTTTCCACACTCTGTGAATCCAACGTAAACTGATTTGTTTGCATTACATTTGCCAATTCACAAAAGTTTTAATTCTTTAAGTTGTTTACATATTTGTTCTCCATATATTAGATAAAGAGTGCTTATTTATAAGTCAAAGTCTAATAAGTCCACATATATATAGTACGTTTTTATTCAATACTCAACAACAATAATTAAAATCCTCAATGATGGTCACCTGCCGAGATCTAGATACATATTTCTGGACAGGTGTTTGATATATATATATATATATATATTATTGGTCTGTAGACTGTTGTAATATGCATGTAGCTGAACAAGTTTTGAACATACATAAATTATTAATTAATGACATAGTCTCTTTATATATATAATTGATTACACGTACCATTTTGATCTTTCTTATTCTAATTACACACATTATTTTAGGTCCCATTATTTTACAAATTATTCTCATTGTTGTAATTAAAACAAGGACTGCTTGTTCTTATATTGTCCTCATTTTTGTACAAAATTTAATCCTTGTAGAACTTGTTATAACGATAACTAATTAATATCTTAAAAAGGAAGTAGAATAAATAATTATTTACAGGTACTTTATTTGTTTAGATATTAAGCTTTTTAGGTTAAGTTGTTTATTCGGAGTCAGTTAGATTAGACGGGCACATTCAGAATGGGACACATAAGAATATATTTTTGAAAATACACTTGAAACAAATTTATTGGTTGAGCACATTTAAAGAGAAAAGGTTTTCCCTATTATATACGACTACTTTTTTATTTAAAGGGAAAGTGTTGGTAGGTATTTATTTGATCAGAAAGAGTTTGTAGGTTCGGTTATTGGAAGACTCTTCTAATAAATTGTAGGAATTTGATATTTTTTAGTTTTATATTATTTTTTATTTCGATTTATTTTCAGTTGGAATGATGTTGGATATATTTTTTATTTTTGAATTGTATGTTTATTATAAAAAAATTATTTTGTATAAATATTATTTTTAATTTATTAAGTTGTAAAAAAGTAGTCTGATTCACTCTTTGGTTGGTTTTAAGCACCTGCAACCACAGAGCAATGATAATTTGACACTTTTTCTTCAAATTACACCTCTTCAAATGACAAAAATAACCTTTTACATTTCGTAACCTCTATCATTTTGAAAGGTGTAATTTGGAGCAATGTAAAAAGTGATGTCAAAATAATATTTTTCTTTTTCTTTATAGAAAATGTGACAAAGTTTGTGAATAGCAGGAAGTATATATTAGAAAAATGTGATAGCATAGTTGATGTTAACGAGTGAAAAGGGTGGGAAATAGCATAGTGATGATATGGTATCGATGGAGAGTGAAGGTTTGAAGATGGTTAAGGTAGAGTTTGAAAAGGAAAGGGTGGCGCAAAACTCTTGGGACATTTTTATATATAGATCTCAGTACATGTCTGTAAGTAACTCTTATAAAAGGAAATGTTAGGTACGGATATGATGGGGTCGACTTCCCCAACCTTACCTCCTGGCCCATGCATGCAAATCTTTAATTGCAAAACACTATATAATTATCATTCTTTTATTGCTCCCATGCTTATTATTATTCATCTCAAAAATTCATCCCTCAAAATCTCCACTCATTTCACTGTGTCAGCATCTTCTTCATATAAAGCATCTACTACTTATATTAATACGTGTTCAATACTTGTCTGCATATTTCTCTTTTTTTTGGGTATTTAAGTTGAGATCTGAAGAACCATAGTCAAGTTGTGTCACTACAATAAGAGAACAACTCATTTATGGTCTTCCAATGACAAAACACTTTTTCTTATGTTACTAATATTGTCATCTTGTATGTCCTTAATTTTAAAGCTGTCTCCTATAATTAAACTACTTTGTATATCCTTAAGTGTGTCATCTTGTATTTGGTAAAATCTTTCGGATAAATTTTTGTTTCTCATCAATTTAGAATTATGTTTGTATCCCTTTGAATTTATTTTGACACATCTCTTTTTTTAATCTGTTAAAAAAATCTAATGAAATAAATAATTTAATAATTTCTTATCTTGTGTCTATTTTAATATCATGTATCTTTTCTTTAATTTATACTTTGGTACACCTATAACTTATTCATTTAATTGTTGATTAAACATGTAAAAATTACCTTTATTATTATTTTCATTGCCTCGAAATGCCTCCACAGTTGGATCTCTACAAGAACAATGACGAAGAGAATTTACAGAAATTAAGCAAGAACAGGCTTATTGCGTAATCATCTGCATAGCTATCTATGGATGATGAGGAAGAAGATGACACAGCGCAGGTATTAAAAAAAGTATATATAGCCAGAAGGATTCTGTGCCACTCTTTCAATATCTTTTATTATATTTCAATAGGTACGTGCAATAAAAGAATTCTTCTCTTTTATTAAGATTATCTTACGGAAGCATAGTTGGATTTGGAGCAGATATTCAGGTATTCCACCCTGCAGAAAAAGAGGATCGAAATCCAAAACAAACAACTCAATTTGGAGCTACTATCCTGATGAAAGCTGCATCGTGTAAATCTGTCACACTGCAGAAAATACACATTAATTTACCCTCATTGTCTGGTCAATGACACTGCTTTGTACGAAAAAAATAAGCACATACTATTGATTCACCACATTATGTGAGAATGAGAAAGCATGCACTAACCAATCACTTTAATTTGTATCACTTTCTAGATTACACACGTACGTACCATGGTCAAAAAGCATGCTGTATTTAATATCTTTAACTTGTACCAATTTGTAGATTATACATGGATACACACAAGTTTCTTTCCTTATAGGATTTATATAGAGAAAGGAGATCACTATCTTGATGACAGTAGTAATAGTTGCAGTAACGCCACCAATGATTAGAAAAAAAAAGTAGGTATAAGATGAAAGAAAAACCTGAAGAAAAATAATAGAGGGTAGAGATTGTAGGTGAGTAGCATGGAGGTTGGTGAATGTGGGAAGTAGAATTGAAGGTGGAAAGAGGTGGCATGCAGGGGGAGACCGGGAGGAGCGTGTGACTGTGGGTGGAGGGTGGTGGGTGGCTTATAAATAATCTGACATAGAAAGGGAGGGTTATACCCCACACCCACTAACTCCCATGCCATTTCTTTCAACAAAAGTCCCTGTGTCATCTTACCTTGTATTTCACAGGGCACTGAGAGGGTATAGGAGTTTGGTATTTCCCAAATCCCAATGCTTTGACTGTCCCTATCTATCTCTTACCTTACATTACCATTCAAAATTGGGACTCCCAAAACAAAACCCACTGGGCAGTGTGCTCACATGCCGTCTCTTCCCCTTCCCTTTAGGGCCCAACTCATCCAACATCCGGGCCTTCACGTTTTGACGTCTTTGCATGTTTTCTAGCACCACAAAACAACAACAGCATGCTTCCCAAACGCTTAGGGCTTATTCAACATAGATAAGAGAAACCCCTTCCCTCCCTAACCACCCATGCCATTGCCATCATTTACTTATCATTCATCCACCCCTATCACCCTCATTGTTTATGTCCCACCCTACAACCCCTTTTCTTCCCAACTGTTACTTTCATTTTTCATTCAATCAAAATATGCACACACACCCACAAAATATGTAACATCTATGTTTAAATTGTTTGTTAGTTAAAAAACTTGATAAATTTTCAGATTGAGTTAGGAGGAATATCATATATAACCAAAAGTTCTTTTAAAAAATGTTATTTAAAAAAAAATAAAAAATTAGCGATTAGAGGAAGAGAATGACATATTTACTTTAGTAATTTTCTTATTGACTATGTCTGGATTGATTGGTATTAAAAGAATAAGTGGATTATAAATCTAACTGAACTTATTTCATGAGTTTTACATCCATTTATATAGTATAAGATATCTTTATTTTTAATCAGTTTTTTAATAGTATCCATCTTTTAAGTTTGTCAAAATTAAAATTTTTCTTTCCACTAGGAACATATTTTGTAAATTATTGATGTAAAATCGATAATATATGGATTGTGCATGAAATAACAATGATTATATGCACATTGGCAAATGCAAACATGGACAACACTATTTTGCTCAAACTCTTTCAAAACCATTCCAATTCTTAGTTTCGATATAGTCTCTCCCAACTAAATCACTAGTTTTTTGTCTTAGATTTTCGTTTATATTAATAAAATAATAATTATCAAATTATACGTAATTATTGTATGTAATTATTGTATGCAATTAATTTAATAATGATAGAATCTCATGATTAGTGGATCCCTAAAGCTTGTAATTAATTTGGAGAGAGAAAGTATCATACACTTGTATATATATTTATTGTACGGAGTTATGTAAATACACACAAGTAAATCGTATATTTTCATTTTTATCCGTTAAATAAGAGATTATGTTTGGCAAAAAAGGTACCAGTAAGTCTGATGGAAACTTGGTACAAGACTTCACTGCCGATCAAATTTAGTAATTGGCTACTCGCTCAACAATAATGGTAAAAATGACACTTTTATAAATGTTGCAGGTTTGTTTGCCCATAATTTGTCTATTAATTCTGCTTTTATGAAACCATGGACTTTTGCTTGTAATTAATTTGGAGAGGAAAGTATCATACACTTGTATATATATTTATTGTACGGAGTTATATAAATACACACAAGTAAATTAGAGATTTTCATTTTTATCCGTTAAATAAGAGATTATGTTTGGCAAAAAAGGTACCAGTAAGTTTGATGGAAACCTGGTACAAGACTTCACTGCCGATCAAATTTAGCAATTGGCAAAGGCTTTTTTGTTTACTCGCTCAACAATAATGGTAAAAGTGACACGTTTATAAATGTTGCAGGTTTGTTTGCCCATAATTTGTCTATTAATTCTGTTTTTATGAAACCATGGACTTTTGGATAGCGGAGCAACCAATCACATTGCATTTGATTCACAATTTTTAACACACACTTCATCATCATTTGTATCGTTTGTCGTTACCATGTCCCTGATGGAGATTGGTTTTGCCCTGCTTGTTCTTGCAAGATATGCAGGCGACCCAGATGCAGAGAAGACTGTGCTAATAATGTGGGTGGGTGTTAACCGTGTTTTAGTTTGATGTCCCTGATGGAGATTGGTTTTGCCCTGCTTGTTCTTGCAAAATATGCAGGCGACCCAGATGCAGAAGACTGTGCTAATAATGTGGGTGGGTGTTAACCGTGTTTTAGTTTGAGTAGTGACATCGTTTGTGATTGTCGTGACATGTTTTTCTTCTCCCACTCGCTCGCTTTGAGGCTCATGCCGGATGTCAACTGCACCGACCAAATTCAAGCATTTTTAGATGGAAGATCATTGTTAGATTGTTAGAAAATAATGATTATTAACCTAAGAATGACAAAAAAACAAGATGACATACAAAGTTCTACATCCTATTAGTTGTCAATGAAATTAATATATAGTCTGGATAAGTTTTGAAATATAAGCTAATCTGATTTTATTTATGTGTGAGACCAACCAGTTATTTGGGAAGGACATCATTAGTTTGTTAGGTATGAATGTAAAATATCATTAGTTTCGAACAATAATGCACATTATCATTAGGATCTTATCTCACGTTCCAAAACCGAAACTATATGTTATGGGAGTCATATAATAGAAATTAATTTACATAATTTATTACATTGCGTTTACATGTACTACTATATCATCATTCCTTTTTAATATGACTCTATAGAGAAATTTATAATAAGTTCAAACATAATGTCATTTTTCATCAACAATAACATAATTTATTAGAAAAAATAATAATTATCAAATTATACACAATTATTATATGCAATTATTGTACGTTATTGTACGCAATTATATGCATTTAATTTAATAATGATAGAATCTTCATTATTAGTGGATCCCTATATAAATACACATAAATAAATAAATAAGAGATCTTTTTTTTTTACCATCTTCTTATATAATTTTCTTATAGTATAATTTCTAACCTTTACTTTGTTTTATTGAGAGTTCAACAACACAAATATAATTTTTAACCTGTATTCACATTTTTTATTTTCTAAAAATATTTTTCATTCTAAAAATAAAAATCTAAAAATAGAAAATATATATTTAGAAAAGAAAATAAAGAATAGATTATTGTGTTTCGGAAATTAAAATCTAAAATAAAATTCAAAAGTTTCATAATGGAAAAAATAGGTTAAAAAAAAAAGTGAAAAATAGGAGTTCGGAATGTATTTTTCTCTGTACCCCTTTTTATTTAAGAAATTTTTTGTCATTTCAAATAAAAGAGGGCATAGGTTTTGGGCAGTTTCTTCTTGCACCACTACATTTTTTTCTTCAGCACGCCCACAAGGTTGCGCAAAGACAAAAATGTCCCTATATAAATTGTATATTTATTTTTTTTGTATTTCGAATTATGAAATCCGATAAATTTTCGGATTGGCACTTTCAGTAAATTTTTGGATTGACGCATCCGGTAATCTCCTTGATTGATGCTTCTAGTGGTACATGAATGATAATGTTAATCCAAAATAATAAAAAATGCAAAACATCCATAATTGAAAAAATAATTCTGGATCTGTCAATCCATAATTCAAAATATGCATTCCGAATTTAGAAATCCATAATTGAAAAAAATCATTCCGGATCCACCAATCCGTAATAAAAATTAGGCTTCCAAATTCAGAAATCCAGAAATCAATAATTTATGCAAACTTTGCTTCCGAAACACCCCTCATCCGGAATGCAACATGATTCACTTCTAGATTGATGAATCCGTAGCACACTCCGAGATTCCAAAATTGTGGAGGTCAGTTTCGGAATTTACAAAATTGTGGGGTGCAGGAAGAAAAATGTAGGCGTGCAGGAATAAACTGCCTAGTTTTGGATAAGGTGGAGTAAGTAATTGCCCAAAATAGTGCAGACAGTTTCTTCCTGCACCCCTATATTTTTCTTCCTATACCCCATAATATTATGCACCGATCAAACTGTCCATATTATTTTTTAAAAATCCTAAAATGCACTTGAACTGTATTTATTTTTTTGCATTCTAATTTCGGATTGGCATCTGGTAAATTTTCGGATCCACCAATCCATAATTCAAAATATGCATTTCACATTCAAAAATACATCATTCAAAAAAAAACATTCTGGATCCACCAATCCGTAACAGAAATATGCATTCCGGATTCAAAAATTCATAATAAGAAAGAAAGAAAAAAACATTCCAGATCCACCAATCCGTAACAGAATTAGGCTTCCGGATTCAGCAATCCATAAATCAATAATTTATGCAAAATTTGTTTCCAGAACACTCCCTCATCTAAAAAAAATGATTAATTTCTGGATTGATGAATGCGTAGCACACTTCCAGATCCCGATTTCCGGTAATCATAGTACCTTTTTAAATAAAAGGTCAAAGCCAATTTCAGGATTTGAAAAATTGTGGGGATGCAAGAAGAAAAACGTAGAGGTGCAGGAAAAAGAAGCCAATAATGCAAGCAGAATAATTTGAAAAAAAGGCTCAATAACTATTGGGGTAGGTCGACCATTTATCAAGGAGGCACATTCTTTGAAAGCATGGTGTCATATTCCCTACACCAATCTTTTTGAACCTTCATTAGTTTTAAATTTTTGAAATAACCTTTCAATTTAAAAATAAAAATCTAAAATTAAAAATAATACATTCCAGAAAACTAAATCCGAAAGAGATTATTATGTTGTGGAAATAAAAATCTAAAAAAAAAATCAAAATTCCATTCTAAATAAAAAAGTTCATAATACAACAAAAAAAAATAATCCAGAAACATATTCTAAAAAAAATCCAAAATATATTTTTATATATATTTCCATTTTATTTAATTTTATTTAAGAGTATTTTCTTCTTTTCCTACTCAGATAGAAAGTTATTGACAAGTATGGTTGTGAATTGCGTGATGTTCCTAGAACGATAAAAGGTAAAAACCGTTACCTGGCAAAAAAAAAATCTGACCGAAAACAATAAGTTATTAATCAATGCATAATTAAGAATAATTTTAAATCTTGAAAAACATCGTCTTCCTATTTTATTTTTATTAATGGTAAATACTTACATGTTTTGAAAACACTAAGTACATTTATTTTTTAAATGATTCCTTTGTATATCATCATGTTCTACCTTAGGTAGACAGTCGTACAAGTAATCTATATAATCGAACAAATAATTAACCTTAATTAAATTTATACACTTTTTTTTTAAACTTAAACATTAGATTTCAAGATTTCTTATTGGAGCTTGACTCGTATGAAACTATCAAAGATTCACAACTTTACAGAATATTACTTGCCAACATAATAATATAATAATAGTTAGTATTATCTTAAATGTTTTGAAAAAAAAAGTAGATTTAAACTAGAACTTAAAAAAGGCATGTGTTCAAGTGGTTTATTAAAATATAATGAACTGAGAACCATTGTTTATAATTTTATCATACAATTTAATGCATAAACCTAATAAGTATATTTTTTTTTATAAATGTAAATTACAAATAACTTAGACAGTATTAATTAAGTTAGTTAAAAACTGTAATAATGTAGAAATATTTCATTGTGCCTAATGTTGGCAGGAGTAATTTAAATTGATTATATTTTTTTAGAGAAAATAGTCTTAATTTATATCAAGTCTATCGAATAGTACACGCGAACAATTAAATACATAAATCAATTAGTGGGACTTTTCAATTTAAGTGAGATCTCGAGTTTAAAATTCTTAGAATGTAAATGCATTCAAAACTAAAAGGAAAAATATGGTTACCTAAGTTGAACGTTTAATTTGACATTTGAATAGAGTGACAAACAAGTATATGTATCTATCAAATTTCATAAAAGATACTGATTTTAATAATATTTTGAAAATATTAATTCCAATAATAAAAAATAGTGTTTTAGATATTAATTATTTGAAGCCTTTTTTTAAATGAAATTCAAAATTTAAGTATTAATTATTATTTTCATATGTTACATCAAATACTCAATTTTTTCGTAATTTTATTATCTGTTAATCTTAAATTTTGAAGAAAATCTGATATTAATCATATTCAAAAGTTTATTAAATTAAAACGAACTGTGTTATTATAACCCGTAACTTTGTAACAAATTAATTGCTATGCATTTAAAGCAAATTTTAGAAGATAAATAATTAAAACACAGTTGTTCCCTTCTTTAATGTTTATATAGTCACATATTTGAATCCATGTATTTAAATAAAACTAAAGAGAAATGCAATATATACACAAACACTCAAAGGATGAAGGAAAAAATTGCTAATAAGTCTGAAACCTGAAAAGTATTAATCTTATATATAATATCTGAAATTAAACTATAAAGATCAACAAATAGTCCTTAATTCTCAAATAATTTACAATAAGATTGTATAAAAAAACTAGAAAAACCTCGAAAAATAAATAATATTCAGTTTTTTTTTTATTTAAAATAAAATGATAACAAATATCTCTAGATGAAAAATTATAAAATAAAAATAGTTTATTTGTGTAAAAAAACAGAAGGACATTTTTATCTTATTTTTAATATTAAAAAACTAGATTTATATATATAGTTTAATATAAAAATATATATGTTTATTTCAAAATATAAATTTTAATATTAAAAATACATTTTATATTAAATTATATATGTATAATTTTAAAATCCAAAATTTTGAGCCCTAGCCCTAGGCCCATGGGATTTAGTCTCCGTTTAACGTGTTAAAAGTATGAATTAAAATAAATAAAATTGTATCAGACTGAGTATAATTGATTATGGTGTAGTGAGTAAGAAGAAACTAGAATAATTAAAAAAATTAATAATTTAAATTTTGAATGCATTAAAAAAATAAATATTTTTAATATTTAAAATAGTTATTAATTATTAAAGAAATGAGTTTTTACAAAATAAAAATAAGTAATAAATTAAAAATGTTTAGTTTAATTTTTTTTTAAATGAAGAAAAGAAAAAAATAAAACCTACGTCAACATAAAAGTTAAATCTATAAACATAAATTAGTATTTATATTTATTATTATTAATGATGTAACTATGTTAATTTCAAATAAAAAATACAAGATATAATTATAAAAAATGAAAGTCAATTAATATTAATTAGTAGTGAACACAGATAATATTGAAATGTCTAGTCATTTTCAAGCATTAAGTATATCATTTGCATTAGTTTTTTTTTTTTTGTAGGATTTTGCATTTATGGTGTCTACTACTAATTAATACTAATTGACTTTATGTCTTGTATTTTTTACTTGAAATTAACATGATTACATCAATAATAATAAATAAATACTAATTTTTGTTTATAGATTAACTTTTATGTTGTTGTAGGGTTTAATTTTTTTTACTTTTTTCATTCTTAAAAAAAATAAACTAATATTTTTAATTTATTATTATATTTTATTTTTATTTTGTAAAAAACTATTTCTTTATTTATTAATTATTTTTCTAACTATTTAAACATTAAAAACATTTATTTTTTAATGTATTTATAGTATAGTAGTGAACACAGATAATATTGAAGTGTCTAGTCATTTTCAAGCATTAAGTATATCATTTGCATTAGTTTTTTTTGTGTGTAGGATTTTGCATTTATGGTGTCTACTACTAATTAATACTAATTGACTTTATGTCCTGTATTTTTTACTTGAAATTAACATGATTACATCAATAATAATAAATAAATATTAATTTTTGTTTATAGATTAACTTTCATGATGTTGTAGGGTTTAATTTTTTTACTTTTTTCATTCTTAAAAAAAATAAACTAATATTTTTAATTTATTATTATTTTTAATTTTTATTTTGTAAAAAACTATTTCTTTATTTATTAATTATTTAAACATTAAAAACATTTATTTTTAATCTATTTAAAATTAATTTTTTTTAATATATTAATTTATTTATTTTTTATTTTTGAAATGATGTTAGATAGAGAAATAAAAATAAAAGGTGTTAAATACGAAAATAAAAACAAAAAATACTAAATACCGATATAAAAAAAATGATAGATGAAGAAATAAAAATAAAAATAGGATTATATGAAAAATTGATTCCGTTTAAGTTGTTAAAAGTATGAGTTAAAATAAAATTGTATAAGAGAGAGTATAATTGATTATGGTGTACTGAGTAAGATGGAACTAGAATAATTTTTCTTTTGTTGTAGTATATTCCACAATGTTCCTAACAATAAAAATTGTCTAAAAGCTTTTGATGGTAAAACCCAACGTGTTTCCTTACATAAGCGTACTTCCTAGAAAGGTGGTGAAAGCTGGGGGATGCATACGCCGCATCATCATCAAAATCAAATCAAGGACGAAACGGCAAGGCAATCAAGGTAGACAACCTTGTTACGGCACGTGTTCCACGCCACGCAATAGATCATAGCCACGTGTCCTCATCGCAAAGGGCAAAGCCTTAACATTCACGGTTTAAAAACGCGCCACGCAACCGTACATCTACGGAATATTCCCATTTCACACCACCCACCGGTTAGAATAATTCCGTTTATTTCGTCAGAATTAAATAATAAATAATTAATAAGAATTAGTACTTCATAATAATCAAAACCTCGTTTTATTTAAGTCAAAAAAAAAAGAAGCCGTGTTTTATCTCTTAGGGTTCCATCTACCTATTTAGATAAAACACGAAATCCCAATCGTATTCGGTAACAATTCCTCTCTCTGAGAGAAGCTCTCTTATTCCAACTGATTGTTGTAGAATTTTAATGGCTTGTTCATCATCCGATTCAAAACTAGTGACATCGCTGTTGTTCTTTCCTTTCCTAATTCCGATACCTTTCGATTCTGTTTCCGCCTTACGCATACTCGATACTTGTTCATCCCTTTCTTTCTCAAATTCCGATTCTTTTTTGTAACACACATACCCTAGTAACCCAACTAACGAACCAAAGAAACCGTTGTCATGGGAAAACGTAAGCTCCCAAATTCCTAGGGTTTCTGTGGTTATCGATCTGACTCAATTGAATTTTCCATTTGTTCAATTAATTAACTAATTATTTGTTTCTTGTGTTCTGTGTAGGTAATTCTCAACGTAAAAGTGCTGCGATGTTCGATAGCGATGATGATAGTAGCGTAACCTCGTCGTCAACGGCTCGCTCTGATTTCATGTCCGTGTCTGGGGCTGAAGATGTGCAGTTTGTTCAAGATTCGTTGCTCGACCAAGCTCTCGATGCATTAGATGAGAAAAGGTACCTTGCTTAACGTTATCGAATTAAATTGACATTGTGGATGGAGCTGAAGGGATTTTTAACATGTTTTTGTTGATTTATTAAGGGGTTCCACGAGGGAGAAAGCTTTGTCATCGATCATAGACGCTTTCAATAGCAACATGCAGCATGAGTTTGTGGAGAAGAAGTAGGTTTTTATGCTTGCTGTTGTGTTATTCTTTTTAGAATTTAATTGAAGTGCACTTACACTTCATCCAATCACAAATTGGCAGGAAGTTTCATGACAATTTAATTATTGTTTTTATTGCAAAAGAAATATAATAAAGATAAGTTTTATAAATGTGCTTTAATAAGCAAGATCATATATCTTGAAAATATGAGTTATAAATGTGTTCCAATGATGATCCTTGGTTTTTAGGTTTTGTTGTTGGTTCTATTTATAAATTAAGTTGCAATTTCACTTCGCAATCTGTATATAAGCACACGGAAATTCATTTTTCACGCTAAAGTGATTATTGCATAACCTCGAGGTGATTTCTTTAAACAGATTTGCTACGTTATTACATCAATGTCTTGCTTCAATAAAAAAGGGAACTAAAAAGGCATCTGCTAAAGAGATAGCTTTGGCATCTCACGCCATTGGTAAGAATTTGAGTAACTTAATCATGTTTAGTATTTACTTAATTTAATTGAATATTTAATGTCATTCATTTTTAAGGTTGTCTGGCCTTGACTGTTGGATGTGGTGATAATGCCCGCGAAATATTTGAAGAATCCATCCGTCATTTGGATGAATCTCTCACATCTAGGATAGATGTTTCAAAGACTCCATCAGTGAGTAGGAGTTTGGAATATTTCAAATTCTTGTATTCACACTTCTCCTTTTGATTCTCTGTCTACAAGGCTGAATGTTATCTGCTTGATGATTTTTATAGTTGCTGGAGTGTTTGGCTATAATCACCTTTATTGGGGGGATTGATCAGGAAGAAACAGAACGATCAATGGACATGATGTGGCGAATTATTAATCCCAAATTAGGTTCCAATGTAGGTATCTGTTTCAAACATACTAATCTGTTCTATTCACTAATCACCCCTTTTAAGATTCTCTAATGTTTGTAATAGTAGTTATGTTAAATTAAGTCACATGATAAACTTTTTTCTGTGTTTAGGTGGTTGCTGTCAAACCTTCTGCTTCATTAATAGCTAATGTGGTGTCTGCGTGGTCGTTTCTTCTCTCTACCGTGAGCAATTTGAAGTTAAATTCAAAAAATTGGCAAAAGTAAGAAGGCTGTCCTTTTACATCCATTTTTATTTAATTCTACACTACTTCTAGCTAGATAACATGCTAATTTGCATTTTGTTGGAGGCTTCTGATGTCAAAATCATTTTAATGCATATATGATGTTGAATCACTTTAGCCCAGTGTGTTAATATCCCAAGGAGCGGTTCAGAGTGGCTGGCCCAAAAGTCATAATAGCGGGATAATGACTATTCTATTTTTATGTAGTTTATGTGATGTATACTATATACAAATAAATTCTCCAAAATGATAAAAAATACTTAAAATTAATGTCACTTTTTCATAATTAACAATAAAAATTCATAGCTATCTGAAAAAACAGAACAAGTACCCCGAGAGTCAAATATATGCTTCCTACATGTTGCCATGACTTAGAACAAGAGGCAGCTATCTGTAACAGACCCTGTCGCTGGACAGAATGATAGGTAGAGAAAGTGAGAAACTAGTCACGAGAAAAGAGAAACCAGTCACCGAAGAAGAGAAATCAAATTCTAGAGTGCTGAGTTGAGAGATAAATGAGGGGGTTGAAAGATATTATACACATAAATGACGGTGTTGGGTTGTGAGAAAAAGTGAGAAACAACAGCTTTTTGATTGATTTTGTTAGAATATTGATCTAGAAATTGGAATTTTGTAAGTAGTCCCCTCCCAAACAAGACCTAATTATAGTGTTCAGAGGCCAATTTCGGAATCAAGAGATAGCATGACTATGCTGTTTGCTCACGACTATCCAGTTTACTGTGCCCACCATTTTGGGTGCATCAGGCTCTACCCTGAACTGCTCCACTACCTACAGTTATAACCAGGTTTTAACTGTTTCCTATACCCCCAGCATTTGTTGCCTGTCATTAAGAAAAAGAGCCCACATAAGGAAAAGCCTGTATTCAATTTTTGCGCGAGTGAAAGGTCAAAACTGGATTGCACAAAACGTGCAGAATATATTTCAATAAAGAACAATGAGGATATTAGTTGAGTTTAAATATTTTATAGCTAACCTTGGTTTAAACTATGAGATAAAGCTGTTATTTATTGACACATGAAGTCTGATATGTAACAACATAAAAATCTGATATTTAAATTTTCAAACCCTGGGTATTTTTTATTCTACCTCACTTTTTTCATGAATTGTTTTTAGGTATTTTATTTGCTTATTTTCAGTAAGGTATTTATGATCTGGGTAGAATTGAAGTACCAGTAGGATAGTGTTATATGAGCTTGTTTGAACGAACTTTTGTAGAAGGATTTATGGGAGAGAGAAATATGAAGAAAAAAATGAAATTAACTTCTCCGTGAGATATAAATTAGTTCATATGTAAGTTAGAACAAAATTGGAGAAACTATGAGAGGTCCTCTATAAATTACTTTATGCATAAACTAATTTTAACTTATGAAGAAGTCAATTTTATTCATATGTAAGTTAGAACAAAATTGGAGGAGAAACTATGAGAGGTCCTCTATAAATTACTTTATGCATAAAGTTCCAGTTAAGAAATTTGGACACTATTTTAGGTTTAAATTTTATCTGTATTATTTGTTGTGACAAAAAATATCCAGAGAGGATTGCATTCTACTGTATAGCCATGCCTTGGATCCAACTTAATGTTTGTTTATCATGCAGTTCGATATCTTATTTATCTAGTCTTCTAGACAAGGAAGACAGATCTGTACGAATTGCTGCTGGTGAAGCACTTGCTCTGATTTTTGAAATTGGAGTTATAGATAAATTTTCTGCCCAGCCAGACAGCGCAAGTGATACAACTCAAGAAGGGAGCAAACCACTTGAAAGCTACATATTTTTACAGGGACTGAAAGGAAAGGTGTTGAATCAATGCAAAAAGCTTTCCATGGAGGCGGGTGGAAAAGGTTCTGCGAAGAAAGATCTTAATAGTCAAAGGAACTTGTTCCGAGATATCTTGGACTTTTTTGAGGTATGTACACTACTACTGTTATTATATGATAATAAAATGTTCTGCTAGTGAAGGTGAGGATTCTGTACTGATTTTACCTTGTGATCCTAGTATGGTTACTACCCGGATATTTCAATGAAGATTGGGGGTGATTCCCTGCAGACATCATCATGGTCTGAAATGATACAGGTTTTTCTTGTGTGCTTTCTTTCCACCCTTTTTGAAATCTCTTTTCTTTTTAGCATTTTGACATTCAGATTTTTGCAGTTGAATTTTATCAAGCATTTTCTTGGAGGAGGATTCGTTAAGCATATGCAGGTAGACTTTCTCAACCTTTTTCTTTAAGCTTCTGGTTATTGCATAATCTGTTTACACCTGTTTTTTTCCACTTTCCCTTGGCAAACAGGAAAATGAGTTCCTACATGATGTCTTTGTTTTTTCGCCGAAGAGAAAGTATCTTAATAACAATGAACACAAAATGTCTGGTGGTGAAAAGGTACGTTTGTATGTGATTGTGCTCAATTATCTTGACTTTTCTTGTGGATGCCTTTCTTCTTATGTTCCCCCCACACCCCACCCCACTCGTTATCATGCGCTGACGTGCCCCATTCCCTCTACCCGCAGAGAATGTTTAAATCTCCAAATTCGGTTTTAAACAAGGCTAGGACGCAATTACTTAATAAGCAACGGATATTATCTGAGGTTGGTATTCTTACTGTTAATGAGAACGCTCACTTTTATCTTCCCGTGGAAGTACTTAAATTGATAATACGGCACCTAAAAGTAATTTGAAATGTAGACAATTGTGATAACTTTGTTAATTAAAAACTACGGGTGGGACAAAAATTCAAATTACAAAATCCAACTCGAGCCCGAGTCGAATCGAGCCCGAGTCGAATCGAGCCCGAGTCGAATCGAGCCCGAGTCGAATCGAGCCCGAGTCGAATCGAGCCCGAGTCGAATCGAGCCCGAGTCGAATCGAGCCC
>Ga0123342_1001014_pt1 | contig 46767 bp, 17 predicted proteins | sample Turbeawhitnodule_FD_89960 | JGI IMG/M metagenome (GOLD analysis project Ga0123342, IMG submission 89960) | Root nodule microbial communities of legume samples collected from Mexico - Turtle bean Mexico white nodule | ecosystem: Host-associated > Plants > Roots > Nodule | place: Mexico: Nepantla...
ACAGCAAGTAACTGGCCAGCTTTCTTGGCCAATTCACCTGTGAATCTTCCAATACCTGCTCCAAGTTCTAGAACTGATTTTCCTTCATATGCTGGTAGTAAGGACAAAACCTATGTGACAAAAATAGATGATGAGTCACAAAACCATTCACTCTGAAAAGAAAAAAACAAAACAAAAGGGTACTGATAAAAGGTACAAGAAGAAATTTTCTAGCCTCTCATTGCTACTCACATAAAAAAAAGGGAAAGTGGTCCTATAATTTAGTACTTCAGACTAAGAACCATAAGAGAAAGTTAATTAAATCCTGCAAAATCCTTAAGAAAAAATAGTACATTAAAATATAAACTAATTTAATATTTATTGTTTAAATCACTTCAAACATTTAATTTTGAGTTTAAATTTTATATACTGCCAACTTAATTAAATATTTATTTATCAAGTAATTAAAAGTTATTCCAAATATGAATTTTAGAATAATTTTTACAAAAATTAACAGCTCATATTTAGTTAACTTAGTAAAGAAAAACCTTGCACTGTGAATACATTGTAATTAATTTTTTTTTATGAACTAATTAATTTTTTAATATTTTACATCATGTCACACAATAAATAACCTCTAAAATATAAATATTAAAAACTAATAATGTAGCTGTTTATATAAAGAAATTTTATAAAAACTCATTTACTCTAATGATATTTTGTAATTTTTAAATTTTAAGAACCAAAGTCAACAATTACATTGGAGTTACTCTCATAAAAATATTTGCTGATACAAAAAATAAAAAACTGTCAAGAAAATATTTAAAATGGATAATGTTTAATAAACAAATAGAAAAACAATGGTATACATATATAGTAATGAGAAAGAATCCAACTTCTCTATAAAGAAATAGTGGTGAAAAAAATTAGAGAAATGGTATATTTTTTATTAATAAATAAATTTTATTTGGATGTTAATCAAAATTTATGTAAATTTGATTCCATGATAAAGAGTAATAAAAAGAAAAAAAAAATTATAACTTTTATAAAAAATCATATCAATATGTGTATCAACTATTAAACCTGAAATCTTAGTTTATGAAACTTAAAATCTCAACTTATGAAACTTTACGTTTTAACTAGATATTCCATATTTCAACCATTATCTCTAATTATTAGATAAAGAACAAAAGATTTTTTTTTATCTTATCTTATCTTTGTACTAATATCTATGTTTTTTAATGGAAAGAAACCAAAAACAATATTTGTTTTATTAAATTGATGTAGCTCTCACACACTTTATAACAGTGTGGTAAATTGATGTAATGACTTATTAGTACACTTTTAGCTAATTTTTTCATAAATATTTCGATGAGAAATTTCCTCGTAAGTTAAAATTAAATTATAAAAGTTTTTTTTGAATAATTTATCTAATTTTTTTATTTAAATTGTGTAAAAACTAATTTTATCTTATAAAACTCAAATTTTTTTATTTTTTTATCACACTTATAATAAGTACTTGCAAAAAAAATATTCAAAATCTAACGTAAACCAATTACAAAGTGAAAGTAAAAATTTTAATCTTAGAAAAGTAAAAGGAAAGTTAAAAAATATAATTTTACTTTAATATTTAATTTGTAGTTTACTAAATTTTAATTTGAGAACATAAGATATAAGAGAAAAAAACATGTTTTGTATTAGAAAAATCGGTGATTTTTGTAACGCAGTAGTTAAAGGATAAATTTGTCTCAGTAAAAGTGTTAAAGCTTATAGTATAAATGGAATGCTTATAGAATAATTAGGGGTGTAAAAGTGAATTTTATAAAAAAAAAATTATATGAAGTAATAAATTTTACTCACTTAATTCCCGAGTTAAATAGTTTAAGTTAGGTTTGAAATAGATTCACAAAGAACTCATCAATAATAATTTTTTTCATATTATTTTTCATTATTTTTAATTATATAAATTGACATTTCAATTTTTTTTAAGATTAAAATGTTATTTAATAGTATTTAAATAGTTTGAATGTTTAATTTATTTATCTGTCTACTAATATAAGTTAACACTTTCATTTTAGTTACTATTTTTATAGTTTTAATCAGTGTTACATGAATCGTACTACTATACACACATAAAAGAGAAAATAAAATATATCTAAATAAATTAACGCATTTTATCAAACAACATGTAATAAGTCGAGTTTCATTAAAAAAAATTATTAAAAATGACTTAATTTAATTTAATTTTAGCTCAATTCATAGTAAATCAACTCATGTGAGAAGAGTTAGTTACCTCACTTTCACACTCTTAATAATAATAATTAAAGCATAAATTAACTTTAAATTAGTATATTTAAAGAATAATTAGTAGTAAATGAATTTGTTAGCAATTCAGAGACACATAAACATGTTTAACGCATAAGATGAAGAAGAAGAAGATGAAGAAGAAGGTTAATGGTGGAGAAAATGGAATCGAGACGCACTTCTGGTCTCTCTTCCTTGTCGAGATGAGAAGCGTTTGAATCCAGCATCATTGACTCAACCGATAGCTCCGTCGTGTGTTCTATCCAATAGCTTTTCTGCACGCACCGTTCATCCACACCTCCACCTGCACATTTTCCTTATAATTAAGAACAAGAACAAGATGAAGAAGATGAAGAAGAAGATGAAGAAGATGAAGAAGAAAAAGAAGATGAAGAAGAAGAAGAAGAAGATGAAGAATGAAGAATGAAGATGAAGAAAAAGAAGAAGAAGAAGAAAATGAAGAAGAAGAAAGAAGAAGAAGAATCGATGTTGATCACCTTGCACCATCGCCAACGAAGCCATCAACAAAAACTCTCTGCTATCACTTCTCTTCTTGCCCTTCCAACTTCCTCCTTATTTATACACACCAATCCTTCATCACCAACAAACGTTTCTGTTTTTCTTTTTACTTTTTTATTTTCTAATTTTTAATTTTTAATTATTAACGGAATTAATGTGGGTCCCACTTTTTGCTAAACGACCTTCACGTGTTGCTATTTCTCTTCTCTCAACACTCTTCACTCGATCACTCCATTACTTTCATTTCACCCTATACATTATATCATAAGTGAAATAAATTAATATCAAATTAATATTTTACTTTAATATATTATTTTTTTTTAAATAAGTTTTCGTTTATTGAAATTTCATAATCATTTTTTATTTTAACTTTAATTTAAAAACTATTTTAAAATAAATAAAAAATTATTCTTACATCAATCACATTTTCTATCAATTTTCTACTAACAGTCCCACTATAAATTAATAAACTTTTTAAGAGTGTGTCTAAGACAACAATGTAACTAATTTATTTAATATTAAATATTATGAGAGCAAAATTTAGTGCAACCTCAATTTCATAAAATAGATTCAATAAGGTAAAATTTGTATTTATTAATATATTATAATTTTTTCATATCTTTACAATGGAATTTTTAATATTAAGAATTATAAAAATAAATATTATATACGATTTTATTTTATGTTTATAGAGAGTATTTTCATTGTTATAATATACTTTTATCTAGTTTTTTAGAATTCTTTATTAATAGATATAAATTATCTATATAATATTTTTGTTAATATATGAGTTTTGGTCTAATTTCTCATAATTTTTTGTATTTTTTTTTAATAATATTTTTTTTATGTAGTGACAAATTGTGATTCTTACTTAAAGTTCCGATCTCAAATTTTATAGTGATGTCTAACATAAATTTTTTTATAAAAAAATAAATACAAAATTAATCTCAAATCTTATGGTATGCTATGTAATATTAATTAATTTGTGGTTTTCAATTTCATTTTTACAAAGTTGTGTACTTGAAATGTTACAAACATGTTATTTTAAATAATGTGAAAATGACATTAAGTTATACTCAAAGATTTGATATGTTGAATCAATTAATCAAATGCAGCAATGCCATTGGAAGTGCTCCACTTGAAGTTGAAAAACTTTTTAGATTATAATAGTCATTGATGATTCATATAGAGACTTTTCGTTCTTAATTAATTTTGTTCGTTGAAAATTTAAGAATCTAACTTTTATATATTAACGTCAATTGATTCAAGTAACTGTTTAAGATTTTTGAATCTTTTGAATAAGACTCCTTCTTTATATCTTATACATAAGAGTATAAATATTTAATTGTTTTGTCGGAGTTTTCACGATTTTTATATTTTTAAATAATTTCATTTATCTCATTTTAAATTAATTACAACCCAAAAGTTACGTCTTAATTTAAAAACTACATAATGCTCTAATATTGTGCGGTTAAATATTTACTATAACGTATTCTAATATTAATTTTTTGTCCCGATTCAAACTTTAAACTTTCTAGTAGTAAAAAAATTATTGGAGTGAGTAATCACTCGTGTGTTTTTTTTAAGTAACAAATGAATTTCTAGTAGACTGTGTTATAATATTATAACATTCACGTTAGCAACTAATCCACATTAAAGATCTATTTGCCGTGTAGAAAAAATTGACAATGAGTAATTTCAATAATTTTTTACTACAAGTACACACGGAATTTAAATTTTATCAATTTCGTATAGAAGTACAAGGATATAAAATATATTTAACCTAAATTTTATCTCATAATACAATTGTATTAATAACTAAATGAGAAGTTTATTCAATGTAAAACAAAACATCATTGAATACAAGTAAAATTAAAAAAAAAAATCCATTACAAATTGAACATTTGGTATCAAGACTTCTAACTATTTTTTGTGAAAATGAATAATTAAAATAAATATTTCAACATCACACTTTAAGATGCAATATATTATACATTCAAAAATAATTGCCAAAGATAACTTGTGATCACTAATATTTGTGGCGTGAGAAAGGGATGCCCACGAAAGACACAAAAACTAACGTGGAACATTGACCATTTAAAAAAATAATTAAATAATTGAAAAGTATAAAATGGAATTTGACGAAAATAAAAGTTTTTTGAAAAAATATTCATAATTATAGTAGTTTTGATATTTGTTTTTGATGAATAGATAGTGAGATAATATTATTTAAACTATATTAAGAAGAAAGAAAGTGATATATATACTTATCTTTATTTATATTATAAAAGATTCCCTACAACAACCTACAACAAAGACAAGAAAATGAATTATATGAGAATCCAAATTGGTATCTCAAGATTGTGGTTGTGATTTAAGAAAGATAATAAATAATTGAAAGCACTATATATGTTTTTGACTCTTCCAAGTGAATGAAAAAGAAGTGGTGATTTGTTCCTTTAAATGGGTCAACTTAATTTATTTAAATAATGTCAATCAAGTAAGTATTTAATATAAGATTTCATATAATAATCTGTTATTAGAATTCTTTATGTATAGGTATAGTTTATTAATTATGTATCATTTTTGTTAATATATGAGTTTTGGTCTAGTTCTCTCGTATTTTTGTATTTTTTTAATAATATTTTTTTCATGTGATGGTAAATGATTGTTGTTACTTGAGGCACTACAAGAAAATCATGAAATAGAAACCAATTTTTAGAAACCAAAATAATTAGTTGCAATAGTAACTAAATTAGAGACCATTTTAGAAACTAAATAAAAAATTGGTTTCTAAATTAGTTTAATAATTTCTAAATTGGTATCCAATTAGCAACCAAGGTTTTAACTACCAATTATTTAGTTTCTAAATTTGGTTTCTAAAACCTTGGTTGCTAATTAGATACCAAATTAGAAACTATTTAACAATAATAGAAATTAATTTATAAACCAAAAATTGTTTTTAGTTTCTAAAATTGTTTCTATTTTAGTTACTATTGCAACTAATTATTTTGGTCTCTAAAAATTGGTTTTTATTTCATGATTTTCTTGTAATGAGGTATCAGTATAGCTGAGATCTCAAGCTACAGAGTGATGTCTAACATAAAAAAATTTATTTAAAAAAAAATATCTAATATAAGGTTATTATAATATCAAGAGTTTTGAGAGGGGAAAGAGAAAATGAAGGTCATATAGGACCAACAATAATGGAATGTAGGGTACAAATAATTGAGAGGAAGCACTAAATAATGAATGCATGCTTGGAAAAAAGAAATGGACATCATGCAAGAAAGAACAAACCAAGTGTAAAAAGTCATTGTCTTTTGGCTCATTGTATCATTTGTTGTTTTTCAAGTACATTCTAAACCCTAAATCATTTTACTCCCTAGTCATATAAGGTTAATCCATTCATAACACTAAATTTCATTTTGTTCACAATAAATCTTAAATACCTTTAAATATGGTTTAGCTATGTAACTTACTTTAATAATTAATTTATAAAAAAAATAAGACTATCATTTAATGTATCCGAAATTAAAATACAAAAACATACAAACATAAAATTGTTGTACATAATATTTACATATTTTTTTCAAATATATGTTATATATAAGAAAATGTTTCAAAATAATTAAAAACGTAAATGAAAATTAATAACAAGGGTTTTAGAATTTTTTTCTTTCAAATAACTTCTCAAAGATAATAAAAAAACTAGTGTAAGTGTAATAAATAAGACACTAAAACTCCTTAATTTTGATAGTGGGCTACGTTCAATTTTCTATTACAAATTGTAAAGAATTTCACTAATTAATAAATAATTATTATTTTCACTATCACTTAATAATGAGTACAAAGTTACTCTAACTATCCTTTTATTTTTCTCTGAAATAAAGAACACGTGTATTATTTTTTACTAAGTTATTTATGATTTTCTTGACTATTTTGATATTGTCCCTTTTCGATACAACAAAAGAAATTATTTGTAAGATTATAATGATGACTCTTTGATGAGAGAATATGCATATAATACTACAAGAAAATCATGAAATAGAAACCAATTTTTAGATACCAAAATAATTAGTTGCAATAGTAACTAAGTTAGAGACCATTTTAGAAACTAAATAAAAAATTAGTTTCTAAATTAGTTTCTATTATTGTTAAATAGTTTTTAAATTGATATCTAATTTGCAACCAAGGTTTTAACTACCAATTATTTAGTTTCTAAATTTGGTTTCTAAAACCTTGGTGGCTAATTAGATACCAATTTAGAAACTATTTAACAATAATAGAAACTAATTTTTTTTAGTTTTTAAAATGGTCTCTAAAAATTGGTTTCTACTTCATGATTTTCTTTTAGTGTAAGCTTTTCTTGTGAGAGAATACTTCACAAAGTGAAAGTTTTTATAAAAAAAATAACATTATCTATATCATCTAGTGACATTTTAATTATCTAGCACTTAAATATATTTGACAATGGATTAATATTTTGTGTAGAATTGTTAGTTTGTTTTGTATAACAAGTTTTTATTTATAGACATATTCAATATGATTGTTATAAGTAATGTGTTAATCTTCTCTTCTCTTGCATGTGAAACTTGCAACATGATTTGGTAATGTTGTCATGGTCTTTGTTACATTCAACTAATTGAGCTAATTAGTGGAGTAACTTCTTCTTTTTTCAAACATGTTTTTTTGTACTAATAACATTATTTTGAAAATTCAACAACAATTCAAATCATTTGATAAAGAAAACTTATCAAACACATTCCATAAATTCAACTCTAACAACTCAAAGACAAAGGAAAAGTAGGAAAATCCTAACTTACAATCTTACCCAAAATTCAAAATCTGATAATAAAATAATTATATTTTAGAAAGATAAAGTTTTTTAAACAAATAAAAAATAAATTATTTTATATTATTATAACCTTATTATAATTTTTTAAATAATAAAATATGTATTATCATTTTTTTAAATAATAAAATATGTATTATAATTTGTTTAAATAATAAAATATGTATTTTCTATTCAATTTAAAATTCCTTATGAAATGATTACTTACCATCATTATATTGAGAATTTTACCATTCAACTTATTTTGTTATTTTATCATAAAGTTTTTCAATTTTCATACATTTTATCATTTTAAATGTTGTTTTTTTTATATTTGACAATCATGTTCAAATTTTACACTTTTTACTATCATGGTGGTACTGAAAAGATGTCCTTTTAAAAAATATTACAAATTTAATTTATTAATAAAATGTAGGAAAATTGAAAAACATGTAAAGAAAAAGGTAATAAAATTCTTAAAATAATACTAATAGAGTGGTAAATATACAATTAAATATAAAAAAAAATTACACCATTAGAAAAACCTCACATTTTATATCCCAAATTGTCTTGACCTAGCACCTTCTAGTGATGGTTCTAAGGTAGCATAATATTGCACTCTCCTTTAACTCTACAAAGATTCTGCCCTAGAAGGAAGACACAAAGCATGTGAATAAGCTTCATTTAAGATGAATATTTATGAATAATACTAAACTTTGTGAAATGTATGTAAACAGAATATCATACATGTTCACTAAGATAACTTTTTGATTTATGTTATTTGCAGGTTCTGTTGTTTTCTGTTGATGGAAGAATAAACCAAAAACAAGACACTGCAAGGACCCTATTTGTGGGGTACAATGCTTCCTTGGCCTCTACCATTCACAATGATTCACCTTCTCCTTTATTTCATTTTCTTTTCTGTTTTTTTTCTCTCAAATCATTTATTTATTGTTGCATAAATTATTGAATATCTCATTCTAATTTTATAAGACTAAGTTATGTTACGGTAAGTCAATATAGTCTTACATCGCTTAAGAATCAAAGTTAATGGTAGTTTATATACTCTTTTTTCTCCAACTCACCAAAACACTAAACCGTGACAAAACACTGACCTCCAAAACAGACAATACTTCGAATACAGTAATTAACCCTAATAATCCAATGTTATTTCTCGACGAACAATACTTCAAATACAATGATTGACCCTAACGATCCGATGCTATCTTTCGGACTTGAAGTCGAAACAAGTTAAGTTTAAAGTTAGATATAAGAAAATGTGACTTACTAATAAATAATAGAGTGAAAATAATTGAGTGAAAGAGGATTTTAGTTCTTTGGAAAATGTTATCTTGTTTGTTTTCAAAACTAAAAAAAAAGTTAAGGAGGTTTCTAAAAATGCATATCTAAAATTATATGATATATCAGTCTAAAATTAAAAACTTATTTGACATATTAGGGTTTATTTGATATTATTTTATTTACTAAAACTGTTTTTCTAATTTTAATATTAAAATAACTGTCATGGAGTTTCACCGTTAGTCCGTTAAAGGTGCCCCACTTTTGGAAATTGGATGAGTATGTTATGACTTTATCTCCAATAATTTTAACTTTATCAAATATACATTTCTTCAAATTAAAATAAAAAAAATAAAACCTTGTGGACCATTACCACTTTTGGGATACATAATTGCAGGGTTGTTTTCTTTCAATCAAAGATAAATTATTTCAACTTAAGGTTGGTTAAAGAAGAAAGAAATTGAGTGAATGATAGAAAAAGAATATATTTTTTTTAAATCAAGTGGAAAATAAAAAAATATTAAAAAAAATTAGACATAAACTAGAAGAAGAGTAACAATGTTTATATTTTCTTTTCATTTAATTAAATTTTGATAATATTTTTATTCTTTATTTTTTTTATATAAAATTTAGCATCTCATAAGACATAAACACTTAACTAAATTTTAAATCTAAAAAATAATATATATATTTTTAATTATTTTTTATATTAAGTATTAAAATTTTGATATTTTTTTAATTGATTTTGTGTAGTGATTGCTTATGTGTTTTTACATGAAAAATAAAAAAAATAATTAAGTTTTCAGTCTTTAATGAATTTGAGTATTTTTAATTGAATCTCTATTAAAAAAATATTTTATTCAAAATCCAATTTTTTTATATTTTACAATTAAGTCCTTACCATCCATTAAGAGTGTTTTTGATCGTTTGATTTTATAGTCTCAAGCAGAAAACCATAAATTTAGATAATAAGAAAATGAAGTTTTGATAACTAATTATATTTATCTTTACTAAAGATCATTGTTTCATGTTTTTACATGGTTAATGTGATTTTTGTTTTAATTTCTTTATTAAAGATAATTAAGATTTGAAAACTTCATTTTTCTTATTTTATTCAAGTTTATGGTATTTTGTTTAAGATTGCAAAATCAAATTGTCATATTATCCTACTTAATTAAAAAATATAAAAATTTTGGACTTTCAATAAAACAAATTCTTTTATCGGGAATTCAATTAAAATTACTGAAATTTATAATACACTTAAAACATAATTAAATATTTTTTATTTTCTTTGTGTACTTAATAAAATAATCTTTTTTAGTTAAAACTCAACTGAAAATATTTAAATTTGTAAGAAACTTAAATTTAATCAAGCCAGATACAAATACAAACAACTCTAAGTTTTTAACGCAAAAAATAACACACATAAATATTTAAATAATATATATAATAATAAATGAGTTTACAAACTAAAACTTAATAAAAGTCTTTAAAAAAAAATTGTTAAAACTTCTTTGTGCTTAAGACATACACATATTTATACATATTAGCTCTTCTTGAATTATATTATATTAAATAATTGTGAAACTACTTTCATAAACTTCTCAACCTTATTAAATCATATTATTTAATCCCATATAATTTCCACACATTAAAACTAAATGCAATTTGTTAACTTTTTGTCCACACACTCTTTATACTCATGCAATTTGCAGGGATTGCAGTGTCTAAATACAATATCTGGAATTATTTAATCCTTTCAAGTTAGTTTTTATCTTGATTGAAAGCTAAAACTAATATAAATTATGTATAACTTTTATATTGACCAATTTTTTTAATTAGATACAAAAATCATACTTAATTAACATAAAAAAATGTAAAAGTGAACAATATTAACTTCTTTATCTCAATCTTTCTTGTGCTCTACAAAATTTATTCTTTGATTAAGATAAACATACACACACAAAAAATCCCAAATGACTTTCAAGAAGGAAAAAAAATCCAAACTATAATTATTCAAAATTGATATTATGATTTTGTTTGTGTCAATGAGTTTAATATTTTAATTTTGAGAAGATGAGTAATGAAAATGGGAAAGGACAATGAAAAATATAATATAAATATTTATTTACTTTAATCTAAACAACCTAATTTCACACTTTTCTTTTGAATTATTTAAAATTTACTATCTAACCTAAAGAAAATATAAGTAAAAAAAGAATAATGGAAAGAGAAATGTGAAATCTTTGACTTTGAAAAAAAAAATATAGTTTTATTTATTAAAGCAACACTCTTACATTATATATTCAATTTCACCTCTCGGTTCAATAAGTCTAAATCAATTTAACTTCAGTATCTAATTTATTAATACACATAAAATTTTAAATTCTACATGGTTTCTTTCCATTTCCATCAAGGTGTTAAACCTTCCTGTCAATGTAAGCTCTTAGGAAAATCAGTCTGTTATCCCTGGAGTAATTTTTATCTGTTGAACGACGATCCTTCCACTCAACACCGTCAGATCACTAAGACTGACTTTCGTTGCTCGACAAGTGAGTCTTGCAGTTAAGCTTCCTTTTACCTTTGCACTCGAAAACCAATCTCCATCTAATCCAAAGAAACAATTGTACAATTGTACGCCTCAGTTATATTTGAGAAGACCTACGTCCCATAAATGTCTACTATATGAAGTTTATCTTATTAAGTAATTTCACTATTACGTAACAATATGGTTTATATGAAATTTTGAATTGTTTCCTCGTTCATTCACACACGTTTCTTTCATGTTTTTTTTTTATATCTCTCCCAATACAAATATATTGTAATAAAAGTAGTTTATTTGAAACGATAATTTGAGTTATTTTAGTTTATTTATATGAAAAATCAGCACACACTAATTAAGGCAAACAAAACAATTTGAACTGTAAATGAACCATGAACAATGAATTTAATTTAGATAAAAACAACAACACTAACTAGCAGCAGTGACAGTGGAGAAATTATGAATATTTTTAATTTTATATATATTTTTATTTATTTCCAAAATAAACATAACATTATGTATGAGAAAGGAATAGTATAACATAGATAATATCTTAAAAAATTGATTAAGTAAAGTTTATTAATTGTGTCCCTTGGTGTTGAAAAAAGAATGCACAAAATTAGCTTTTGGAATGAATGAAAGGTTATCTTTGTTCAACATTAATGGTTATCATTTATCTTTTGGGAGATATGAAAGTGACATTCTCATTCACATTCCACCATCAAACAATTATTTTTCAATGCCTTATTTCACTACATAATACGTGGACCAATATATATATAACCTCTTTTATAATATTTATATTCTAAAATTATATATTAATGATAGTTTTTAATAATATATTCTTTATATTTATTAAACTATAAATAGTTTATAAAGTGAAGCTATGAAAGAATGAACTTAATCCCTCTTTGTTTCAAATGACAAAAATATGGAAAGTGTGAATTTACAAAAAAGCGTGAAAATTAAAATGGAAAAATACAACAAATGAGTATAATTTTCTTTTAACCTTGCATATAAACCTATGTCTACTATGCGATACAGATAATAATATAGTTTTTATTTATTAAAACTTTATAATAATTTTGTATTTTAGTTTTAATTTACATTTTTAAAAAATTGTTTTTATGTTAAATTATTTTATAAATATTATTTTATTATATTATTTAAATTTCTTACAAATTTTCTTCTCAACTTTTTAGTGAGTCAAAGTGAATCTAAACAACTTTATTTTCTATTTACTTTTCACGGTTGTTTCTTCCTGCACCTCCATAGGTTCTTCTGTTTCACTCCACGTGAAAATATCTTTTAATCCTTCTTGTGTCACCCCTATAGTGTAGTTTTTGGATTATGTAATCCGAACACGCATTTGGAAAAAGACTTTCGGATTACATAATCTGGAAGTTAAAAAAGACTTCGGGATTACATAATCTGAAAATTAACCATACATGTAAAAAAAACTTTTGAATTATGTAATCCAGAAACTAATTACAAATTTTTAAAAAGACTTTTGGATTATGTAATCTAAAATATTACAGAGGGATATTTTTGAAAATACGAAAATTTATGGAGGTGGTAGAAAATATATGGAGGTGCAGGAAGAAACAGTCACTTTTCATTCACAAGAAGAAAAGAGAAATAGATTGGGCCAAAAACATGGGCTGACACCATTAGCTTCCCAAGCCCGTGAAGAAAATGGGTGTTAAAGTATTGGTACAACTTTCTCTACCTTATTGGTCCATAACCTTTGAAAAATACTTTTGATAATATATTTTTATTTCGATTTTTTTTTATCTAATTCGAGGAAGGTTATAAATAAATTTCTGAAATTTTATTTCTATTCTCTATGAAAAATACTGAAAATAATTTTTTTATTCTCTTTTTTCACAATGTATGTAAACACACGAAAATTTGAAAAAAAAAAGTGAATGGATCCTAATTTTGAGATTGTTTTTATTTTTTTTCAAAATCTAATTCTTAAAATTTAGTTTTAAAAATTTGTTCAAGAAAAGTTGTAATTTTAAATCTCAATTATAAAAAAAAATACACTATCAACTGATAAAAATTATTGTTAGAAAAAGTTAATAAATTACTCATTTATAATGATTTGTGATTAAATTACATTGTGCCACTGAGTTAATAAACTAGTTTTTCACTAAAATGTTGGAAGAGTATTTTAGTAGTCCTTATACAACTTTTTTATTTTAATATTCAGAATAGAAAATAAATTTAAAAATTAAGAAATAAAGAGGCATTCAATCCTATAAAAAAAAGTGTTTAGTTTAAACTTCTTCAAAAAAAATTTCAAAATGCATTAAATACTTTCCAATGTTTTTATACAGAAAATAGTGAAAACATAAAAAGTTTTTTTTTTCTGTTTTGTAATTAAAAAAATCTAAGAAAAATCACCTAAAGTTAATTACATGAATCTATACTCTATGAATCTTAGGTTATTCTAAGATATTCTCATTATTAATGTATTATACTGTCTTTCTTTATACATTTTGGCATGTTTGTTTAGGGTTTATATTAAAAAAAAAACTTTATTTATTAAATTTTTCACTTTAAACCTTATTGCTATTGCTATCATTGTACAAAAATAAGACTTACAAATTATACAAATATATATTAATATTATAACTTAAATTATTAATACTTACAAATTAAATTTTATTTATTATTTATAATGAAATAATTCAACATATAATTATAACAATTATTTTAATTTATTTAATTATAAAAATTATTTAGTCAATTAAAAACTTTAAAAATATTTATATAATTAATTATGTTTTTTAATATACCTATATCAAGATCTTAAAAAAATAAGAAAAAATAAACAAGCCAATCGATATACCCTATGTTTGATCGATATATTCCAGAATTCAAATTTATAGTCTATTAATATATTATAGAATTAATATTTGAGAATGTATTTTTTTATCCAAAAATACATTTGAAAATATTACAGATTGTACATTTTTAAAATGTTTTTCTAAAATATACATTTTTGGATTAAAAATACATTCCGAAATATATTAATACATTTCAAATTAAATTTCTAAATTTGAAAATAAATTATAAAATATACATTCTAAAAATATATTATCGAAATGTAGAATTTAAAATTTAAAATGTATTTATTTTTTAAAAAGATTCATCATTTCACCTTCTCATGTTGCGCATTGAGCCGTTTTATATTTTGTATTAGGTCAACCAGTTTGGGTCTTTCAGTGCATTTCACTTTGGGCCTGGGCCCAAATAAATCTATTACTTAGCACACCCTATTTTATGGAACAATTAAACATTTATTATTTTTTTATATAAATTTTTTATGTTAAGTATAGTAAAACTTAACATACGCTCATATATAAAATAACAATAATTATCTAACATCACATAAAAAATAAAAATAAAAAGACATTTACTCATTTTATATTTGGCAACATTTTTCATTTACTAGTTTTTAAATTCTAAATAAATTTTGAAGAAAAATTATTTTAGGTCACTTTTATGGATAACTGTTTTTTCTTCGGAAAGATTTATTTTTTAATTAAACTATTATATTTCTACCATGTTTATACTATGATGACACTTACGGTATAAAACAAACACTGCATTATCATAAAAGTATTTCATAGATAAATGCTATTTTTGTAAAACATTTATTTCATAATCAAAATATCATACTTTCATAATGTTTATTATGTTATACATTCAAAAATAACCACGTAAGAGAAATTTTAGATGTTGTCATTTTAAAAATTTATTCTGTAATGAAAATATCATATTTTCGTAATGCATTAAAATAATTAGGAAAAAAAGATACGACAAAACACCTTTCATATATGTGTTGTATTTTTTTTTAATTAAATTCGAAATTGTACGTAACTCTATTTCATATATATGGAACTATGTGACCTAACTTGACACCCACACTAAAAATACTTTGATTTTTTTTTTATTTATTTTAGAAATTGAAAAAGAGATATTACTTTTTTTTCAAAAAGTACTTTTTTCTTAATTATTGTTCTTAAAAACGTAAAATAGTTTCCAATAATAAGAAATCAAATAGCATTTTAGTTTTCATATTAAATAGGATAAAATTTTAATTTTAGTTTGTAAAGATAATGTGTGAAATACATATTTAAAAGATAAAATGAAAAAAAAAAACTCACCAGTTGCATAGTATAATTTATAATACAGAATATGTGATAGAATTTCAATTAATATTATTTAAAATTCACACAGTTTTCTTTTTTGTTTAAAGAGCTTTCGTAATTTAGAAATGAAAAAAAAAGTAAGTGCTTAAAAGCATATAAACTAATAAAAAAGAAGATTGTGTCCCTACACATGTTGATTTTAAAAGCCATTATAATTCAATAATCTTAAAAGTTATAGTTCTTTTTTATCGTTTGGTATTCTGTCAATTTTCATCACTTCAATTGGTCATAAAATGATCCTATAATACAATTTTCACATTAAAATATTTCTAACAAACTTTTCGAAGCTTTTCTTATATTATACAAATATTTTTTAAAATTTAAGTGAAAAAGTGCACATAAAATTAGCTAAAGAGATAATACACATTTTAAAAACAAATAATAAATATTGTTTATTTTAATTCAAAGTATGCAATTTTTTAAATTGAAACTAAAAATAAAATATTATTAGTGTTGCAAGAAGAACATTTTTTTTTATCAATAATAAATAAATAAATAAAAAATATAAATTTTTTTGGGATACTTCAATTCTATTATAATCTATGCAAGTTATGATTCTGCATAATTTCAAAAAAAAAAAAACAGTATATTCCAAGTTAGAATCAGATAATCCCTAGTTAAATTATATTTATTATTTTCTAGATAAAAAAAACAAATAGTTTGTACTAGCTTAATAGTCAAATTTAAATATTAAAAAATATTTCTTAAAATTGTAGAAAGAGTTGTTCTTAATTCATAAAAATTGGTTTAGAATTGTCGAGAATAATAAGAGATCAACATTACTTTTCGAAGCTTTTCTTATATTATACAAATATTTTTTAAAATTTAAGTGAAAAAGTGCACATAAAATTAGTTAAAGAGATAATACACATTTTAAAAATAAATAATAAATATATTTTAAATACAAGTTATTGAAATTCAATTTAAATACAAAGATAAAAGAATGAAAAACAAGAAAGAAAATCAAGTTTGAGGATAAAGAATAAAGGAAATAATTTAAAATCATAGGAAGAATTTTCTTTTTAGTTTATTTATTAGTTTAAAATCAAATTAAAAAATAAAATTGAAAACAAAATACAACTGTTTAGGATTAAGATGTTTCAACATATTAGCCATTTCTTCAAAATATTTATTTTTTCTGATTCAAAGTTACAACTTCCAATTATGAAATCTAAAACCCGTTAAAAGTATTATTTATTATTATTATTATTATTATTATTATTTAAATAAGCACTTATAAAAATATTTTTTTTCAAAAATATTTTTTTAAATATTCTGTGAAGAATGAATTCAAGATTTATAATATAGAAGCTAATTTAAAGTGGGAAAATATATTAGTGGTGGATGCTCTTTTAAAAAAAATTGTTTAAATAGAAAGAATGAAATCACTTTATATTCCTTTTACATGTTCCTTTTCATATGTATTACTTTTAATTTCCAAATAATATTTTTATTTTTTAAAAAAGTGAGAATGTTTTAGTTAAGTGTCAATTTTTAAATTAGAAAAAAAAAGGAAAAGAAAAAGGTGATTGAATCATGAATCAAACTGATTTAGACATTATGTTAGGTTTTGAATATTTCCACTGAGTAATGGTCATAGGATTCAATATGAGTATTATTGAACTGGAATAAGATTCCATTTTTCTGCTCAAAATACTCTTATAATGGATTCCCCAACAAAAACAAAAATATTTTGTACACAAACCTATAATGTAAAATCTATGATGTTTCATAAGAACAAAAGAAAAACATTTAAAAATGTTAAATAAGTAACCAAATATTAATAAGATATATAAAATGCTACTTTTGTAAGGGTTCATTGTACTCTTTTAGGTTATTACATTTTTCTGTTTTTTTAAAAAAAGAATGCCTACTTATGGTATGAAAATATCATAAAATAATAAAAATAGTTACCAAGATTATCTTTAAATATTATTTGTTTAAAAATAAATTATTAATATAGATACATATATTAACAATCATAAAAAAATTAATTTTAAAATAAAAAATAATTACTCATTATATTAACTAAATTAGATATTATTTTAGAGACTAAGAAAATTATTAGTATATAAAATATTTTATATTATTAATAAATAATTTTAAATTGATATCTAATTCGATTTTAAAGTTGGTAATTAAAATTGTGGTTGTTAATTAGATACCAATTATTTATAAATTATATATTAATAATAAAAATTATTTTATATACTAATAATTTTTTTAATTTTTAAAATAATATCTAATTTAGTTAATATAATGAATATTTTTTTTTGTCTTTTCAATTAATATTTATTTAATGATTTTTTTTTTTGAATATGATATTAATGTACGTGAGAAGATAAATTTGTTGGTATTCATATATTTGTATATATACCATGTTATTGATATATTAATTGTTGGTGTAGACTGAAAATATCTGTATTATGATTATTATATAAATTGAGGGTAGACAAAGATTACACAAGGCAGTGACAATAAAACTTAACAACACTAACAGTTTTCTTTGTGTAAGTATATAAAATTGTTTTGTTGCTGTATACATCAATGATGGAGATTTATAATATAATTATTGGGTTTGAAGAGTTGAAAAAGACAAATAAAAAGGACAAGGGAAAGAGAGAAAGAAAGAAAAGTGATGAATTCAATGACTAAGGTTAGTTAGATTATCCCAAAACAAATGTTCCAAAGCATGCGAGGTGTTGAACAGTGTGGTAATTAAGATTTGTGGTGGCCATGTTGTTTCCCATGAACTTGTCACCATTCCTTTCATCTTCACCTTCTTGTGCATGCTTTGTTATTATGATAGGGTTAGAGAAAGAAAAGATGAGAGAAAGTTTGAGCATGGTTTGTCCATAATAGTGTCTTTAATTTGGTTATGATTGAACTTAGAAATAATAATGTTACTAAGTTGGTCATAATGGTGATTATTTGGTGTGTGGAAGTGGTTGGTTTGGGTGAACAAGTTGATTAGTTGTCTCCCTCATGGATTAGACACTTGCTAGAATGTTTGGTGAATGATGAAGTTTCCAAGGAGATAAAGAGTGTGGTATTGGGTGAACCTTTCAAAGACTCATCAATTTTTCCTTTTAGCTCTTTCAAAATTCCAATGGCCAGAATCCAAGAATGTGCCCTAATTATAGTAAGATCTTGTATTAGGGTTCTTGTCGTTGGTGCATGTTTTGGAACCCTAATTATCACGTAGATATGGGTGCCTTGTGCTTGCGTGACACCATGCCCTCACATCAATCCAGTTGGGGAAACACCAAAACTAGATTTATATTAAATGTGGGTTTAAATTTAAAATATGTAGGTTTGATGGGAAAACTATTTTAAAATATTAATTTAACATTTTTTTTTGTTTTTGTATACAGGGTTGAGATAGTAAAGGTAATCGGTTGAATAATTAATTTCTCTTCTTTGATTGACTTTCATTTTTTCATTCTTTCGTTTCTAAGTTTCAAATTTCGACTCTTGGTTGGGAGTGTACTTATGAAAGGTAATTCAATGCTTAAGTAAGTGTTCGATATTTGATGTGTAATAACTGTTACAATAATTGGGTACCTTTGTTTTCTCTAATGTGTTTATTTATACTATCGATGATTGTATTGAATATGTATAATCATAAAAATAGAAATAACTGATTTGTTGTATATTCTTTTTTACTTTAAGGTTTTTATCTTTAGTCGGTCACAGTCTTTGATACTGGGTGTTGTAGGTCGTTCGACCAGTACATTTTTAGTTTTTATATTTGTTAAAAATGATGTTTTTTTGTTTATTTTTTTTTCTAAAAACACATTTGTATGAAAACAAACAGATTAAAAATGTAGTAGTTTTTAATATATATGGATTATAACCAATATTTTGAATTATTTTAAAACTATTTTTTTGTCATTAAATTTTATTTATAAAAGTATATTATCAGAAAATCATTTAATAGCAACTAATTTTAAAGACACAAAAATAATTATTCACTATAGTGCCTAAGTTATATACTATTTTATATACTAAACTATTATTGGTATCTAAAGCTATTATTAATAAAATTTATAAAATAATTTCTAAATTGATATACAACATTAACTACCAAAGTTTTAACTACTAACTACTTTATATCCTAAACTACAAATATCATATGAATATGTTTGCCTTCATGACAATGATTAGAAACAGTAAATTATTTTTAATCCAAAAATTTAGATTTGAAGATAACAAATATCTCCACCCACGATTTTTCTCTCACTTTTCTATATAATTTCTTCACATTCACGCCCATATTTCATCCATACTCCTATCTTTTACCCAATACAATTTTTTCATTAGCAACATTGATACAAATTAAATTAATATTAAAATTAGATTTCATTAACGTCCACTAAATAAGTTTTAAAATAAAAACCTTGACACTAAATTGCTTTAATTAAAATTTTATTTTAAAAAATAATAATAAATTAATGTCAATTTAGGTGATACTACTTTGAACCGATATTTTAAGAGTCAACTATAATGAATTAACATGCATGATTTTAGATTTCATTACATATACAATAAAAATCCGACATTATTAATTAAGTAGTATAAATTTTTACTTGTTAGAATTAGTTTTTAACATAAACTCATTTTCTTGTTGTGAAATGAGTAATATATAGAAGTCCACCAAATCCACATATCTTGAAATTTCTTAAACAACATCCATCTACATTTAAGTTTACTAATCCATCTTAAGGCGAATTCTAAATATACTTTTTTTTAGTTCTGACTAGTAACTAGAGAACCAGAAGCTTTTTGGAGAATTCTCATAAGAAAGTTGAAATAATATTGCTCTTTTCATGTGCCAAAAGTCACTTTGAATAATGTTTCCACGCATATTGTGTAAAGCCAAACATCATGAACTTGCTCATAATTTATTTGAACATGGTATGATGCACACACATTCTCTACAACCTAGTGTATATGAATATCTTTATATTATATTCTCTTCAATAGTCATACAAAATTAAGTTATCATATAGTCTTTTTAGTCCATTTCAGGTTATAAAATTAATTTATACTATTTTAAATTATTTTAAGTTGACCCGTATTAACACATTGTAAAATAGTTCAAAGATACATTATAAAAAATAAATATTCATTTCTCTTCATTACATATATATTTAAGGTTCTAGAATACTAGTAAGGCATGCAAATCTTGATGTATTTTAGGTTTTCTTTAGTATAGTTAGTGTTTTTGTTAGTATCATATACGATTCTACGATTCTGGTTATAAGATGGTTATTGTGTAATCTTGTATAAGAGTTGAATCACTCCTAAAATATTTTTTTTTTAATTTTTTTTATTATTGATAAAAAAAATTAGTAAAACATGAAAATATTGAGAAAACTCTATACAATTAGGTTGGTTTAAAAACAAATCAAACCTTATAAGTGTTTCATATTTAAGGGTCACCACATAAAAAAAAAAAAATTAATTATTTTGCTATTTATTTGCCTTTCCACCCCACCCCAATCCATTAAAGTAGAAAAAAAATTTACCTTCAACCCTAGCTGAAAAGAGCAAAAAAATTATAAGTGATTTCTTTAAAAAAAATTTGAAAGACATTTATAAAAAGAAAAGAAAAAAAAATGTACAAGCTATTTAAGTTTAAGAAGCCACATTACACTAACATTTTTGTGAATTTAGAAGCCCCAAGTTGAAAATTATGAGGCATGGGTTACATTTAAGAAAGATGTGACATTTTGATGATAGTAGATGAAGAGTGTGTGTGAGTAGTTAATTTCTAGAAGCCATATTTACAAATTTTTTTTCACCTTCTTCACTTTATTCAAATTTTCATTTATTGAAAAATGTCTAAAAGTCCTTCTACAAAACGTTCTATTTCAAAAGCCCTTTTGAAATAGTGGACCTTCTACACCCTCTTCTTCAAAAGCTACTTATTTTGGCCATTCCTTGAAAGAGACTTTTAAGCTTCTTCAAAGAATTAGTTAATGTAAGTTTTTCTTATGTTGTTATAGATTTTGGTAATCTTTGACTAGTCGAAAAATTAATAAGTTGACATAGAGGAATGATATGATTAACTTTTTCAAACAATTCTTCTAAAATATTATTTTTAGATGATATGATTTGTTATTTTGATTTTATTCTTATTGTAATGTGATGTTTTGTTTAGGTAAATGAGTAATCTTCTTTCCTCGATATTTATATATTTGTATGTAAGTAAATGTACATATACTCATATTTTAAATGATGAGTGTGAGAAGATTGTTGTACCTTTTGAGTAGATGTACATTCCTCATCATTCTTTTAAAACTTTCAAATTGACATTATGTTATATTATCATTGTCTCTTGTTAAAGGCATAAAATTTTCTTTGTCATGGTAAATGCTCTATCTATCTCTTCACTCCTCAATAAATAGAATCTTTCTTCTCCATATAACTAGTAGAAACCATATGTCATTAGGACAAGTTTTACCAAAACTATATGATGAACTCAAAATATATTTACAAAAATTTAGCAAATAATTTGATTGTCACAAAAGTGTTGATCTTTTTCTTTAGATTGATAGGTGATTTTATAATTGTAAATACACTTTGATATTTAAATAAGTAATAGAGTGATAGAATTAGTATAAGGATCTAGAAAATAGTTTTAGAGTAAAGTGGTATAACTAAAATGACACCAAAATATTTTATTATTAAAGTGAAAAATTTATATAAATAGAAAAATTAGTTAGTTAGATTTCATTTTAAAATAACCACTATATCTCTAGAAACAACTTTTTCTTTTCTCCTTTGCATTCTTTCTAGAGTTCTGAGTTCATCATTCATCAAACACATTTGAACACATGACTCTATGTTGCAAGTTAGGTCATCTTCGTGTCCTTAGTTGTTGGAGCTCTTTGGTGTGAAAGAGAACCTTATCAAGACAACTTAGTCATATGACATGTGCAGATCTCTAAATGCTAGGATCAATCAACGCATCCGAGGTATTGTCCGGAGGTTGATGTCCTTAGAAGGCGCCTCAATGAGTTGGAGGAGAAAGAAGTATATAAACTGTCATTGACATTGACTCCTGAGCGGTGTGGGACTATGAGGTGCCGGAACAAGAATTAAAAATAAACGTTTGATTATTCAGTAGTAGTATGTTGAAATACAAAATTAATAAAAAAATTTAATTATTTTTTAATAGATCAATAATTTTTATAATAATGTTTAACAACCACAAAATCGTTAAAATCCACACAAACTTAGCCATGTAAAATATTGGTTTGATTTAGTTTAAATTTCTATTAAATAATTTGTTTTTATATTTAATTTAGATAACTATTTAATAAAAAACTAAACTAAACCAAACTAAGTGGTGTGAAACTTATACATTTGACTAAGTTAATAAGAATTACAAAATTTATAATACACATACTCTCTAGAGAGAGAAAAGAGAATGAAAAAAAAAAATAATATCAATCACACCAAATATTATACAATTTAATATATTTTAATCGATTGTTTTTTCAAAACTAGCCTTATCATATTATATATAAAAAATTATATTAATTTGCAAATTATTTAATACGTATTTCATTTACAGATCTTAAATTATTTTATGTATCTTTCAATTAAATTTGGCATAAATAATGACAATGAAATGAAATTATAATTTAATAATTAAATAAGAAAAAATATTTTATAATAAAATTATTGATAATATATTATGTCAGTGTAATTTACATATATATATATATATATATTAATTTGCAAGGAAAATAAGTTAGTCAAATAACATAGTGAAACTAATATTTAATCTTTTACTACAAGACGTGTCAATATTTAATGTTTATTATATTTCACATTACACTCCTTTCCGTCTTTCTTTTTTTCTTCTCATCTTCCTATTTATTTAGTCAAGCGTTACGGCGATTTCTTAGAATAAATAGTAAGTGATACAGAAAATTATAAAGAGTACTTTTTCAAAAGTCTAAAATAACAATGAGATGTTAGTAAATTTATATGTATTAAAAAATATAATCTTAATCTGTTAATAAGTTGGCTTTAAGTATAATCCATATAACACAGACACGGATACTGATACCGTAAAGACACAGATACAGAAATATGTAAAAAAATTTAAAATGTAGAATGCAGGGATACGGGACACAAATTTATATATTATATAAATTGACAATAAAAATTTATGTACACAAGTATGTTTCAGATTATTTTTTGGAGCAAAAAAATGTTTTTCATTACTGGTTCACAAGAATTTGTTTCTTATTTTTATAATCATAATAACAATTTATACAATAAAGTTTGAATTTAATATATTTTTTAAAAAAAAAATTGTATTAGAACTGTAAGAAATTTAACAAATATTTTTTGAATTGAACACTTCACGGATACGTGTACAAGTGTCGGATACGAGTATCGGACACCGACACGCCATTTAAGAGGAGTGTTCGAACTTATAAAGTCTAACTCAACCTCGTAAAACTAACTTATAAGATGAGGTTTACACTCATTTATATACAATAAAATAAAATGTCTTTATCTCTAATTAACGTGAATCTCCACATAATCTTATAAAAATCACTCAAAATAAAATTTATACTCACAAATAATTATAATTTTGAAAGGCAGAGATGAAAAAAAAATAAAAAGAAATTGAAATGTTTAATGGAAAGTATAAATGGAAGAATGATGAGTTTAGAAGAAAGAAAGTTGTGTGGAGACATAAGAGGGAAGAGGGTAATGGTAACGCAAACGTGGAAATCCCACAAACCATTGTTGATATAATGGCCGACCAAACAGAACTTAGTGGCAGACAAGACAATCACAACGTTAGCCATTTCTCTTTCACACACAATCAATAACACTGTACCATCCACATCTTCTTTCTTTACCTTTCTCTTTGCATATATAAATACTCAAACATTCTTTTTAATATACTACTCAAATTTCATCTCATTTCTTGCTTTTCATGTGTCTCTGCATTTTTTGTTTTATAAAAAAAATATAAATAATTTTATGAGAATAAATGAAATTATTTTTATTTAATAAAAACAAAATTGTTTAACTAAGAATGACAAAAAAAAAACAATTATGAAAAATTCTCCATTTATAAATCCAAAAATTTGTCAAAAAAGGTTGTTTAGTTTTAAATATAACCTGATTTTAATTTAGATTTAATTACAAAATTTATTACTCAACTATCAACTATCTTGGTTTTTAAATTGTCATCCATTTTTTTTTTTTACATATTTTGTTACTATACTTTTTATTTTTAAATTTGATCCATTGCATATTTAATTACATGCTAACACGGCATTTTTTTAAAATAAAATGAGATCGTTTTGTTATAACTTTTTCAGAATGAGGTTTTTAAAAAAATTATAACATGTAAGCATGACATTACATGTTTAATACGGACGAAAATGAGTTGAAAGATAAATTTTGTAAAATAATTATAATTGATAAAACTGTAACATTCTACTTACCTTATCAAACTACTATTCCATAAAATATATAAGTAAGGTTTATATAATCATATTATTATATCATAAAATATTATTTTTTTATATAAATTTTTTTAAATATATACATCATCAAATAAAACATCAAAAAGATCTAAAAAGAAAATTCTATCATCTTTATTTTGAATTTAGATTACCTGCAACACAATTGTCACAAATATTTAAAAAAACAATATTAACAAGAAAGTAGGATAAGTGATTCTTAATTTTAGATTTGAATCATCCAATCATGAGTCATCAATTTTTCATTCATTCCAAATATATTAAGTACCTAAATGTTTATAAATATTTCATGTTTCCACGTCACTCATGTCAGAAATCCACTAACATAATTCCATATCACTTACGTTAAAAATTCTTTGACATTCACACAGAGACACTTCACTCCACTTTTGGAAGACTCGTGCATTGATTTAAACTCGGAGATTTGCACATGTCATACTTCCCCACTGTGAATCCACACTACTATGCAAAAGAATATCAATATTAAATCACCTCATATGATATGGTTAACTCGAATGACTTGCCATACCAAATTATTTTTCAAACTATAGAAAAAGTCATATGAATCTCTTTCGACTCTCACAACCCGAATATCTTCCTCTATATGATTTCAATATATTGCAAAGTCATAACATCTCCTTTTAGACGAATCTCTAATCAAATCAATGCACATCCTAACCAATCTCAACACATTATTTCATTTCCTTAAAATATTATGTGTCGATCCCATTCCTCATTATTCATATTTCATCTCATTCATCAACACCATTCAATCACACAAAAGTCTATACTTAGAAAATACCAACAATAATCACATCAAGATAACAAATATTGTTAAAATAACTCAAGCCAATGAAGTTGGGGCTTAAGCCCGGGAAAAATCCGCTTAGCGCATGAAAGTTGGCTTAGTGAATTTGCGATAAAGAACACCCAAAAATTGCAGTTCAAATCCGCTTAGCGAATGAAATTTTACTAAGAGGATTTGAGGCCAAGAGCACCCCAAAAATGCAGCTCACTTAGAATAGGGAAATTTTGTTGAGCATATTTGAGATCGAAATTTCCTCCATCTCTACATGTAAAATCCACTTTAAGCATAGGGGAAAAGCACTAAGCGGATTTGGGACTGAGAGCACCCCAAACTCTGCATGTCCAAATCCGCTTAGCCCAAGAAAATTCTATTGAGGATATTTGAAACCGAGGATAGGTATTAAAACTCAATTTGTCAAGTAAAAACCAAGATTAAACTCCATAATGCACACCACAATCAATTTAAATCATCAACCAGTTATCCCATTATTTAAAACTTCTAATTATTTTCATAAATTAACATCTATTTCAATCAACAAATCACACCCTTCAATAAAAATTTGGAACTTGTGACCAAGTCACCTTCACATCGAGATCTTCTGATCTAAAGTTCTAAAGAAAGAGAATACTAGTTTCCCTTACCTAAAATTTCTTATCTCCAAACTAATCTTCTAAAATTTAAGTAAAAAATGTTATACAAAAACGTAAGGACCTGAAGGAGATTATCAAAACATCACCAAATTTCAGTACAAGATTAATTAGGTTTAGAGAAACATTTTTCTCAACTAACCACACTCATATTAATGACAAAATCATAGTGCAAAAACAGATAACAATGAATCTTCGAGTAAAAAAGAATTTGAAACTCGATAAAATATGATTGATCTTAGTTTATTAAAATTTAAATATATATCTTATGCCTTTAAGATTCTTTGTAATATTATTATAGTATTACATCAAATTTTAAAATACACGAACGTATTATTAATAATATCTTATTTTTATTTGTGTAATTTGGAAATTGTCCCCATTAACTATAACTCATAAATCTATTTATCTTTTCTGATCTTACTTATGTATCCTTCTAACTATACTTCTATTTTGTGCTTTTTAGTTTTCAGAATATACCCTAGAGATTGGCACTCAAAGTTTATACCCTCAAGACCTTTTTTTTTGTTATACTTTTGCAACTTTATACTTTTATATATACGATTTTCCTTTTATTGATTCAAACAAAAGTTCAGAAGAACTCATTAAATCTTGAACATGGATTCTCTATAATTGAAAAGCAAAAAAGAAAGAATAAGTGAGTATGTTGTACTTTCTGGAAAAAGTGAGTTAAATGTTCTCTTCTTCTTTTTCTCTAACCATCTCTTGCAATTTAAATCCAAACATTGAAAATCTTGTTCATCATGTTTGCATATGTATGTGTCTGGATGAATAGACCACCCTGAATGATGTTCGAATAATGTATTAGAGGCTACAAAATTTGTGCCCTTTTGAATACTTTTTATCTATAAAAATTCAACATGAACCAGAAAGTTATTATAATAATTCATGCTCACTATTTAATCAATCGACTTTCACCTTGAAATATAAATCCTATACACAAATTTCATATTAGCATTTGGAAATTGAATTTTTTTTTTTTTGTTATTCTTAACAAGAACTTAATTTTAATTTAAAATAAATTTTAATAATTAAACATCATAATGAAAATATTATAAACGAACAAAGAGTGAGAAATTTCAACTTCTAAAGTTTTTAAAATCTCTAATATGATCCGTACCATTGAAGTATCTTCCTAAGAGTTTTCGTAATATCAATAAGGGGTTAGATTAGAGTGTAGAAATTATATTCATATGTACAAATTATATTTATAAGTAAGTATAAGATGTATTTTAATTAGAAAAAGATGGAAAAGGTATTAGTCTCTATCTCTGGACTATTGCTGATTCTGGTGTGCAGTCTTGGATCGATGTAGATAGTGTATATTTATCTTGGTTGATTTGAGATAATTAAGTGTAATAAATACTGTTTAATGTATACATTTATTTTGGTTGGTATACCTATTTATCGAAATATGATAGGTTTATGACACTGGATTGAGATTAAGGTAGATTTTCGAGTTATTAGATTTTAGGTGAGTTTCTGTACCACGACTATGTTAGGTTAATTATTTTGTGTTAGGGCATACATGTCAGGACCATGTCCAAGGAATACTAAGTCAACAAGCTTAACTGAGACCCTCTCGAGATCCTACCGTGTACATAATTTTATTATTTTTTTCAAAATAGATTAAATTATATTGTGAGTTTTTGATTAAAATAATGAGGCATTAGAAAAAGCAAGAGTAATATATTATTTTTGAAGAAGTTATGGTTGTTAAACTATGTGATGCGACCAAGTGTAGTGCTTCAAAACAAAATGATACCAATCTTATGATAACTAATAATTAAAAATATGTGGGGCATAGGAGCTTAATGACACTGATAATGACGTAATTAAAGTTGTTTGTAAGTGGGCATTGACAAAAACTTAAGCATTTTAACTTGTTCCTTAAAAGTGGTAGTAAGAGATTTGGATAAAAAGGAATAATTAATAAAATATAATTAATTAACCTAGCAAAATGTGAATCATATAAAAAAGAAAATTAGGTTAACACGCATGAGTTATTATTCCTCTTCTGCATGGGAATATCACTACCCTAAAACCTTTGTCGTTTTCTCATGCAGCCATTATATATATTAATCACAAAAATGGTAGTGAAAAAGAAAACTTATCTACCATTGTGGCTTTATCTACACATTTTCTTTAGTTTTTTTGTCGTTGTTAATGCGTATAATTAATCCCTTTAATTAATTTCCCAAGTTTTAAGGTTTTTCTAATTATTAGTTTTGGTACTTGTTGAGTAATGGAAACACAATTTATAATTATTTATGGCACACAATTTTGAGTTTATAGCAATATTAAACAAAAATGTAGATGAAGGTGTTATCATTATGCTATATTTTTTTTTATGTAGCCCACAATATCTCTGTTTGAATGATCCCAAAATAATGAAAGTTTCAATAAACTATAGAGTTTAAAGCATTTGATTATGGGAACCAATAATTAGGAATACCCACTAATTAATATATCAGGTGGACCATTATTATATATATCATTCACTGCCAAAAAAGAAAAATTAATTGTGTGTATTTTTGTTTTTATTTTCATTTTATAATTGGATGAAAATGAGTAAGTGTAAGAAGTCAACCTCATACTATAAATGTTAAAAAATATAAGAAGTTTGAATAAAAGAAAAAATTACTCTTAAGAGAAATTTTAAGAAAATAATATGTGTGGTCCTCCACTGTAAGCAAACTTTTTTAACCAAAAAAACCCACTGTAAGAAAATAAAAAAATTAACTTTTAGTGGGTGAACAATTATTTTCCTTTTAATATTTGTGTAACATTAAGTTACTTAAAACATATGATTTCATACTATTTCTTCAGTTATATATTTAATGAATGTTATTTATACTAAAAGCTTAATTTGTTTACCTCGCTCATTCCTATAAGATAGTCTCTCTTATATTAAAACATGGTTATAACATTATTATAAACACAAACAAAATTTAAGAGGGAGTTAGTTATTTAATTAAATATATTAAAAAAATATATTAATATATGATTAATTAAGCATTATGACTATCCATTTCATCAATAACATATTAACATACATAATTTGATTGCTTCTCAAATATTAGTATGAAATTCAAATTCAAAAATTAACATATGTTATAATATTTGGTTTTCTAATAATCTATCTTGACATAGATTTTATCTCACAATTTTTTATGATAAAATAATTTTTTACACCACCAATTGAGTGTTAAAAGTGAGTCAACCAATGTAAGTTGTTATTGAGTTAAAATGAGTTAACTCAACATTTATTTTTTATGATATTGTGTACCTTATGACCTACAACAAGTTTGAGTGGATTGACTCATTTAAATATATTTTGTTCTCTTAATTTGTTGTATTTAGTTCACGACAATCAAAGTAGATTGATTTGAATCACTTACTACAAAAAAAATAATGAGATAGAAATTAAATTTAGAGACAAAAAATAATTAGTTGTTATAGTGACTAAATTATAGACTAGTTTAAAGATTAAAAAAAATTGGTTTCTAAATTAGTTTCTATTATCGTTAAATCGTTTCTAAATTGGTATATAATTAGCAACCAAGGTTTTTGCTATCAAATTTAGAATCTAAATAATTGGTAGTTAAAACTTTTTAATTTGTTAGATACCAATAATTTTTTAGAAACTAAAATAATTTAAATATCAATAATTTTTTAGTCTATAAAATAGTTTCTAAAATGATTATTATTATTATTTTGATTGTAATTTGATGATTTTTTTTAGTGATAATTTTTCTCTCCTATAATACAAGTGTATAAAAACTATCAATTATTCAAATTATTTATAAATTGTTCTCTGATAAAGTGTAAAAACACAATGTTTGTTGATGGGTTTAGAGTTTAGATAATTTCTTTGAAATAATAATTGTAGATTCTATAAACCTAACAATGGAATCAAAATGTTGATTACATGTGCTTGTTATTTTCCATGTTGGCATAATATTGTGTGACTATAAATACCCAAAATGCAGCAGACAGAGGTGTATCCATTAGAAGCCTCCATTGCTTAACTTTCCATCTAAAAATTGATTCTGGTTTTGATTTCTCAACCATTTTTACAAATTCATGGAAGGAATCATTAACAGTCTGCACTGCATGCTTTTACATGTCTCACTGCTCACAAAAGTGACTGCACCTTGGAGCCTATGTCAAGTTCAAGTCAACCCATGTGTCTTTTACTCATTTCACACTACACTTTTCACATTAATTCATTTCAATTTTTTTAAGAAATAAAAAATTAAATAATGTTATGTTTATTAGATTTTTTTTATCGACAATAAAAAAAAAAATGAAAACCACTTCAGAGGTGGTTCAACCCTTATACAAGAGCAAAACACCTTATCATACTCCTACCACGAAACACCTACCTGATTATTTAAGGAACAACCAAACTATCCACAGGAAAATATTAAATTATCATCCTCATATAATTCACTGGATTCAAAACACAATTAGAGTACCCGAAGGAAGCACAACGAGACTTTGCGTAAATCCACAACTAAACCAAACCTTTTGTTTATTAGATTTTAAGTTCAGGTTTGTTCTCACATCCAATAAAAATATCAAGAAAACAAATATTGCTTTAATTTGTTTGGTTGGAAGTGATGTTTTATTCTTTTACATGAAATATTGCTAGTTTATTGATATTGAATCTTTCCAATCCGAGAATCTGAGTGCCCAAGAATTTGGATTTGAGAATTTTTTATATTTAAGTTTTTTTTAAGTAAAAAAATTCATATAATACTAAAAAAATTATTAAATAAAAAATAATTAGTTAATATAAATTTCATATAATACTAAAAAAATTATTAAATAAAAAATAATTAGTCACTATATTAACTAAATTAGATATTAGTGAATTACATCATTATTTTTTTAAGAAACTCATACTTAAAAAATAAATTATTATGATTTCAAGTATAAGTTTAGTTTAAAATTAATTAAAAATGAAAAAAAAAACAAATACCTTAATGTTGTATATTGAAAGTTAGTGTTTTGATTTCTTATATAAAATGCATCACTGAATAATTTTTTGAAGTTTGATAAGAAGTTAATAATTTTATCATAATATTTTAATTTTATTTTATTTATAAGAGTTTTTATGTTAGGTATCACTATGCAACTTGACAGTTCAGTTAGGCTGACACCTTAAATAACAACAATCATCAACAATCATTTGTCATCACATGAAAAAAGTATTTTATTATAATATTTTTGTAGTGAATATTTAAAAAAAAATAGTATATTATTGGGAAGAAATAATTTTGGTAATTGGTTGAAAGTAAGAAAGGCAATGAGAGGGGGTTTGACTTAAAGGGATGGAATATATATTGAGGAGATATGGTTGGAGGGTGAAGCAAAGGGACAAAGACAATAATGCATTGAAAAATGAAGAATGAAGGATGAAGAGGTGACATGGTTATGTTATGGTTCCTCTCCTCCCTCAAACCCATGCTTTTCCCATCACACTCATCATCATCATAATTCTAAATCTTATTCCATTCAAACATGTGATGCTAACTACTAAGTACTCCACTCCTCAAACATGCACCACCTTAACACCCACCAAGCCAAACCAACTCACCTCATTTCATTCATCAACACCATTCATCTCTCTTTCACATTCACTTGGACAAGACACCTATCAAACAATACTTTGCATCAACTTCATTCATCTTATTATAAAAAAAAACACCTCTCATTTTTCTTTTAGTTGATGAAGAATTGTTCTAATTTTAAAGTAATCTCAAGAGTTTTAAAGTGTTTTCTTATTTGTAAAAAAAATAATGTGTTGAAGTACGTCTAATATAGTCCGATATCGCTCAAGAGTTAAGGTTAAGGGCAGTTTATATATTCTTTCCTTCTCCAACTAATCGAGACACCTTTTAAGGAAAAAATCGTAACGGAACACCGACCTCCAATGCGGACAATATCTTGAATGTGATGATTGATCTAACTACGTTATTTCTCGGACTTAATATCGAAACAATATGCAATTAAACTGTTCCATTTAAAAAATACTCCAACTTGTATTGATAAACCACCGATCAAACCTTCACACTATACATGTATTTGTATTAAATATTTAAAAAGAAAATTATATGATATATATGTATTTAGAAAACTATTTTCTTTTTCTTTTGTACAACTTGTGCATGAATATGTGGTGAGAAATGTAAAGGTCATCTAAAACATGTTTTATTAAATAATTTAAAACATTGAAAAGCTAATTTAATACTAGTTTCATACCACGTGTTCATTTATTTTAAAAAAATCTATAAACACTTATTTTAATATAGACAAGAAGAAAGAATCAGGAGGAGAGAAAAATAATTGATAACTTGAATTGAGTTGCATAAATGTACAGTTAATAGGTGATCTATTTCATATTCTGATTTTAGTTCTTCAATGTTTCTGAAATAAAATATTAATTGATAAAAAATTATACATTACAAGAAAATTATTAAATATTAATCATGTTTAAAGATAAAAATAATAATAATGAATTACTATATTTAACTAAAGTAGATACTATTTTTAAAAATTAAAAATTTATTGTTATTTAAAATAATTTTAAATATTAATTTAATTTTATAAAATAATTTTTAAATTGGTATTTAAGTTAGTTATCAAAGTTTTAACTACTAATACTTTACATCATAAATTAGTCTCTAAAATACTAATAGAGATTAATTTAGAATATAAAGTAGTTAGTAGTTAAAACTTAGATACCTAATGGTTAGATATTTATTTAAAAAATATTTTATAAATATTTATTACTATTAAAAACTATTTTAGATATACATAATTTTTTTAATTTACTAAATGAGTTTTAATTTAATTAATATAATAATTAATTATTTTATTTTTTAAAATTAGTTTTTATTTAATGATTTTCTTATATCAACTTAATGTTAAATATTGAATATTGTAAATTTGTTAAATTGGTAAATTCTTTTAACTTCTCAAGACTTAAGTTTAAGCCCTTTATTAAGATTTAAAATAAATAAAAATTAGAATTTCTTTATATTGAATATGGTAACTTGATTAAATTAAATACTTTTTTTTTGAACAATGTGATAAGTACCTTTGAATGTATCCGTTAGTAATATGAATTAAAACTTTTGAATTGAAAATATTGTAACAGTAAGGGTATTATTTATTGATAATAATTAAGCAGCACTTATTAATGTTAACACGTACCTTTTTTCACATTTTCGGTCGCAATATTTATTAATTATTAGAAATGTCACGCTTTTGTTCAATGATTAAAAAAAATAGCTTTTAGAATAAATGTGAAATGCAACTCAATCACATTTCTCCAAAATATTTTATTATTATTAAAAGAAAAAGGAAAACTTACTAAAGTAGTTATCAAAGTAAAACTTTTTCAATGATTAGAGAATATAATATGATATTTTGACAAAATGTACAAAATTAAGTCTTAAAATCAAGATTTGAAAAATGACATTACTTTAATTAGTGAATTAGCAAATTTTGCACTCCATTGGTAAGAGTAGAAGCCTTGTTTAATTAAAAGACAAAATTTACATTCTAAAATAAGTGTTATTTGGATTATTAACACACCATTTTAAAGCAAACTATATTTTGTAAATAATTACGAAAAAATTTAATTCTAACAAGTGAGCATACAAACAATATAGCTACTCTCTTATCTCTTATAGTATTGGATAATTCTGTTTTTGTTTATTACCACAAAAAAAAACTATAAAAATGCTTGTGAAATTGTAAATAAATATATCTTATATTAATCCTCTTATCTAAACTCATTTGCAGTACTTATTTATTTATTAATCGCAAAAGGGTATTTTTTCCTTTTTTTAATTTTTTTAAGTAAATAATCAAATTAGCCTATTTTATAGTCGTATTAACCCTTCAAGTTTAGAAAATTTTAAATCAGTGTTTCAAAAAATTTCTTAACTTTTTTTCAATATATGTTATTATATATATATAAAGGGAAAATATAAAGTTTTTCGACCCATTTACAGATTCTTGTACGTAAAAAGAGGATAAATATTGCAATATGCAATACATTAATTAAAAAAAAACTTTCAATACTACTAAAAAAATAATTAAATAACAACAAAATGTGAAAATAACAAATAATCAATTTAAATTAGATATTATTTAAAAAATTTAAAAAAATTATTGATATCTAAACTAATTTATATTATTAATAAAAATATTAATATTTAAATTAGATATCAAGATTTTAATTACTAATATTTTAAATTTTATATTAATTTCTAAAACATTAATATATACTAATTTATAATATAAAGTAAATCATAGCTAAAACTTTAGTAGTTAATAGTTGGAGACCAATTTAGATATTACTTTCTCAAGTTTTATTAATAATATAAATTATTTTAAATATTAATATGTTTTTAGTCTTAAAATTAATATTTAAAGTAATTTATATTATTAATAAAAATTAAAAAAAAATATGTAAAATAATCTCTAACATAGTCAAACAGCAACTAATTATTTTGATATCTAAAATTAATTGTTATTTAATGATTTTCTAATAATGAACGTTATATACTAAATACTAAGAAAATCCATGTGATTAAGAAATAACAAGTCTTTGAAGGTTCCATATTAAGGGAAACCATACCCTATTGACATTACCTTGTAGAAGTATAATAGGAACTAAAATAAGTAGAAATTGGTTGAAAGATAATAAGTGAATTATGGTGGGTAGGGTTTGCTAGGGAACACCCCCACCTAGGCTTCCATTCTAGTTAAGAGGGTTCAAAAAGATGTCATGCAAAGGCATCAAACAGAAACGATCAGTGAAAAGGAAAGGGGTGACAAAAAGGCAATGTGTGTAGAGCTAAAAGAATATATAGATGAAGAAAGGAGGAAGAAGAAGAAGAAGAAGAGAGTGAGAGAGAGAGAGAAAGAAAGAAAGAAAAAAAAGAAGAGAAAGTTTGGATTGTGAATGTTGTCCCCCAATATTCCAAAGCTGTCCATATCACATCAAACCCCCTATCTTGTAACCATTCTAGGGGTCCCTTCTTTCTTCCACTACATCAATGTTTTTCATTAAAACCTTAACTTTCTTCCTCATTTTCTTAATCACCCATTTATCTACAATCAATTTACTATTCAAAAATAGTCTTTTAGTTACTTGAGCCTTCAAAACCCTCTTGAAAAAAAGTTGATGACTCTTACCAGCATTAAAATGAATGAAATTTAAATAAATATAGATTAACTGATAGATGATTCAATCTTTATACGAGAATTAAAGAAAGAGATAAAGATAGAAACCTCAACCTCCAACTTATTCTAAACTCTCAACAAAAACTATTAATTATTTTTTATCCCAAAATCAACTAAAGAAACTCGACTGAACAATTTTTTTATAAGAGAAACAATAAATAAATATGAATAAGTTAAGGAATTATTCAATCATTATTCAAGAATCGAAGAAAAAGATAAAATAGAACACAAAAATTATCAGTTATTCTTTATCTTAAAATCAATCAAAGAAACTCTCGACCGAACAATTTTTTATAAAAAAAATAATAAATAAATATGAATTAGTTAAAGGATTATTCAAGAATTGAAGAAAAAGAGAAGATAGAACATACTCCAACTTATTCTAAACTCCCAAAATCTAACAAAGAAACTCACATTCACAACATGAAAAAACAAGTAATATCTCCCATATCTACAATCTTGTGGGATGATCTAATATTTTTTATATTATAAAATAAATTAGACCATGTAATTGGTTTGTTTTGGTTTAATAGCTTTATTTTTATGAAAGTGTTTTTTTTTTTTGCCTTGATTGAATGAACAAAATGCTAATTTTGAAGTGAATTGGTGAATAGTGAAAGATAAAAGCAATAGTGAGTTTAATAGTATATTGGAAAAAATGATGATAGCACTATACCATTTTGAGGAACCAAGTTATGGCATGCTTGCTACTTTTTGTTGATTGGAATCCGAGGACATTATAATATAAAATTTAATTAACGAGACAATCATTTTGTAAATTAGCTACATCATGATTTTACATTAACTTTGACTAAGGAAGGAGAATTCATTGAAAAAGAAAACAAATACAAAATGAAGAAAGAAAGAAAGAAAAACTGATCCTGGGGTTCTTCCTATCCAATTCTCGTTATGCTTTTCTTCTAATAATGCTTTCTGTGATGACCCTTTTGTTTTTTGATGCAGAATAGGCCTGAAGAAACCAATCTTGCATTGCATGGATGATGATGATGGCACACGTGAATCTTCTGTATCATCCATCATTTCTTGCATTCACAACCCCATCAAAATGTAGTACACTAGAGTTATGGGCAACGCAATCAACATCCCAAAAATAACACTGCATTGAGTTAAAGAAGGTGCATTGGTTAGGATTAAAAGAGAAAGAAATTGAATGGAGGAAAAGGAATGGTGGGGAGAGAAAGTTCTTCTCAGATTTCAACACTCACGCTGTGCTCAGAATATCTGGATGTACATTATATTCCTTGGCAAAGACAAATGGGACAATTCCTTGGGGAAGAGCTGCCTATATTTTTTTTGACATTCAGGACAACAAACAAACATGTCAACTGCAGTTTCAAATCTTTCTTGTACAACAACAAACATCATATGAATTCTCACTCTCAGTACTAAGATCTCAATTTTCATAACATTCTACTATGAAACATTTCACTTGTTGTACCAGTAAAACCAAACTCAACCAATTAGACTTTAGTTTAAGAGTTTAACCAAAAGCACTTTTTATTTGGATGGCAATAAAATAGCATGTTAGTTCAAAATAAAGTAAATTTTGGAGGTTATCAATGAATGTTGTGGTATGCTGGGGAGCAGAAGAGAGAGAGAGAGAGACCTGAACAATGGCAACGTGTAGGAGAACACCTTTGAGTCCAACAGCAATGGAAGCAGCTGCCATGACAGCTGGACCTGTAAGGAATCTCACAGCCATGGCAAAAGCTGCTATGGAATTTCCACATGCTATGATCCTCGGTTGCAAAGCCATGAAGAGACCTGTCATTGGTAGGAAAAGCAAAGCATGCCCATCAGTATCACCACCATTCTCAGTCAATCAACCCTTTGTGATGAATGACCTTTCATCATCACCACCACCACCAACCCCACATCATCACAAACTTGGCAAAAAGTGATCTTAAAAGAGTGATAAAGGAGCCAACACATTATCATAACATTATACTGTTTGCTTTTTCTCTAGCTATCACGCCTCCTTGCTTGCTTAATAATCATTAACATCAAAGTAAACAACAGGAACATGGAATCAGAAAAGATTTTCTGCCTTTTCTTTTTCTTTTTTCTCTCTCTCAGGCAAAGCAAAGATGATGTCAGAAGAAAGAACAAGTAAATTTCTGAGCTAAAATATATTTTGTAAGGTAACAGGGAGAGAATTGTCCTGACCAAGACTGAACATGGCCATGCCAAGCCCTGCATCTGACAGTATGGAGATAGACTTTGCTATTATGGCAGGCATCTCAACATTCCACCTGCAAGGAGCAACACAACACTCAACCACAATCATTCAAAATGGAAAAGGCAAAACAAACAAGAATGAGTGGTACCAACAACAAAATATGAAATGTGAAAGAGATTTTCCCTACCTGAATGAAACAAGAGACCAAGTGAGGCCAATTAGACTAGAGTATGTGTTGGGGTTTCTGATGAGTTTCCTCCACACCATAATCAATATAAGTCTTGTCATCACACTTGCAGGAGGCATGGTTTTTGGCTTCCCATCTCCAACTTTCTCACCCTCATGCTGATTCATCTCCCTCTCCATTCCTCTATTCCCAAAACTGAACTCATCTTTCTCTAGGTAGTCCTCCTGAGTGTCTCTATGATTCTCCACTGATTACAAAACATCACAAGGAAACTCCCACATATGAAAAGGAACCAAATAAACAAACAAACAAATAAAAGACTGATAATACTGTGTTTGGTTCCACGTTTAATTAGTAGCTAGCAGTTGTAACTTGCACATGCTAAACGTGATTTCTAAACATGTATCAAGTTAAGACTTATAAGTCCATCTGGGAATGAAAAAAAAAAAACCTTTTCCTGGAGAAACAGTCAATTTGACTTCTTTCTGATCATGACCTCCATACTCATGGCCACCAAACACATCAGAAACAGGTGAAGCGCTTGAACTCCAAACAAACATGTGAAGGTCCCTATTCCCATCCTCAGGCTTCAGCTGAGCCTGCCCATTAGGCTTCTTGGCATTAGCAGCATTAGCATTAGCATTAGCAGCAGCAACACTTTTGGAGCCATTAGAGGGAGAGAACATGCCAGGGTTTGGTGCAGGGTAGTGTCCAGTTCCACCGGCATGGTAATGAAACTTTGGCTTCCCACTATCTTCATCATAGTTAGAAGGCCTTGGAGTTGGCCCTCTTGAAGCTGAAAGGCCATAAACATCCGAGGCTCCAAAGTTGGAGTTCCTGCCACCAGCAGCCATCATTGAGTAGAAGTCTGTGTGGTTGAAGCTAGACCCTCTTGGTGTTGGGTTCCTAGAAGACTGCAAAGAGTATATCTCTGCATTTGTGAGGTTAGAAGGGCGTGGAGTGGTGGAAGAAAGACCCTGAGACCTTCTAGAGAAGATGTCTGATCTTGAGGCATTGGATTTCCTCACAGTGACATGGAGTTTCCCATCTTCTTTGATCTCAGCTTCAGTCTCAAGTGGTTGTCTTCCATCCAATGACATGACATCAGAGTCCACATGGATGGAGACAATGGAGCCAGCAGTGTCAGGGAACTGCTCAGAGATTAGCATTCTGGCACCCCTGAACTCAAACATGAACAGCATCAAGGTGTACCAAATGATGCACTGAAGGACCACAATTTGCACCATGAGACTCCCAGAGAACTCCCCATACATCCCTTTGAGCAAAGGGATGCCCATGACCAAAGTGTTGGGGAGGGTGGAGAGGGAGAACAAGGTTATGGTCCACTCCAAGCACCCCTTTTTGGTGAAGTTGCTCCAGATTGCAAGAAGGACTAGTAGTATGATCTTCTGAAGTGTGTCAGCAGCTAGGAACCTAAGGTTCATCTTGTAAGGGTTGTTGGATGCTATGAAGTGGAAGGAAAGAAGAGGCACTGCAAAGAGTGCCACAAAACGGTTGATGCCTGAACATTGGTCAGGGGAGAAAATCTTCCACCACTTAACTGAGCCATAGGCTAGTATCATAGCCACATAGAGTGGCACCATTGCAGTCATGACATGGTAGAAGTCTACTAAGGTGATCATTTTGTGGGTTGTGAAGTGTGAGAAAGGTAGCAGAAGTGAGGAAAGAGAGTGGAGGAATATATAAGGAAGTTGAGGTGGGAGGTTTGGGAGAAGTAGAGTTGTAGTTGGTGGTGATGATGATGATGAAAATTGAAAAGATATATAGGGATGTGGAAGAGCATGTGTTTTTGGGGCAGTGAGTGAGTGGGTGGTAATATGCAGCAGAAAACAGCAAATATATTTTTCAGCTTTGAGAGCTGCAAGCAAGGTTGCACTTGCAGTCCCCAAAGCACAAGGCAGAGTGGGGGGGTATTGTTGCCTTTTTATTTCTTATATTTTTTTGCTTTGCCACTTTGTTTGTTGTTTTGCTTTTTGTTTTGAAGTGTGTTTGGTTTGGTTTGGATTTGGTTTTTGAGAAGAGATGATGGAGGGTATTTGATGGCTTTGGAAACTTGTGTGGGGGTGTGCCTCTCTCCCTACCTTCTATTCTATGGGTCCTAAAATTGTCACAAAAAGCTTAGGAAAAGCATTTTGGGTTGAGGTGGGGATGTCTCCAAGTACTTGTTTTCAGGACTGCTTTAAGCTTTGTAAAGGGACTCTTTCTCTCTGGATCCACCCTTTCTTTATCATCCCTCTCTATAACCAAACTCCATTTTTCAAATTCTCTTCTTTAATCATAATTCTACTTCTTCACCAAACCATTCTCAGCACACTATCACTGTTCAATAATTATGTCTACCTCAATATTTCTCTCTGTTGAAAGAATCAAATCTCCTGTTTATTCCCTTTTCTTTCTTTTCCTACCTTCTCAGTAACAACACTTCAAGGGAAAAAGGGTAAAAAAAACTCCACTGTTATTTACTCCAATGCAAAAAATATTACTATTTCCCATATATCGGATATAGGCTCACATCGTGTTCCGGAGTTAACGTCAATAACAGTTTATATCCTCACATCGTGTTTAGGAGTTGACGTTAATAACAGTTTATATACTTCTTCTCCAGTGATTCAATACTTCATGATTAACCCTAATTAGGATGAAATTGTTCAGCCATGAAAGTTTTACTTTGACTTAGAAAGTTAAATATAAAATAAATGATTTTTTTTTATTTGGGTGGAATTAAAAAAAAAATCTTTGACCAAATTAGGAATCTTCATGAACCCTGTTTTTTTTTTTTTGAAAAATTTAATGTTGGGTAATTCATAATTATAGCATTTTGCCATCAATGTTTTCCTTGAAGAAAAGGATGAAGATGGTGAAAGCAAAATTGTTGTCCCCCTCATGCGCATGGTAAAAGATGTACTCATTTTTATAGAATACGGAAACCAAAGTGTTTCTATGAAATTAATGTATTTGCAATGTTTGAAATTTGGAATTAAAAAATATATATTTCATTAAACGAGCTCTACTAATAGAAAATACTTGTAATTTTCAAAATAAATATTATAAAAAACAGCAATTTGTTATTTGTTGATAGTCTAAATTTTCTTGCAAAAATTCTAATTGATTCGTTTTGTTATTTGTTATTTAATTGCATCAAACAAATTTTCTGAAATTGATTCGTTTTGAAACTGGTATTTCCATATATTTCAGTGTTTTTATATTCATTATTTAATAAATATGTTGATTTGATTGTAATAATTATTGACATGCTATTTTTGACACTATTATGTGACATTTAAAACATCAAACTAGAGTATTCCTGATATTGGGAATTGCTTTAGGATATGCAATTATTGATTAAAGTAACTCAAGTGAAATAAAAGATCATAATTTGTATAACTTGCTGTATTATTCTTTGTGGTTAAGTTTAAATCAAGAATAAAAATTTAACTTTAACTTAATTTCATAAAATTTGTTTTTGTAAAATAAGGTTTATGTTTTTTATGAGTTAGGAATGTCTCGTCTTTAATGTAACTCTTACGTTTTAGTGTCTTTGATGTTAGTTTATGATAGATTTTGGTATTCAATTTTTGGTCAAAGTGTAAGAATATCTATAAAATTCATCTCATAGTGAAAAACATATGTTTAAGTGAACTTCTTTAGATTGTCGAGATGTTATCAACCACTACAAGAAAATCATAAAATAAAAATCAATTTTAGAAACAAAAAATAATTAGTTATTATAGTGACTAAATTAGAAATCATTTTAGAGACTAAAAAAATTTTGATTTTAAAATTAGTTTCTATTATTGTTAAATGGTTTTTAAATTGGTATCTAATTAGCAACTACAGTTTTTGCTACCAAATTTATAATCTAAATAATTGGTAGTCAAAATCTTGGTTGCTAATTAGATACTAATTTAGAAACTATTTAACCATAACAGAAACTAATTTAGAAACCAATTTTTTTTTTTTAGTTTTTAAATTGGTCTCTAATTTAGTTACCATAACAACTAATTATTTTTAATTTCTAAAATTAGTTTCTATTTCATGATTTTCTTGTAGTGACTCTTACATTTTAGTGTCTTTGATGTTAGTTTCTGGTAGATCTTGGTATTCAATTTTCGATCAAAGTGTAAGAATATCTATAAAAGTCATCTGAGAGTGCAAAACATATGTTTAAGTGACCTTCTTTAAATTGTCGAGATGTTATCAACTCAAATAGTTGAGATATTATTTTGTTTTCATATATAACACCGTCTCGATAATATATCATGCATTGCTTAAACCATATGTCATGCATTATTTAGAACATATTGACGATATGTGATATCAACGATATGTGATATCATTTATATTCACATATATTATGAAATTATTTTATTTTAATGGATATTATATCTTTAACATTATATATTATGAAAATCAAATCAGTGGTTAGAGAAGCATTTCAGAAAAGAGTGAGATGGGAAAGTGGTGGATGAAAGAAAGATAAGGCCATGGATGAGTTGAGAAGAGTGAAGGGAACAGAAAACAGAAGACAAATAGAAGAGATGAAGAGAGTTTAAAACATCACGTGGACACATGTTGTCCTTTTCCTAACTATATCTAATGAGGTTTCCATTTCCAAGAGCTTCGGGTTCATTTTGTTAGGTGGATAATATCAATAAACCACTCTACAATCTTACCTTTTTAAATTAAATAATATAAAACTATCTTATTTAATTTAATATACATTTTTGTCCTCATGCCTTTCTTCTTTCATAGGTAAATATATATAATTTATAAGTGTTAGGTTGATACATATATTTTAACTGTGTGTTCCATGTTCTTGGAGAAAGAAGAAAGAATCTACAATTTTATTGTGTGGAAAGTGGGTGAAGAGATGTCACTCCAAATTGATTGATTCTACAAGATGAATTGTTGTGCTATTCATAAACTAGAGTTACATTGGTTAAAGGACAAATTTAAACATTAAAGTTCATGCATTTAATTAAAATCAAGGAATGTTCATATTCATAAAATGCTCACATTCATAGAACAAGAAATTGAATCAACTTCCAATGACTTTTGATTTTGGTGAAATTATAACACTGCTTATTTATAGAACATTGAAAAGATTCAAGCTTAAAAAAATTTAGGGTTAAATATGCTATTTTATCCCTCTACTTCTTTTAAGTAAAATTAATTTTATTTTTAGTTCAAATTTTAAATATCATAAAATTGGTTTCTCTTTTAGTTTAAATTTTAGATATAGTAAATATTTATAATAAAAAAACTATTGAAATTGATTTTTATAAAAAAAAATTCATATATTTCACAGTCATAACATTATAACATTCACGTCATCACTCATAAGTCAATTTGAAATATTGTAAAATGTTACATTTTAATTATATTGTAACATTTTAGTCAATACTAAAAATCGATTTGTCACTTAACAATAAATCATTTTAATTATTCTTTTATTATAAATATTCATAAATATTCGAAAAGTCTAAAATTTAGAATAAAAATGAAAAACAATAATTTCATCTTGGTTATTCTTGTGGTCATTATATGTGCAACAAAACTTATCCTTTTAGACTTCGAAAAAAATGATAAATTCTGATGATAAAGTTGAAATAAATATTTGTTAGAAATTACTAAACACAAAACTGAAGAAAAAGAAAAATATTCCATAAACATGAAGAGAAATACTTCAAAAACATGCATTAACAAACTGTTTATCTTTCTAAATATCACATTATCCTTACAAATATATTCTAAAGTAGTATAGATAAAACATCATTTGTAAAAAATTAATAATTAATTAAACGATAAGATGTATAAAAATATGCACATGGTAAAGAAATAAAAATTGAAATATGGTAGAAAGTTAAAGAAAAGGTTGAGAGTTCCATTGGGAGTTGTTTACTTGAACCAATAAAGCTGTCAACACTTAACCGAAATGTGGTAATAATTTTATTACAGAGAGTACAAAACATTTGTTGTAAAATGCATGCATTTGCGTGGCTTCTCTTTGTAATCAAATGGTAAAATATGAACAAGAATCTGCAAATTGCAGAACCTTGAAACCACAAAAAACTCATTCTTGATTCTGCTATGGAATCCTATACCTCACGCAATAATGCTTAGTTTACCCCTTCAAACTCTCTAACCAATGAGATCACATACTTTCCATAAATTCCACCAATCATCTTCTTCAATTTTTTAAAGTTGAACGTGTAAGAATCTCCTATTGATCAAAGATAAAAGTATTTTACCTTTTATTTTTTTATAGAAGTTTTTGGTGATATCCTAAACTCTAAACCCTAAATCTCCGAAAATAATCATTTATTTATAAAAAAAATGTGATTATTTTTGGAGATTTAAGGTTTAAAGTTTAGGATATCACCAAAAACTCCTAACAAACAAGGTTAACACACTAGCTAGCTCTCCTCAAATACACCAAAAAACATCCAACCAACCTAAATGTTTAACAGTTTTGCATACAAATCACAAGTTTTATACACCAATCCAAAAAGGAGATAAAAATATTTAATAGTATTTACCTTATAAACTGGTCTTATAAAATTATACTAGACTTAAAGTTCGCTTCTTAATATAATATTAAAATTATTTAGAATTTACTAGTTTATCAAGTACCTGCTATCAGACTGTTATCAAACTGCTATCAAACTACTTATAAATATATAGTCTTATACACAATATTTGATAACATACAAAATAAGATACCGAAGACAAAATTTATCTTATAAATCGATTTTATAAGATTTTTTTTTTTAATGTAAGCTTAAAGTCCTTCTAACTTTCAAATTTTGAATTTTTGTAGTGTTTTATTTGAAAAAATCTAAACCATTTGATAAATAGTTCAAAAGATAGAAAAAAAAAAGTTGTAGTGAAATTGTTTAACATAATTTGAAGGGGTACCCAATTGGGTGAAGAATTGGAGTTTGTGAAGTTAGTTTGAAGAAAGTGACAAAGGTTTTATTTTTTGAAGATATGAAAGCAATGAAAGAAGTGATGCATTTGTGAAATGATAATGTTTTTTAAGTACGGAAAGTGTTTGGGAGAGAATATTGGTCTGAAGCAGCATTTGCAGAGTTACCATCATTGTGTTTCATGGCCTTTCCCCAAACCATCATCACAGTAAAAATAAATAAATAAATAAATAAAAATAAATAAACAATAATCAAATTTAAAAATAAAAAATATTTTCTTCATACTCATTCTAACCCTTTTCATTAACATCTTAATGTGAATTGAGTGATTAAATTCTTTATTTAAAAAAATATTATGTACTTTAATGTTTTACTTATACTTGAACGTTAATAGTTTTTTTTTTAGTGAAATTTAAACACTAAAACTATTGCTAAAAAAAATATAAAAAATACAAAACAATAAAGAAGGAAAATTAGTCTAACTTGGTATGAATTAAATGTCTTAAATTCATGTACAAAATGTGTTTATTAAAGTTAGTTGAAATAATAATTGTTTAGGTCAATTTCATAGACTAATAATGAGTATAACTTGAAATTGTAGGAAAGTAGATTTGAAAGTTTGTGTTGGAACAAAAATGGCAAAAAATGAGAACAAGAAATGATCATAAATTCATAGTAAAATGCATAATTGGTTGTAAAAGGAAAATGTTACCAAAAAATCAGGTAAACTTTGCCAATCTTTTCACAAGTGTTGAAACAAAATGAAGTAACATTAACTAAAACAAACTAATTATATTACTATTAAAATAATAATAATTAGCCTTCAACATTCTCATTGGTATGGTGCATATTAGGGTCTAAGTGTCCTTAAACTTTTGACCCATTTATTATTATTCTCCTTAACAATGACACAAAATTAAGACAACAAAAGGGTGTTATCAAAATAATAAATTTTTCTCTTTTCACCTTCTAAATAAGTAAATTATCATACCTTTTCTTTGTTGATAATAAAAGATTAGACACCGTATATGTTTTTCTTTATAACAATAAAATATTTATTTCATTTTTTTATTCAATTTACTAAAAAAATAAACAATAATCAATTTTTTTAAAAAAATATATTAATTAAATTATATATTATTTTATAAATTAAATAATTACTGATATTTAAAATATTTTATGTTATTAATATAAATTTATAAAATAACTTTTAAATTAATATCTAAATTTACTATCAAGATTTTGGATAGTTAGTAGTTAAAACTTTGGTAACTAATCATTACAAGAAAATTATGAAATAAAAACTAATTTTAGAAAAAAAATAATAATTAGTTACTATTGCCAAATCATTTGACTGTTCACCCTTTCCAATATAAAGGTTTAATTAATCAAATAATAGATAATAAATGGGTTGGTTTGAAAATCAATGAATTACTGGTTGTAGAATATTATTCTCGTCA
>Ga0123342_1001015_pt1 | contig 46710 bp, 18 predicted proteins | sample Turbeawhitnodule_FD_89960 | JGI IMG/M metagenome (GOLD analysis project Ga0123342, IMG submission 89960) | Root nodule microbial communities of legume samples collected from Mexico - Turtle bean Mexico white nodule | ecosystem: Host-associated > Plants > Roots > Nodule | place: Mexico: Nepantla...
TGCACACCATACTCTCTTTGTCTTCCAACAATGAGAACAACACCAAGTACACCCTTAAGCTTAACAACACTCAGACATGGCTCATATACACCTCCTCCCCCATCCATTTCAACCATAATGCTTCAGAGGCTACGTCCAATCCATTTTCTGGCATCATTCGTGTAGCAGTGCTGCCTAATCCTAACTACGAGACAATTCTTGACAAGTACAGCTCTTGTTACCCTTTGTTGGGTGATGCAACACTAGAGGAGCCTTCCCGTGTGGTGTATCAATGGCAAAAGGAAGGGTCTGGGGATTTGCTCATGCTGGCTCACCCTCTTCATGTTAAGCTTTTATCAAATAATAATAACGGGAATGTTACTTTGCTGAGTGATTTTAAGTACAGAAGCATTGATGGTGATCTTGTTGGTGTTGTTGGAGATTCATGGATATTGCAAACGGATCGTATTCCTGTGACATGGTATTCTAACAACGGAGTGGAAACAAATTCATATGATGAGATTGTCTCAGCGCTTGTTAAGGACGTGCAAGCGCTTAATTCTTCAGCAATAGGAACAACTTCATCTTATTTTTATGGAAAGCGCGTTGGAAGGGCCGCAAGGTTGGCATTGATAGCGGAAGAAGTGTCGTTTTCAAAGGTTGTTCCCACGGTTACGGATTTTCTTAAAGAGGCCATTGAGCCTTGGTTAGATGGAACTTTCGAAGGGATCGGTTTTCTATATGAAAATAAATGGGGTGGACTTGTAACCAAACTGGGGTCAACGGATTCAAGCGCTGATTTTGGGTTTGGAGTTTACAATGATCACCATTACCATTTGGGGTACTTTCTATATGGAATTGCGGTTCTTGCAAAGATTGATCCCGAGTGGGGACAAAAATACAAGCCACAAGTTTATTCACTTGTGACAGATTTTATGAACTTGGGTCAAAGGTATAACAGAAATTATCCACGTCTAAGGTGTTTTGACCTTTATACGTTACATTCTTGGGCTGCGGGAGTGACTGAATTTGAAGATGGTAGGAATCAAGAAAGCACGAGTGAAGCTGTGAATGCATACTATTCAGCAGCGTTGGTGGGTCTGGCATATGGTGACTCGAGTCTTGTTGCCACTGGGTCAACGTTGGTGGCGTTGGAAATTCTAGCTGCACAAACTTGGTGGCATGTGAAAGTGGAAGACAACTTGTACGAAGAAGAATTTGCAAAAGACAATAGAATAGTGGGGATTGTGTGGGCTAATAAGAGGGATAGTAAGTTATGGTGGGCCGGTGCAGACTGTAGAGAATGCAGACTTGGAATCCAAGTGTTACCCTTGTTGCCTATCACTGAGACACTGTTCTCTGATGCTGATTATGTGAAGGAGCTTGTGGAATGGACATTTCCCTCTTTAAGTAGTGAGGGGTGGAAGGGAATGACCTATGCCTTGCAAGGAGTTTATGATAAGCAAACAGCACTGCAGAATATAAGAACATTGAAAGGTTTTGATGATGGAAACTCTTACACTAATCTCTTGTGGTGGATTCACAGCAGATAGGGATTCATAATATAAGTTGTACACAAGTTAATTTCTGGACAAGATAAAATGATCAACAATGTCCAAGGAATTATGATGCCAGTACCTGACAATCTTTTAATTTGCAGTAATTTCTGAAATTATGTATCTCTTCTGCTGTGTGGAATTGAGTTTTGTTATTTTTCTATAATGTAATAAAATTTGCAGTTTACAGTGGTAATCTAGGGCAGTGCAAGTTCAAATTCCTATAGTGATTGTAACACAACATAACTCACTGTATTTTGTCAACGGTTGGAGGGTGCTTAGCAGTGTTAGAGGCCAATCCTGTGAGAGCTTTGGGAATGAAGTCAAAGGAATGATGGTGAAGCTCATTGAAACTATAAAGGTAGCAAAACTTCCCTTGTAGATATGATATCATTTTCGTACCTTTTGGTGCTTGAAAAGGGTGTTATTTTGGTAATACAGAGTTTTCAAGGGTCAATAAAGAGGCAGAAATGAATGCTCCAGGGACCGCAGAACAACTCTTTATGTAAATAGCAGTGTTTGATACAATGTCAACTTAAAAAGATAAACCTGAAAAGCAAAATCCAAACTTCCATTATAATTATTTTTGTTGTCGCAGGTATTTATACCTAAATCTTTTTTTTACTAACAATAAAATAAAAAATGCGTAAAGTGGATCTTAGAAGCAAGTGTTCCAGACTCCTCCTTAATCACTTCATTTGTACCTACTAAAAATGTTATGTTTTTTTTTTCCTACCTCCATTCTCGTGTCACCGTATATTTCTTAAAATATTAAAAGTATTTTTTTTATTGGTGTTTTTTATTTCAGAATTAGTCATCTGGAAAAACTTCAGTTTTATAATCTACAGGGGATTACTTTGTAAACATATATTTTGAATTATGAAATTTGAAAATTATAGAATCTAGAACACATTTTTGGATTTTTGAATTGGGAATATCTTCTTAATTTTTTAATCCATAATATATTTTTTCAAAAATTTAATTTAATAATCTATAATGTATTTTCAAATTCTACAACTTAAAATGTGGATAAAAACAAAATATATTTTCAGATAATAGAATGATAATATATTTTTTAAAGGATAAAATAGTCTTTTACCTGACCTATGGATGGTGGGAGAAGCTATTGATGGAGGTGCAGGAAGAAAGAGCCACGAAAAATATGTATAACCTCTAGCTTTAGGCCTTTAGTGGTGCTCCTTAAAAACTTAGGTGAACAAAACAAAAAAGGTATATGAACCCAAATTAGTTTTTGTACCGAAAATACTCAAATTCAAAAAAATTTCAAACTTATTTAATAGTTTGATTTTGATATTTTTTAACTAAATAAAATATCTAAAACTCTCATCATAATAGTAATAATAATTAGTATTATTATAAATTAATATATTCTCATCATAGTTTTAAAAAAATAATGATTTATTAATTAATATTCATACCACACTCATAAACAAGACTCTACTTCTTCTGTCTTAAATTATTTTTATTGTATATTGTTAAAGAAAATTATTAATTTAAAAAGTGTTATAATTGTGAATTTATAACAAAATACTAATAAATGAGGACATTCGTTTAAAGAATAAATAGTTTTCTCTTAATTTTCTAAAATGATTAACATTGTTAGAAAAAGTAAAACATCTAAAGACATATTAATCTTTGTGCATGTTAGAAAAAATGATAGGATATAAGAAGATTGGTGATTGGATCTTAAAAAGTTGTCAAGTCGTTCACAAATTTATAAAAATATTTTGAATGTGGTTCAATTCATCCAATAATCAAATCCCACCACATGTATCTATGAAAAATTTTTCTCTCCAGTTTACAAGTTAATTATATAGTGATTCTATCATCATCAAATTAATAACGTATGATAACTGCGTTCAATAATAATTGCGTATATGATTAAATAATCAAATCACACATTTCTCTCTCCCACTTACACAAACTAATTATGTTTGTGATTCACTACTAATGAGATTATATCATCATCAAATTAATTGCGTACAATAATTACGTTCAATAATCAATAATAGAAAATTGATGGAATTAATAATGAGTTGAGTTGTGTGCCTTTATTCCCTAACTCATTGATTACCTACTTGAGATTGGAATCAGTAGAACTTCAACTCTTAAAGCACTAAAGGGCACAAAAAAGGTATTATTTTTGGTAATGAACAGGTGATCCTTAGTTGTGGGATGCGTGGATTCTGACCATGTTGGGAGTTTGAATGATTGAAGGTCTACAATATAACATGCCTCCTCCTCCTCACCAAGAACGGTGAAGCCTTTGCCTCCTCATCAAGTGCGTCTTACTTTCACCTTCGAATCCTCACTGATTCAAACATGCAAGGTTTATGTTAGGATTTCCAAAATTTGAGATAGATTGGGAGGAGAAGAAGGAAGATGCAAATTAGGGATTGTGGAAAGCAATGTTAGGATTGGGATTCAGAGAAGAATAAGAATAGGGAAGACGCGCCTTAGGATTGTGGATGTGAGAAAAAACCCATTACGTTTTTTTCAACCTCAACATTGTGAAACCCACGCTAACATAAATAAAATATAATTTCTGTTAAGTCCTCATAAATTTATTTATTTTTAATTAATTTTCTTCTTAACTTCTGTTCATAACTTTTACTATTATTATGTTATTTTTATTTATATTTTACAAAAATGGTAGTGTGGCTTAAACCTATCTTTAATATTTATTTTTATTATTATTACTGTTGTTGTTTCTTTGGCCCACACTATACTTAGAATTTATTTTTCTTCTAACCCACGATAATAACATCTATGCCACTTTTTTTTGAAAGCTAATACCTTTTTTTTTCTGGTAGTGTAAGTTAGTCTATTTTGTCGATAAAAAAAAAAGTTAGCCTATTTATTGTAATCGATTGTGCAGTGATTATGGCAATGTCAACAATGAAGTAGAGAAGATGACACTAGCAGATGCTGGAAGAGAAACCTTAGGTAAAGGAGCTAAGCATTAAGCAGAGTGAAGTCAGTTGCATTATAATATAAAAATTTAGTCAGATATAACTCAGAATATTCACACTTCTGACCAACTAATGTGTTAACAGGACCATTTCCACTAACAAGTTGAAGCATTATTTGGACTCATCGAACATTGTCGAGTGCTTGACATAATTACAACCTCAAACCCAAGAAAAATATGAGGAACATTTGTTGTTATCTTGCATTGGGTTGAACACTTATTAAGGTGAAGTTGACGTGCATAGTTCATATTCTATTGGGTAGACACACGGTGCAACTAAGGAGAAGAATCTGTGCTTTAGGCTTCTATATTATATGCCTATTGCAACACAAATCATCCTTCTAAAATCGGCCAACTAATAGATAAAACAATAAACTCTCTCATATTATATTAAAAATTAATTTAAGTTATGATATTTCTATATTTTATTTTTAGTTGATTTTCAATAAAGAAATAATTATATTTTATTATGAAAGGTAGGCACACTGATGAATCTCATATATAGTTTTCTAAAGAATTGATCTTAATGATTTAGAATCTGCTGACAGATACCATAGACTAATTATTAATCCCACTTCAATTCAAAAGAAATAGAAAAAGTAAATTACCAAGGAAGAAAACAGGTTTTGAAGTGAAGTGAGCAAAATCTGTTTTATAAAATAAAGTGTATATGCATAGAAGAAAAAAGTGTTGTTTTGTTCACCAACTATTGCATACAACAGTAATGTTGGAGGCCTGAGACAACACTGTTTGTCTTCCACTTGACTGCATTGCACCAACATGACTGCTGTATCACAACACCCCATACCACCTCGTTTCACATGTTCTTCCCTAACCACATGCACTCAAACTCTCTCTGCACATGCCAAACAATACCCTTCTCATCCATAAAATTCATATTCTCCCCACAATTTCACACCAAATAATCAAAGCCTTATGCTACCTCAAAATGGACCAAACAACCACCTCAAACTCAAATTCAACAATTCTAATTTCGTAGGTTAATGAGACTCTCAGAACTTTGTTTTTCCCGTCGCTAGCTTCCACACATTGGACTCTTCTCTGTGCCTTCTGTACCAATTACTATTATGTCGCCCTGCATCATTATCACAGTGTAGTTCAATGCTTCTCCTTTCACCAAACACACATTTCAAAAGTTAAAATACTTCAAAAAAACACATTACTTTCTGTTAATCCACCTTTGTTCAATATTCTCTTAGTTTCCAATTTAATTCCTTATTTTAGTTGTTAGTTTTTCAAAAATCCATTCATTTTGATTTACCATTAATATGTTATTTAATTATTAGTAAAAAATGATTTTAAACTTTACTATTATTAAGTCATCTTTTATTGTTAGTGAATAACTAATATAATAAAACTATATTAAATTTTTTTAATTTTAAAAACTTAAAATTAAATATGTGATTAAATTCGTATACAAATATGAAATCAATATATATATATATGTAAAAAAAAAATACACTCTTAATTACTCAAAATAAATCCGTGGTTGCATTAAATATAGTTTGTTATAGCCGACGACTTCATTCATATCTTTGACATTTTTGTACAGTAAAATAAATGGTCCTCTTAGAAATTATTACACATGTCTTTGGACCAACATGTATTCATATTTATAATTACAGCTATGATAACCAATTTATTTGATAGAACCACTATGCAAATAATTTAAATTTTAAATGGTATTTTTTTATTGAATATTTCTGACTCACTTAAACATAATATTTTCTAATTGAAATGAGGTTAACATGTAGTTGTTTTGTAAAAAGATAATTCTCCTTCTAATTAATCTCTTTAGCGTATATTTGTTTAATTTTTAAAATAAAATAATAATGTGTTTAAGGTCTAATTTGGAAAATAGGACTCCTTCAAAAGTGTGTCGAAGGAGAGATATTTTACTCTTAAGCTAAATTCTTGCTACCTACCTGCTATTCAAACATGAAATTAGATTAGGAATTAAGAGTATATTATAGCGTAAAGAGTTTTTACAAAAGGAAAAAAAATATTGGCTAAAATTAGTTTATACACAAGTCACTTTATATAGACTTTTATATAATTTTTCAAAATATTTTTTTTAACTTAAATATAGTTAATTTTAACTGATATGACAATTAATTTTATATTTTCATAAAAATTACTGTGAAAAAAACTTGTTTAACACTACAATAAAATTATTAAATAAAATTAATTTTAAATACCAAAATAATTAGTTATTATATTAACTAGGTTAGAGACCATTTTATAAACTAAAAAAATTATTGATATCTAAAATAATTTCTATTATTTGTAAAAAATTATAAAATAGTTTGTAAATTGGTATTTAACTATTAGCTACCAAGGTTTTATCTATTCATTATTTATGTTCTAAATTAGGTTTTTAAAGACTAATTTAGAATCTAAAATATAGGTAGTTAAAATTTTGGTAGCTAATTTAGATACCAATTTAAAAATTATTTTATAACATTTTATTAATAATAGAAATCACATTAAATATAAATAATTTTTTAGTCTTTATATTAGTATCTAATTTATTCAATATAGTTACAAATTATTTTTTGTCTCTAAATTTAGTTACTATTTAATATTTAATAATTTTTTAGTATTTTTTTACGTTTTTTACGTTAAATAAAAAGAATGATGAGTGTAGACATTTCTCATAAGGAAATTCAAAGCAAAACTTGAATATTTCAAAAATTTGGTTATTTTGAAATTTCAATGCATATTGTATAATTTTGTTTAGTTGCGTGTTTTGTGAACAATATTACTTGAGTCTAACATAATCATCCTAGATTATCATAAATTTAAAAGTTATGATATTTTCACAACCAACGTGAAAATACAACCACAAATATTAATATTTATAAAAAAAAACTTTAATAAAAATACATACAAAACGTAAAAGAATTTTTTTTAAAAAAAAAATAATAAAATTATAAATTTTTATAAATAATTAAAATATTAATATTTATTAGGTTATACGTTGTGAAATAAATATTAATCTAAATTTAATTATTATATTATAAAACTGTTTCTGTGAATATTAATAACTTTGGTTTTAATAATGTACATATAGTGGAACATTAGTGTCATTTCTTAGTTAAGTCTACCGTTATGTGTGTTTGATGAGGTGAGTGAGACAAGTTATTATTATTATTCATGATTGTTTTTTTGTGTGATGACAAAATAGCTTTCCCATGGCGAATGAACGATGAGGAGAACGTAGAAAAAAATGTCTGGTGTCTGTGGTGCTTGGGATTCATGCATGTCGTGTTAATCTCAGCTGCAAAAAGCTTTCTGTAACCTTGCATGTGCTGTGCTACGTTCAGACAAAGCTTCAACTAACGCGCTTATATTTCCCTCTTTTTCTTTTTTTCCGTTGTTGTACAGTGATTTCAACATCAATGGTCAACAAAAATAAAGTTAAACTTTCAAGGACCTCATAATCACTCAGAAACTCATCAATATCAACACCTACTACAATTAAGACATGGTTTTCTTCAAGTTATAGAACAAATATACATCCACAACGGGTTGTTGTAAAGTTTTGAAAAAAAAATAATAAAAAAATTGTAATTAAATAATGTGAAAAACTATTAAAATAATAACATTAAGGATTGTTAGAAGATGGAAAAGAAAAAAAATGGATATCACTACATCGAATCCTAAATTATCACTACAAAAAAATCATCAAATAGAAATCAATTTGTAGAGATCAAAATAATTAGTTACAATAGTAACTAAATTATAGACCATTTTAAAAACTAAAAAAAATTGATTTTTAAATTAGTTTCTATTATTGTTAAATAGTTTCTAAAAATTAGCAACCAAAATTTTTACTACCAAATTTAAAAATTATTTAATAATAATATAAATTAATTTAGAAATTAATTAATTTTTTAATTTCTAAAATGTTTCTAATTTAGTTATTATTGTAACTAATTATTTTGTTCTCCAAAAATTGGTTTCTGTTTTATAATTTTCTTATAGTGTATAGTAATAGTTTTACTATTTCTTGTTTTTAGTTTCTTTATTTAATTATAGTTTAGAAATCATACTATTAATTTAAGAATGTTTCTTGCAAACCAAAAATCACATCAAAAAGTTAAAAATATAAAAAAAAATCAAAAGAAAATGCAATTTTACACATTGTAGTCAAAATAATTCATTTTTAAATCTTGATATATAATAACCAGAAACTAAGAATATTAGTTAAAAATTAAAACTATTTTTTTATTATGAGCGAGTAAAACATTTTTGGTTATTTTTTATAAACAAATATATTTTTTAAAAATTGTTTAACCAGTATATAAAACAGTTATCAATAAAATTCTATTATTAATAGGCGTTTTTAAACAATCTGGTAACATTTTTCTAATTTAAATTTAAAATGATTCTTAAAAGAAAACACAGGTATAGTCAAACAAATTTTAAATATCAGGTTAGGAAAGGATATTAGAATAAAAAAATGCACGTATAGTCAAACAAATTTTAAATATCATGATATTATAGAATAAAAATGTAATTCGATATTATATATAATTGATTATTCAGTTTTAAGATATTATAGGTATTATATATAATGAGTTGTTTACTTTCTAGATGTTATATATAATTAGTTATTTATAATTATTTTTAGATATCATATATAATTAGTTATTTATAATTAGTTCAGTTTTCTTTTATATTCAGTTTATTAGTATATTTGTTATTTATATATAGTTTTTATTTTTCTCAAACATTTAATTTAATGAATTATTTTATATATTTTTTAATATGATATCAATAGTAATTTGTCAGCATTCTTATAATATTTTTGTTTTCTTCCATGGTATAAATTCAATCCTCTTTACATTCATTATACATTCCATCTGTGTTATTAGATGCACTATACATTTTCTTTTGGCTTCGCAACCACAATATATTATTCTTTCATATATAGTTCTTGAATTTTCTTTAAAGGTTAAGCAAGTAAGTATTTCATGTTGAGTTTTCACAGTTATGGTGAAATTTGTTTCATATATTAAAAAAAAAATCATTACGAAAATAGAAAAATCATATCTAATCGACACGATTTTATAAGAAAAATTTGTGTTACATGCATACGACTTCAGCTTATAAGCATTTCAAATTAAAGTCGCCATACAACAATACGACTTTGTTCAATTCGTAACACATAAGTAGTATCATACTTAGACAAACATTATTCTTTCATTATCAGTTATATAATACTCTTAGTGCAAAACAATAAACCAATAAATAATTACTAAAAAAATTAAACAAAATTTAAAAATTTAAAAAAAAAACTACGTAGTTTACTGAGTATTTCACTATATGAGTAAATAATGAAATATACCAGTAAAAGAAGATGATATATTGTTATTTTAAACTATTAGGAACAAATCATCTAAACATAAAGGAAAACATAAATATAATACTAATAACAATGAAAAAAATATTAAAAAAAACAAATTCAGTCGATAAAATGTCGAGTTTTGAGAATACACAACGTAAATGAGAGATGAAATTACAAACAAACCAGAGAGGCTGGAATCGAACCCAAGAAATGCATTGTAGTTTCCAGACCAAAAACACACCACAGTCTAGAATGACAATGCACTACATGAAAATAATTTGTTAAAAACCAAAAATATATTAAGAGTTAATCATAGAAATGGTTTAAGACGTGAGAAATGGGAAAAATGAAAATTAATTTTGAAAAATCAATTGACACAAATAGAGAAAATATCAATTAAAAGATATATACAATAAAAAAAAATATCTTCACGAACTAAAACGCGATTTGTTATAAAATGAAACTTGTGTTGCGTAAAAGTGATGAAGTGTGATTAGAAAAAACTCTTTTACATGGTGTTTTATTGTAGGCGTTACAAAGTGGACTTTAAACCTAAGTCAACCCCATAAAACCGGCTCATAGGGTTGAGGTTTGCACCCACTTATATACAATGAAAGATTATAATCTCTAGTCGATGTGGGATCTCTAACAGTAGGTTATTGTATCCTCCATTAACAAATTTTTGATAAAATTAATAATTTTTTTATTGATTATATGAATTATATAACTAATTATAATGTTTACTTTTCTCTTTCATTGTTAATATTTTTTGTTATTATATATAATTATTTTTAAATATATATTTTAATTCAATGAATTATTTTACCTATTTAATAAAAGAGCAGCATCAACTAATTAATTGATGATGATGATGACATTATGTGTAGGAATATTTACACAGTAATGCTATAGGATCGTGTATTTGTATTTTGTGATTTTTAAAATAACTTTTTCTTTGGAAATGTTTCATTTGGACACTTTTATTTTAGATTGTACTGCTATTTTAAAGCAAAATGAGATACAGTAAATATTATTTTTAAAAAACTGAAATTGAAATAGCGAGCAAGAAAAAAATGGAATAATAATAGTTGAATTATTTACTTGGCGTGAGAAGAGACAGTTAAAAGGACACGTGTGCAGCATAATTAGTACATTTATTGATTCTGAGCGTGTGATGGTACTAGTTTCAGAGTTTGGTCACTGAGAAAGAAATAAGATATCAACACTTCTGAGTTCCGAAGCAAGAGATACATACATGACGCAAATATATACAAAACACACCACAATTTCAGTGAGAACACCCTGCAAACTTAACCAAATATATGTCAAACGAAATTCAGACACAACTTCAATTTTCATCATTTTAATGCCTAGTTTTATGCTTAAACTTCTTTAATTTTCAACATGCTATTTATAAATCGTACCATGACTCTCGTTAAATCACGAATGACATGACCGTTATAGTTTATACAGACTCAACAAAACTTTTATTATAATAACAAAAAACTTTAACACAAAGTTACTAAGATAATTATATTATTGTTTAAATTTTAGAATTAAATTGATAATTTGTCTTAATTTTGATTTAGTGTTTAAGATCTATCACATCTTATAAATGTATACACAAATTAAAATAAAGATAAATATTAAACAATATTTATTATTTTTACTTATTTTATACTGAAATCTAATTTAAAAATATATACATTATCCACACTAATCAAAGATTTTGCAATTTTATCAATAATATCAATAACTAAAGATGAAGGAAGAACAAACTTTCCCGACTCTTATTTTTTTAATCAGCAAACAATAAATTTATAAAAAAATAACATAAAGAGGTATTCTAATTCTTATATTTTTAAAAATACCAAATATTTTCAATAAATACCATAAAAAGAAACCTGTCAAAATAAAACTAAAAGGTCAAATACCCTCACACACAAAATCATGTCATACAAAAAAGAATTGCTAAACCGCAACATAAAAAAATTTATCTCTCGTAAGAAAACTAAAATAACAAATAAAAACATGACACGTACCTATCAAGTCAAACATTTAAAAAAATAACCAACCTCACTAATCAAACAAATTCAAACGCTTTCGGTACTCTTGTAACACATAAACCAATTTGAATTATGTTGAAATGAGTTTGTGATTAGTGAGAAAATTGTAAATGAGAGGCGATGATTTATAGTTTTGTATGTTGTGAAGTTAGTTGTGATGAGAGACGTATGATAATTAGGTTATGATGAGTTTGATTGAATAAAACTTGGCATGGGAGTGTAGATTTGAGAAGATGTGAAAGGATGGGAGATAAGTGATTTAGATTGGTTGGTGAATGAATTAAAAAGTGGAGTTTGGAATATATAGAATATGAAGTTTGAAGCGAAACGTGCGTGCGAGAAGAGAAGAGAGGTAGAGAGATAGCATTTTGAGCATTAATTATGTGAGAAGAGATGTGACAGTGAGAGATGGGATTGTGTTGTTGTGTGTGTCTGAGTCTTCAATCAATGGCTTTGAATTTAGGTAGGAAAGAGGTTAATTATGGACCTAACTATCTCCCTCTCACTTCCATTTCCAATTACTCTCTATCCACTTCCTTTTCCTCCCCTCATTGCCCTCTTCTTCACCTTTCAACATTTTACAACTCTTTTTTTTTTTTTACATACTCATTTTTAACATTTCATATAAAAAAATAAAAATACCACTTTCAATCCAAAATCTTAAAACAATAGATTTGTGAGATTTCTTTCTTTTATATTATCAATTTTGTTCATTCTTTAACAATCTACTTTTTAAGTGTGACCCACTTGTATAACCATTTTTATCACAACGGAATACACTTAACTGAAATTCCTAATCAGAAACACTTTTTATGAAAGATATCCTCAAGTTCTTGTGTATTTGTTTCATTTTCATTACATTATTACACTATAAGAAAATCATCAAATAGAAACTAATTTTTAGAGACCAAAATAATTAGTTACAATAGTAACTAAATTAGAGACCATTTTAGAAACTAAAACAAAAATTGGTTTCTAAATTAATTTCTATTATTGTTAAATAATTTCTAAATTGGTATCTAATTAGCAACCAAAATTTTAACTACCAATTATTTAGTTTTTAAATTTGGTCTTTAAAATCTTGGTTGCTAATTAGATACCAATTTAGAAACTATTTAACAATAATATAAACTAATTTAAAAATTAATTTTTGTTTTAGTTTCTAAAATGATCTCTAATTTAGTTACTATTGCAACTAATTATTTTGGTATCTAAAAATTGGTTTCTATTTCATGTTTTTCTTGTAGTGTTAGGTTCATATTATTCGACGATAAACAATTATAAACATTAATAAATAATATATGTTAGAACATAAAAACATAAAATACTAACAAAATATATACAATATTTTTAAAATAACATATTCACTCATTGTTCCGTTATTACTCGATGCAATATCATTTTATTTATGTATCAGGTATGATTATAACAATTTACAAAATTTACAAACAGATACAATAATGAACCAATTTAAATAATCATCATACCAAAGGACATATATATCAACCTCATTCCACTGTCAACACATCATACATCACAAATTGTAATTGAATTATTGTGAACCAAGATGTAAGACGTAATAAAATAGTATAATTTCTTATATTTAACATCTTTTGAAAGATTCATAGATGCTAACACCTGACTTGTTATAAGACTATTAAAAATTTATCCACATCCTCTTAAATTAGAATAATTTATTCACCTACTTTGTAATATATTAATACCCCAAGTGTTCAAGATTCTAATAAAATAAAGATTCTCTTCAACTTAATCTGATTATCACATTGATACTCCTCATACAATACAATAGAATGTTGGGTATTTTCTAAACTTCAAATAAAATTTAGAAATTATAATTTTATGAAATAAAATATAAAAAAAATTATCTTTATTAACAACGTTACATGAATTTTAATCTGTACCATAATTATGTCTAATCTAATATATAATATATTATTGTATATTATTCTTGATTGTTAATTTAAATCCATTTTTGTTACTTGTACTTTCATGACGGTATAATTTTGGTCTCCAAAATTTGTTACACTTTGTTTGAGTTTTTTTAAGTTGTAGAATTTTGTTTCATCCACTAGCTTATTATTCAGATTTAACAACAACTGACATGACAGGTTAATAATGATCGATACAAATTGTTATTATGGTAAATCTATTTAATACACGGTAATATGTTGGAAATCTTACATCGATTGGAGATTAGAGTCTTTTCATAGTATATAAGTGGGTGCAAATCTCATCTCATTGAGCCGGTTTTATGAGGTTGAGTTAGGCTTAAAACCCACTTCTTAACATGGTATCAGAGCCATTTTCGAGCCTATCCTAGCGAGTATTTGTTAGGTTTATCGAGTCACCCGCCATCGGGCCATTATCGGACCACCCATAACATATATCTCCACGCACGAGTTGGTAGCCTCGGCGTGAGGGTATGTTGGAAATCCCACATCGACTAGATATTAGAGTCTTTCATAGTATATAAGTGGATGCAAACCTCACCTCATTGAGCTGGTTTTATGAGGTTGAGTTAGACTTAAAACCCACTTCTTAACACAATATCATCATAGGATGACATGGCATATTGACATAGTAATATGGCAAAATCAAAATTAATATATATATATATATATATGTCTTGTCTTTTTTATATTCAAGTTTATAAAGTTAAATTAAAATATTATTAAAACATAAATCATTAAATATGAAGCAAAACAGAATAAAATGAAAGGAAATGAAAAAAATGACAAAACAAAAATAGAAAACAAAAGAAAAGAGAGAGAAACACATCATATTTCTATGAATTTGAATATCCCAAATGAAAATACTAAAAGTAAAAAAAAATCATGTAAACCACTAATATAAAAACACATGTAAAATAAATAAAAAAGTACATACATATATAAGTTATTAAACAAATGGTACATGAACGCATTTACAATTTCATTAAAAAAAATCACGTGAGATTGTAACTTATAAACAAATAATAAAGTAACTATAATTTGAAGAATTTAGTTATGGAGTTGGAATAATATATTTAATGTAAAGATGAGTGAAATAAACAATATAAAAAAATCACAACATAATTTATTGGATTGAGATCTTCTACATTACATACCATACGTTAAATAGTTTCTAAATTGGTATCTAATTAGCTACCAAGTTTTAACTACCAATTATTTGGTTTCTAAATTTGGTAGCAAAAACTTTAATTGCTAATTAGATACCAATTTAGAAACCATTAACTATTTTAGAAACCAAACAAATTATTTAATCCCTAAAATGGTCTCTAATTTAATCACTATAGCAACTAATTATTTTTTGTCTCTAAAATTAGTTTTTATGTCATGATTTTCTTGTAGTGATATATACCAACTTTTCTTGGAATATTCCCTTAAAAAATTCCAAAGGCATGTAAATATATAAAGTTTAGTAAAAGGCACAAATTTGATAATGAGAAAATGTAATAAGAAACAACCTAAAACAAGGTGATTGTTCTAAGTCTATGCTCAAGAATGGTAGATAGATATGAAGAGATATTTCTGACTAAGCTTACACTTTCATCTTTAGGTCTCTGTGAATGTAACTTTTTGAAGTTTTGTCTCTGACTAAAGATTATGGATTTGTAGAAGAAGAAGCATAATAATAATAATAATTTGTGTGTTTGAGAAATTGTTGAATGGCACCTCGCGTGCACATGAAGAGAAGTGTTGATAATAATGTCCCTTTTTCTTATCTTTCTTGCCTCGCCTCTAATTAGAAAAAAGGACAATTTCCGTTTCTTAGCCATCATTCTTCACTTTCACCAAACTGGAAAATGTGTTACTTATTTCACCATCTTTTCTAGTTTAATCTCTAACAGAATATCGACCATGTCACTGTGCATCACTGCATCATTCCACCAATACATTTTCTTTCTGTCATTTTCCAAAACTTCTTCTCATCATCAAAAACTTTCTCATTTTTTATTTCTGCATTACTTCGTATTTACTCAAGTATTTTAGGTCTTAAGTACAATACATGTACTGCATTGTACACATTTTCTTTATACCTTTACCCAATGGACCCAATGTATAATAATCATATACTCTCACTATAAGAAAATCATGAAATAGAAACCAATTTTTAGATACCAAAATAATTAGTTGCAATAGTAACTAAATTAGAAACTATTTTAGAAACTAAATAAAAAATTGGTTTTTAAATTAATTTCTATTATTGTTAAATAATTTCTAAATTGGTATCTAATTAGCAACCTAAGTTTTAACTACCAACTATTTAGTTTCTAAATTTAGTCTCTAAAACATTGGTTGCTAATTAGATACCAATTTAGAAACTATTTAACAATAATAGAAACTAATTTAGAAACCAATATTTTTTTTAGTTTCTAAAATGGTCTTTAATTTAGTTACTAGTATACAACTAATTATTTTGATATCTACAAATTAATTTCTATTTTATGATTTTCTTGTAGTGGTAGTGTGTGTTTTATGATTTTCTTGTAGTGTATGTACAAATTAAAGAAGACCGTATTATTAAGACATTTACATTTACTAGGTTACCACTTTAAATAATCATATAATTTTAGTCTTCAAATTTATTTTTTTTTAAAATAGTTTCACATATATTTATTTTATATTTAAAATAATGAAATCATCTCTTGATGATACCAAATGAATATAATAGGTTGAGATTTTAATTGAAAAAAAAAACATATATGAGATAATTAAGCCAAAAGTATCTTGCATTTAATGATTTATTGGATTCTTTGTCTTGTATTTAAGTAGTACTGTTTAATAAATTATGATATTCATAAGTGGATGTTTAATGAAATTGGTAAAATGAGAAGTCACTTTTCGATTCAGAAAATGTAAATGACATCTCACGTTCTTTTACATCAGCTCTGCCCTCTGAGCATGTATAGTTAAATGGCAGAACAGTGAGTGTAAGAGCATTTAATCTCATCACTCACCCTTCCTCATTTTCTTTTAAACCTTGCAACTGCTTCTTCATCTTTTTGGGCTGTTAAATCCTTCTTCTACAATGTTCATAATAATTGGAGAGCTCCAAAAAAAACCCTCTAATTATGAACTACGTACCACAAGTCTAGATATAGAACACAATGATTTGTTGGATTATGGGTATTGTACAAGACAAAATAGATATTTTCTAACTTTTGTAAACAATGCCCAGATTGAAGCAAAATAGATTGAATAGGAATGGATAGAGGCAAAGGTGGTGTAGTCAAAGTTATTGTGCTTAATTAATGAGGATCAAAGAGACAGTTTGGGTGGGGGTCTTGCAAACACCATGTGTGAAACCACTTACATAAGATTCAAGAAACCCATCAAAATCATTCATCCTAGTTTGATTTTGTTGTCATTTAGTACCAACCCCACCTTTCAATCTTTTCCTAATCATCAATCTCATGCCTAAGATACCATCCTTTTTTAATAAAAAAAAAACAAATAATCAGCCTCCTTTTTAGATTCATAACTAAATAGTATTTAAGTATGAATAATTATTAAAAAAAATATTATTTGTGTGCTATATATGGTCAAGATGTCTTAGACATTACATACAATATTTCGACATATAAGATAAATATCACTTAACACAAGTTTTATAGAAAATTTGTGTTTGATGTCAGACTATAAGGATTAATTGTGATATTCGTATTAATTTAGGTTCATACCACGAGGACCTAACATATTTATATTAATAGGTTGACCTATGTCAAATTAATTACATATTTAATGGTATTTATTCCGCTCGACGACCAAATATTGAGTGTTAACTTAAGCATCGAATGACATTTTGCTTGAAACCTTTTACTAAAGATCCAACACCAAAAATTATTACAAGTAAACATTGAAGAGTTCGATCATATTCATACAATAACAAATTGAAATGAAATTGAACTTCAGATTTTAGATGAAATGTTATCAAGAAAAAATACAGTTAAAAGATAATAAGTTGAAAGAGAATAACTTCATCATATGAAATAATTATGATTTAATTAGATTTTTCTTCTCTGTTATTGTTACTTAACATATTTAGTTGTCTTAGTTTTTTTCACAAATCTGATCTTATATTTATTGTATTTGGATAAGTTTATGTTTGTTAAATTTTATGTTAAGTTAATTGATGGAGCAAGGGTTAAAACAGTAAACATCAAAATTGTGATGATTTTTTACAAAATAATGATAACAATAGAATGGATAGATAAAAATGCTATTAAACATTAAATAACTGATAATCCTTCTTTTTCCACGTATAGAATTTGATAAACATCTCCTTCATATTATTTTTATTTAAATAAAAATATCGATTAAAATTATAAATTAAGGCTAACCAATTTCTCCAGTAAAGATTTTTTTTTAAACAAATCTTATTGGGATTGGAAAACATTGTTCTTTTATGGTTTTTTAATATTTGTTAATTTCTTAACAAATTCATAACATAATTAAGGAAGAGTCAATTGATTTTTAAGCATTTTTCAACGGCAGTGGATCCATATCCTATATAACTATTTTTATTGAAACTCCCAAGTCCTACCTAACATGAACTAGGTGTAACAACTGACACCTTTAACATTTTTTTCTTCCTCTACAGTTTCTAAATCGACATTCTTTGGTTATAAGATAAACCAAAATTAGTATAGTAGCTACACAAAATAGGGTCAAAATAGTATTTTGAAAGAAAACTGGCATGTAGCTAAAGTGCCAAAAGTGTTTATGACACTCATCACACTCTTTCTCTCTCAATCTCTCTCCTATTTAATCCACCCCCACCCTAACTCTTTCACTCTCAGTCTCATACACAACCACCAAGTCACACACATTTTCCTTCTTTTTTAAACCACATACCTCTCTTTTGCTCACACTTCCTCACACCCTTTTCTTCATTTTCACTAACCACACCAAGTCATGGAGCAAAGACAGATCTTTGCTCATGTGCTCATTTGGGTTCTAATGGTCCTTGTTGGAGCCTCTTGTGCTAAAGCAGGAGAAGGAGAAGCAGCTGATAGGATTTTGGCACTCCCTGGTCAGCCTAAGGTGTCATTTCAGCAGTTCTCTGGCTATGTTACTGTCAACAAGCTTGCTGGTAGAGCTCTCTTTTACTGGCTCACTGAAGCTGCACAAAATCCTCTCACCAAACCTTTGGTCATTTGGCTCAATGGAGGTTAGAAGTTACATCTTCAAACCATTCAACCCTCTTCTCTTTCTCACACAAAAAACCATTGCATCATCTCCAACCACCATGTTTCAAATGATTTTTACATCACCATTGCTAATCTACTGTCTTGTGGTATCATAAAAACATGATGATCCATAATTACCATCAGATTTTTCTCTTTCTTACACATCAAAACTTACTTTAACGTTTTGATTAAGGAAGAACAATTGCATGCAGGTTTTATGTTTTTAACTGTCTGCACATATCTAAAGTCACTGTTATATCGCCTCTTGATTAGTGTATATGGTTTTGGTTTTGTTTTTCCTCATTTGGTAGTTTAATCTTTTGTTTTTAGCAACGCTAACAAGGGTTCAGAATACAGCTAATACTATTTTGCTACCGACATACCAGTCAACAAAATGTACAAATACTGCTATATTTTTTTGAACCCTTTAAATATTTTTCTGTGCATCATTAATTAATGAGACGTTTCACTTCTTTTCCTTAAATACCGCTTATGGGTAAGCTTAGTTTGACTTGAAATTCAATGAAAACATTTATTCTTTTTCGTGTTACTTTCTAAAATGGCTTCTTTAATTAAACCTGCTTTGTTATTGCATTTTTCTTTTGGGGTATTGAATTGGAGGGAGAAAATGAAAAAAGAAAATGAAAATTGGATGTAGAAATGCATTGAATATTTGTACCGTGAAAGAAACAAAAGAAAGTGTAGGTAGAGCCCACCTGAGTGGGTTGGCAAATGGCAATGGATAGCTTGGAATGATGACCTAACTAACGATGAATGGTACACACAGTGAAGTTCTGCACTCTTTTTTTCTCTCTCTATTTCTTTTTTCTGTGTATGAATCCAGATACATACATAGACGCACACTTACACACGCATGCCACTTAATGCTTGAAAGCAACTAAAAACCAGACTCATTAATGATTAAATAGGCTCAGACCCATTATTTAAGGTTCTGTTATGCAACTTGTCAGCTGCCATTGCCACACCATCAATGCAACCCTATGTTTAGCACAATGCCTATACCTTTCTCTCTCACATGTATATCTACTTAACCATTTCTTTCAACCCTAATTAAACTCATTAAATCTTTTTTCAAACAAAAACATAGGTCTTCTTTCTCAACAGTAACTGATTCATGCTAACCACTTTCTAATATGAACTCTTTGTTTTGGTTTCTTAGCCACTCTTTAGAAGGAATAACTCTCACAACTATGTTTATGCTATTTTGTAGTGGCAATGGTGTGGAAAATTGAGTATAAATGAAGTAGTTGGAAATAACATAAACAATTGGAAAACAATAAATAAGGGTAATTTAGTCAAAATGTATATGAATTGTAAAAATCTTAAATGTCTGAAGTCTTGAAAGAGATTTGTTTTCTCTCAAGTAGTAGGGAGATTTTAGGAGGATGGATTATTACTCTATCATAATTTTCTTTGAGACATGATAATTGAAAACAGATTTGTTAAAGATAAAGGTCAAATAATGGATCAATAAAGAAATATTAGTAACATGGTGTTAAATTTTGTGGTAAACTAGGTCCAGGGTGTTCATCAGTGGCATATGGAGCGTCTGAAGAGATTGGACCATTTAGAATAAACAAAACAGCTTCTGGGCTATACATTAACAAGTTTTCATGGAACACTGTGGCCAACCTCTTGTTCTTGGAAGCTCCGGCCGGCGTCGGCTTCTCCTACACCAACCGCTCCTCCGACCTCCTCGACACCGGCGACCACCGCACCGGTAGGTCCCACAATCCTCCCATCCACATTAATTGCCACCACCGTTCACGCTTCATAGATTTTTCCTATAGTGATGATTTTTTTGGTAGGCCATGGAAAATAATAAAGATGTACATGTTATAATCGGTGATAAAATGTTAATTACTGCTTCTAACATTATTTATTATTATTATTGTGAGTTGATATGTGTCATAATTGCCAGTTGATAATGATGGACCAATTTTGGTGGTCCACGTTTATCACACAATAATTTATGTATTGACCAACCACGTACCTCATCATCAGAGCCACATTGTACTTGCAGCACTCGCTCCAGTACAAAAACTTCTCATCACCGTAGTTCAAACTTCCAAAACGTGATTCGGCTGAAAACAACACCTAGAGTCTAGAGTTCAGTTTTACTAGTTTTCATGACTTCACTAGCAACAAAATGTTGGTGTCCCAAAAAACAATCATACAAAGTTATGATAACATTCACCAAACCAACTCATTCTCTTCATAAGTATGTTGTGATTCATCATTTTTCTGATCAATGACTAATGAATTGTTGAATTCAGCCCAAGACTCTCTGGAATTTGTTCTCCAATGGCTAGAACGGTTCCCCCGTTACAAAAACCGGGAACTTTATATCACTGGAGAGAGCTATGCAGGACATTATGTGCCTCAATTAGCTAAGGAAATCATGAACTATAACGCAAAAAGCAAGCACCCCATCAATCTGAAAGGCATAATGGTTAGTGCGTTGAAATGAAATTTAGTTATTGAATGAGGTATTGTGAAGGATTTTTATATATATATATGAAGATGTAATGCAGGTAGGAAATGCAGTGACAGACAACTACTATGATAACTTGGGGACAGTGACATATTGGTGGAGCCATGCTATGATCTCGGACCAGACTTACCGGCAACTGATGAGTACATGTGATTTTCACCGGCAGAAGGAATCTGATGAGTGTGAGTCAGTGTATAGCTATGCCATGGATCAAGAATTCGGTAACATTGATCAGTACAACATCTATGCTCCTCCTTGCAACAACTCTGATGGTAGTACCTCTCCCACCCGCCACACCATGCACTTACCTCACCGACCCCATAAGGTATCAATTTAATTTTCATTACTACTATCTCCCTCCCACTGTAATCAATTTAATACATCAGATCAACACACCCTCATCAATAACTGTCTCCTTTAAATATGTGGTTGGAGATTTGATTTTCAACTCTGCATATGTGAAGAGCAGATAAAAATGTCATGATCTTAAATGAGTTTTGTGCACTGATAGAATTAGTCTTTAATCTCTTAACTGAGATATATTGATCACCCCAAAAAATGTTCATGGTGAGAGTATAATATCAAGTTACAAATTTAAATATTAATAAATAAAAAGTTGTTACTTTGTAATGTGTTCCTTTAAAAAAAACAGGTATGAAAACATTGGCATTAAATAGTTGACATTGAATTTATCACATGATATTGTTTCTTTCTATACGTATGACATATAATCTTGTTCATACGAGCTAATGGAAAATTTATTTATTCACAGGCTTTTAGGCATTGGTCTGGTTATGATCCATGTACAGAAAAGTATGCAGAGATTTACTACAACAGGCCAGATGTTCAGAAAGCACTCCACGCTAACACAACTAGAATCCCTTATAGGTGGACTGCTTGCAGGTGAATTTGTGCTGTAGACTATATGAAGGGTTGAATCCCATGTTTTGACTGCAATTTAAGCAATCAGAATTATATATGTACAAAGGGTTGATTGATGATTATGTTGGTTTTTATTTGGTGCAGTGAGGTTTTGAATAGAAACTGGAATGATACAGATGTATCCGTTCTTCCCATTTATAGAGAGTTGATAGCTCACGGAATACGAGTTTGGGTGTTCAGGTTGGTTTTGAAATGCTTATAGCTAAGTATATCGTTCTTATCTTAGAATTAGAGCTTCACTTCTATGTATGTAATAGAAGTTTATATTACAAGTTAAAATAAGTGATTAGATTTTGAACACTTTATTAGACAACAGTATCAACCATTAATTGCCCCATGTCTCTTTTTCTCTCACACAAACTAGAACAGTTGGCAAAAAAGGATCCAAGTCAATGATTAATGGGTAGATGCATATTAATTATGTTTGACACTTTTTGCTAATACAGTGGGGACGTGGACTCAGTGGTGCCTGTCACAGCAACAAGATATGCCCTTGCACAGCTTAAGTTGTCAACTAAAATACCATGGTATCCTTGGTATGTCAAAAATCAGGTAAGTGCATTTGAAAATTGTTCTTCCTCTCCCATATTTATTAGTAATTACAACTTAGTGGCTATTGCCGTATGTCTGGTATAGTTTTACTGTTATTAGCTATCTATCTAGATGTGGTTAACAATTGAGCTACTATGAGTCTCCAAATGGGACATTTCTGCACATAAATAAGAAATTTTATTAGAGTGGACAATGATGCTTAATTATGACAAAGGAATAGTCAACTATGTATGTTAGCAGTTGCCGGTTGGTCCTTGCTCATTATTTAATGCTCTTGAATCCTAGGGTAGTTAATTAAACATTTCTGGTCTGTATATTGTTTCTAAATCAATCTCCAACTGATGCCAAATGGTGCACTTTCTTGAAGTGTAAAGGTCCTACTGTCCTACCTTCAATCATTGTTTTAAAATGTTCCTTTGCCAACATTTACCATACACCTTTTAGCCCCTACTTAAATTTCATCCTCCATTGTGGAGCAGACCTACTTTTCTGCCCAAAACTAAAAAAGCTGCAATTACTTTGAGGCGCAAGAGCTACTGTATATACAGTAAATAGAGTTCTTAAACTATCATGTATACTACAATTACTCATCACATGTTGATACACAGCTATGCATGTGAATACTTTGATATATCCACATCTAAATACATATATTTTTTTCATTATTTCTAGATGAGGTGGGTGTTTCTTAAAAATTATGAGTGTTGTTTAAGTAGATGTAATTTTTTTATGTATATACTATAAGGGTACATTTTTTGTATGAAGATGAAAATTCAATTCATACCTAAAACTATGCAAGTTGATTCAATGTTGAGTTTTACAAATTGAGGGAATTATTGTGGTGTTTGTGTGAAGGTTGGAGGGTGGACAGAGGTGTACGAAGGAGTAACATTTGCAACAGTGAGAGGAGCAGGGCATGAAGTGCCTCTGTTCAAGCCAAGAGCAGCCCTTCAGTTATTCACATCATTCCTTGCAGGAAAGCCTCTACCAAAGTCCTAAAATAGCAAAAGTAAAATGTTCTTAAGGGAAAATGAGGTGACAAAAAGAAAACAATGACAAAGGTAAAAAAAAAAGAGAGAGAGTGAGAGAAACAAGTGTAAAAGCCCTGAGCTGCTAATTTCTATTGCCCTGTTATGGTTCTGAACAAATGTGACATTTTTCGTTTTCCACAAATTAACAAAGAGGGGTTGGTGGAAAGAGAAATCTAAAATGTGTATTTTTTTTTCTAGTGAAATAAGTTCTATATTTTTAACAGAAAAATTCTTAAAAGAATACCTATTTTTTTTATCAAAACAAGACTAAAGTAAGCTTAAACAAATATGTTAAAAACAGGGCATGACTAGTTTACATATTAACTGGTCAAGGAAAATGTTAAAAACCATTAGGGAAATAAAAATGCTTTTCTATAAAAAAAAAATAGGTACGTTATCATCTCATCATGGTTTTTCATATTTATACTTAAAAAACTTGTAGATTAAATATCTTGCAACTAGGTTCTGAAATTTTTTTAGCATAAAAGATGAGGTTAACCTATTTTGATCTTAGTCATGGTTGGGTGAAAGAGGAGATTCAAACTAAATGACCAAGACATGTTGGGAACATTATCCAAAGGTTTGATAATTCACTTTGATATTTTGGTTATTGGTACAATATTGTCTTGTTGGCAAGCACATCAAATTGGTCCTACTATTGGTATTAGATAATTAAACAATATGTTATATGGCATACCATGTTTGACACAAGAGAGACTTTCCTTCATTCCTTGCATGCTTTTGTTTTTATTTTTTGTAAAATTAAAGTAGCTAATGTTGGTGATAAGTGCCACATACTTTATTTAACAAGTTTAAAATCAATCTACGGCAGCTACATCTTTAAGTACACACTTTGACTATAAAAGATAATAATGTAAAATGTGTAGCATAAATGTCGGGTCAACTTTCGAATTCTATTGCTCCATTCCCTTGTATAGAAATTGTTTGAAGGCTCTAGAAGCTGCTTCTAAAACTTGTTCAACTATTGTTTTTTTAAGGATGATGATTCTTTAGTTTGAACCTATGATGGTTGGTCATGGGACGTTTGAGGAACTTGTGGACTATTTTCTTATTTATTACTTAATTAATATATTGGCAACAACTAATTTTTATCTAACAACTAATTTTTATCTGACTAGAACTAAAACATAAATTTATTATGTGATGTCACTAACTAAATTTCTCAAATTAGATGAAGTATAAGAAGTAAATTTTAAGTTTAACTCAACCTCATAAAATCAGTTTATAAAATAAATTTACTTTCTAGTTGATGTGGGATATCAACACATCTCCTTTACATTGAGAGTGATAGCTCATGCATGAGACAATATATAATAGGTGATTCGATAACGGTATGTTCACGTCGAGAGTGACAACTCGTGCGTGAGATAATATATTATAGGTGATCCGATAACAGCTCGATAGCGGATAACCTAATAAGTCTAACAAACTCTCGATATGGTAGGCTTGAAATGACTCTATACCATATGAGAAATGAACTTTAAGTCTAACCTAATCTCGTAAAATTGACTTATGAGATGAAATTTGCATTCACTTATATAGTATGAAATGCTCTAATATCTAGAAATAGGATTTAAAAAAAAATCTCAAATTGAATAAATAACAGGATAAACCTGTGTTTTCGAAATTCCACAAAATATTTACGAATGGCCTTGTTTATAAATCTAGTTCTTTTTTAGTTTCATTGCACATTTATTATTACAAACAATTCCTCTGTTTGTCTAAGATTGGGCGTTTTAAATTACATCTAATAATCAATTACTCCTTACCTTTACCTTAGAGAGTTTAACTACTTATATCAATTGTCTTAGTTCCCTACCTAAACACATGATTAGACCAGGCCCAGCGTCCTCTTAATAACAATTTATGGATTATTTATCATATTATATTTACTAATGACATGATTAAGCTATAATATTTGTTGTTATATTCATTAATGGTGTTTCCAAACTGAAGGTCTCAAATACTCATATACTACAAAAACAAACAGGCATTTAGACAATTAATCATGCTTAAAAGATGAATGAACTAAAACAATTTTTTTTTTTATATAAAAGCTTCCATAACAATAACAATCATATATCATTAAAAAAAATATTATTAAAAAAAATTTAAAATAAAAATACAAATAAATATGAAAATTAAATCAAAATCTATATATTAATAAAAACGATAATTCGACAATCTATATCTATAAATAAATAATTTTTAAAAAAAACTATATAAAAACATATTATACCAGTAAAATTATTTTCTATCAATATATCATAATTTAATAAACTTATCGGCACATATTTAATCTTTTCACGATAATTAACACAACTGTTTCACCAATTAAAAATATCTAAAATATTAATCTTAATAGTAAATGAGCACAAACTGATATTTCTTGTAGTAACAAGAATTTGCTAACATAGAGAATTTGGGGTTTAGATTTAATCAATTATAGGTGTCTACAAATTTCTTCGATATTAGCTTCTGTTAAGCCCCTATACGTAATTGTAGGACTTTATGAAAACCACATATTGACCCAAACTTCTTTCTTTCTGCTTTTGGTGTGAATCAAAGGCCTTATTTTCTGTGGATTTAGAGAAAAGTAGAGGAGGAAATTATCGAGAAAGAACCTGAAAAAGCAGCAATGGAGCCCAGATATCAAATAATTTTGTGATGTGAGTCACGCACGGTTTGCACTTTATATGGCAAAATAAAATAATGCCACCTTCTTTATTTTATTGTTAATTAATTTTGTGCCGTCCAAATTATTCACCATCACATCTCTAACACTGTTGTTATCACTGCAACACTAACAAAAATCCCTTTCTAAAGGACTGAAAATATTAATTATTATATGTTTATAACTTTTCTCTTCTCTTTCAAGACATGAATGTGTACGTGTGAGTATTAAGATGGACACGTATTTGCATGAATCTGATACATCCCTGTAACAAAAATACACAGTTTTTTTCGTATTATTAAGAAAGTTCTCCAAATCTAATAAAAGTTATTTACTAAATAAAGTTATCAGCAGAAAAGGGAGAAAAAAGACAAGGGTCAAGAAGTCAAAAGCACAACAGTAGTAGAAGAAATTCATGCATGAACCTGTTGAATTGATTTAGATACATCATGTAAACAAAGTTTATATCATAACAACTCAAAATGGTAACTTCTAAAATAGTTCCTCAAATCACATTATATGTTTCTTTGAAGTATTATTTTATTTTAAATTATTTATTAATTAAACTTTTTTAGCAATGTCTTTATTAAATTTATAACTACATTTTGGTTTTTTTAATAAAAAAAGGGTGTATGGTCAAAAAAATGAGTTATTTGAAAAACAAATAATATGAAATGGAGAGAACAATATTTAGTCAATGAAAGAATGATTCAAATGATATTTTTAAACTGTGTTCATTCTTGATATAAGTAATGATATATTGATCAATTATTTAATTTAAAATATATATGACTTGATGAAAAACACTTGTATTTATTTACTTGTTTTTAAAATAAATTCACTTGTATACATAAGAAAACAGCATATCTAAATCATATACACTTTTCCAAAGTGTATCTATCTGTTCTGACAAGAATTTTAGGTTGTTTTATATAGTTCAGTGTAACTTTGTCTTTTTTTAAAAAGGTATTTTGATGGATTAAAAAAATAGTTATAGATCTCAACTTTTATTATGCCAAAATACATAGCATAAAAAATTTAAGAGATCTCAAATAATTAACAAGGAAAATATGAAGCCAAAAAAAAGGAGCATACGAAAATTTCAATATTTTGAGGATGGATCGTAATTGGTAGTAAGTAGAAAGAAAACGAGTTTGAGATTGGTCGTAGAAAACGCAGCCACGCCATTATTATCATTATTATTATATTTATTTTGTCCTTTTAAAGCTCCAAAAAAGTGCTGTTCCTTCTCCTTCACTTCCTCCATAATAACACACCACAACTGTGTCTGCCTTCAAAAAAGTCAAAATACAGGGTTCAGTGCTTTTGATACTTCTTCTGCTGTCCTTCCAGATCTTGCTCACAGTTCGATTCTCCTGCTTCTTCTTCACTCAGATTTTTGTGGGGTGTTCCTGATATCTGGGAAGGAAGAAGAAAAGGTAAATTTTTTACCTGTTCCATTTTCTTGTTTTATATAATTATCCTGTTGTTATTCTTCCTGGTTCATCTGGGGGTTGGAATATCTATATTTTGGTGACTTTGTTCCGTATCTATGATAACAATTAATTTTGTTTTGGGGGTTTGTGCAGGCATAAGGAGTGAATTTGGTTGGTGAGAACTTGTTGAAGGGGGTGTATTGAAGGATTGTGGAGAAGGAAGTGTTGAGCTTGATTTTGGAGTTGAAGAAGGTTGGAAGTGGTTTTGGTGGTCGTTGTTTGTTGTTTGGGGAAGTGTTTCAATGGCTGTAGAGGAGTCTGAGCCTGTGATTGGGGAGCTAGAAAGAGAGGAGAACTTGATTGCTGCTGTGAGGCACATTGTGAAGGCACTAGGGCCAAATAAGACTCTTACCAATGATGCCAAGAAAATTCTGGCAGATCTTGGGACTAGATTGTCCTCCATGTCCATACCTGGTGAGAAGGAGGAGGGGAAAAGGGGCCAAGGACGGGAGGGCGGTGATGATCATGATGGTGGTGGTGCTGATGATGATGATCATGATGATGATGATGAGGGTCTTAGTGCTATTGAAGAAAGGTTTTCTGTGATTCATGAGAAAATTATGAGATGGGAGGAGGATCAGTCCATGATTTGGGATTTGGGAACTGAAGAAGCATCTGAGTATCTGAATGCCGCTAATGAAGCTCGCAGGTTGATTGAGAAGTTGGAAAGTTTGCATTTGAAGAAAGAGGATCAAGAGTACGAGTTTATGCAGAGGGCCTATAGTGTTCTTCAAACTGCTATGGCACGCCTTGAAGAAGAATTCAGTAACTTGCTTGTCCAGAACAGGCAACCTTTTGAGCCTGAATATGTCTCTTTTCGGTCCTGTGAGGAAGATGCTGTTGATGAGAACTCCATAATCTCCATAGGTGATGAATCAATTGAGGAATCACTTCAAAGAGACAGTGTGAGCAGAGCGGCTGAGGAACATATCATTGATTTGGTTCATCCAGCCGTGATCCCGGATCTCAGGTGTATTGCAAACTTACTTTTTGCTTCAAATTATTGTCAGGAATGTTCCAATGCTTATATCATTGTCCGGAGGGATGCCCTTGATGAGTGCCTCTTCATTCTTGAAATGGAAAGGCTCAGCATCGAGGACGTCTTGAAAATGGAGTGGGGTATTTTGAATTCCAAAATCAAAAGATGGATTTGGGCTGTGAAAATCTTTGTTAGGGTGTATCTTGCAAGTGAGAAGTGGCTCAGTGACCAGATTTTTGGGGAGGGTGAGCCTGTTAGTCTGGCTTGTTTTGTTGATGCATCTAAGGCTTCGATATTGCAGCTTCTGAATTTCGGTGAAGCCATGTCCATTGGCCCTCACCAACCTGAGAAATTGTTCCGTGTTCTTGACATGTATGAGGTTCTGCAAGACCTTATGCCAGACATTGATGCTTTGTATTCAGATGAGGTTGGTTCCTCGGTTAAAATTGAATGTCATGAAGTTCTGAAGAGATTAGGCGATTGTGTGAGGGCAACATTTTTTGAATTTGAAAATGCCATTGCAACAAATGTATCATCAACCCCTTTTGTAGGTGGTGGGATACATCCTTTAACCAAATATGTTATGAATTATCTCAGAACCCTTACAGACTACAGTGACATACTCAATCTACTTCTGAAGGACCAGGAAAAAGGGGAATCCATTTCTCTGTCACCTGACATGAGCCCAGAAGATAGCAGAAGCCAGGGATCTCCATGTAGAGTTTCCTCAATGGCCATTCACTTCCAATCAATCGCATCGATCTTGGAAAGCAACCTTGAGGAGAAGTCTAAGTTATACAAAGAAGTCTCCTTGCAGCACTTGTTCTTGATGAACAACCTACATTATATGGCTGAAAAGGTCAAGGGGTCTGAACTCAGGCTCATATTTGAAGATGAATGGATTCGAAAGCGCAATTGGAAGTTTCAGCAGCATGCAATGAAATATGAGAGGGCTAGTTGGAGTTCCATTCTTTTCTTACTCAAGGATGAAGGAATTGTTGTTCCGGGTACAAATTCAGTCTCAAAAAGCCTTCTTAAAGAGAGGCTACGAAGCTTCTACCTTGGCTTTGAAGATGTTTACAGGATCCAAACAGCTTGGCTTATCCCAGATTTTCAGCTTCGCGAAGATTTACGGATATCTATATCTCTCAAAGTAATCCAAGCTTATAGAACTTTTGTTGGAAGGCATAACAGTTACATAAGTGACAAAATCATTAAGTACTCTGCTGATGATTTAGAAAACTACCTTTTGGATTTCTTTGAAGGATCTCAAAAGTGGTTGCAAAATCCTCATAGAAGGTAGTCATAGCTGATAGGCAACAATAATCTGTTCTCTTTACAGGCTGGTATGTGTTCATAAACAGGTTAGGGGGTCCATGTCAAAACCTTATTGTCCCACTTAGTGTGTATTATATGTAATGATTGTAAGAGTTTCAGAGTTATGCTGCCATTTTGCAATGTATTATTCTTTTGATCTACTTAAATTTGATTTGATTCCAAAATAGAGTAATACCATATTATGTTTTCTTTATCTTGAAGTTTATGTATGTGTTTAACAGATGCAATAAATCTAAAGGATGGAGTAATAACTGGGCAAATGAACAACATGGTTCTGTAATATTCAAATTCTGTTACAATTCAATTCCCACCACACCTTAGCACGGTTATAACTTGCATAGAATTTTAAGTTATATTTATTGAAGCATACAAGACCATAAACCAAGTCCAATAACTGGTAAGCATTTTGACTCCAGTGAATGGTCATCAAAGAACTCTATTGTGGTCAAAATGTTGAAATAGTATTTGAAATGGCTCTTGAAAGGAAAAAGATATATTATAAATTTGACCTGAAGCTGATGTAATTGCATGTAATTAAGACATTTGAAGTCAACTTGCGATTTTCATGCCAGATGCATTCACCAAACGGCCTGCAAAAATAATAGTTACTAATTGCAGTGCCTTCATTTTCAAGTGTAAGATATTATGGCTTTCTTCTCAAGGAAATGAAACAGACACAGTTCTATAAAGCAATATTTTTAATGTATTCGAAAGTGAGAAATTTTGCATAAAACTAATTAGATGGACTTTTACTTTTAAGAAGAAAAGTTCAGAGAGTCAAACACTGCTATTTAAGAAATTGGTGAAGAGCATTTGGTCTTTTCCCCTGGAAGTGTAACTCTATTAACTGAAAGAGATACTTACTTGAACAACTTGAAATCTTCAGAGAGTTCTGAATGCAAATGGGCAATAGTCACATTATTGGTCAATATCTTAAATGGAAAATTGAATTTGGACCTAACTCCATTTTTATCATGCCATGTGAATCATGAAGATAATAAGTCCATTGCCCAAAACTTAAAGGGAGTAAATTAATGCAAAGAGAAGAAGCACCCACCAAAGGGTTGCCTCAAGCAACAACTAATCTTTCTTCTCTTGTGGAAAATGTTCAAAGAAAAAGGGTTTTTTTGAATGAGAATGAACAAATGAAAAATGTTGAAGGGTCTCATTTGATGGCCTTATTTTATTGTTTGAAGATTAGATGTAGCTGTTCTTTTGAGTGACGAAATATCCTCGCCCTTTGACCAAAAACTATGCCCTGGAATCCCTTTTTTGAAAAACATGTATTAAGCAGACATTGAATATTATTTTTTAAAGCTTCAAGAAATTCTTAATAGTTGCTACAATTCCAACCATGATCCTTCACCCCAAATAAATTATATGTGGCTGAATCTTGATCATTCACAGTCGGCAAATTTATGGCCACCAATTAAGAAAAAAATAACTGTTCTTGTAATTTCTAAGTGCAAAATTCCATTCTTTACAGTTAAATGTTTTTTTAGAGATACAGAATTCATCATCTCAACAGACCAAAGATTTTACAGAATTCATCTTCTCAACAGAAAATTTAAAAAGAAAAGTACGAAAGCAATAAGCTGAATTGGGACCATAATAAGGATGTGATGAATACAAACAAACAAAATAAAACTTTATAGAGAAAGACCAAAAGAAAAAAGTCTGAGAAATGAAGCACATGGAGCAATTAAGTCTATGGTTGTTCAGAGTAGAGATACACTTGCATTGAATTTTCAACAATTGGTAATGCTTGAAAAAGTAAGCTCACGTGGTATCCTTTTGGATCACTTCATCAAACAGTGCCGTGGGTTGTTGAATTGAAAACCAAACTTCAAATTGAATTAGTTAATTCTATATCAGTAACTACCAACAATCAATACCCTTTCTTCATAGGTCACAAGTTGTCCTAACTCTAGGGATTAGTCTGAATCAACCTCATTGTTATCGACTATTAGTGCCCATGAAACAACCTTGGTAACGATGTTGTTGGCATGGAATGAGTCAAAACAAACTTCAACACCTACAATTTAACACTCTCTACCCTCGTGCAGTGAATTTCACTTAAAAATGATACATCACTGACTTCTAGGAGTTTCTATGTTGGATCAAGTCAAGCTTAAAATAAACTTGATAGAAAAGTAAAGTGTATTAACATTTAGTTTTCGCATTTGGTTGAATTTGATCTAATTTAAAACTCAATCCAATAAAATATAATTGAATTTTATTTGTTATTTTTGTTATTTTTTATCGAATCTTAAACTCCAACAAATATAACTTGATTTAATTGAGTTTTGTATCGATAAGATCCAACAATTCTATAATTCCGAGTATCAAAGACTAGTGTGAATATATCAAGATAAAAAAAATACAGGATAAATTAAGTGTACTCCGATTAAAAATTAAAGTCTAAAAAAAAATTTAATTGTACCGCCGATAATAAATACTCTCTTAGTCCCCTATAGATACAATTTTTAGTTTTTGGGATAAATTTCTGAGCCTTAGAGTTTTTTTTAGTGCTTATATAAATATTATATATCAATTTACATATTGTTGTAGTAAATTAAAAGTATTAAGCAATATATGTTTTTATACTATACATTAATATTGACCCAGAAAATATGTTTGTTTGAAATTATTTATACTTTATTTCGTAAATTATACATGTTGATTGTATAGATAGTCTAATACTAACAAGAAATTTCTAATCTAATAGTTTATTTAAGATTTTTAACTAATTGGTGTGTGAAACATATGTAATATGTCACATATGATTAGTTAGAATTATATTATATGTGCAAACCATATATGTATTGTTGGTTGAACAAGTAAATATATTTATTTTGTATGAGAGTAAATTTCCCACATAGTACAAGTACAGGAAATATGAAGGTGGAAATGTGAATTTGATTTGTCCTATGTGGTCGAGAGGGAATAAAAAAAAGTAATAAAACACTTGTTACTACATTGTGATATTTTGCTTAAAGAGAAACCTATTAGAATATTAGAATATTAGACTATATGTATATTTTAATTAGTCAGACGAAAGTTTGTTTTTATATACTTCAAAATAAACAGTTATTTGCGTATAGAAAATTTAATTTAAATACATTAATAGTGTATTTTTTTTATATTACGTTTAAATGTAATTATTTTATATGATAAGATTGTTAAACTCTGTAAGAGATATTTAAAAAATTATATGATTTGTAATTGATTGAAAGTTTAAAAAGATGCTTACACTAAAGCTCAATGAAAACTAAACTCCTACTTTCTTTCTATTTTATTTTAAGGGTAAACTACTAGTTACTTAAAATAATATGTAGCATAGAAAATTTAAGGGTTTTATTTTTCAATTGTGAAACTTGGTTTGACCTGAAAATAAAATTAATAACATTTTGTTCACCAAAAGTTTGAAATCACGATCTCTTAAATAAGATAATTAGACACCACTAATTGGACAACTAGGCTAAGACAAATGTTTAATTTATAAACAAAAATATAACTTAAACATATTTCTTTTACTGTATAATTCAATAAAATTTAATATATATATATATATATATATATATATTTTAATGAAATAACATTTAATTATTTCCTTTAGATAATTTTATGTTACAATTGAATATCTAAATTTATAAAGTGTTGTCAGATATAAAAAAAAATGTTTTTGATATTAAATTGTGGTATACATAAATAAATTTTGGGAAATTCTATTGAAATAAATTAAAAATGAATTTATATGCATATTATATATTGAATTCTTATCAGATAGATTTTGAAAATATTATTAATGTTTGCTAACTTTTTCTTGGTGGAGTTGTGATCATGAATCATGTTTTACATTCAGACTGTGAAATTATATTTTATAAAATTATATATATATATAATATATATATATATATATATATATATTATTATATTTAATAGCACCTTCTAAATCGTTATTAATACACTCTCTGGAAGGAGAAGTTGGGGGAAAGGGTTTTAGAGTCGCCACGTGTCAAGTTGCAGAGCCAAAGCCCTATTTAGGTCTGCGTCGGGATTCCAGGGTTTTAGGTTTTAACAGCATCACACACCTCAGAAGGAGAGAACAACAAAGAACAGAACCACACCATTGTTTTACAAGGCTGGTAAGATCTAAAGTTCACAACTTTTTTTCGACCCATTTCTCATATGTCTATCAACATTTTACTCTTGTTCTTCGATAACTTGTTGGTTTCTTTTTTCCCCCCGCATCCCCTTGTTGTTGGATTCGTAGCAATTTCTTATTTTTCTCCTTAGTTATGCCTTACACTCAGCATGATTTAATTTTTTACGATCCGCATGTCTTCTTTTTGTTTAGAACACAAGTGGGTATTCTCACTTTTTTTGTTTATTTGTACTCTGGCGCGTGGGCTTTTTTACTCAGAAGTTTGTGACATACCTATTGCACATATGTACTTGTATTCAGCATACATAAGAGTTCTTGCTGATGCAGTTTCTTTCTAGTGTGGCAGTTTTTTGGGTGCGAAAGGCTATTATATGTTTGTAATTTTAACTCAGAATGAATTGCTTCTAAAATGATACTGAAAACTTTCATTCACGAATCCATAACTACTACGAGATCATCGTTTAGCGGGGATACGCAGTTTTCCCACTTAGGATCCGATCTCAAGTCTGTCTGCTGAGTGGATTGAACAAGGCACGCCACGGACTTGATGCTGTGGAGTGTGGAGTTCAACCACATGTCCACAACCTTTGGTGGTAATTTGTAATTTTTGAGCTGTGGCTAATGAGAAAATACATTGCAATTGCATTGAACATTATTTTTAATATGAAAGAATGTGACCTGGGGTTTGGAACTTTTGTGTGCCGATGAGCATAAGTTACATTGATCAATTAACATACTGTATAAGCATTATTGGCTTGTGATGATTTTGTAGGTTTGAGCAATGGCGTTCTTAAATAAAATTGGAAATCTACTCAAGAGTTCTGCTGTCAAGCACATGAATCAAGATTTTTCTGTATCTAGCCCCTCACTTTTCCAAACAATTAGATCCATGTCATCTGCAAAGATTTTTGTCGGAGGTACACTTTAGCTTAGCATGATGTATATTTTCAGAATGGAACATAGCTACAGAGTTTCAATTTTCATTGCAGGTATTTCTTACAGCACTGATGATATGAGCCTGCGGGAGGCTTTTGCTCGCTATGGAGAAGTACTTGATGGTATTTTTCTGAAATACACAGTTTACTAGTTTGTCATTATTTCGGGCAGAGGTAATAAATATCATACTCATGAAAAACGAAAAAGTCAGTTGTAAACACTTTTTTCATTGTTCCGAAGAATCCAGTGGCAGACATTATGAGTATACTTTGATATATTGGTTACCTTTTTTGTTTTGATAAAAATTAAGGCTACTCATTGATAGTTGTGGACATACTTTAGTCTGTTCCTCTGTTTTCTTAGAATGAATTTCACAATTGTAGTTGTTAGTGATGGTAGAGTGGTTTGACAGCCACCATCTGTGTTGTGTGGCAAACTGGCGAGTAACAATCAAATGTTTATATGACAAGCATTAAAAAAGTCTTTGTCAAACAAACATGTTTCATAATATGATGCTTATTGATATTAGCCCTGAAACTGTTTGTTTTGGATATTCTTCCAGCCAAGGTTATTATGGATCGTGAAACTGGCAGGTCCAGAGGTTTTGCCTTCATAACCTATGCAACAAGTGAGGATGCAACTGCTGCCGTTCAGGCCTTGGATGGACAGGTATTATCTGTGTTCTGTGCGAACTTATAAAAATCACATTCATGACATTTCACATTGGAAGCGTGTTGTTATATACTTATGTAATTATGTCTGTATATATGAAGAAATTATAAAGTTGTCTTGATATTATTTATGAAGTAGTGAAAAACCTAGTATGCATACCTGGATTAAGCAATTGATTTTGTTGCATATGCAAGTGACGGATTGAGAGTTCAGATTCTCATAGCTTCTCTAGATCATGAAAATGGCTTGATTTTACCTACATGATGGTAGTATTGCTATCAAGAATGCTTTAAACTAAATAATTTCTATTACATGTTTTAAGTATTCCTAGAGTCAGTTTAAAAAGTAAGAATGTTTGAGAAACCAAGCAAATTCTTATAATAATAATATGATGTTAGATTTCAAAACCACGATTGAGAATTTGAAAGATGCATGTTTTAGTAAATTATTTTACCAATTAATCTTGTGTATTATAAAGAAAGAAGGAACAAGGAGAGTTGGATGTAGCATGGAGTAATTGTTACTGTTAGTTTCAGTAGATTAATCATGCTGATGTCTGCCAACATTATAAGATTGGCAATGTTTCTTTGGTATCTCTAATAGTTGTGTTACAGGATCTTCATGGTCGGAGAATTCGGGTGAATTATGCTACAGAAAGGTCGCGCCCAGGGTTTGGTGGTGGTGGTGGCTTTGGTGGTGGCTATGGTGGTGGTGGCTATGGGAGCAGCGGTGGTGATTATGGTAGAGGTGATAGTTATGGAAGTAATAACAGGGGTGGAAGCTATGGAAGTGGTGGTTATGGTGTTACAGGAAGCTATGGCGGTGGCAGTGCTGAAACTAGTAATTACCAATTCGGTGGAAATTCTGGTGGAGATCTTGGCTCAGCTGGTGTTGAATTCGGAAGCAACCAAAATGAAGGAACAGGCGCAGCAGACAATGAGCCATTTGAAGACAATGTGAGGGGGAACAGCGATGAAACTGATGGCTATGCTCAGACCCGCGGGTGAGAATTTTCACCTAACCCGTGCTTGTAGATGAACAAATGTGGTGTCTCCAATTTCTTGTTTCACTGCGTGATTTTCAGCAGTTCATTGTTTGTTTTGAACAAGGTAGTTTATCAGCTCAAGGACTGATGTAAAATAAGATTTTTGTAGGAGTTGGACTTCATTTATAGAATAATTTTATTTTGTCATCTGCATTCAGTATCTGGAATGATAAACGAATATACACAATTATTTAGTTCATAATATCAAATCATATGCTTTAAGCATGGAAACACAGGGATGCAAAGTAGTCCTTTTTACGTTGTTTCTTTACTTTTCCAAATTGTTCATCCAAACATTCTTAAATTTATTGTGCAATGGGAAATGGTTTCTTAGGTTCATCTGTTGGCATTAATGGAAATTTAATTCAATTCTTATCGCTACCTACCAATTTTTGTACTCCAACTTCTAGTTTCATGGCCTTTAGCTGCCCAGTTACACAGATCTTAAATTAATACAACCAACAAGGAATGACAGCAGGAACTAGGAATTGTGTGCGTTTGATTTTTAAAAGTTGAATTAGATTTCATATACATCTTCATTTAATTAGGCAAAACTAGTTTAGATTTTTTTTGGAAGTGATTTGAAGTTGGTTTCAAAGCAATAATTTTTTTATCAAATCCATTTTTGGTTTTAATTGTAAACCAATCTTAAAATTTGTATCAAACCATAAACGGTTTTAATATTTGAACAAGTTTAAGATATTCTAGTTAAGATTAAAGTGAAGATGTCCTAACTGAAATGGATCAAAAGATTATCCAATTAAATTTGACTTCAAAGATGTCTCGAGTGAAACGAGCTAAGACAAAAAAATGTCCTAACTAAGATTGAGATAAAGAATTTCCAAACTAAGATATAAGCAAAGCAAAAAATATCCCAACTAAAATTCAGGCAATGTCTCACATTTTCATCATTTTAGACAAAGATACACACTCACTTTGATAAGATATGGTGCAAGAATAACTTGCCTGAGTATTATCCGAATCAACCTGCGTTGCACAGGATAACTTTATAGAAAATGAATTTAGACGTGAATTCAATCCATTAAAAATAACTTTATTAGTTTGCATTGGTTTGAAAATGAATAAGTTTTGATTACTTGGATATACACAGGATTTTGTTCAATTTATATATATATAGCCAATACAAGTTTGGTTTAAAAATCACTGACCCAAAATAAATAAATAAAACGTTGCATTACAGTAAACAGTAATTACAGTATAAATATAACACATCATAAAGAACAGGGCACTGATTTGTATGAAAATGGTAACCCATGGAATAAAGGCCTTTTCAATTGCTTGTTCAATCATGCCTGGTAAGCACAGTTTCATTATCGATCAGGATGAATAATTAAAGGGTTCTAACTAGAAAATTTGGAGTGAGTAAAAACTGTCCCTTATCACTGCATCGTTACTTAAGTGCCCGACCAAACAAGTAAAGACACTACCAGTGTACATGCATACCCGAACAGGGGCAAAAATTACAACATACGATTTGCTCTCACGATGTATGAGAATGAGAGATTACAACCTTTTAAATTCTACTCAACAGCCAACTGTTCCGCTCCAAAAATCATGCTAAGGGCTTCCTTTCCACCCGGAAGAAAACCAGCAAGAACTAGTCCCAATCCAGACAATTCATATTTACACATCTTATGTCCAACATGCACTTTGTAGCTCATAAAGCCCAAAAAGGCTTTTGAACCCCAATTGCTCGGCTGCCATGAGGATATGATTCCTCTCTAGAATCATCTAGATCATCGTCATCCTCCTCTCCGTATTCCATTAGCTTGACCAAAGTATCTGAAATACGTAAATGTTAAATAAAAACAGTCTAGAGATGGCTAACAAAACGATGACATTGCAAAGTAAAATTTCAGGGTCAGACAACAAAAACTTTGTTCCAAAGAGAGAAAAGAATGAAGATTCAAAGCAGTAATGACCCAAATATAGTAAAAAGCACGTTTGATTCTAACCAGGAACTGCATCAGATTTTGTATTAAGCAAATTCTTGGTCCTGTTTTGTACTTTAACTTCAGATGGATCAGAAAATTTAGGTGGAGGTGGTGGGGGCATAGTTCTCGGTAGAGGTACTGGCATTCCGTTGGATGATGGCTGGACCAACTTCTTAGGGGCAGGCATAGTTGATATATTCCTCACAAGGCCATCACATTTTTCATTAGGTTTTAGAGGTTGCAAACCCTGCAATCAAGATAGAGAGTGGAAGAAAACAAAAAACCAAACACAACCTTTGAATCAGGTACTTTACTAATTGTTCCAACACGCCAAACTTCATAGTCAAAAAGTTTAAGACACTGAACTGCAAACGAGAAAAACAAACACAAAAAAGCAAGGTAAAAACACTACATGGTAGGGATAAACAGGTAATGACTTGTTACTCGGGGTGCCGTACCATCCTAAATTGATCTAGTGTGACAAACAGTAACAGGAAGCCAGAAATTACAAAAGCTAGCCAAATTATCTAAATGGTTAAATAATATTAAGACAGGTATATGGTAATTTATTGCCATTCTCCGAATAAAAAATGTTATAACTGTAAATGTGCAGCCCAAATTTTCCCGATAAAAGGGTTTCAGTTCCAATGCCAAATGTAGCATTGATGTCAAATATTAAGATGATTGCACAATGAACAGCTTATTTTAGTGAAAACGGCGGCATAAGATGTAAACTGTGACAATAACTAAGGGAAAGAGCTTTTATTTTAATTTACTTTGCCCATAATTTTAATCTACTCTAATATATTCATTTTCATACTATACCAAGCTATGCTATGGTATCTCATTCTCTAGTTTTATATTTTTTCATATCTCAACTTGTCTTCTTCCCTTTAGAAGATTGCATCAATTTGGCGCAGGTATGGTAAACCCTTCCCTTCAGGAAATTGACAGTCCATGTATGCAGTACTAGATGAGGGCATGGCCAAAAAGCCCGCCACATCTTTAGCAGCAATTTTACCAATGAAGGAAAAAGTCACAATAACATCTTGGATTACAAAAGGACGTATGCTGTGAAGACACAAACACGCTCCTACTCCTCCAAAATAGAAAACCCTGTCAAACATACAAACCAATGGCCCAACAGACAGGTCCAGTGTCAGGCTTTTAGCTTCATAGAAGGTCAGAGAAAATACCTGGAATATTAAGCATTACAGTCAGCACAAAATAACATGTTTAAATCAGAACAGATCTAGAGATGAACAGTATTTGAGAGAAAAGTTCTGCACTAATATTTTTCTGATTTCTTTGCTAATGTAAGAAACAAATAAATAAGTTCTGAAGGGTATGATATCAACAGAAAGCTATGGATGTAGTTCAAAGGGGGAAAAAATACCATAACATAGCTCTTTGTTCCTGATATGCATCCACAAGTAATTTAAATTAGGTTTAATTACTTGTTTGGTCCCTACATTTGCAAAAAATGTCTTTTATGCAGAGTTTGGATGAGAATAAAGATGAGGATTGGGGGACTAAGGAAAGAAAAAGAAAGCATGGTGGTTTGATTGAGTGAGAGGAATGTTCTAAAATCCAAATTGAGTAAAACGGAAACTTTCTGCACAGGAATGAGAAAAGTGCAAAAAAAGTTAAGAGATGCAACATAATCGATTGTTAACAATTATAAAAGGATTGTGTTTAAAAATAAAAGACACATAATCAATTATATTATGTTGGAAACATAATAGATTGTGTGCTAATATTTTTTAACACAATCCTTATAATTTTGGCCACAATTAATTGACCAGGTTGTCGAGAATAGAAGGATCATGTTTGAAAATATAGGGACACGCAATCGAATATGTTGTAAAAAGTAGAGGGACTGGGCTAAAAAGTAAAAGCACGTGATCAATTATGATGCTTATTTGTTTTTCAATAAAAAAATCATTTTAATTCTCTTTCTCACCTATTTCTCCAACCAAAAATCACCCTATTTCCACTCACTTCTCACCTCTTTCTCTTCCATTTTTTCCCTTCCACTACCTCTATTTGTTTCCTCTCTACCAAACAGAACATTAAACATCTCATTTTAGAAATACACAATTTCTTTTCATCTCTTTTAGTTCTTGCCTGACATCATTTTTAATCCTTTTAGTGACTAAAAGGGATTAAAAATATTGAGTAGAGGCAAAAGTGGAATTTATTTAAGTACAGGAACTAAAAGATAAAAGTTTCGTAAATTATAACTACAAAGACCGAATAAGTAATTAAATCTTTATTTTATTTCATTTTTTCTTTGTCAAATGGAATAAGTTCATCTAAAAGCACAAGATACAAAACTGTGAACATGCAAAATGTATGCATCATGTACGTGTAAGAATCATTCCCTGTGTAACAACAGTGAAAGGCAAAATCTAGAAAATATTACTTCTATCCGGCAGCATGGGGGATTTATTATCATATCAGTCAATTTGAAGGCATTAACCTTACCACAAACCTGTCTACATATAACTGACCTACCTTTCCAAACCATTTGAAATTCAATATCATTTTAGTTATTGAATTAGAATCTTATAAGTTGGCTTCCACTCATTACGTAAACAAAATTCCATAAGGACGTCTAAAAAATTCAATGAATTATGTAAAGATTTTCAATAGCATGTAGATACAGAATTTTTAATCAAAGAACCAGCATTTTTGTATGAAATTATGTGAATCCCTTGAGAAAAATGTTAGGAGTTGGTGTAAACTAAACTAAGGGGTTTTGAAAGAAAATGGAGTTCTGCGCTGGTGTTGTCTTGTTTACAAAATATGTTAAATTAAGTGAATTGAGATTCTTAAAATTATTCTACCCATTGAGAATACAAAAGGGTTTTTCTCCTTGCTTCATGGTACTCTTTGTTTACAACTCTGATGGCAGGTAACTCTAGCTCTGATGCTTAAGGTAGAAATAAATCTAAATTTCCATAAACCTTGCCCTTCATTCATTTGCAGGCTTACTAGAAACTATAATTAAATGAAGGCATTTGAATAATTCCCTCAATGCATGCAATGATGTATTTAAAGATTTTATCAATGACAAACCAATAACCTTATTGAGTTTTGCTGCGCCTTTCAAACCGACTGGTAACTCTTGAAACTTTCGTTTCTGGGGTGGCCGCTTCTCCTTTTCAATATCAAAGCATGAGCTTGACCTGGACTCTCCATTTGATGCTAATGTTGTGGGATCAACTGTTGAAGCAACAGGAGGTGAGTGTCTCAAAGCAAGGGCAACTTGTTGCAAAGGGGTAGCTTGAGGATATATTCCACCATATCCAATATAGCTAGTGCCACCTGATACTAAAGGGGGAGGAGTATAACCAATCACGTCTGCTTGATGCGCAGAGCTTAAATGTCCTGTAGGTTGTGGTGTAGTCCCCAAATTGAGGGGAGCTGTGACACCAGTCACTCCAACCAAGGAAGCTGGAGGGATTGGTTTCAAGACCACTGCTGTTGACATAATACTACTGGTTAAGCTGGTACCTGCCTCTAGCTCAAGTGCAGAGCTCTGAACTCCCGTCAAATTCTGTGGGGGTGGCACAGCACTATAAGCTTGTGGGGGTGAAATGATTGTAGGAATCTGCTTTGACAGTGAAAGGCCATCATAAACCTGCTGAGGTGGTGGAACAGCACTATATACCTGCTGGGGAGGTGGAACAGCAGTGTATACCTGCTGTGGAGGTGGAACAGCACTATAAACCTTACATGATGAAACCCTATGACAGTTAAATCATAAGTTATTCCCAAAAACTTAAATAAAACCAACATAAAGTACTATATCACAGCACCAACAATAAATATAATCAAGTAACATAAGTTCAAAGCATTGAAATGGTAGAAGGCAGAGGAATTTTCTCAACTACCACAATCAGATTTACCAGATCTAGACTTCTCACCCAAACACCTCCCTCTTAAACTCAATCTCAGTTCCACAGAAATTAAAACTATATTTAACTTTGATGCAAACCAAACTAAATTTCATATTTGAACCACCCAGCCATTCGTGAGTCAAAATTGGCAAATTAAAGTCCACAGCCCTTAATAAAGAACTGCACCAGAAACCCAAAAGTACACAATTGTAAATAAAATAATAAATTGTGACAACCGGATAATGATGAAGTTAGTGAACTTGATAGAACCAGGAGGGGAAGATACATTCATGAAATAATCTGTCCCAATGACCTTCTGTAATGGAAGTGAATGGAGGGCATAAGCACTTAATCGTCAACATGAAACATAATTCTAGGGTAAATCTGTTAGTAAGGACTAACACAAAACCTAGAGTATTCATTTCCACTTGTCTCATCCTAATGAATATCTTTTCTTTTTCAAACTACTGAGAGCACCTAGCAGAATATGGATTTCTTGTTGTTTTACTGATAGCGCCTTAAAGCAGGGCCTTTACAGAGGTGAGAACATCTCATCAGGCACCAGGTGCACAGTCAGGCCTCTGATTGATATCTATACAGTACAGCTTTAAATGAGAACAGGTCCCTTAAATTAAAAAGTGGATCCATGTTTTTCCAGGATTGATGGATGGAGAGTAATTTACTATTTAGTACATATTCTTTTCCCCAATGGTACTAAAGTGATATACCAAAAGTTCACAGAAAATAATCCATGGTGAAAAAAAGTGTTGTAAACTTGTTATGCTGAAAATCCATAAATTTGAATTATCAAAAGGTATGTGTCATGTATCATGAACTATCACATGTAAGAAATTGGGAATTTCTCAAAAAATTGTGTTTCTTCATACCAAGAACTAAAATATAAAGCAGACACAATTTCAGAAATTTCCACTTGGGAGCAGAAACATCTTGCCCACAGATCCCATACCCTATTACAGTATAAACTAAATACCTTGAAGCACCACACTCAGTACAGATGGTATCCAAAAGATTTTCAGCCAAAAGCTTAGCATCTTCAAGGCTTTTTGCATTGTTGCTGGACAACAACAGATGCAGGGGCTGCTGTCCATCTGCAACCAGAAAAGTAATTAAATGAAAAATATATACAATGAATAAATGAACTATGATGAAATAGCATGCCCTTCAGAAGTCGAGATCAGAGAAATGAGAAGGCACCTTCTGCATTCAAGCATTCATTGTTTCCTGAACCATGTCCTCTCAGTATAACTGTTGCTCCTGTTTCATTCATAATGTGATTTATATACTGGTCCTGCAAGTTCAATGCAAACCACCACCAACACCAAAACAATTTCTCCCAATCGTATGGAGATGTCAGAGAAAGCTTGAAACATTAGATTATCTCGACTTCATTGTACACAATGTAAAATTCAGAAAATATTAAAGAATTATATCCAGCAAATGGAAATAAAAATACAGTGATGGCATTGGATAAAAAATATTACCCTACGTACACAAGCTAATTATTTCTATAGGTCAAGATTACTTATTAGCATAGGTCCAGATTTGTTTTTGGTAAATATAATTTTACATATTGAAAGTGTGAATACAAAATGTCCAGCTTCTATATTTTATCCTGACAATTTTGTTTCTTACTAGATATTTGGCAAGTACCCGTTGTTGTGAGTGTGTATGTACACAAACTTACATACCAGACAGACTCTTGGACTGAAGTTAAATATTCATTTGAAAAAGGTTCTTCTATAGTGATCAGACCAACCAACCATTTTCATCTTTCTGAACATCACTTTCAGCAACTAACAAGTATTACAATGACATATGTAACCATAGAATGCAACAACAGTCCATCCACCCTTTTCGTGCCCAATCAACTCATGGAAAATCAGTACTCCTAGTAGTACCTCAGTATTTTTCACACCATCAAATCAGAAGTTGAAAACAAAGACACAGGTACTCCTAGCGAGTGAAAGGCTAGAATATTATGAAAACAAAAACATCAGATGAGTAAGTGGTCACATCACATATCAAATGAGACCAAATAAACTTCTAGGCTTTAGCAAGCATGTCATAAAATTTTTGTAAGGATTATCCAGGTAAGGTCATGCATGAACCTCGACCTCCAAGAGTGACTAGACTAGACAAATCAATTGAGTAGGGAAGGGCTTACATTTGGTCCACGTATCCGAGCAACAATGTTCAATGAAGGATCAGCATCAAAGCCCAAAAACACACACGTAGTCAGCACCTGATTCAGTAAGAAATTTCAGTGTCACACATCATGTCAGAACCATGCACACAAGCTAGTAATAAATGAATGTACCTTCAGTCCATTAACCAAAGCTGAAGGTGAGGCAGAAGAAATTGACTGTGAATTTTGCCCTAGCTTGAGCATTTCTTCAATCATTGCAGCAGCACGATCAACAGCTAAAATCCTTTCTGCTGTCTCTTTTATCTGCAATAAAATTTGATGTCACCAAAAGCAAACTAACTTGTGTAATTCACTCCCCTGTAACACTACCATTAGTGAAATAAAAACAAACAAAGTGCAGATACAAGCAAGGCATGCGGTTTCATTTTTTCAAGAATAAGAAAACATTTAAAGTTACAAATACATCAATCCCTTTCATATGACACTTCATTCATTCATTGCTCTGATTAGACATTATTTTTCTTTTGACTTCTCAAATCTTTCCAATTCCAATTCATAAAGTTATAAATGTTGGCTTTCATATCAAAACAAAGAAATACAAAAAAAAAAAAAATAATGAAGTAGCAACTTTTACATGAGCTCCTGCAGAGATGTGAAGATATAGTGGCTTCTCTCCATCAAGTGGTGCATTAGGAGGCCGATACTTTCCCCTGTGGGAAAATTCTAGATATACGTTAGATAAAGCAGCACATAATATAAAACACAAAGGATTGTAGAATGGCTTAAATGACCTACAAACCTAGTTATAACTATGGCACCAGTACACCTCTGGATCTGCAAGAAGAAGATCAATTATTAAAGATTAATTAATAGGAGTTTGGAACTAAAAAATGTAAAATTGATTATATATGTCACCTCCTCTTGTGTCTGGCGTTTTGTCAATTTGTAGCGAACAGAAGACTCTGCATCATTTATGACAATTTCCCGAGCAATTATTAATTCATCTTGGATCTTTTGCTACAGAAACATTCATCTCACAGTTAAGAAAGATAAGAAACTTGAATATTATTTGAAATATAAAAAAAAAAAAAAACAAAAAAAAAAAAAAAAAAAAAAAAAAAAGAGAAAAAAAAA
>Ga0123342_1001016_pt1 | contig 46682 bp, 34 predicted proteins | sample Turbeawhitnodule_FD_89960 | JGI IMG/M metagenome (GOLD analysis project Ga0123342, IMG submission 89960) | Root nodule microbial communities of legume samples collected from Mexico - Turtle bean Mexico white nodule | ecosystem: Host-associated > Plants > Roots > Nodule | place: Mexico: Nepantla...
TATATATTAAAAAATATATATATATATATATATATATATATATATATATATATATATATATATATATATATATATATTCATCCTCCTGTCCTCCTCCCCCTAACTGTCCCTTCATTGGTTCTTATCTACATACTAAAGATGAAAATTTTATACTTGTTGAATATGGAGATAGATTAATTTTTAGTTCAGAGGTGAGGATGATATACTCAAACCCGCCCCTACTGAGCCACTAGCTATTCCTAATTGCGAATAGCATTTTCAGAAAGGAACAAAAAGATTGAATTTCTTAACAATTATAACAGAGAAACTATCCTCATATCGAGTAATGCAGTCATGTGATACTAGAGTATACAGAGCACAATTTCCAAAGTGAATCTGAAACTAAAAATTTAAAATTTACACGAATTCATTTCTATATAATATAAATATGCAAAATTGGTACATGGTTGTGAAAACTAGAGAGAAGACTTACAAATGATTTCTTCATGAGGAGTATGTCTACCAAGTAGATCAACCATAAAACGTTTGTTTTAGGACAACTGTAAATTTGAAAAGGCAACAAGAATTCAGTGTCAAGAAAAGAAAATAGCAACAGAATGTTGGAACTAGTATACCAGGACTATTGTCAAGAGTGTACCGACACTTAAATCTTATAACAAATCGAATTATCCTATTCGCGTGGATATGAAATCCACTTCAATCCATTTAAAGTTCTGTAAAAGAATTCGTCACACGATAAATCTTCTTTACATGAAGAATGCCAAAGGGAGGGGATTTGCGGGCTAAAAGGAGATCAATAACAACCCTGGGAGAAGATATTAAGAGAAATCTCGTAATAAATACTGCAAGATCATTTAAAGGGAGTTCTGAGTGAATTGTTTCAGTTTCAGAATTTGATCTTTCGATTAAAAATGAAAAACAACGACAGCATATGAACTCTTTTTTTTTTAACTTCAAATGGTAGAAAGTAGGAGAAGAAAATAAAAGTTCAAAGCGTACATCATCAAAGTAACAAGAGAATGGCATCTCCAAAAGATGTAGTCTTTAAACAAGTGGAATGAAAAATCTATGATTCACATGGTCAATCTCAATAGAATAAGTATTTTTATTGTTGTTGTAAACCCTAAATGCCAAAGGAGGGGATTTACGGGCTACAAGGAAGAGACACGAGGGATATGAATCGCATTTGAAGTTTTGAATAACTTTGCCCTGAGTACAAGAAAGAGATATTTTACCCATAATCACTCTTTTTAAGACCCACGTTTCATGTAAGCAAGAACCCACTAGATCAGCTTTAGCTCATCCCCCAGGGATTGCTATATGGGAAGTATATACTCCCTCTCCTTTCTCCTTCTTGGATTTAGTTGGGGCCTAGTTGACCAAGGAATCAAATCATCTGTCACCTAGCCTATCCTTTTTCCCGTTTCTCTCGTGAAAAACACGACATTCCAAAAAAACAAGTAGACAAAATATTGCTGTTTTTAGAAGAATTTGAGGTATCAGTTCTTAATTAGAGAGACAAGGGAGTGGCGGAACAAGTGATTTGAATCCCTTTGACTAGTCACATACGTCACTATAAATACTATTAAACACCATATGACACTCGTAATCAAGTATTCAAATTCTCATTGTTCATTATCCAAGTTTAGTGAAATGGCCTTAATAATAAATAAAAAAGGACGAACGAGGGAGTTGTGTCTAAAAATAGAGGCTAGATTTTCCATAATGTAACGATCGAAAATATTTGAATCCGTGTTAGAAGATACACTCATCTATTAATTAATCATGTCTGAACTATTTCAGAAAAAGAGTTGCCACAGGAGATAAAAAAGAAGTTATGAAAATCGTACCTTCCTTCCCACCAATCTTCAGTCACCTCCTTCATCCTCCGATATGTTTCTGACTGTATATGTTATTTAGAATCATTAGTTTAATCAGATGGAAAAAACAGAACTTACTACTCTAAACAAACACTCATTACCTGTTTGTCCCCTTTCGGTCCTTTAAATAGGTCAGGATCACAGGAAAGATCTAAATATAGAATTCTATCACCTGTGCGAACAAGACATCTAATCATAACTAATAACAAATTTAAAACCCGATATCTATATTAAAACCAAAGTTTCAAGTGCTCACCTGTGTTTATTCTTGATAGAGTGAAGTCAATGATAGATATTATTAAACCAGACGTTTTGACTAACATCCTCCTGCCATCGAGAGTGAACTGCAACGCTTCAGAATCACTTCGGCCCACAAGTATATTTCCCCTGAGCAATTGAATATTCATAAATTAGTAATCGTGAAAATACTATGACAGCATAGTTTATGCCACTGCATGATGACCCACCAGTGAAGATCTCGGTGTTCAAATTCAAAAGCAGACTCCGCCACAGCAAGCCCAGCCGTAACCTGCATTTTATGACAGAAATTAACCTAAAATTTAATACTTTTTCAAGCACTCAGAGGGTGCAATCTTAACACGTATAACATACCTGAGCCAGTAATGCCCTTGCCTCGTCAAAATTCAGGAGTGCAAAACCTTCAAGATCCTTGCCACCATGTTCTTGTACGAACACCACGTAACACTAAACGTAATTATATATTAGTATCTAATTCTTGTTTGGGAGATATAACCATGCTCGATTTTTAATGAAGTATGCATTGCTCATTTGATGTAATAAATAGTGTATTAAGTAGTAACCAAAGAACGTATCTTCGTTCCTCACTTGTATGTTCTCGCCAAGATGAGTTTTTACTAAAAAAACTTTATTAGTGTAACAAATTAGCAGGGTTTGATTCACGAAAGATGATAGTCGCTTCATAAGTTCATAACCAATCTTCGGTAACATATCATTGTGATATTTAACTCAAATTAGAAACAAGAAATACACGTAAATTCATCTCTGATCACTGATGAGGTTAAAAAGGAAACCTGTTTATCTGGGAACTCTTTTGGATGATCATTTTCAGAACCATGCTTAAGATCCCAATCTTCCCATGCTCGAATTAGTTCCGCATCATAAGGTCCCTGACATACTCTAAATCTATCACAGAAGATAGGACCATATATAGATGAGATTCTAGTACTTAGCTGCAAAATGAGTAGAAATTTAAATTCGAAAATAGCCATTTCAATCTAGTGTTGATGGCAATGACCCTACTAACCATTAGTGTTTCTACTTTCTACCGTGTCACAATGGTAAGAAGTCCAAAACTAAAGGTGGTAAACTCAAAAACTGTTGCTAGAACTAAGGTTTTAAAAAGAGTCGACCACAATTTAAGCGGCTAGTCAAGACTTTTAGGTTATCCACGACAATCTGTATGTAATTTCCCACAATATCAAGTTACGAAAAGAAACATCAACCACAACTTAAACCTTAAAGTTGGTGGAAGAATAGCCAATCAAAATTTTGTTCTCTGGGGAAATATTTTTTGCCAGCACCTTAAAATTCTTTAAATCATATACTTACTCTATGCAATCGATAAATGCACTGCTTAAATTATCAGAAGCTCCTGCTTTTCCTCTCAATCGATTGAGAGTTTGGCAAAGAAGCACCTCCTCCAGTAATTCTTCAGATTTCTGTAGTACATAGAGCAAACAAATTTAAGAAGGTAATTATCAACATGTTCATCAAATATTCAGATCGTATCAGGGAAAACATAGTTACACTTACATTTGAAAAATAACTATTCGGAACAAAAACAATAGTATCTAAATATATCATACAATTATATGCAACTGTTACCTTTTGTATTTCCCCATTCACTCTGAAGTCCCCGTCAAACGGAACTATTTTGCAGACATAATTATTAACCTTGAAGGCTTCTCCAAATGTTCCTTCACCAACTTTCACAATAGTTTTTGAGCCACTGGAAAAAGAAAAATGCATTCCTGTGAACATGAGGACTCTGAACCATAATTCAAAAATCCTTGGTCAAGAGGTCATGGATGTACTATAGCAAAAACATTTTTTAATTAAAAACTACAGAAGTAGTTCTTGTATATACTCGATGCAAGCTTACCTACTTGACTTCTATGGATTTGTATGCAGAGGGCCAATTATGCCCCAAAAATATTAGAATACATTTTCTTGCCTTTTGGCCTCCTAAAGCCTAAATCCGAATTCATTTTTTTGTTACAAAAGTATCACATTGTTCTTAAATAATTGCACAGAAAACACTGAACAACTTTTTTTTGTTTTATCTGTTTCCTGTATACAGTCTTTAAAAATAGGAAACAAAATTGAAAACAATGTGACATTTTTTTAATTAAAAAGTGAAAACAGAAAATAAAAATAAAAGCGCAGACAAATGTCCCCTTAGTTTTCAACCTCGCACCATGAACCTTATTAGATCATCCCTACCACAAACAATTTACTATTAGGAGAAAATATACAAATTCAGATTTTAACGTGAGAATACGACACCGTAATGTGTACATTGGGAAGAACAACCAGTTAACATCAAATTAACGCCTTAGCATCATAATCCAATACTAAGTGCAGACAAAATTGGCACGCAACTAAAAATAACAATACCAAAAGCCAAAAGCCAAAAAAAAAGGCTTTATAATAAAATAACCAAACAAGTAGGCACCATGAGAAGCAGAAACAAGTGCGCTACAAGCAACAAATTAATATTTGGATGCAAGTAGAAATTCAAATGCTTTCAAAATCCAAAAGCACACACTTGTTCCAACCTTTGTCACTCAAGCATAAACAAAAACAGTATCTTACAAGAAAATAAGAAACAATCAAATACCTAGAAAAGATATCTTGTAACAGTGAAGGCGCAGACTGTCCACAGATTGCTAATAAAGCTGAAAATGGACTAATGTGGTCATTGTCAATCGAAGATGACGTTGATATCAGAGAAAGTTTCTTAACAGCAGCATCAATATTTTCACATCCTTCACCACTTTGTGCAAACAGCATCTTTTCATTTGTTTGTTGAAGATGAATGTCATTTTCAACAGAAGTTTTCCTATCTCCAGTTTTAATGGTTTGTAGTGAATTGCTTTTCTCAGTTGGTTCCAGTGTTCTCAATTCAGGAGTACTGAAATCAATATCTTGAATACCTTCCAAACGCGTGGAAGAAGCATCTAGTATCTTGGACAGTGTGCTCGAGGGACCGCAGGAAGAGTTTAACCTTTTAGAGTGTAACCATTTTTCTAATCTGGAGCATATAGTTGGCATTGGTCCCTCTTGTTTCAAATCATCTGTGATCCATGTGTTTTTCTTGGGTGAGGGGCTTTCCTCCAACAACTCAAAAGCATCAACCTCTTCAAAATATAACCTTTCCTTCTCAACGTTTGGAGGTTGCACAAGCTTCCCCTATACACACCAGACACAGAGAGAACAAACAAAACAATTTAAATCTCCTAAAACCTCACAGATATCATTCTCCTTCAAAGGTAACCCTGTGAGGCATTGCAAAACATTAGATGTGACACCTCTCCGAACAGAAATTCAAACCTTGGTTGGTTGTGTTAGACCCAACTCCCAGGTGTTGATTTTGATATTTTATATTGGCATTGTTAAAAATTACAACAATTTTGCATTTCCCGTGTATGCAGAATACAAGACAAGGAGTAACATAGTTTCATGACAAAGACATACTTTGGGGAGTGCAGGTTTTCCTTTCCTTTTGTCCTTCTTCAACTGAGGCTGGTAAACCATAGAAGCACCAACAGCAATACTAGTCCTCCCTCTATTAAAAAAGATTAGTGGAAAATCAGAGGAAACCGTGATCGATGATTGGAGAGCAACTGATTGAAGAGAATACAAACCTGGTGGAAAGCGAACGATTCCAACTGACTCGCTTGTTGGGGTCCAAACTCGGCCGAGTGGGACGCGGTAGGGGAGGATCGAAAGGGTTTCTGAAAAAATGGACCGAAAAGGAAAAAATTTAAGAAATGAAAATGGAAAAAGAGCATAAAGACGGAATGAAGAAGATGGAGGTACGAGTTGGTATGGTTGTTGGGGTTGCGAGGGTGTCTTCTCCGGTAAACGACGTCGATTCGTTGGGGTTGGGGGGGCTCATCGGCGATGATTTCTGACCAGAGATCAAGTGGAGAAGATTGTGCATTTGCATTTGAGGAGGGGCAGCGAGGAAGAGGGAAACCCGTGCCCTTAACTGCTTCGAAATTGGTGTTCATGCTTCTGTTCTGCTTCTGCTCTGTTTCTTCTTCTCTGCTTCTTGCTTCACTTCATCCCTTCGCTCATCAATTTCAAATAATGCCTGGCGGGAACTTTTATTCATGGATTTCTCTTTTATATATGCTTCTTTGCTACCCTAAAACACAAAATACAACAAACACAAAAAAAAAATGAGAAATAACTACAAATATATGCTGTTTAGTAATTCAATTATTAATTATATGGAGAAACTGGGCCTTAGCGGATCCAGCCCAATATAAATGGACTCTTTCTTCCTGCACCTCCATATGTTCTTCTTTCACCTCCATAAATTTTCGTATTTTCAAAAATATCCTTCTATAATAGTCTGGATTACGTAATCAATAAGTCTTTTTTCAAATTCGTAATTAACTTCTGAATTACATAATCTATAAGCCTTTTTCATATACATAATTAGTTTCCAGATTACATAATTCGAAAGTCTTTTTTAGTTTATGGATTATATAATTCAAAAATATTTTTTCAAATGTGTGTCCAGATTATATAATTCATAAACTACTCTATAGGAGTGATACAAGAAGGATAAAAAATTATTTTTAAGTTTTATATGAGAGAACAAAAGAACATATGAAAGTGCTTGTGTTTAAGACTTTCTTTCTTGTCATTATGAACCAAAAGATATATTTAATTTGCTGGTTGGATATTTATGTGCTATTTTTATCATGTTATTTTACTTTAATAATTCTAATTTTATATTTATATTAATTTTATGGTTTATTTTCTAAAATCTGAAATTAAAAAAAAAACATGGTATACATCAATAAAGTAATGAGTCACGTATATTTCAATCACACACTCCTACTTTTATCAATTTTGTAATGATATATATATATATATATATATATATATATAAACTAAAATAACTCTCAAACCTAATAAACTAGATTAATATCTCAACCTACTTTTTGGCCGGATCGACACCTACAACTCATAATAGTTATAACAGATTAGAAATAAGGTAAAACCAATTATAGTTATCCATCATTTCACAAAAATTAATTAAATGAAAAATGTCCTTTTCTAATATCAAACAAGTTATTGCTTTAATTGCGAAGTTATATATAATTTGGAAATAAAAGAATCAATGATTCATATAAAAGTATCATTCAAGATAACAACTAAAAACACAACACGCATCAAGAATCTAAAATTTCATATTAAATGAGAAAATTCTAAATGCACATCTTGAATTTTATTTTTCCACAAAAAATAAAAATCCACTGCTCTGATTATGGTTTTAGTTAAATTATAAACTCAGTATGAATTCCTAGCACAAATTAAAATACACTTCTATAACAATTTAAAAGAAAAAGACATGTCAAACTGAAGAATTAAAAAAAAAACATTTGTGGTGTTGTGTTCAGTGATTATGATAGTAATGAATGAATAATGCATATGAAACGCAACAATGATGGTAACATCTGTGTCGCTATCACGCCCACCGTCAATAAATAGCGCGTTGAGTAAAGAGTTGCATCATGAATCATGACAAACATGCATAATTTCAGTGTCTCAATTAATTAGATACTATCACCTACCATATATATATTGCAGCTACTTTAAATAAAGTAGCATTAATCCCATAATAATGTGCTTATTTGGAGAGCCTTATGTTAAGCATTCGTGTGTACATTGACACGTTTGGTCTGGTTGTTTACGCAATAAACATTGAATAATTTGACAACACACATGTCAAAATTCCTAAGTGGACCAATTCAGACCACTCAAGACCACTGAAGCGACAACCCACACAACAACAAATGTAAACAAAAATATGTTATCCCAATCTAAATCAGTTGCTAGTGTTGCTCATAACAACCACAACATATGATTTTGGCCAAGACTAATTCAATGCACAATTTGCTTCAGATACAGCATTCATACATTTCAAATCAAATTTGTTAGCCCATCTTTTCAATTCCATTCAAACTACTATCTATACCACCCAACCTACTTTTCTTCATCATCTGGTTTTGCTATCATTATTCTCTTTTTTTCGTAACTTTCTTGCTATAATTTATGACGTAGCTAACACAGGTTTTGCTAATATTGGTATAACATCGTAAATTAGTGTTGATTATCAAGTACAACAATAATTAGTTCCGGGTCAACTCGGAATTATCGATTTAATCAATTGAGTTGTAGTACCAGAAAACTATTTAACAAAAAAACGTTTTAATTTTGCTTTAATTATTCGATATCAATATTTATTAGTAATTATGAATGTGGGAAAAAGATATACCCAAAGTTAAGTACACAGTATTTGGTTGTATGAAATATTAACAGTCTGATATTTTAGAAAAAACTGACGTAACTGATAACACCCAATGTATAATGAGCAAAAAAAATGTAAACGAAGGGATTTAGTTCAAAAGTTCCTTCTATATGTATTACCATTATTATTTAGATCAAAAGAATCTATGAAAAGAACATCTAATTACTATAACAAGAGAATTTGGTTAATTATTATTAATGATTAATATTTATTATTATTATTTGTTATTATATAATATTTTATTATTATTATTATTATTAAAGTTAATATTAACATTTTGTTATATGAGAAATTCAAACCGAAATCCACTGAATACATGGAAGAAGTCATAATTCTTTTCAGTTGTGAATCAAGATATTTAGTGATGTTTCTTTTGTTTTTGTTTTTATTTAAGATTTTTTTTTAAATTTATGTGCGGTAGAAATTGTCAATATTATCTTACATGAATTGTATCATTTGTTTGCAACTTATATACACAACTGAAATTTGAAATTTATTAACATTCATAATCATCTCAAATTTAAAAATTACAAAATAGTGAAAGAAAATTTGATAAATAAATTAACAAAAATTGAATATGTATCAAACAATTTCTATAGTTAAACTACTTTAAAAAAGAAAATAACATAGTTTTTTAATTTATTTATTCATATATGATTGATGTTTTTTTTTTTAAATTCTACTTTGGATTACATATTTAATGCATTCTATTTTAACTTCTTTGTTATTCATACTATACATCATAATTAGATTTATAAACACATCCACACGTCCTATAAATTATTTGAAGTTCAAACTAATTATCTTAATTTAAATAAATTAATAAATATGGTGGTTTGTGAACAAACGCAAGGAGCAGAGGTAGGACTATAATTCAACATGAATTAATTGTGAGTATAACATTTTCATCAAAATTAAACATAATTTATCTTTAATTTTTTAATTAATCATATTTAACTCTAACAAACTATTATTTATTTATTAATATTAATATTATCAGTAATATTTTTTAAAAATCCACATCAATAATAATAATAATAATATTAAATAAGTAATTCAATTTGGCATAAAAATTCAGAAAATAAGATCATACTTGAAAATAATATATAATGAAATCCGAGTGAAAAGTTAAGTTTGGTGGCATGACTAAGATGTTTAGGTCCACAATTGTTTGGTCCTTTGACCATACAGAAGTATAAGTGATCCACATTTGGGTGCCAACTTCAAAATTTGAGTACCTTCAATTCCATATATTTTCTTCATTCTCCCTGTAACTACTTTCTTTCTCTACACTCACATAACAAATGTTCCTTCTCTTCTCTTTCATCTGCTCCAATGGAACCATTTTCTACTAATAACATCATTATAATTATAAATATAAATCAAATCAACCCACTGCAAGTCATGGTCTAAGTTTTCTACCGCAAAAAGAATCATGAAGGTTTTTAGGAAAGTACTGTATATATAGGTTTTTTTATTTAAATTTATGAAATTAGACAAATCGTGTTTTAGAACACGATTCACTGTACAAAAATCATGCTTGAAAGTAAGATTCTGGAAGTGCACACTTTCAATAAGATTGAAATTATATTATAATATAAAGCGAAATTATATTACTTTTGTTTCAATCATAAGTTTCTTGAGATAATATAACATTAGTAAAATTAATTACTGTATTTAAAATATTATTCGTTTTAATACTCAAAACTCTGTTATAAAACAAATCTCCCAGACAAGCACTAACAGAATGAATTTTTGATCGTCACAAAATTAAAAAATATATATATATATATATATATATTTAATTAACATTATTTTTAAATTATGTAAGATTATTATTAGTTGATAAAAAAATCTAATATAATATTTTAGATTTCCAGTTGTAACTATCTTATAAGTTGTAAATGTTCTATCAAAATAAGTTAATTAATATAACGTGCGTATGAAAACATATGATAGATGATCCGATAACGATCCAGTAGTGAGTGACCTGAAAAGTCCACCAAACACTTGTTAAGATAGACTTTAAATTGTTCTGATACCATAATATATAGTGGACTTTAAGATTAACTCAACCTCATAAAACTGACTTATAAAGTAAGGTTTGTACTCATTTATATACAATAAAATGTCCTAATCTCTAGTCGATGTGAGATCTCCAACACACCCTATCACACCGAGAGTGACAACTCATGCGTGTGACAACATATTATGAGTGGTCTGATAACGACCCGATAGCGAGTGACCTGATAAGTCCACCAAACACTCGTTAAGATAGACTTTAAATGACTTTGAACCACTTAATTGACTTCCGTTAGGTAAAGAGACTAGGACAAGCGAAATATTATGAATAGAGAAGAAAAGTTTCTTAATGTGTCATATATGATCTGTGGCCCGTGTTTTTAATACCAATGACTAGAAAAGTTATCTGATTTGGCTTAATTAATTTGGAACGTATTGATATGATTTAAATCAGAAGTTTAACAAAATGATTATTGAATATTGTTGTATTATTCTTAATAAATTTGAAGGTTAGAATTAGAGAGGTTAACCTCGAAAGGAGTAGCCCAGATTATTTTATCATCTAATAACTATATTGAATATATTACCAGCAGTTAAAACAAAAAGAATTGCATACCTTAAAAAGGAACATATCGAAATACTGCATTTAAATGTCTCACAGAAAAAGAATTGCACAAAAAGCAACCATAAAAACCCTTCTCAGTTCTTCAAATTCAAATTGTCAAATTTTTCATAAAGTTTTGTACCATTCATGAGTAGTTGTCGACAAGAGCTTCTTCTGACATATTTATCATGTTTAACTATGGTAGGGTCGTAGGATGTGCAGAAGTACCACATATAAAGATATTTCCATTTCGATAGCAGAATATTTCAACTAAGTGCTAGAATTTAAGGTAAAATAATGTATGTGCCAACTCAAAGTGAATTTTCTTATTTATAGATTTTGATTACGTGCGAATAAATCTCAATGTCTGGTGACGCGTACAAAAATCTATGTCAGACAATTCAGACCCGAGTCAAGTTAAATAGTGTGTTGGGCTTGGACACCTATGTTTTGGATAAAGGAAAAAATATAATTTAAAAAAAGATTGTTCGATAAAAAAAGAAAAAAATAACTACCAAAAATTAATTTTTTTATTTTATTTTCTCTTTAATTTAAATTAAGAACAAATATGTTTAAAGTAGAATCAATTATTGAATTTATGCTTAGAAACATGGGAATTTGGGTGTTTCCTTTGTAAGCCCATCCTGTGGTTCACAAACATAATCAATCCTTGAGAAGTGATGTGCATTCATTTGGTGTTTGCTTCATTAAGTAGAATTGTACTATTTATAGATATTAATAGAGACATGCATATTTATTTCACAATCTTTTAATTGAATTTAATATCTTTAGTTATATTAAATTAACATTCAAGGTTATTAAAATCATGAATTGAGGGAATGTATTATCTTCTTTTTTTATGACTACCTATTTTTTAAACTGTATATTTTTTTAATCTTCAAGAAAATACTGAAACCCCCGAAGTAAAATAGTTATTTTCTTACATAAAGTAATATATCTATAATTATATTCAATCCGTAATTAATGTAAATAATTGTATTATATGAATAAATTAACATTTTTATCAAATTTCATAGCAGCTGTGGATGTATATTTAATGTTTGTCAATGTTTAATTTATCTAAAAAATATTTAGAGACTTGGACAACATTCTATCTTATAAAACTTTGTTCATACAAACTTACCAACTTTTAAATTTATGCAAATAAGACTTAATTAAAGTATTATTTTTATAATTAAACTCTATACTATATAATATTGATTTTTATAATTACATTTTTCTTTGCAATTGATAGTATAGTATTCTCCAACTTTGAGCGAAAAATAATTTAATCACATGAAAATAATAAAAAAAAATACTAGCATGTAGCTGCTTAGCGTTTAATATAGCCATGTTAAATTTCATTTAATAATTTAATTATTGTTTTCGTTCTTTCTTTTTTTATTCATATTTTTTCCCACATTCCGACTGTTAAATAGCACTTAAAGGTGTTAATAAATACTTATTTTATTGTAATCACAGAAAAGGCATTACTATTATTCTTATAAAAATGGTTCATGATTTTTAATAATAAGGAATAAACTCCATGTTCTCTTAACAAAAACACTAATAGGCATTAATAATTTTGTTCTGTCTGAATAATAACAAAATGTTAGTGTATATTTTTTTATTTTCTTGCTCTGTATTGGTTTGCTCAAAGATGGATTAAAAATATGATCTAGGTTAGGTTTAGTTAAAGGGATTTGATTCCACATAAACTGAAATTTGAATACTTTTTTATGTTTAATGTCTGACAATATAGGAATGTGTAATAAATGGAGTAGGGGAAAGGGAAAGTAGGAAAAGAAAATGTTGGAGATTTACATTGTGTTGAGAATATATTATGGGTGGTATGATAACGGTCCGATAGCGGGTGACATGATAGGTCCGATAGTAGATTATATGATAAATTCAATAAACACTCCTTAAGATAAGTTTTAAATGACTCTAGTATCATATTTATGAATTGTGTGCTACATAGTTAATAAATGGAGTTGGAGTTGGGAAAGGGAAAGTAGGAAAAGAAAAGATAAAAATTGGAGAGATGCAGGTGTTGATGGATAATAGTAAATTTAGAGCATGAATAAGCATGAGATGAAATGAAAGAAAAAGGAATGAAACATAGTTTTGTTTTGTGTTGCCGTAGTTTGATTACATAAGAGAATTTTGATGTTGGAAAAAAAAAAGGATGTTTGTTTATATGCATGCGTTGGAAGGCATCTATTCCAAAACTCATCACCTACCACTGATAACTCCACCCCTTCCTCTTTATCATCACTCACATTTCCCTTCATCTCCCACCTTTCTCTCTGTTCTTCAGATAGCTCCACTACAACTTAGATTCACTCTCACATTTTCCACTTATATATGGGAATAGGATTCTCGCTTACATAGACAAACTTGCTTTTGCTGACACCCCAAGATTCGGAGGCCTCAAAGATCTGCCCTTTTTAGTTTGTTCCATTCTTTCAACCTCTTAATTTGTGTCGGGGCTGTTTCCAAGATCTGGGCTTTGAGCCTTCTCACTTGTTCTTCTTAATGAGTACTGGTTAGAGTGAGACTGTTATATGAATGGTTTATAGGTTGTAGGTGTGTTATCTCATGTTTCTGTTTCTTGGTTCCTTTTCCTTCCAGTTTTTGTTGTGTTGATTGATTGATATTGTCTTTGTGTTGGATATTGTAGGTATCGAGGCTTTCTGAAGGATGGGGTCTAGTCTTAGTGCTGAATTATCCAAGGAAACTCCTATTTTTGGTCTCAAAGTTTGGGAAATAATTGGAATTGTAGTTGGTTTGTCAATAATAGTTATTCTTTCTGTGGTCTCACTTTGCCTCACGTCAAGGAAGAAATCTGGAAAAGAGAAAGACAGGATTCCCCTAAGTCAAATACCAATTGTCTCGAAGGAAATCAAGGAAGTGCGGGTTGAACAAGTGCCAACTAATGCATTTGCTCCTCGTGATGGAATACTTCTCACAATTCGGGACAAGTCCAGTGGCAAGGAATCAGACAATGTCATGGTTCATTTAGGTCTGGGGAAGATGAAGAATGGAAATAGCAACACTCACTCAGATTCATTTCGTTACACAGAGAAAGATGGAAGCGGTTCACACTCACAGTCCGGAGAAGAAGGTAGCTCTGGCACGTTTACAGTGTACAAGCAATCTTCTTCACACCCTATAACAGCTCCCTCACCTCTATCTGGCCTTCCAGAATTCTCTCACTTGGGTTGGGGTCACTGGTTTACCTTGAGGGATCTTGAGCTTGCCACTAACCGTTTTTCCAAAGAAAATGTCCTCGGTGAAGGTGGGTATGGAGTAGTTTATAGGGGGCAGTTGGTCAATGGAACTCCAGTGGCAGTTAAAAAGATACTCAATAACATGTGAGTTTCAGTACAATGTCCAATTGTCCATTGTAGCTACCTTAGTTGCTTTGTATTTATTCCTTCTCTGTTCAGCTGAATTCAACTCCTAAGGTTTTTGGTTTAGCAGTGGCCAAGCAGAGAAAGAATTTAGAGTGGAAGTTGAAGCTATTGGCCATGTCCGACATAAAAACTTGGTTCGCCTTTTGGGGTTCTGCGTTGAGGGAACCCACAGGTATCACAATTATCAACTACAGTATTATCACCTCAATGCACATGATTTCATATAACCTTGTCTCAAGTTAACTCTTAGACTCTTACAATTGTACGATTATAAGTAACCAAAACGAGTTAGCTCCAAGACTCAAATGATTTGAAGAAATCAACTTCTTTTTAAATGTTTTCACTTTGGTATGTATTCATGTATGATTAGGTCATTTATGTAGTTTGTTCTTAATAGTACTAATGTATAATCACACTTCTTTTGGTGGTTTGCTACTTTTCTCTATTATCAAATTGACATGTGGAATTATTGTTGTGTTAAGAGTATTATATTATGCATTTATGTCATTGATAGGTTTTTAATATTGAGTAAAGTCTTACTAGTTTATGGAAACTCTTCAATTTTATGTGAACTTTTGTGAGTTTGACAACCTTGCATATAACATTATAACCTGCTTAGCTAAATTAGATAATTTTTGCCAGAATAATATGAATTGTGTGTTTATTAATCTGCTACTTGGTGATTGGTGTGAGGCTGATCTCATGTTCACTGAAACATAGTTGTCCTGTTATGATATATTCGCAGGATGTTGGTTTATGAGTATGTTAATAATGGAAACTTAGAGCAATGGCTTCATGGAGCTATGCGCCACCATGGATACCTTACCTGGGAAGCACGTATCAAGATTCTGCTTGGCACAGCCAAAGCGTAAGCGTCTGCATCTATGTTACTTCTATCTTTCCTTAGTCCTCAAATAAAGCAATTTACTTGTTTCAGGCTAGCATATTTGCATGAAGCAATTGAGCCGAAGGTGGTACACCGTGATATCAAGTCAAGCAACATATTAATTGATGATGATTTCAATGCCAAGGTTTCAGATTTTGGCCTGGCCAAGTTATTGGGTGCTGGGAAGAGTTATATCACCACAAGAGTTATGGGAACTTTTGGGTCAGTAACTTTGTGCTTTGCTGAAGTTTTTCCATACTCAGTATTGATATTTTTGTAAGAAAAAAAAACTATTCTTATTTCTTTATTGCTATAAATATTTCACAGATACGTGGCTCCTGAATATGCAAATACTGGGCTTCTAAATGAGAAGAGTGATGTCTATAGCTTTGGTGTTTTGCTATTGGAAGGAATTACTGGAAGAGATCCAGTTGACTATGGTCGACCAGCAAATGAAGTGAGTAAACATTTTTTTGATAGTTAAATTAAAACAACGATATGAGTTAAGCTTTGGTTTTGAAACATATAGTGCTAACATTCTCAACAATGCTTTGCATGTTCATTATTTTCACTACTACCTTAGGATAAATTCTTAGTTGTTTCTGTATAAATATTTTTTTTTCATGTTCATTACTTGTTATCTTTGATTATTACTACGAGGGAACCCCCTCCTTCAAAGCAAAATTCTTTATCCTATCCTTTTGAAGTTTAATCCCAAGCTTGCACTAACACCTTACATTGTGGACCTCCCTAAAAGTTGGGATGTACTTTGAAGAGTTCATGATCGATCACATCACATCACATACAATTTAACTACATGTGTGAACTCTGGCTTGACACCTGCAATGATTATCACAGGGTTAGTTTGGGTGAATGATTATAAATATTCACATCAGGACCTTTTGCTCGATTATTAACAAAAATCCTGTGTTCTTTATAACTTATTTCTACATGACAGGTTCTGATAAAGTGCTTTTAACTTGCCTGTACCAATTATCTGCATTGCTTTCAGGTGAACCTGGTTGATTGGCTGAAGATGATGGTTGGAAATAGGAGATCAGAAGAAGTGGCGGACCCCAACATTGAGGTGAAGCCATCCACTAGAGCCTTAAAATGGGCTCTCTTAACGGCTTTAAGATGTGTAGATCCAGATTCTGAGAAAAGGCCCAAGATGGGCCAAGTCGTTCGTATGCTGGAGTCAGAGGAATATCCTTTACTAAGAGAGGTTTGTTTTTCCCAGTTGCCAAACTCTGTTAATATCTATTAAAAAATAACTTTAAGCCTAACTCATTCTTATAAAACCAGTTTATAAGATGAAGTTTGTACCACTTATTTAAAAAAATTACTAATTGTTTTTTAAGTTCAAGTTTGATGAATGTTTACATGTTTCACCTTGAACATTTGAAACTAGTTCTATAATTGATGAGTTAAAGCAACTATAGGCAGCTTTTATGTTGGATGAAAACTTTTTATACAGGGTATTAACTTGCTTTTAAGAGTGAAAACTTAGAAGCATAAATCACATCATTTGAAAATATTCGATCTCTGAGATGGATTTTAGGCTGACATATGATTTGATTGGTTGTGTGAATGTTCAGGACCGAAGACACCGAAGAAGAAATAGAGGGGGTAGTGGAGAAATGGAGTCTCAGAAGGAGTATTCTGACACAGACAGGAGTGAGATTCAGGATTCCAGAGAAGAAAGAAGAGGGTGACATTGACAACAGAAATGAGCCTAAAATGGATTCTTATTCAGAATTTGGAGGGATGTACAAAGTGGAAGTGGTAGCTTCTTTTTAATTTTGTTCCATAGCTTTTTAGATTCTTCATGTTTGGGCATTGGAGAGGGGCTGGTACAGCTGGAGATATTTTCATTTTTAATCTTTGTTTTGCCATGCATTGCTCAGTTCTTGGATAAGGTGTGGATGCTATTTCTAAGATAATAACCCGTCACATTGGGGTCTGTACAGAGTTTTATATGTTTCTTCCTCTTCTGCAAACTACGTTGCTAGAATGTGTGGTTTAGGGAATGACAACAAAAACATTCTTGTATGTGAATATTTATGGTAAAATTTATGATACATCCAAAACTAGTTCATATTCTTGTACGAGGATGTGTGACACTCTTATATGCTGTCTTTATCCAATTAGTATTTATGTCCATTTTGAGTGATTTGTAGGTAAGTTTACAGTTTGAGACATTTCATGATAATTCTAAATACATTTAACTTTTTATTTGATATTTTTATAAAGTAGATGGAAAATGTATAAGAGGATTCATTGGAGAATATCATATTACTCTAAATAAATGTCTTTAAATATATAAATTAAATTTTGATTTTACAATGAGTAATTTAAATAATGAAGTTATTTTTATTATTAACAAATTCAATACAAATAAATATAAAAGAATCAAAGTTTGATACGTGAAAGAAAATAATTTCAATTTATTACAGTGCTAAAACATCTAATAGAGAGAATAGAAAGAGAGAGAGAAATAGTTAGCTATTATAAATTGTCACATGAAAATATACATGAAGAACTATGAAGTGAAAAAAAGTGACAATGGTGAATAATGCTCTTCCACTTTATTTGCATCCTTGTATGTAGGAGAAAGTAAGTCAGCTGTCTGCAAAGACAAAAATTCCCTTATTTTTGAACTATGAAAAAAGAGATTCTCAAAATAAATTTATAAAATAATAATAATAAAAGTAATAATACTAAAGTTAAAAAAATAATCAAAACTATAATAATTATAAAATAATAAAGAATAATAACAAAAAAAATCTAAAAATAATAGTAATCAAAAATAAATTTATAAAATAATAATAAAATATAAAAAATAATAATAAAATCATAAATAGTAATTATGATAATAGAAAATAATGATAATAATAATAATTATAATAATCAAAATACATTTATAAATTAATGATGGTAATAATTAGAAAATCATAAATAATAATAATAATAAAATCTTAAAATAATAATAATCAAAATAAAATTGTAAAATAATAATAATAATATATAAAAATAAAAATTATAATAATAAAAATTTAAAATAATAATAATAAAATTAAAAAATAATAATAATCAAAATACATAAAAATAATAGTATTAACAAGAATAATTTTTTTTTAATTTTATTTTATGAATGTACTGACAGTGATAAATAAGTCAGTAGTTTTTTTTTTCCATCACGAATTATACCAAAATATCACTTTAATAAAAAGTAACTAGTAGGTATAAATAACTTATCATCATTTATTCTATGTTAATATTTGATACTGAAATTTTATACCATTTATTTTAAGTTTTAAAAAATTTAAAATTTAGTTAAATGTTTTTTATAATTGTTGTTATTCAAATTTAATTTTATCAAAATCATTTTCAATAATTTTACATATATTCATAATGTTAAATAATTTATATATTTTATACTAAATCACAAATGTTAGTAGGAGAAATGTTTAATTCATACGTAAATTTAGTAATCAAATAACTAATTATATTTTATTTTATATTAATTTTAATTACAAAAAAAAATTCTAATTTATAATTTTATTAATTAAAAAAATTAACAATCAAACCTATTACAAGGAAAAAAAATTCTTTCATTTTCTTTTACTTTTCACTCTCTTTTACTTAATTTAAACAATCTCAATCATTTTCTTTTACTTTTTACTTTTTACTTAATTCAAACAATCTCAATTTCAAGTCTTTTCTCTCAAATTCATCGTCACGTAGGAGTAGAGGCCAATGAAAATTTAGGAGCAGGTGATAGGTTCCGGAAACTACTACCTGTAACCTGCCACCTATTACTTGCAACCTGCTACCTACTACCTACTACTTGTTACTTGTTACCTTTTAGCTGCTACTTGCAACCTGCTACCTGTTACCTACAACTTGCTACCTGCTATCTGTTACCTACAACTTGTTACATGCAACCTGCTACATGCTACTTGTAACTTGCTACCTGCAACCTACAACCTACAACATGCTACCTGCTACATGTTACCTACTACTTGCAACATGCTATCTTATAGTTGTTACTTGCAACCTGCTACCTGCTACTTGCAACATGTTATCTGCAACCTACTACCTGCAACCTGCTACCTGCTACTTGCAACATGTTACTTGCAACATGTTACCTGCAACCTACTACCTGCAATCTATTACCTGCAACCTGCTACCTGCAACCTGCTACCTGCAACCTGCAACCTGCTACTTGTAACCTGCTTGCAACCTGCTCCCTGCAACCTACTACATGCTACCTACTACATACAACCTGCTACCTACAACCTGCTACCTGCAACCTACAACCTGCTACCTGCTACCTGCAACCTGCTACCTGCTACCTGCAACCTCCTACCTGCTACCTGCAACATGCAACCTGCTACCTGTAACCTACAACCTACTACCTGCAACCTGCTACCTGTAACCTACAACCTGCTACCTACAACCTGCTATTTGCAACCTGCTACCTACAACCTATTACCTGCAACCTGCTACCTGCAACCTACTACCTGTAACCTACAACCTGTTACCTACAACCTGCTACCTACAACCTGCTATTTGCAACCTGCTACCTGCTACCTGCAACCTGCAACCTGCTACCTCCAACCTGTCACATGCAACCTGCTACTTGCAACCTGCTACCTGCAACCTGCAACTTGCTACCTCCAACCTGTCACATGCAACCTGCTACCTCCAACCTGCAACCTGCAACCTGCAACCTGCAACCTGCTACCTCCAACCTGCTACCTGCTACCTGCTACTTGCAACCTGCTACCTCCAACTTGTTACCTGCAACCTGCTACCTGCTACCTGCAACCTGCTACCTGCTACCTGCTACTGCAACTTGCTATCTGTAACCTGCAACCTGCTACATACAACCTGCTACCTGCTACCTGCAACTTGCAACCTGGTACCTACAACTTGCAACCTGCTACCTGCTACCTGCTACCTGCTACCTGCTACCTGCTACCTGCAACCTGCATCCTGCTACCTGCTACCTGCTACCTGCTACCGACAACCTGTTACTTGCAACCTGCTACCTGCTACCTACAACCTGTTACTTGCAACCTGCTACCTCCAACTTGTTACCTGCAACCTGCTACCTGCTATTTGCAACCTGCAACCTGCTACCTGATACCTGCTACCTGCTACCTGCTACCTGCTACCTGCAACCTGCTACCTACTACTTGTTACCTGGTACCTGCAACCTGGTACCTGCAACCTGCTACCTGCAACCTGGTACCTGCAACCTGCTACCTGCTACTTGCAACCTACTACCTGCAACCTGCAACCTACAACCTATAACCTACAACTTGTTATCTACTACCTATAACCTTTTATCTTTAACCTGTTACATACTACCCTCTAGCTGCTACCTACAACATGCTACCTTCTAGTTGCTACCTGCAACATTCTATCTTCTAACTGCTACATGCTACTGCAACTTGCTATCTGCAACCTGCTACCAGCAACCTGCTATCTGCAACCTGGTACTTGCAATCTGCTACCTGCAACCTGCTACCTGCAACCTGCTACCTGCTACCTGCAACCTGCTACCTACAACCTGCTACCTGCAACCTGCTACCTTCTACCTGCTACCTGCAACCTGCTACCTGCTACCTGCTACTGCAACCTGGTACCTGGTACCTGCAACCTGCAACCTGCAACCTGCTACCTGCAACCTGCTACATGCTACCTGCTACCTGCTACCTGCTACCTGCAACCTGCTACCTGCAACCTTCTACCTGCTACCTGTTACCTGCTACCTGCAACCTGCTACCTGCTACCTGCTACCTGCAACCTGCTACTTGCAACCTACTACCTGCAACCTGCAACTTGCAACCTACAACCTATAACCTACAACTTGTTATCTACTACCTATAACCTTTTATCTTTAACCTGTTACTTGCTACCTACAACATGCTACCTTCTAGTTGCTACCTGCAACATTCTATCTTCTAACTGTTACCTGTTATCTGCTACCTGTAGCCTTCTAGCTGCTACCTGCAACTTGTTACCTGCTACCTGTAACCTGTTACATACTACTGTAACCTGGTACCTGCAACATGCAACATGCTACCTGGTACCTGCTATCTTATAGTTGTTACCTTTAACCTGCTATCTGAAACTTGCTACCTACTACCTGCAACTTGCAACATGCAACCTATTACCTACAACTTGCAACCTGTTAACTACAACCTGCTACCTGCTACCTACAACCCTCTATCCTAAACCTGCAACTTGCTTACTGCCACCTGCTACCTTCTAGTTGCTACCTACAACATGTTACCTTCTAGTTGCTACCTACAACATGTTACCTGTTACCTACTACCTGTTACCTTTTAGTTGCTACCTGCAACCTGTTACATGCTACAAGCAACTTCTACTTGCTATCTGTAACCTGTAACCTGCTACCTGCAACCTGCTATTTTCTAATTGCTACCTTCAAGTTGCAACCTGCTACTTACTACCTGCAACATGTAACCTATTACCTGTTACTTGCTACTTACAACTTGCAACCTGTTACCTGCAACTTGCTACCTACTACCTGCAACTTGCTACCTGCAACCTGCTACCTGGTATTTGTTACCTGCTACCTTTTAGCTGCTACCTACAACATGTTATCTTCTAGTTGCAACCTGCAATCTGCTACCTACAATCTGCTACCTGCTAACTGTTACCTGCTAACTGTTATCTATTACCTGCTACTTGTTACCTTCTAGTTGCTACCTGCAACCTGTTACCTGCTACCTTTAACCTGTTACATACTATTTTAACCTGCTACCTGATACCTGCTATCTTCTAGCTGCTACCTTCAACCCGATACCTACTACCTACAACATGTAACATGCAACCTATTACATGCTACCTGTTACTTACTACCTATAACTTGCAACCTGTAACCTGCTGATGAACATATATTGATTCACACTTAATAGTTCTAATCATAAATTATTGGACTATAATAATAAATAAATTCGTTGTTTTAATTAATATTCATATAATTGGATTTATTTGGGCATTAACTATTATTTTTGGTAATTTTGTGTTTTTAGGGTAAATGATATGAAGTTGTCTGCCTTTGTGAATGGGTCAAATATGCAAAAGTCCAAGTTGCTTCTTTGAATCAAAAAAAAAAAAAAATTCTGAGGAGAAGAAAGAGAAAATAAAAGCTACAAGATCCCAGAAACAGAATTGGAAGCAAAATCTTCTGCAAAATAAAAAGAATTATGGAAAGTGGAAATTGTTTACAAAATCTAAACTGCAATATTTTCCCAAGATCCTTGGAGCAGAAAAGCCTATAAAAGGACACAAGCATCGAGGAGAAAAAGGAGGAGCTTCATAGGGTTTTCTTAGTTTCTTTTCTTATTTGTAATTCTTTTGCCTCTGCATGGAAAACTAAACATTTTAGTTGATTCCTTTGTGATTCCCCGTTGAGTTCTGAGGTTTTGATCAATAAAAGTTTCTATTTTTAATTCTCTATAGCAGTTGTTTTTATTGTCTAATCTCCTGCAAAACTAGTTTTTGTGAGAGGTTGTACTTGAACGCATGATTGAGAGTCTTCCTTATCTTAAACTTTGGTTTCTTAGTTAGTTCGTATTGTACTAATTAATTTCTTGGACACATGATTCAAGAGAGAGGAGATAAGCATTTCCATGGAGTATAGGCATGGAACAAAGTGGGTATTGATTAAATCGGTAGACGCATGCTTTACTGTGAGCTTCAGTTGAATTAGGTTTGGCGCATGTTCAATCTAGTTTAGCCCTGTTGAGGATTGAGAAATGAATAATCTTTAAAGAGCCTGTGAAGAATTCATTGGTGGAAGAACTTGGGAGTCAATCTGCATTCTTTACTGATTTAAATCATCATTTATATTTTCCTACTTAACGATCACAATCCTTTTTACTTTACCATTATTGCTAATTTTCATTGTTTGCAGATAGGTTTTGAACTTTATTCAGTAAAATCACTATTGGATTCGTTGGGAAACAACTTGGGGTTATCTGACCACAATTATACTATCATCTCTCTAGTATTAGACAAATCTACGCTAAAATCATATTAATTTGACAGTAAAACGACATCTATCACCTGCTATCTGCTACCTTTTAACTGCAACTTGCTACCTGTTACCTTCTAATTGCTACCTGCAACCAAATGACTCTCCCTCCTAAAGTTGCCGAGTCCTTGGAATGGGTCTCCAATGGAACTTGTTGTAGAGGATGACGGAATTCGTGGCAGCAATGAGAATCATTTCCTTTCATTTATATTTGTTGTTACTGATTATTTTTATATATTTATAAAAAATCAAGTTTACTAATTAATGTATTAGCTAAGTAAAAAAATTGCATAAATGATTTTATTAGTCTATGGAATTAAAAAAATTAAATTTATTAAACTTTTAAAATTTATTGAAGTTTTTCCTAATAAACTTTTAATTATATAAACATATAATTAATGTGTATGTCCTATCTCCGATATATTTTTAATTTATATTATATGAATATATAATTTATGTAAAGGTCCTATCTCAATGTCCTCTGTATTTTTAATTTAGCCGTATTGTGGTATTTAGTTATATTTGTGTTTGTATACGTGTATGCATTTTATTTTATAACAAACTGAGAGAGTATGTGTAGGATCTGACATGAGCAGACACACCTTAACAGAACATCAGATTTGTTGTGGTTGAGCATCAACATCAATCCATAGAAACACAAAATATTTGATGGTCCCTATTTGCTCGAATTGAATTATTCTGCCATGTGTGTGAACATATTATGACATACAAAGTATGATATATATATTAGATTCATTCTTTTCAACTTAATATGTCTCTTAAACTACATGATTGTCTGATTTATTTTGCATGTAAAAAGCTGCTAAACAAAAAATTACAGGGAGGGTAAGAGATTATGTTAAGCTCTGCAAAATATTTTTGAATAAAGATAATCATGCTTCTCCTTAATTTCATTCATATTACAGGGTTTGCATGTCAAAAAACTAAGAATGCTATTTCCTTTTACTTCAGTTACTACTGCTTTGAAGTTTTGTTTTTTAACAATGATTTGTACAAGCAATACTCGAAACAAACATTTTTGTCCTCTTCTTATTGGATTCCATAATTTTGAGGAACGACAGAACAGCAGAGAAGAGTGTTATAATAATAAATAGAAAGTAATTATACAGATAGTTGATTTTCAAACATAATATTTAACAGTCCCTTAAACAAGTAAGGGAGTGAAGACAGAGAAGGCAAAAAAGACCCAAAATGAAAAAGCAGAAACACATAGTAACTCTAGCAAGAAAGTAGCTAAAGAACGGAACCAACACACCATGACCCTTATGGGAAACAAACAAGCTTACTCCTGGGGCTTCTCCCATTTGAGAGACTTCACCACCTCCCAGGTGAAGTCAGTGTCCTCTCTTCCAAAGTGACCATAAGCAGCAGTTTTCAAGAACCTTCCATTTCCACCCCTTTTGAGGTCCAAACTAATGGAAATCATTCCAGGCCTGAAATCAAAATTTTCCTTCACAATCTTCAGAATCTCCTTGTCTGGAATCTTTCCAGTCCCGTAAGTGTCAACAAACACTGATAAGGGGTCAGGAACACCAATTGCATATGAAATTTGCACAACACACCTTCTAGCAAGAGCACTAGCAACAATGCTCTTTGCAGCCTGTCTAGCAATATAGGCTCCACTTCTGTCTACCTTGGTGGGATCCTTCCCAGAGAAGGCACCCCCACCATGAGCTCCCCAACCACCGTATGTGTCAATGATGATTTTGCGCCCTGTGAGACCGGCATCTCCATGAGGACCACCAATGACAAACCGGCCTGATGGATTGAGATGGAAAATGGTCTTCTCATCTAAGTACTTCTCTGGTATAACAGGCTTGATAACATGTTCTTTGAGATCAGCAGCAATCTCATCATTGGTAACAGTTTCATCGTGCTGGGTTGAAATTAGGACAGTGTGGACGCGAACTGGGACCATAACACCATTGTCATTGTAATACTCCACAGTAACTTGGGTTTTTCCATCAGGTCTTAACCATGTGCATGTACCATTCTTGCGCACTTCGGTGAGGCGAGCACCGAGCTTGGTTGCAAGGACATGGCTGAGAGGCATAAGCTCAGGTGTTTCATCTGTGGCATAGCCAAACATGTGGCCCTGATCACCAGCACCTATCTCCTCGGGTTGCTTGGTGAGGTGGCCATGGACTCCCTGAGCAATATCAGGGCTTTGTTGTTCCAGGTAGACCAGCACCTTGCAATTGTCAGCATCAAGACCAACATCATCGGACACAAAGCCTATAGAACGACAAGTGTCGCGTACAATCTTCTCATAGTCTACATTGGCCTTAGTTGTGATCTCTCCGAACACCATGACCAAGTTGGTCTTGGTGCATGTTTCACAGGCAACCTTGCTCTCTGGATCTTGCTCCAGACAGGCATCAAGCACTGCATCAGAAATTTGGTCACAAAGCTTGTCAGGGTGACCCTCGTTCACCGACTCAGAAGTGAACAAGAAGGTATCCATTCTCCCAAGTTCTGAGCTACAAGAAACCAAATAAGGGTTAAATATATAACCACAATTGCCTCTAAGACACAAAGGGATGATTTAAAAACCATGCTAAAATTTACCCTAGTCGAAAAAAAAACAAGACATATAAAACAAAATATTCTCTAAATTGGTAGAGAGCACCAAGTATAGTGGATCACCAATTGGTTTACTTTGCTTAATACAAATCAACTTTACCAATTCACAGAATGCCCAATTATGCATGGAATCAGAAAGATCCCTCAATCCTCAGCTTCAATCGTAGCAATAACTCAGTATAATACACAACTAAAGAAAAATCACGCAAAACCTCAGGAAAAATTGAATCTTTTTCAATTCCTTCCATAATAAAAAAAAACCGCATACTGTAACAAAATTAGGCCACTGCAATTAGAATTTCATAACAAAGAATTCAATCATGCATGAATAGAATAGAATAATATTGTGACATAGATTAAGCAGACATGCAAATAATCAAAGTGCAAAAAATGATACGAGTAAAAGGTAAGGACAAGAAGAAAATACAGAAATCGAAGTGAAAACTTTTCACACACTGTAGAATATAGAGAGTGAAAAAGGGCACCAATTCTCAACTCCTAGCAGGTTTAGTTAAACTTCTTGCCACTCTTATGTCGTGGATTTAGGTTGACATTTATAGAGTGACCGAATGGATCAGGATCCCCGACAAATGTCACACCTTGTATGTTTTTAAGTTTTGCTGTCTTCAACAAGGTATTGACACTTGTCCACAAAGCCCATTTACATTTTCTTATATGACAGTTATAAAATATTCATTTTTTTTTAAAAAAATATAAACTTGTTTTCTTGTAATATAATTTTCCTAATTTCTAGTTTCTTTTATAAAAGATAGAAATAGCCTGAAATCTAATTGTGGTCCTATATTAAAGGCCAAAAAATAAAAAATGCGGTGAGCGTGGATCGAACACGCGACCTTCAGATCTTCAGTCTGACGCTCTCCCAACTGAGCTATCCCCGCAATTTGAAAATAATAGTTTGATTAATTTAGAAATAGTCATTAATTTAACAAGATTTAATAAAATTAAAATGTTTTATGTTAATAGGAACCTTAAAATACGATAAAAAATGAAGGATATTAATAAATATAAAAACAAAATTCATACATTCTTAATAGTGTTAGTGAAGTATATTTATTTATGAAAAATATGTTTACTTAAATTTATATTTATAATCGGATAAAAAATTATTGAAGTAAAGGTGTATAAATATAATTAGGAAGTTGTTGTTATTCGAAATATATTTAAAAGTTTTATTGCTATTAGTCATGTAAAGATGACTCGCGGATTACAAACCTTAAAATTTAAACTTTGTATGTTATATTCATTCTATGTATAATATTTATTCAATACTTTAAAAAAAAAAAAAAATTACACCATAAGTGACTCAATCCAACCTATTTTATACTGGATTGTATTTAAATTTTAGACTAGATTTATTAAATGATGAATTAATAAAATAAAATACTGGATTGTATTTAAATTTTAGACTAGATTTATTAAATGATGAATTAATAAAATAAAAGGGATGTGTTTTTTCCAAGATTGATGCAACCCAATTTATAAATTTTATTAGAGCAACTATATCACATACATCTTTTTAACTTGTATTTTATAATTTAATTTGTACTTGAAAAACTACGTTTTATATTTCGTTAATAGGTTAAATATATTAAATAGTTTTAAATTATTTTTTATCAATATAAAATTTAAACATATTTTTAATTTTTTGTTAGAAAGATGAAAATCTATCGTAACTATTTTAACACGTAAAATTTTCCATTTAATAATAATAATAAAGATCTATAAAAATATGTTTAGATTTCTTAAGGATTAAAATAATATATATATTTTTTATCTATTTAGTCTTTTTCTATTATCAAAGAGAAACTGAAAAAGAGAATCAACTAAAAGAATTATATATCTAATAAACTAGGGCTGGTAACGTTATTATATTATGTTCAATAATGAAATCTGAAATATAATAAACAAATGGTTCCGTAGCTCAGTTGGTTAGAGCGTTGGTCTTATGAGCCGAAGGTCGCGGATTCGAGCCCCGCCGGAACCATTGGCAGAATTTGATTTTTTTTATTAAATTTATTTTTCCATTTACTTAAGATCGTACAAGGATGTATTTGATCTTCTTTGTTTGTCAACGTTATTACATGTTTTTTCTTCTTCTGTGGTGGATGGATGTGCAAAGATTAAAATTCAGTTATAAAATTTTTTAACATTTGTTTTATTAACTAAGAGGAGTACCGAATTTTTATCTTTGTACACTAATATGCTCTATCCTTGAAGTTAAAAACACATTGTGCTTTAAGGTAAATTTTTACTTACATGTTTGCCGTTTGAAAAAAAATCAAGATTTAGATATTAAACATTGAATATGATAGAAAATATGAGAAGGAGAGAAAAGAGTGAACACACACCACAACCAGATAACATGAATAAAAAAACAATGAAAACAAAAAAAGACATATTAATCTGTTTTAATAACATATTGAATGTGATATTCCATCTAATCTGATATTTACTATGCATAATGCATATCACGAAAAGAATAAGACTGATAACGCAAAACTGTGAAACTTAAGTTAGATTGAGAAGAGGACGAAAGACACATACTTTTGCATACATGTCACTTCTTATATGTAAAGGAAGTATAGAACACATATAAATAAAACCAATAAAAAAAACGCAGAAAAGGGAAAAAACAACAAAACATTGGTTATAATAATCTCTTTAAAGAGAATGACGTCAACTAAAATTACATTTTGGCGAGGAATTTTATTGACCATTTTTTAGTACAAATTTAACAATAACAAAAGATAAGAACAGCTTCCTTGCAACATCTATCCTCTTCACATCGATCTTATTCCTCCTTGCTTGGTATACACTACGGACTTATCCATCAAAACGCCACCAAATTGGTTACCGAAAAATTGCTCTGCGTTAAGCTTCGGACATGATGCAATCAATAGCTTGTTTGCATATACCCGTCATTGTGGCCTCCGGTCCATAAACCTGGAAACACAGCATCACCACAATCGCACAACAAAATACAGAAAAAGAATTTTGTAATTCAAGACTCCAATGGAGACAGTCCACCTGTTTAGTTTAGGTTTAAAATCCTCTGGCTTACTGCCAAGAGCCTCAAGGTGAAGAACTAAGTTACAAGATTTCAAAATTTAAATAATTTACTATTATAGTTTGATAAATGAAGCATGTAGATTTAGTAACTACTCATTGGTCCCGGATTCTGATAACTAAAAGTAGTTTCTCAGTGATGAGCATGTGAGCAAATTTATGGCACATTTTAAAGCGTGATCCCTACAAAGATTGTCATACTCATTACTTACCTGAATTGGTACTCCCAATTCCTCCCCCAATGAACGCATCTTTGCCAAACCAGTCTGATAGTTTGGACCACCTCTTCTGACATAGATGTGGACTCGCGCTGCTTTAAGCTTTGATTCCTGTTCGAGTGATGGGGAAACCAACTCATAACTTTCAAAGTAACAAGTTGAAGCGAACAAAGGATACAACTTACAACTAACATTAACATACCTTCTCTTTCAGCGCTCGAATAATCCCACTGAATGTGGCAGCAACGTCAGTGAAATTTGCTATGCCACCTCCAATAAGAAGGGCTCTCTTACGGCCATCAGGGTCTGCAGTAGCACACTGCAACACAGTCATGGCTCATGAGCACAATCTTCACAAATGATATAGTCATAAAGCCACTAGCTATGACGAATTAGCAAAGTTTAAGCCACAAGAAAGAAAAAGAACATATCAATTGGATATGTGAGCTTTACATCAATTACGACTCTCGCATACTGCAACACTTCTTCCTCATTTGGTGCTCCACTATACTCAGCATAGTTACCAAGCTCTGATGCATAGCCTAAATCTCCAACCTAGTAAACAAAGTGTATATTATTAACTCACTAGATGACATACTAAAATAGAACTTCCTGAATAATCAATCACTGTTGGAGAGGGTCCTTTATTCACAACTTTTGACAGAATGGAAATTAATCCATAAAACATGGAAGCTTACAGTATCAGCATAAATTACGCTTGCACCACCTCCAGCTACCATTGTCCAGATGCGTCCTTTTGGGTTCAATACAGTAAATTTCAACGACGCACTTGTCTGTAGTATGAAAAAGAAAAAAAAATTAAGAATCCATCACACAGCAAAGTTCCACTTGCAATTATTATAACATGGAAGTATGAGTTTTACAAAACGGAAGTACTGTAAGAACATGATAACTGTAAGGTAAATATATGGGCCACCACTTATTGAGGCGAGATTTATCATGAGATCAGAAACTATTTTCTCAACTTTATCAGAATGACGACAGAAAAATGCTGAGAATTCTGATAACATTTTTCTATTACTTTTATTGATTTTCCTATTTCTTTTATTGATTTCTCACTGTGCAAAAGTGCTCTATGTCATACATAATTATGGAAGTGGTCCAAAATCCTTAAGGCAACTAAACAACACGTAAAAAACTGGAAAAAAATAAGTTTTATGCTTAGATATATAACTAAGTTTTAATTAGAGCACCTAATACTATTTTTTTTTTTAAATTGATACCTTATAAATAATTAAAATTGTTTAAATTTTTGATGTTATATGCTTTTACTGTCACTGTTTTCATTAAATCAGAGTATTAAAAAGTAATCAAAATTTTTAAATATTTCAGTTAAAAGAGATAATATAATAGTATTAACAATAAAATACAAATCTGTTTTTCAGAAACTTATATTAAATTTTTATAATGCATTAAATACTCAATTTAAAAAAATAATCTATTGATTGGTCAAAACAAAAATAAGTAAGCATGGAAGATACGACACTTGTTTAAATCTAAAATAAAAAATACCTTATCATCCAATGAATGGATGAAGCTTTCTGTAGGGCTCAGAACTCTTCCAAAAGGCAATGGAAATTCTATATTGCCCCACCTGAAAACATTAAGGTTATAGATTAGAAACAAATAGTCATATGCACTAGATACTTAATTTTCATGGCTTTAAAAATTCAATGTTTAATTCTTAACAAAATATCAAAGGATTATACTTGTTGAAGTTCTTGAATGCAGCAGTGTCATCCAATTCCCCTCTCATATCCAGCGGATATGGCTTTTCATTCACTATTGTAAATGGATTCATCTCAAGGAAACTGAAGTCCAGATCTATGGACAAGATGGGAGTTAAAAAAAGGTTACACTAGTGCATATATGAATATCCATGACAGTTAGCATTTTTTGAGAGAAGTAATACACAAATGATTCTTGTCTTGAACAAATTGAGTCTTTAGAATTTCCCCGTATTTTATATAAGTGAAATAGAGCAAACAATATTCATTTTTCTCTTTGACTACTCATGCACAAGTTAGCGAGTTAAGATGAAAGAGTTAAAAAGCACACGTTAAAGTTCTAAAGCATTTTCTAATTCTACATTCCGGAGTTCATATTAAGCTTTAGGTTCCAAAACAATAAGATGATCCAGTAGTTTTCAAGCTTGTTCATTGCATACCTTGGAAGACAGCAAACACACCCAGTATGAAATCACCTATTGTCTCCCGAATCTGTAAATTAGAGTTAGAATAAGCATTTGTTAGATGCACAAGGAATAAGAAAAAAGCTACTAGAAATAAAGAAATAGTGAATATAGACAAGCATTAACCTAAAGAAATAGAAGTTCAAACCCTCAAAATCTTAATAAAGACAGTGCGAAGGTTAGAACCAAACGACACTAAACACATCACATCCAAATCATGCAGTCTCGTCTGTATCAGTTTTTCACCAAATGCAAAATCTAAACTATAGTTAGCGAGAGATAAATTCTGGAGACTATACTAGTTCTTTGAATTCTGAACATGATACAAGCTCCCAAGCAAACACACAAGAAACTGATAGACATAAGGGAAGTGCCAAAATACACACCTCCAAAGGAAGTGTAGCAATCAACGGTGCACATGCCTTCGGAGTCAACTGTTTCTCCGTTGGAAGGAATATAGTTTTAACCTGACAATTAGCAGTGAACCTTCCCATCTTATCAGGGTTGCCTTTGCAGAGAAAGGAAGCACAAACACTGAATCATACGAGACACAGCAAATAAAACAGTTACACTAATTCAATTTAATATAACAAGTCAATAACACCTTATCCCAATTCTCTTCAATATCAATGCCCCCGCATTCAGAAAAGCTGATGGTGGAGCCAAGCCTTTCAGAAACAATGGACAAATAATACTCTTGGTCGTGAGGAACAAACGGTTCAACAATGAAAGTAGTTATAGGCGCCTTGCAACCTCCCATCTCAACCTACCAAACGTTCAATACAATAAAAGGTTCAGGAAAAGGAAGATGAAATGTTGAAACTTAATAGCACATTTTTGCTTCCTGTATTCGTCATTTCGCAAATTTCAATTCCTACAAATTCATCTATTAACTTGAAGACCAATATTTAACAGAAATTCAGACTTGCAGAGTATGAGCTTAGCATTTCCATTAAATATGTCAAGCTGATATGATAAGCGAAATTGTACATCTAAAATAGCAGGAGAATGAAAACGGTGAAAAAATGGAGGCAACAAAACCAAATCAGTGAAACGAATGTAACAGGGGAGAAAAGTACAATTAAACGAAACCAACGTTGATATGAAAAAGAAAAAAAAAAAAGCAAGCATGCAGAGTTTTCATTTGGAGGAATGACCTCAACGCCGAGGCGTGCTTTGACAAACTCAGCGACTTCAGCTATGTCCAAATTGAGAGCCACTAAGCCACTCTTTCCGCGCTTCCCGAAGAGCATGTCCGGTTTGACGACCACCTTTGTTGACGACAACCAGGGATGGTGGTCTGTAAATTCAGCGAAGTCCGTTGACTGTGTGACCTGCGAAGAATCGAAGTCCGGAACAGAGCTTTCAAATAAGTGATGGATTGAATTGAAATGAGGAGACAGCATGCAAATTATGGAAACCTGAGCAGAAAGGATGTCGAGGTCGATAGAGGCAAGCCGTTTGAGGTGTTCCTTGAGAAGCCTCTTGGAGTGGTACTCTCTGATCTTCTTCCTCGCCATTTTACGATCTCAAACTCAGATGAGAAATACAGAGTACGTGCTCTGTGCTCTGCTCTCTTATCATGCACTGTGAGAACAGGGAAGAAGGACTGCGTAATTGCTTCCTAATGACACCAAAATGATATAATAAAGGATTAAGTTGTTTTTCGTTCTTAACATTAACGTAGTTTTATTACTAATCAAAGTAATGAAATTTGAAAAATATAGTAATAAAATATGTAAAAAGAGTGTGCAAAAAATAAAATATTCCATGAAGTACGAAGGTTTTTTTTTTTAAAAAAGGAATAAAATAATAGAGTTGGAAGTTTGGTATAAGATGAAGATGAGGATGAGCATGAGTATGAGCATGAGCATGATGGTGGATTCTGTTTTGTCATCTTCGATTATTCCACCTTGGCGCCCATTCAACACATTATTTATCATTTGTGGGTGGGTGGGCGGCGCAATTATTTTCTTAAGTAAAATTAGGTTAAGGTTTAATTTATATTTGTTGTCATATCACTATGATTAAGCGTTTAATTTTTATCATACTTAATACACTTTCTTTTATTCAGGCTACCCACTTTCTAATTCTTTATCTGTTAGTTACCTAAAAACTTATTTGAAATGTGATATTCAAAACTAAGTAAAGTTTTTGTCATTTAAATCATAACCTAAATTTATTTTATTCCCTATATTTTTAAAAAATGATAGTTCATATTATTGTATTTTTAAAACAATACACATAATCCATCTTTAATTCCTACTACCTTATTCTTATTTAGTGATTTAATAACAGCTAACACGTGATATTCATGTGTTAATTAAGCAGATATCACTTGTAAACTCGGGTAATATGATTTACTCGTGACATTACAAACTAACTTTTCACCATATTTTTAAAAGGAAATGACCAAAATTAATATTTTAAAATACATAAATAACCATTTTCGATCAAATATTTAAGGACTCAAACACGTATATCTTTCAAAGTAAGAGTTTGATTTATGTACATTATTTTTAGTGTACAGTATATTACACAGACGTTTAATAAAGCTTTATTTTATCGTCGTATCATATTAAAATAAATAAGATGATATGGTAAATTATTAAGGCAATATTATGATAAATAATTTATTAATTTTTATTATATGAGTAACTAGTATAAATTGTTTACACACACCACACACACACACACATATATATATATATATATATATATATATAATTAAAAGGAAAAAACATGGCTAAGTTATTTCTTTTATAAGTTGTAAGTTAATTCTTATACAGTCATTACTTAGAGTTTTTACGGTTTATGAAACAAGTCAAAAAAATTAAGGAGGGTGCGGATATGGTTAGATGATTTTATATTTATTTTATATATGTAATTACAGGGGTATTTTGGTCTTTTAAGAACCTCATGGAGGTGCTGGAAGAAGTTATGAGGTGAAAAGAGAAATTTATTGAGTTCCGTCTAGTCCAGTTCCAATCTAGTCCAAAAATGAAATGGGCCTCCAATCTAGTCCAGTTCAAAAGTTGGGTCACGAGCCCAAATGATAGCCACACATGTTTCGGTACCGAAGAGCGGTGCCGATCAACCAAAAAAAAAAAACAGGGAAAGAACGGTGAAATTCCATCGTAGTCCAGTGCTTGCAGGGAAGGTGGTCTCATCACGCTTCTTCTCGTTGTATGAGAACACAAGAGAGGGTTCTCACCTCAGTTTAGTTCAATTCTTAATCGTGCGGTGCGCATCAGCCTCTGCGTCTCCGATCCGAATCGGCAACTCGGTGAGTCACTCGTTCGATCTTGTTTTCAACTGCTTCTTCTTCTTCCCTCTTTTTCTCGATCTGTCACAATCGAGAAAGCTCCAACACTCAAATTCAAATCACCAAACTATTCCTCTCACAACCCTAACACTTCTATTTGCGTATCCCTCAATTCTTAGTTAAACTAATCGTATGTAATGCTTAATTCTCATCCACGTTACTACTCGTGCTATTTTCAACGTATTCAGCACTGGCTGCCTGTGCCAAAGTCAACCTAACTGCTTCGATTCTCTTATAATTACTGTTGATTTGAACTGTGTTGTATTTGGTCTCTTTTTATGTATTAAACGATGCGTGCATCGCATTGCTTTCTTCTCACAGGCTTGGTGATGGAACAGAGGTTTTGAGTTTTAATTGAATTAGAGCCAAGTGATTTGGATTGTTTTGTAATAACCTATGGGGACTGAAAATCCTGGTCGTCCAACCTTCCCTTCAAGGCCTTCTCCACCGCCTTTTCCTGCTGCACAGGCAGTGACACCTTTTTCATCAACCGGTTCCGTGGTTGGATCAGAGCCTCCTTCTTTTCGGTCCGCTCCTCCGGCTCCTCCTCCGCAAGCTGCCACGCCATTTTCCTCAGCCGGACCTGCTGCAGTTAGACCAGGGGCACCCAGTTTTAGGCCTGCACCACCAGGGAGGTTCAATGATCCGTCAGTGCCTCCTCCTCCTCCTCAATCATCCAATGCCCCGCCGGCTGCTGGACCCTTTCAGCAGTTTCCGGCAGCGCCCTTCGCCCCGACAACGCAGCCACGCGCTCCTCCTTTGTCTATTGGACAACCATCATTTCAATCTCCACATAGTCTAGCACCGCCATTTCCCACGTCTCTTCCAGCTCAGCCACAGATGCCTTTTGTTCCAATGGGTTCTCCCTCACCTCAAAGTGCTGCTCCTGCGCATATGGGTTCAAATGTTCCTCCACCTACATTTCAGCCATCTTTTCCTGGGTACCCGAGTAAGCAGACTGGTCCTGAAATGCAAGGTCCACCTTTGCATTCCTCATTCCCTGCTAATCAAGGAAATTTTGGGCCTGTTCCACCTGCTGGAGCTTCTCCTTTTTTGTCTCATCAAGGAGGTTATGTTTCATCTCCCCCAGTGGCTCCTCCGCTTGGTATCCAGCCAATGCAGCAGCAACCTGGATCTCTGCCCCCTATGAGTAATGTTCACGGGTTGGCAGAAGACTTCAATGCCCTCACAATGCAAACTCGTCCTGGAACAATGGATCCATTATTTGACCCCAAGGAACTTCCAAGGCCATTGGAAGGTGATGTTGAGCCAAAGAATTTGCTTGACATGTATCCCATGAACTGCAATCCCCGGTTTCTACGACTCACGACCAGTGCCGTACCAAGCTCCCAGTCCTTGGCTTCTAGGTGGCACCTTCCACTTGGAGCAGTTGTATCTCCGCTTGCTGAACCTCCTGATGGGGTTAGTGCTTCTGTACCCTATTTGACGAGAGAAACATACTGGTCATGTAATTTGCAAGTATTCACTATTTGTTGTTTTCAGGAAGAGGTGCCTATAGTTAATTTTGCTCCAGCTAGTGTTGTTCGCTGCAGAAGATGTCGCACATATGTGAATCCTTATATGACATTTACAGAAGCAGGAAGAAAGTTCCGTTGCAACGTCTGTACCTTGCTTAACGATGGTACTTTTTACGTTCATAGCCTCATCCTTTACATTTGAAAAATAAAATGTCATAAAATAGTTGGAATTTGGTCTTAACTCAAGTACTTTGGTCTGCACACTTTTATCCTGAGAAAAGGTTTTCTCGGAGGCTCTGAAAATTCATTAATTTCTGCCAGTATCACTTGTGTTATATTGGATGTGCCCACTGGTGCATTTCATAATAGAATGCACATACTTCACCTGCTTACCTTTGCAAGGTAAGGTTTCAGGGTCATAGGGGGACTAAACTTGCTCTCTGGTTTTTGCTACTCTACATATTCATGTCAGTTGTGCTGTTGTGTGTTTATTACTATCATGATAAATGGACCGTAGTATTTATGCTACATGATTAAAAATTTCTGTGAAGAAAATTACTTGTTTTTGACAAATAAATAATATCATGCATATTGTAATTGGTTGAATAGTATATTTTTTATGATGTTAATAAATTGAGTGTTATGTACAGTTCCTAGTGAATATTATTCACAATTAGATGCCACTGGAAAAAGGGCTGATATAAATCAACGGCCTGAGCTTACAAAGGGAACTGTAGAATTTGTTGCCCCTGCTGAGTATATGGTGCGGCCTCCTATGCCACCAGTGTATTTCTTCCTCATCGATGTTTCCATATCTGCAGTTAGAAGTGGCATGATTGAGGTAAGTACTTTACTTCTGACACAATGTGCAACTTGTACTGCACTTTGATAGAGTTCTTTTTATGGAAAAATAATAAATCATACTATTGGGTAATATATTGCCTTATTTTTGTGTGTTAAATGAGTCATAGTACTTGATTCATATAATATTGATTCCAGTTACGAAGAAGAAAATAGTTATCCTATAATGTACTTTGCATTAGATTAGTTTATTTAGATGAGAAGGTTATCTGCTCACTAGCAAACTTATGTGGTTTAGGTTTTCATTTTCACTAAAATTTATACGTCATATCTTTTAGATGATTGTTCAATTCTGTTTCCTTTTAGTGACTATTGACTGCTGAAACACACAATAATTGTTTGAGTTTATTTCTTATGTATATTCGAGGGTTGCATGTTTGCCTTCACATATTATGCTTTATGAGCATGCATGAGTCATTTGGGCATGATTACTTTTTGTGTAGAATGAATTTTGAAAGAATTTCTTTTGGAAGAACGAGAGCTTTTAGGATATTTACCAAAGTGAGTTTTATAGAAATGAGTTTCTTTTAGATATTGTGTCCACCAAATTGTCATATATTGCACATAAAGTGGAAGTGTTGACAATGAAATTTGTCTAGAAGTAACATTTAGTCATTTACTTATTCACTAACATTTTCCCGTGCAACTTTGGGTTGTAAGATGCATTTTTGCATTTGATGTTACTTAATAATCAATTCGTCCCAAGTTCCAAGTTCCAACTATTTTTCGGGTGCTTTGGTTCACTTTGTTTTGAGTGCTGGTGTTACTGTTCTAACTGCAGGTTGTGGCCAATACAATCAAGTCATGCTTGGATGAGCTGCCTGGCTTTCCACGTACACAAATAGGGTTTGCAACATTTGACAGCACAATACATTTTTATAACATGAAGGTTTGCAATATTGTTTGTATTGCTATAGTTTATAATATATGTCTGCCCCCTTCCCACTTTATACTAATTATTTTGTGTTTCATGCTTTTGCAGTCTTCCCTGACTCAACCACAGATGTTGGTAGTGTCAGATCTGGATGATATATTTATTCCGCTGCCAGATGATCTTCTTGTTAACTTGTCTGAATCAAGAAGTGTGGTAGACACCTTCTTAGATAGTTTACCAACCATGTTCCAGGACAATGTTAACTTGGAATCAGCTTTTGGTCCTGCTCTTAAGGCTGCATTCATGGTTATGGTATGTTTGTCTGTTTTCAACCTTTGAGGGTGGTTTTCTTACCATAATAGCTTTTGCTAGTTTTTTTAAACAGGTAGTGAACTTAGTACATTGGATAAAATTTGGTATTAATTGACACCAAGTTACATATAGCTACATGAAGTTTAAGACATAAATTTTAGTGTAGAAAATGAGAGGATAGGCAACATTGAATGTTTTCAATGTGCAAACCTATTTTTCTTGAAAAAAAAGCTTCAATAGTAACCAGGAGAAGTATTGGCTGTGCTTTAATATTTTTGAACTAATATTAATGTATATATGTGGCTTCTATACTTTAATATCTATGAAGAATTGTGATATGAATTGGGTAAGACCAGTGCTAGGTATTTCACATTTGTTTGAGCTTCTGTATGGAGTTCTTAATCTAATTTCAGGGACAAAAATACAAAATAGTCATGAATATTTAGAATTGGAATTTGGAAGTTCTAATTTATGGAATTGTGATAATTGTTTGAGTGTTTTTAGTGTCAATTATGAAGTTTGATTTTTTGTATGCATTAAGTTTCTCTGATTCAAGTTAATAATTTATTTATGTTGTATTTAATACACACTTGAGGCTAATGATGCTGTGTGATTCATCTAAAAAAAACTTTCCTAGTCTGATAAAGCGTCTTTTGTTTAATACACACTTTATAATTGATCAGTTATGTTAAAACAACCAAGTGCAGACCACCCAAATGTGGCATATCTCAAGATTTAATTCCCCAAGCATTGCTGGGCACACTAAACTATGAGAAGGTTGCTTAATAAATCAAATGAAACATAGAGAAATAATTTACATTCCTTGCAAAATGGCTGCCCTATTGTTAGCTAAATTTAAGAGAACGCAGTCCATTGAGAATTTATTGAATTTTCTGTACATTTTTCCTACGCATTTAACAATGGTTGTCTTATACATTGCTTTGTTGTGCTTTTTTCGCACTTCTCTATGCAGAGTCAACTTGGAGGGAAATTGTTAATATTTCAAAACTCACTCCCATCACTTGGTGTTGGCCGTTTGAAGTTACGGGGAGATGATTCTCGTGTTTACGGGACTGACAAAGAACATGGACTGAGGCTGCCTGAAGATCCATTTTATAAACAAATGGCTGCTGAGTTTTCCAAGTACCAAATCTCAGCAAATGTTTATGCATTCAGTGATAAGTACACAGACGTAGCATCCTTGGGTAATTTTTTACATTTTCTTCTGAATTGTGCAATATTCTAATTCTCTTAGAAAGTGCCTCGCCTTTCTATTTGGATTGGAAGACTTCTGTTCTGATTGATAAATCTGATGGATGATTCTTTATTGTTAGAAAATTGTTTTATGGTGTCTTGATCCCTTGATTTTATGGGCTTTTACAAAGTATGTTAAAATTTTCTTTGGTCTATAACAATCTTGCCAATAAATATCTTTGATTACCTTGTACTGTACATAAATAGTCTGCACTTGATACATGAGATCATGGCTCTGGTATCCAGTTATGAGTTCTATAGAGTTACTTCATCACTTTATTTTGATCACTGAATAATCTTAAATGAATGACTACCTTATTTTCCCTTGATGGTGGTGCTATTGAAGACGCACAGGATTGAATGATTGTCGTATTTTGCCTTGATGTGTTGTGATTATAGATGTGTGGAATATGGAGATGTACTGTCTTCTATGGATGTAGTTTCAAAAAAACACTGACCTGTAAGTGCTTAAAAGAAATTAGCTGTAAATAGTAAACCCCCCACAAAAAAAAAAAGTTATAATAGATTTTGTTTAAGCACTTATTTTTTTGGCATGCTAATGATCCTATACTTGAGAAGGTGAATTATATATTTATAATTTGCTGGCTATTTAGGAACTCTGGCAAAATATACTGCTGGTCAAGTGTATTTCTATCCAGCTTTCCAAGCAGCTATTCATGGGGATAAATTGAGACATGAATTACGGAGAGACCTTACCAGAGAAACTGCATGGGAAGCTGTAATGCGTATTAGATGTGCAAAAGGTCTGTGCATCCATTGTGTCTTGAAAATATTTTCCATCATTGCCTCCTTTTGTTTATTTTCTGTTTCACGCAACTTGGAGAGTATGATATGATGCACATTGCTGATAATTACGTGTGTTTGTTTATAGGTGTTCGCTTCACAACTTATCATGGAAACTTTATGCTAAGGTCCACTGATTTGTTGGCACTTCCTGCTGTAGATTGTGATAAAGCCTTTGCTATGCAGTTATCACTTGAAGAGACATTGTTGACAACTCAGACAATGTATTTCCAAGTTGCATTGCTGTATCCTTTCTTTGATAATTCTTGAGATGAGTTCTAGGGCCAGTTTGTTTAAATATTACAAGAAGTGATTCTATTATAAAATAATCTAGTGATGATTTTTTTAGAGATTTGAAAGAAAAAAAGACAGAATCTAATTTATGCTTGTTTACAATCATAGGAATATTTTTTTAGAAGCAGTTGATTTTATGAGAAGCTTCAAACTGCTTCTGATTTTAATCCGATTTTAAATTCTCTTCAGCTTGTTATTTTAAAAACTGGAATAAACACCTGACAAACTAAAAAAGTGATTATATTGAGAAAATAAAAATTGTAACAAATTGATCCCAAATTTGTACACTAGTTTTATTATTAATCATAATTTTTAATCTCATGTTTATGATTCTAGATCGCTATATTGTAATGTAAGAATATTTATTATTTGAACAGTATTATAAAGAAGCAGAAATTGAGATTTTAGTTTTATCTTGGCGATTGACTGACTACCTAATGCTATCCTCCTATTCATTCTTTTACGCTGGCCATTTATGTTACTTGTTGGAATTGTTATTTTCGTGGTACATTCAACATTTATCCTTGTTTTGCATTGAAATATTGTTAAGTTATTCTTTCTTTCAAGAAATTACTCTTCATTTGAGATGCTGTCCTTAGACATTCAGTTATATTTTTGAAGAGTTTGTTTCCTTCCGAAGTACAAAGAAACTTATTTGATGTTATTTCTATCCTTTTCACTTTTGGTAGTTCATTCAGCTCATTGTGTCATGCTTTGTTTTACCAGTTCTTCTTCACTGTTTAACATTTTTTGGGATGTCTGTTATGCTTGGTATTCTTTTTTTGTCAGGATGTTTACGATGTGAAATGTTTTCTAAGCAAGTTGCATCCCTAACTACAAAATAGATATACTGCATCTTGTGGTGAAAGGCGAATAAGAGTACACACAATGGCAGTTCCAGTAGTTACAGAGTTGGCAGATCTTTATCGTCTGGCTGATACTGGTGCTATTGTATTGCTGTTAAGCAGGCTAGGTAGATTAATTGGACTTCTGGTCTAGTGACATTGTACATTATGGATGATAGCTGCTTGTTATCTTCTAAAACAGTTCCTTCATAATTGCAGCAATTGAGAAAACATTATCCCAAAAACTGGAAGATGCTCGGACTGCTGTTCAACTAAGAATTGTGAAAGCCCTCAGGGAATATCGGAATCTTTATTCTGTGCAACATCGTTTGTCCAACAGAATGATATATCCTGAGTCTCTAAAGTTCCTAATTTTGTATGGATTAGCGCTGTGTAGATCAACAACTCTACGTGGAGGATTTGGTGATGTTCCACTGGATGAAAGATGTGCGGCAGGACACATAATGATGACTGTATCAATAAAAGGACTGTTGAAACTTCTCTATCCAAGTTTGATTCGACTTGATGAATATCTTCTGAAGGTATAGATTGCTTCCTTGAAAAGTTACAAATACTATGGTTCAACTGTAAAATTCATAAATTATTTCTTCGTGTTCCAGGCATCTGTACAGGCTGATGACTTAAAAAGTGTTGAGAGAAGGTTACCTTTGACAGGGGAGAGCTTAGATTCTAGGGGCCTTTATTTATATGATGATGGTTTCCGTTTCATTATATGGTTTGGTAGGGTGATTTCACCGGATATAGCCAAGAATTTACTTGGGCCAGACTTTGCAGCAGAATTATCGAAGGTATTGTGTATTCCTGCCTTACAAAAATAGGTTCATAGTAGGTATTTTTCAAGGCAAACTAGAGTTTATCATCGGTTGTTACCTTGAGCAGCTAGTTATCACTTCGATCTCTAGTTCAAATTCATGTTGGTTGTCTTTTGGTTCTTATTTAAGTAAAATCATTATATGCTCTTTCTCTTGTCCCACCTGGTGTGTGTACAATGTTGACTCATGTTCATCTTGCATGCATGTAGTAAAAAATGACGTTTATCTTATATGCCAACTTTTTCTTTGATATTTTTGTGTTACAATAGAAAAGACATATTGTACATTAGCCATGAGATTTCAATTAAGTATAAAAGAAGTACGAAATACTATAATACGAGCATCATCTTTGTGATAAAATACTTAATTCCATGGTCAAATTGTGTGAGAAATTCATTGACAGTAGCAACCTAGCTGTCAAGCGGTGCAGTTTTTTAAAGTGTCAGCAGTCGCAATCATGGTGATAATGGCAGTCGTTTGTGGCACTACAGGGAGGCATTTTGAAATCCCATTTTACCCTCAACGTTGTTACATTTTGGGGGTTTCTTGGGGACAACATTTTCAAAACGGAAAAAAATAGATTAAACCTAATTGGAAGTAGTTTGCCGTGCTTCTTTCACCTATCTTACCCTTCTATGGGTTCTGCACTTCAGTCTTATCTGAACAGTACACTGAACCACCTCTGACTTTTACTCCTTGCAACGGCCATGCCATCATCTCTAGGACTGGTATGAATAAGTCCTTCTTCCTCAACCTCCTCTTGTGCACTGGTGAAACCCACAGATGAAAACATAGACCACATGGGGAAGGAAAGTTTGAAAAATGTTAACGGGTGTTAGAAGTAGTGTGACTTGTGACTTTCTTTTTCCTTTTTTCGTCTCTAGTCTGACATTTGTTTTCTTATTATCATCCCTTAACCAAATCAATTTCTAGTCTATTTTATTACTTTTTACTTGTATGTTTGCTTGAGAATGTGATCTATGACTTTTTATTGTTATACATACAAATATGTCATCAGTTGACTTTTTTGCTTTGTATTTTTTTAACATGTACATGGTATGGATTATTTTATTTAATTTGGTTAAAAAAAATTAAAATAGAAGCCATTCTGCCATAACATTTGTGCGGTTGTAATATTAGCTTTTTGTTGCATCGATATTGACGGATATTATTCTTAACTTTTTGTATGGCCAATTCATAGCATCAAATCATGGTGAGTTTTACAATTGTATTTTGTCTTCCTCTTCTATTTATCTAATAAAAAACATCTGGTGCCGTGTGTATGCCTTGTTTGTTTTGACAGACTACACTCAGTGAGCATGACAATGAAATGTCAAGGAGATTGATGAAGTTACTTGAGAAGTTGAGAAATGCAGATCGTGCATATTACCAGTTATGCCACCTTGTGAGGCAAGGTGAACAGCCCAAAGAAGGGTTCCTCTTTCTTGCAAACCTTGTTGAGGACCAGATGGGTGGTAACAGTGGGTATGCGGAATGGATGTTACAGATATCCCGGCAAGTGCAGCAATCATAATATATAGGTATGGCTTGTATTCCATTTTAGAAAAAAAATAGTTAAATCTTGTGGTTTTTCAAGGTATGTTATGAATGGAGGACACTGAATTTTACAATATGAATATCCAGTATCTTTGATTGGCTATTATAGTATTATTCTTGAAAAACTGTTTTAGTGCCTTGAAGGCAGAGCTTATGTTTTAAATTTCTATAGAATGATCTGAATATAATCACTTATCAACTTTATATACTGATTCCCTCTTTTGGCAGCTTCCCTGGCTAAATAAGCAGTTTTTGAAGTCGGGTTTTATTATTTGTCTCGCAAGTGAGGACCATTTCTTTCTACATTGGAAATATATTGAATCTATCCTTTCTGGTGGTGGGACAAGCATCCTTGACCTGGCTAAATTGATCGTGACTTTTGAGTAGGGTGCTTTTGGGAGATTGTTGATTCATCCGGAGATGTATCGATTAGGTTAACTACCACAGATTGAATTTAAACATGTTTTCATGTCTCTGATAGAGGAAAAAGGGGAACTTTTTGTTTTTGTTGTTTTACCTAGTGAGATAAATTGTCATTTTCTGTCTTATATTTCCTTTTGTCGTCATCTTATGGTTGATTCTTTCATTGTAGAAAAAGAAAGTAGATAGAGAACTGAGAAGAGATGGCATGTCAAATCAGTCTTGCGAAATCGTAAATTTTGATTGTTGACAATTGTTATTTATTCTGATATGTAATGCTGAATCATTTTTTCTTTCAAATTTCAAATTTTTTTGGTACATAAAATTTTAGGGAAAGAGATGGTGCCTCTGGGCACCTGCAGACAAATTTCATTAACTACACCGTAAGACGAGTGGACACTTGATTTTGCAATATGTAGGTAAAAGTATTTTATTTTAAATATTTTTAAATTTTCATATTTTTTACACTGTTGTAATTTATGCAAAAATAATTGTATATTTTCACTATCTTTATAATTCATTTTTATATTTCTATTAATATTAATAATCTGTAATATATAAATATTATTTATTTTATGTTAATATTAATAACACATACTCTGATAAAAGTACTGATCATTCTTTCGTCCATTATTGTTTTAACATGATAATAATAATTTGATTGTGGAATGATGATTTTGTGTTGAATAAACTAGAATCAAAATGACTTCATTTTTCCACTTAAAAATAAACTAGAACAACAATTTATTATTTAATTAATATATTTTAATAAAATCCTTATTATTATTATTATTAAAAGGAGAGCATAGTGTATATATATATATATATATATATACTATTTTAGTCGTGTGGTCTCCTATGGAGGTTACCTTAATGAAAAACATACAATTGACTAAAAAAACCATTAGATTTTTTATTGATAGGGTTCGTACAAAACATACTTCCGCTAATGAGATTAATCAGCAATCAAACATTATATAATGCATTTCTAAGCATAATCAGCAATCAAATTATATAATGCATTTCTAAGCATGATCCAACTTTCTAATTTGACCCAATAACAAAGAGTTCATAAAAATAATATAAATAGTACAAATTTCAATACTCAGGATACCAAGTATCAAATACTAAATTTTGATTTGAGTGTCGCCCTTTTACAAGGACCATCAACTTGGACTAGTGGAGACTGATAGGTAGAACAACGAGAGAAGAGCAAACAACCCGCTTTGAGAAAAAGGAAGAAAGGCTTGACCGACCAACCGATGAGCAATCATTCTCTTAGTTTCAACTCCGTTTGAGAATAATTCTAAACTTTAAAAGAATACAAATCCTCCTAAAAAACATAAATAATAAGCACATTTATTAGATTTTATGTTGTATTGGACTAAATTTGGTACAAAAATCTTGGTAGCTAATTAGATATAATTTAGAAACTATTTAACAATAATAGAAACTAATTTAGAAGCCATTTTTTTTAGTCTCAAATGGTTTCTAATTTAGTTACTATAGCAACTAATTATTTTTAGTCTCTAAATTTAATTTTTATTCAATAATTTTCTTGTAGTGTAAAAATATATATAAAAGTATGAGTTTTTTAAAAAAATTAAAATTCTTTATTATGTCACATGTGATATTAGGTCTTGTAACGGAATTGAACATGTTTTTAGAACAAAACCCACTCTATTTCTAAAAATGATGCATTGAGAATCACAAAAATACTGTGGTATAAAAAAAATGTAGTTTAAGAAAAGTAAAATAAAAATAGTTTTACCACAATTTTATCCACGAATTTGAATCCATAAATAAATTTAACAATATCTACATATATTACTCACAAATTTGAATCTATTGGTAAATTTTACATTATTCACGAAATATTATTCACAGATCTAATTTTGTAGATAAATTTAGCTTTACATATAAAGTATTATTCATATCTATAGGTAAATTTTACATTATACACAAATTTTATTCACGAAACTATATCCAAAAGTAAATTCAATATTATTATTAATTATTAATATAAATATTTTTATTAACAATATTAATAGTATTAAAAATATAAATAATATTAATCATAATAATTATATAAATATTATTATAATATGAATAATTATAAAATCATAATTACTATTAAATAATAATAATAATAAATAATAATTATAAATAATGATCCTATGCATACTATTACTATTATAAAATTAATAATATTAACATAATAATA
>Ga0123342_1001017_pt1 | contig 46619 bp, 17 predicted proteins | sample Turbeawhitnodule_FD_89960 | JGI IMG/M metagenome (GOLD analysis project Ga0123342, IMG submission 89960) | Root nodule microbial communities of legume samples collected from Mexico - Turtle bean Mexico white nodule | ecosystem: Host-associated > Plants > Roots > Nodule | place: Mexico: Nepantla...
GTGATGCTTTAATGTAGTGTACGTAATTGTACTTAATCGTAATGGAAAAAAGGTTTTGATAAACCCTACTGGTAGAGAAAACTAAATATAAAATAAATTTTTATTCACTTGTATATTAAAGAGTAAAATACATGGTGTATATATAAGAGAAAGATTAAGACCTAACTAAAATAGAAAAGGAAAGTTGGATCAAAGAAACAAAGCCCAATAATTTACCATAGAAAATTAAATATGTTAACAAGAAGTGAAAGAAAAGAAATAAATTTATAATTAAATGATATAAAAAATATTAAAATTATAGTATTGAGAGATGTAACGTAAATATATAAAAATTGGGGTTCTCAATGTATATTATCTTAAATTAAATTTACTTTAACTCAATAAATTAATATTTTAATTATATTTATTTTATTTTTTAATTTAAATTATTTATAATGAGTTGTAAAATAAATATTTTTACTTTTTCATTTCAGATGTTCAAAAGTTTTTTTTTTTTATAAAATAACCTTGTTCGTAGTTACTCACTTATTATACACATTTTTATTCTCTTGTCTTGTAACTTTGGAAATTCCTATGAATTACCGAATAAATAGTTACTGTTGAAAGTTGACTTGTCCTTTATTCACACTCAAAAAGAAAACCACGTACATTTGACAATCAATTTAATAATATAATAATATTTTAAATTTTTAAAAAATAATAATTTATGGGATTTTAAATGTATGTATTTTACTGTGTTAAAAAGTATAACCACATATATTTTACAATCCATTATAATAATATAATAATATTTTAAATTAAAAAATAAAATAAATATAGTTAAAATAATAATTTATGGGGTTGTTAAATGTATATTTTACTGTTTAAGTGTTAAAGTATATCCTTAGTATTTACCAGGGATGGTGGAGTAATATTAGCTAATTCTTCATCTTAATTTTTATTCTATTGTCTTGGTCCAAAGAATTGGGCTTCTTACTTTTGGGCCAACCCTAGTTCTTACAAAAGGCAATTGCTTCCTGCATCATATCATTACATCCAATCACAGGAGAAATACCGAAAATACCCTTAAGAAAATGGAGTACATATAAATTTACATTCTGGACTTTTTTTTCAGAACACAATAATCTCTTCCGGATAATTTTTTTCGGAATGTATTATTTTCAGTTCTGGATTTTTTTATCCGAAATGAAATTTTGATTTTTTTTTTTCCGGATTTTTATATCTGAAACACAAAAACCTCTTCTGGATTTTTTTTCCAGAATGCATTATTTTCAATTCTGGATTTTTATTTCCGGAATAAAGGGTATTTTCAAAATTTTTGAAATTATGTTGGGTGCAGGTTCAAAAGTGTTGGGTGGAGGGAGCATTTGCCCTTACAAAATAGTCCGTTAGCAAAAGGAACACAGTGAAGGAAGTAATACAACAAAAAGACTGTTTCTTCCTACACCTCCATATCTTCTTCTCTCACATCCATAAATTTTCGAATTTCCAAAAATATCTCTATAATATTTCGGATTACGTAATCCAGAAGTCATTTTTCAATTTTTTTTCAAATGCATGATTATTTTATGGATTACACAATCCAAAAGTCTTATTTAGCTTCCAGATTATGTAATCCGAAAATCTTTTTTCAAATGAGTTTCTGGATTACATAATCCGGAAACTACTCTATGGGGATGACACAAAAAGGATAAAAATGTATTTTCATGTTGGATATGGAGGTGACAGAAGAAGATATGGAAGTGCATGAATAAACAGTAAAAAAAAACAGAAAAAGAAAGAGTTAGTAATCGATAAACAGTAAAACAGCCTTTCATAATGTTCTTAAGAATTAAAGAGTGACTCTCTTAATTCGTTAAGACAGTTATATAAAACCAACAGCTTAAGGATTTAAAAACAAAACAGTAATTTTTTTTTTATCAGCAACAAAAAGTAATGTTATAGAAGAAAAAACATTAACAGTGTTTTGATAAATGTTTCGATCCATATTTTCTAACAAAGTCACATTCAATAACTTCAAATCATGCACAAGTATTAGTTGGTTCAAGTGAATCCACATCTGACACATGAAACATCGATCCAAACATGCACTAAGTTTTCATTCTTACATGATTGATAAAGTGTGTTTGAAAACAAGTTCAACCTATCAAATAATAAAACCATACCAAATACAAAAAAATTGTTTCAAGGTGATAATTTGTTGTTTTGATGAACGCATAACTAAACAAATGGATTTAAGTGATTGGATTAATCTATATTCATTGTAACAAAATCCGTTGAGTAAATTGTCACAATCTGGATTTGTAATGAATTCTATCATTCATTCATAACTTTATCAAATAGAGTTATTGCATGATCAGCTGATGTGATTGTTTCTCTAGCAAGATTGTATGACGAAAAGTATACTAACAAAAGCTCCTCCTTGCATCTTAGCTCATTTTTTTTTTAACTTTGTCTATTGGATTTGCTAGTTTATCTAAAGCTTAGTATACAAAAGTTCTTGATTCATCGGAATCCTAACTTTACTTTTTTTATAACCTAAAATAGAATCAAATAAAGAAAATAATAGTTAAATCTAACAAAAATAAAACAGATAATCTCTTTTACTTTAATACTTGTCCCTTGAAAATAAAAGGAATTGGATTATGATATATGGAGTAAGTTGCATCGTGATTTTATAGAACAGGATTCCAAATCACTTACTGGGAACAGTTAGCAATTTATTCACAAACGCAGAGTTGTCCAATAGAAAACTGGCTACACGAATAGGCCTTGTTGAAAAAGTTTGGGTGGAGGGAAATTTTAGTTCTTACAGTAAAAGTGAGCAGATTCCATTCTGAAACAATAATAATAATTAAAATGAATCCCATTCTCTAACTCACTGCTGTCTTACAGTGTGAATGAAAATAAAATAATGAGTTAAGAACATGTCATTGGAGTAAAAGAAAAGTATAGCATAACTAAAAATGTTACTGAATGAGTTAAAATAAGCCTGCAATATGCATGTGCAACTATGATTAATCAATAAATAAAGTGGGCATTGCAGTGAGGGTTGCTTCATGATTCACACAATCACGTAGTTGATTGGCGGGGAAAGAGGTCAAACCATGTATTCATCTCAACATCAAATTGATGATGAAGTGTACACGATGTACTAAGGAGTGTGAAGCATTAAATGATGGGTTACAAACGCAGAGGACAAAGGAATCAAACAGAGTAATGAAGCATGGTCCCAATTAATCTTCCAAGGCTTTAAGAAGAGAAATCATTTTAAGGTCACATTGTTGATTAAGTGTATGCCACATAAATAGGAAGAAGAAAACTAGACCTTAATTCAGGAAGTACAGCTGGACGGATAAACAAGGAGCACGAACACATTATAGACCTGAGGGGACCTCGTTTTCATGTTACACATAAAGGTAGCACCAAGAAAATGATTTCAAAATAGTTGGTAACTGTTTTCACCTATGCTTCAAATGTAATGTAACATTAAAATTTTGAGCCAAATGTGGTGATAGATTGGTGAGCAAAGCATTAGCAGCGGTCTCTCTCATTTGACCTTTTCTGAGCACCTTGGCTACAGCCCACAGTCCCAGAGAAACTAAACTCTTAAAACTCTAGTCAGACAAAACAATTTGACAACCCCTTCCCCTACAACATACTAGATTTCTCTAATCATGAACAACGGGCATAGATTGTGACAAACATACTATATCTATACAACATGATTGAAGCAGCAAGCAATGAACATTAAACAATGAAAATCTTTCATTTATTGGTTTACATATTTGGCTAAAAAAGATAACAGAACATATCTATGTAAGCCTACTCAGTAATCTGAAAAGCAATTTAGAATTATGGACCAGGAATGTGAGAAATACATCCAAAGAAACCATGTTAAAAGAAAGAAACCAAATTCGGAAAGCTATCCCTGCAACAATTAACTCAGTAAATGAGATGATTGAACATGGAGGCACCCTTCGAGGCTAAGTCAGATTGTGGATAACAGCATCCTCTGTTGAGTCAATCTAAAATTACCTCAACAACCCATAACAGCACAATTATACACGAACACCCCGACGTTTTCCTTCACACCAAGTACCTGCCAATCTATGGTGCCATTCCTGACCCCTGACTTAGGACACCACGAACTCAACACAATTGCTTCACCTTCCGGACCCCTTTGTCCACCCACAACCAAAAGTTGCTCTCCACAAGCCTTGAAAGCTAACCCCCAACCATTAGATGAATCTGCCCGGACAGGAAGCCTCCCCAACTCATTCCAGGTGTTCTTTTCCTTGTCATATTTCTTCACCATGTTAGTTACATGCTCAACTGCATATAGCTGATTATCCACAACTGCCACAAGGGGCGGTGCCTGAACACCCTCGTTAACATATGGATACATACCCTCTATTTTCCGCCAATTCCTTGTCTTAAGATCATATTCCTCTCCACAAGTTAATGAAACGGTTATACTTGACATTCCACCAATCACGTAGAATTTGTCATCCATAAAAAAACCCGAACACAATCTACGTGGAGTGTGCATGCTCGGTAGAAGTTCCCACATACCTGATGAAGAGTCATACAACTCAGCTGATTTTAGAACATTCCCATACTTATCACTTCCTCCGGCAATAATAGCAATTGAACCAAGACTACTAGATCCAAACAAACAGCGAGGTTGGTTCATCCCCTGGCACTTCACCCAGCCACGGCAAACCATGCTATACTTCCAAATGGCAAACTCCATCATTTCCCGACCAAAGACTAACAGTTCGCAGCCCACGGCCAAGGATTCCTTGTCTGCATGGTTAAAGCACTCATCACAAGGTATCTTAGGTAATGACATCCACTTGTTTACTTTGGGGTCAAATGCCACCCATCCTCTTGGATCACAGACCATATACACCAAATGTTCCACAGCCCCCAATTGTTTCCTCAACCCATATAGATACCCACTATTGATCAATTTATTGAACCTTTTATTAATACAAGATAATGAGGTGTAATCGGATCCACTAACCCAAGCAAGACAATTCAACGCAACATCATCAATTAGACCAGGGAGAAGCGAATCATTTGGTCCAGGTCCAGAAAAACCATCATTCACTCCTTCCCCCCTAACCATTTCCAAAAAGTTATTCACTTTCTGCCCATCCTCTTCCGCCTGCAAACAACAACCCAAACGTAATTTCTTTGTCATGACAAGGAATCCTCAGCACACCCCAATACAACCATAGCAGATGGAAAATCAACCATGAAAGGCAGAAGAAGCAAAGACCATCATTATGATTATTACTAACCCAACAATCCCTTCAATTCATATGCCGCCTTTACCCATAAAAACAAAAATTCATCACACAATCAACATGCACCAATCTTCAATCAATTCACCCACTCCGTAATTGCCTTACAGTAAAAAAACAAACCACCCCTGTAGAAACGAAACAACCACAACCCTGGAGAAAATAGAGAGAGAAAAACGTGAGGGCAATACCGAATGAATCACGTGAGGATTCGAAATTGAAACTCCCCCAGCAAAATCTCCTGCCTGATTCCAAGCTAAGGAGAGAGAACCATCTGCAAAATTCACGAGAATAGTAAATGAAACAAGCCCGACTGAAACGGTAAAGGCGTGATGGAAAAAAAATTGAAATTTGAGGAAAAGGGTGTGGTCTGATCCAATTGAAGGAGCGGCGACCAGATTCGGATCGAAATAAAAAAATAATTTTGAAAAGGAAAATGATTGATTTTGAGAAGGTGGGAAGAGAGGAAATAGAAATGTGGAAGAAGGGTACCTGAGGATGAGAAGGTTTGGATCTCAGAAATGGAGGAATTGGTGTGTGGGGCGTGAAGGCATGGTGTTGCCGGAAAGAGAAGAGAAGAGAAAAGAAGCGAAAGAGAGTTAAACAGAAAGTGGGCTTTGGTTTGGCTTAGATAACTTGCAACTTTGGACACGGAATGGAATGAGTGAGGTACTATGTGCGAGTTACCAGCTATAACTTATAAATAAATAAATATAATAACTCTAACACTACACATTTCTTCTTCTTTCCTCTTCTAACCCCACTTTTTCCTCTATTTCCATTTTCTCCCTCTTTTTTTCCTTATTCCTTTTCTTCTTCTTCTTCCTTTTTTCTTTTGCTCTAATAACAATAAATATTACAATTCAATATAATATATCATCAATACAATATTTATATAAATATTTATTATTAAAATATATTTATTTAATATAATATGTCACTAATACTATACCTTCACTATTATGCATTTAAAAGACACATACTAATAGTATTTGCTATGTATATATAATATTGATTATATATTGTATTTAATGTGTCCATTTACTATATAATATATATTATACACTACATTTAGTTAGTAAATTAATGTTATTAATATAGTATTTAGACAGAAAAACTAAATAATTTTGTTTATTGTATTTATTAAAGATAATATAATAATTTCATCTATAATGATGGCATTTTAAGATTTTTCACATAGAATGAACAAATTTTCATACAGATTTTTTATGGATGTATTATTTATTGAATTTTTTTATTAAAATAATGTAGTCTCTTGATAAATATATTGTTTGTATGTTACAAACAAATAAGGAACTAGTTTATTTAAGGGTAAATTTAAAATAAAATTATTAATTTACATTGAACATTAAAAGCATAATTTAGTTTAATCTTTTAAAAAAACTACTAAAACTACCGTTACTTTTTTATGGAGATACTCCCTCCCTTTCAAAGTTATACTACCTCCACTTTTATTTATCAGAAAAAATAAACATTTTCTTGTTCTACAAATTTTAATTATTTTATTTATTTTATTTACTTGATGATGTTTTTCCTTAAAATATTTTAACTTTAATTAATGTACCATTTTTATTTTTGACTGCCATAATATGTATTTTTTTTTCACTATAAGAGTACTAATATGTACAATATGTTGCTTGAACAATATCTAGGTGTAAAATCTTAAGAAACAAATACCAAAAACTCTTAAAATCCTCAAATCTTCATAGCTTTGAGTTATTAGTCATAGCTTAAGCGAGTAGTTTTCACACAAGAGAGGATGACCATTATTTCTCACTTGCTCAAGGAAGCTTATTGTAAAGTTTATGATAATCTTAAAACATGTAAGTGTTTAGGTGTATATGTTTTTCTTCTACATGTAACATCATGTGTTCTCGTACTAAGTACGATTATAACAAATTACACCTATACAATAATAAATTAAATTAAATTAATCATCATACAACATGATATAAATAACACATACATATATCAATCACATCACATTCTGACACTAAAGTATACAAAACAAATTACAACTAAATAACTTTCAATTAAGAATACAGGACTTCTCAAGTGCATCTCAATAAAATAGTCTAATTTGTTAAACTTAAAACATTTTGGAAGACTTGTATTAAGTATGTTCTAATAGATACTAACATTTGACCCATCGAAATATCATTGATAAAAATCAATCTTAATTTTTTATGTCAAGGTGATTCTTTGTATTTGTTAACAGAACCTTCTTCAGTGTAATGAGTTTTGTGCTTGATATTATGACCATTGAAGTCATAATACCATCCCCAATATCCTCACCAAAAACAACCATAAAGAGCAACACACCTACAAGGGATAACACACTCATTAGGGTCACATCCATGAAGAACAACATATAATGTATATATTACATACAATTTGCAACATAATGTATGTCATACACATGTGTGCATCTCATTAATAATCATACCATACATGCATATCAATATATCAATCACATATATATCATCACCATCACATAAGTATCATTTAAGCAAAATCATTTTACTTGAGTGACAGTGCTTCTTCAAATTGAGAAAGACCTTCTTGTTTGAGTGATTTCATCACTTCAAGTCATCTCTTGAACTATAATTTCTAATTTCTATCGATTAAGCATTCGTGTTGAGGCTTGAATGATAAAGTGGTGCAAACATTATCATTTAAGCAGTAGTCCACTACTTTAAACGATATAAACCCAAAGAACATATTTCACAAGTAAAACATACAAAATATTAACTACATCAATTACAAAACATCCATTTTCGCTTACCATCACCTCTACCATCATCCATGAATTTCACATAAACACATTTTATTTCTCAATCATCCTACACATAATATACAATCTATTTTCCATACCAATACCACAAACATTCGCACATCTAAAAGTAATCAAAGTATCAAACGATATACTACCAACATAATAATAAAATATATTAAATCCTTAGCATGAAATAAACTACTTATCCAAATTAAAAATCTAATCAATTAAATTTGATACTCACATTAGTACCTCCCAAAATCATAATCAGTAGAGTACACTATCTAACCTTTAATCTTAAAAAGAGTTAATATATAATAGATTTTGAAAATAAAAAAATTCTAAGAAAATAAATAAAGAATGTATATAAATTATTTATAAACTTTCTATTATTTATCTATTTAAAATTTATCTCTAATAAAATCCAACTTTATCTCAATAATGTACAAGTTTTGTACAACATTGCACAAAATAAACTATATTTTATGGTAGAAATTTTATTAGGTTTTAGACATACATTATTTAGGTTTCAGTATTAAGAACACTAGTTAAAAAAACAAGTTTTATGACACGTACATATATAATATAAGACTTGAATTTAAAAGTATTGACTAAATTAGAAGATTATTATGTAGTTCGTTTAGGATATGTAGGTGTTTTTAAGTCAAATACTGTTATCGGTATGAAATAAGTGATTATGCTAACCAATTTGCACCATTGGTAGTTTTAACTATATTTTTTTAAAATTGAGTGATTTTGGTAGATACATGATGAATGATACCTTAAACTAACTTGATTGATTAAAATTGAAGCGAGCAAATTGGGTTGACGTATTTGGGTATTTTTGACCTCATAACTTTTTCAAGTGCCCAAAACTTGACGAGGTCAACAGTTGAAAACAGTTGAAGTTGTTGAATGAAATTAATGGGTTGGGTTCAATTTTCAAAGCTTCTGTCGTTCATCAATAACATCAAATTCTTCCATTTCTATTAACATTTCTCCTTTCACCAACGTTACATCTTTGCTACTTCCAACATCTTACCACGCCATTATAAAATTAAATGTGTTATTTAATACAATTTCCAAACACTATACACTCCACGTGTTGTTTATTTTTATCTTCCATCATGATTTTAACCGGTTATCTTTAATTATATTTTTTATTTATTATGCTAAAAAGTTGGTATGTCACCTAATGTACTGTTGGAATTATAATCTTAAAGATTTAAAAAATAAAATACATGTTAAATTTATTTTCTTTAATACTAATAAAAAGTTAATATTTGAATTTAATCTGGATTAAGTTGTTAATTATATTCTACATCCTCAAATTAGATTTCTCTACTCAAATTAACTTTATAAAAAAATAATATATATTTTCTCATTTTCCTTTGATTCCCTAGGTGGAACGAATCAAGTTTTTTAATATCTTTTTCATCGGTAAGCTGGTTGTGCAGACCCAAAAAAAAACTTGTTGACTATTTTGCCATTTCAATGTTAATCAGGGATTCTTATGTTTTATCTCTTATCAATAAAATTCAAAGTTGGACTATCTTAAACCTTATCATTATACACAAAAAAAACCTCTTCAAATACATCCATATATTTTAAAAAAAATAAAATTACTCTAATTTGATTCGAGATTAATTCTATTAATTAGATAGTTTATATAGACATTAATTTAGAAATAAATTTTGTAAGATTAAATTAAATTTAAATTTTATTTTTTAAAATATTATCATAATTATTTAGAGTTTATAATAAAAATTTATTAGAATTATCGGTCAGACTATAAAAATATTTAATTTTATTTAATAATAATGTTAATATGAGACATATTAATAAAAAATAATTTATAATATATAAATAAATACAAATTTTAATTTATAAATATTTGCAGTTAAACTCTACTTTTTAAAAAAAAATATCATGAAAGACAAATTTTGATCATTGAAACAATCTATGAGGCGTATTAAAGGGCATTGTAGTAGTAGAGGTTCAGAAGATAATAACGTAAATGAATTGAATTTTTGAGATAAAAGAAAGAAGGTTTGGTTTGGCACGGTAGGAGAAGAAAACAATGAAAAGTATGGCGAAATAGTGTAACACATGGGATTGGTGTTAAAAAAACACTTATTTTATAATTATTATAAAATTGGAATGAGACAACATGCGGAAAAAAAAAATTAAGATTGAGAGATTGGAAATTGGCACCAAAGTTTTGACTAGTCGTCTCAGAGATTGAGTTTCCATTGCTTTGGAAAACCAAAGTCTATACTCAAAAAATCATTTCCCAAATCTCATTTTCTTTTCGATAAATTGGAAAACAACATACGTCTGGCTGCGTGAAATGATTCCCAACTTGCCACGTTTTTTGTTAACTTTCATACAAAAATATATATAAGTAATTAAAACTCGATAACTAGTAGTTAGATATCAATTTTAAAATTATTTTATAATATATTAAAGTAAAATTATTTCAAAATAATATAATTTTTATATTTTAAAGTAAAATTATTTCAAAATAATATGATTTTTAATTTAAACAGATGATATTGAATTTTTCTCACTTATTTTTTTTTTCACAATGAAATAGCATCAGATTGTTACAGACCTTTTTATATTTATAATTTTCTAAAAATAAATCGTTTTTAGTAACAATGAGTAAAAATTGTCCATTTCATAAAATTTCCATTTTAAACACTAATTAAATGCAGATGTACTTGATAAATAATTTAAAATGCAATTAGTTAACTGTCCAACTTCTTTTTAATATTTGTATTATACTAAAATAAATGCGTTGAACTTAATGATTCTTTGTATAATAGTTTTATAGTTCCTAAGAAATGTTATTTTATTTTATTTTATTTTTCTGGTAATCTCATGTTAGAAGAAAAGGCAAATCTAGCAACATATCGAACAAATATTTTTAAATATCTATTACGTTAGACAATTTTTTTCCCGAATGACATGAAATATTATTCAACATATTGCATGGGAGACTTTTAGGAATAAAATATATTTTAGAATCTATTTCAATTGTGATGTATAGAACCAAATATTAAGAAAACATATAATAAAAAATATTTAAATCATTTTAGAGCCATGAGAACAAAAGTATTATTAAATTTTTTATAAACTTATCCCATTAAATAAGAGCAGGCGTGATATTTTAGATTGTGTTGGGAATGTCATGCCTTCAATTATTATTATTATTATTTTTGAAAATTTAAATTTGACTTCAAATATTAGGGAAAAAGAGAAAATAATCGTGAAAAAAAATAATCTGAAAATTTGTAGGGAAAAAGGTAGTTTTTTCTTTGTAATTTATGGAATATATATAAACTGAAGAAACCATTTTTTTTTTAATTTTTTCAAGTAGATTTGTCAAATGTTGTTCTATTTAATAACTTTTATTTATTTATTTATGCATATAATATTTTAAAATGTAAGTAAATATTCAAAACAAGTAATATAACTATATAAACTTATATATACATAATTGATTATATGTACATGATTAATTTTTAACGTGGAACAAAGTTTATAAAAAATTGAACTTGATGTTAACTGATAATTTAATATAATTTATAAATAAATCAAGATAAGTATGAAGTAGATATGTTAAAAACGGCAAGGTTTATGAATAGCAACTCTGATTATAAGTTCATTTATAAGTTTTTAATGAGAAGGATCTACAAAGTATTAAATTAAATATAATCTATTATTATTATTTTTTGTCAAGATATTGACATTTCTTTTCTGCATTTTTTACATACTTGAACATTAAATGCAAATAGAAAACAAAACAAAAAATATAATAAGAAATTTATTTAAATTAAACGGTACAAGAAAATTATTAAATAATAACTAAATTTAAATAAAAAATAATTAGTAACTATATTAACTAAATTAAATATTAATTTAAAAATTAAAAAAATTAAATATTAATTTAAAAATTAAAAAATTATTAATATCTAATATAATTTCTATTATTAATAAAAAATTATAAAGTAGTTTCTAAATTAATATCTAACTATTAGCTACAAAATTTTATTTACTAACTATCTATGTTCTAAATAATTTTCATTAAGATTTAGAACTCATCTCCAATAAACTAGGATTAATGAACTTTTTGTGTGAATGTTGAATTTATGCGATAGATATATTGGTTAGAAAATGTCCATTGAGTTAAGTTCATGAAATCCAACTCTAATGAATTTTTGACATGATCAAATAATATAATTTTAAGTTGGTAACTTTAATATTTTAAATTTATAATTAGCTTAGGTCTTAATATATGCTTTTAAACCTTTAGTTAAAATTAATAAGAATTCATATTGACTAAACTCATGTAAATTTCTTGAAAAATGATATTTGAATTTTTTTTATTTAATTACTGGTATGATTTAGTACACTTATTGAGAAGTTAATAAATAATATCTACTGCGTGCCAGATTGAGAGGAAAACACCATAGAGTGAATTGTAACCCAACTGGGAGAAGGTGCTAGAAGTATGCGTGGCTAATTCTACCCTTTGGGGTTGGGAGTAATCTGCTCAAACTCTTATGTATTGAGGTGATATTTTATATATTAATATTCAGTTCTTGATTGATTATTAAAAAAAAATAAAAAAAAATAATATCTACTAACATGTAACATCCTTAAAAATGAGATATTATAAACATAAATACCTCAAAAAAAAACTTAAAGTTATTACAAACTTATTATATATATAACTTTATAATATCTTTATTATTTATTATCACTTTTAAATATGTTTATTCTGATATCAAAATGTGATGTGGTGAAATCAAAATATTAACTGAGGAAAACTTTATTAATTAATATAATGACTAATTATATATTTTTAAAATTAATTTTTATTTAATAATTTCTATTGTACTTAACTTTTCTCTAACTCTAAACATCTCAATTAAATACATGAATTGAAAGTTTCATTCTCTTAGTGATAGGATTTTCACTTCACTGAACATCTTTCTAAAAAGAAAATTGCGTGACAAAAAGTGCCAAATCACAATTTAAAATATAATTCCTGTAAAAGTAAAAAAATAGCAAAAAGAAAATATTTAGAAATGACAAATTTTGCAAACTAATAATTCTAATTAGGTCTCACGATCTCATATAATATTATCAAATATTAATTAAGCAATATTAAAACTCGCTTAATTTTTATTTACCGTTATATTTTATTTTATTATATTCCAACTTAAACATAAAAAAGATGCAACTAATTATTTAATGTATAAAGATCAAATATATCCTTAATTTTTTTCATAATTGTGTATAGTTTCCCCCCCTTCTACTTTCAATAGTACCAATTTTTATTTATTTTTAACTTTTTCTCATTTCATTTTCTTTAACAAAATAAAATAAAAACCTTCAACCTTCTATTTATTCTCTTCCATTCCTTTTTTTTTTTTTTTATAAAGTTGTCGTGTTAGGCATCACTATGTAACTTGACATCTCAGCTAAGCTGACACCTCAGGTAACAACAATCATCTACCATCACATGAAAAAATATTATTAAAAAAAGAAAAAAGAAAGAAAATACAAAAATATGGGGGACATTCCTTCTTTTTCTTTTATTATCTTTCTTAAAAACTAAATAAAAGTGTACCATCACTAAAAAAAAATAATCATGAAATAAAAACCAATTTTAGAGATAAAAAATAATTAGTTGTTACAATGACTAAATTAGAGACCATTTTAGAGAATACAAACTCTTTTGTTTTCTACATTAATTTCTATTATTTTTAAATGATTATCTATTTAGCAAACCAAAAATTTTGCTATGAAATTTAAAATCTAAATAATTGATAGTTAAAACTTTGGTAGCTAATTAGATATCAATTTAGAAACTATTTAACAATAATAGTTAGTCTTTAAAATATCTCTAATTTAATCATTATACCTACTAATTAATTTTGGTATCTAAATTTAGTTTTTATTTCATTTGATGATTTTATTGTGTATTTTCGCATAGCAGAGAATGTATTTACATGATTAGATAGAAAATAGTTTGGTAAAAAGCATGGGAAAATAGGAAGGGAGGAATCAGTAAAAGCAAGAGGAACAGGAGAAGGTGGAAGAGAATCTAATACGTTTTCTTTATTCGAGAATGTGAAAGAAAAATGAAAAATGAAAAATGAAAAAAAGAAAATAGAGTAATAAAGAAGGAGGCATGATTGTGCCATTTGTCGACCTCGAAAAGCCTTGTTGCTTTTTGGCAATTCATTCTGAAAACGCAAAAGAAAAGTGAAAAATGGAAAAAAAGTTAGAAAGTATTTATATTTTGAAGGAGAACTTAACATTTTATTGATTAATAGAATACATAGCAACAGAGTTGAGCCAAGAAAGCGATACAACAACTGACATAATTATTTTTAGGAAAAGATGTTCACTCATTCAACATTGTCTTCTGTCTCTGCTCCTGTCGGACCTCTAATTTTCTTCAAATTATATCTAATCAATTTAATCTTAACACTTTTTATTTTTTATTTTTACTCTCTAATTAACTTTCTCACTTTCAAAACTATGTATCAATTTTTTGTAAAAGAATTTATATGGGCTCGTAATTTGTTGGATTAGTTCTTCAGAGTTTATTTTAATAATCTTCTTATGAAACTTATTAAATAATTTGTTTAACTCATTAGGGTAAACTTTGTGGGTAGATCTATAACATTGTTTTTTTATGTAACTCTTAAATGAAATATCTCACTACAAAATAATTAAATAAAAATTCATTTTAAAAATAATAAATAATTAGTTATATTGATTAATTTAGATATTGTTGATATTTAAAATAGTTTATGTTATTAATAAAATTTAAAAATTATTTTTAAATTGATATAATTAATACCAATGTTTTAGGAGTAACTTTAAAATCTAAAATATTGGTAACTATCAATTTAAAAACTAGTTTATAATTTTTATTAATAATAAAAATTATTTTAGATATTAATATTTTTATTATATTTAATTTAATCAATATAGTAATCAATTATTATTTGTCTCTAGAATTAATTTTTATTTAATAATTTTTTTATTGTTTTTTTTAATATTTTATCTTTAACAGATAATATTATGAATAAATTTTAATTCATTTGCAATATGCGAAGTAAGCTGTAAACAATATTTAAACTAAGTGTAAATGCTGTTAATATTTTATAAATAATGAATAGAAAATCTAATTTTTCATATAGTCACTACTTGTAATTTGTTTTGATAGTTTGTTCAGTACCTTCATTTGTTAAAATAAATCATCAAATAACCAATATAAAATACTGATTAAAAATTTTATTTTAAAATTGATCTACTACTTTTTAATTCATCTTATTATTGGTTTTGAAAGTCTTTAATTTTTGAAATGGAATACAAATTCAAAACGCTAAAAAGGTAGAAGGGAGATATAATTATATGTTATAAAATAATAAAATACTAATTTGGATATAGATAAAAATAGTCATTATTATTGGAGTAAACTTGGATATTTCAAGGTGCTTTTGGTATAGTTATACTTTTAGATAAAAATTTAAATAACACTAAAAACACTTAAAAAACATATAGTTTTTTCTCCATTTTTATATCGATGGCTTATTATATTTTGAAAAAAGTCTGTTCCTAACAAATAAATATTTTAGATGCATTAAGTGATTGAAAAGTCTCAAGGGATTGCGTAATTAACATAAATACCAAACAATGTGGGTAAGTACCTTGTATGAGAAATAAACTATTTTGTTTAGGAAAAGAAGTTAAAAGAGAGAAAGTGAAATGAATTAAATGAAAGAAAAAAGTTAAATTGTTTTATTTAATTATATGAAAAGTAAAAGAAAAAAATTAGTACATAAAATGGCATAAACATTTTTAATAAAAATATGTAAAAATAATGATAATTTACTCCTTTACTGTATAAAGCAATTCTCTTTCTCTCTCTCTTTCTTTTTCAGATTTTGAACAGATTGCAAACAAATGTGAGTCTCACCTTTTTTTTTCTTTTTTAATCATTCCTGCTTCCTTGCAGAGGATTCAAACAGCAGAAAAACTATTAATATTACCACTTTCCATCTTGTGTAGTTTCTTCCTCATTCACTCATTCTAAACAAACCCTAAAGGCAAAAATAAGCTTGAATATAATTTATTTTATTAACTCTCAGTTATAATAAAAAAGATCATTTATTTATTTACTTTGTATGTAAAAAATATGATCAAACTCATATGCTGTGTGAGAAAATTGAAAAAAAGTGATGCATGTGTGATATCTGGCAGTTGGATAGAAGAAGGTTTAGTTTGAGAATTGTAGAAAACTAAATGAAAGCATATTATAGTGACAGACATGCATGGTTGTAGAAAAATGATCCATAAAGTTAGATGGTAGTAGCGTGCGTGAAATACTTAGTTGCTAATATGATCTTAAAAACAAAAAACCTTATCACTTGTTGTGCTAATCTAATCAGAACATCATAGGCCACATGTTTGATATCCCCTTCATTTTGTTCAACTTTCGTTTTCATGTCAACATCATTCCACCATCCAACAACTTTATTCTTTCCAATTAACAAATTCGAAAACTCACTATTCTTCCTTCCTTCCTCTGCACCAATCTCTACTCATTATCTTATGTCATCACTCATACTAGAATACAACTCTAACTGTAACTGCTGTAACTGTAACTCATTCTACTTCTACCTCCCTTTTTGCTAACCATTTTTTACCAGTAACAAAATATTGTATTGTTCATATACCTTTTCTGCCATCCAAATAAATCATAATATCAAGCTGGAATATACTTTTCATGTTTCACGTTAAATGCACGTTCAGCGTGTTTCAACGTTGATTTAAGAGGGTCTTGGTCAATGATGGCTTTTATCTATATGCACATAGATCACTGCTCTTTATAAACTTGCAATTTTTTGTCACAATTATTTAACATTTTCTCTTCTGAAATTCTTTTACGTGGGTGATTGTAAGGATTGGTTATGGTAAAAAAGAACGTTGTTGATGATTTTTGAATTTGTTAGTAGATTTATAATTTGTTTAGGTTTACTAAAATTGAAATAAAAATTAGGATGCATTTGTATGTAGAGAATGTTGATTCGGCTGACAGAGGTCTCATCAATCAGTCTCAGATTGACGTGGTTCGTTCTTTATTTTATTCATCTACTTTCACCTTATCTCAACAACATCATCATATACGTTTATTTATTTAGTTATTCTCAACGGCTCTTATTTAATCCATCCCTTCAATTCTTTTATTCGTTACACCTCTTTTTCTAAAACAAAAAAGAATAAGTACACATAAATTAATGGATTCTAAATAGCTATTTTGAAGTGAAGTTCATCTGCAACTTGTATATATACTGTTGGTGCCGTATGAAAGTATATGATTCTGTTGAAAGGATACCAGTTTGCTCCTCCATGCACTGGTTGAGGTTAGAATGAGAGTCGTAGAGAATGGGAGTTGCAGTTATCGTTGAAGATCTTTAAAATGCAAGTCAAATGGTAAAAATCCTAAATATAAAAACAAAGGCTAAGGAGGGTGGTGACGACAATAGAGCCAAAGATTGGCTCTACTTTTGTTTGTTTGCGTGGATGAAGACTTTTGTTGAAGAGTACCACGCGTTTACGACAACCAGAACCGAACTTATGCAACGAATAACAACTTTATCCCATTACAATAATACTTGCAATACCTTTTAAGTTGGAACTTCTCACTTCTCATCTAAAAGCAGATTAAAAGTAAATACAATACAATACAATGTGAGTTGCTACTCCGGGAGGGTTTGGCAAGAATCCACTGTCTGTCAGACAAAGACCTTATGATAGGAGTGGAGTTTCATAAATTTGACAATCAAAGCCTAAATTCAAGCTTAGCGTGGATCGTTGAATAATCAAATTCTTTGAATCTTAAACCAAACCATGTATGTAAGCAAACACTCCAAGGAATGTAATATATAATATATAGAATATGAAGTGAACACAATTGGGCACGTGTTTGAGAAAAAAACTCATTGTATGCGAAAGAGCCGTATACAAGACCTCTATGTCCGCATGCACCAAATGCTTCTTTATAACAAAAAAATAAACATGATTTAGTTGGCTACTTATCGTCGACAACATGAGCTGTATTTGCTTAAATTCCAAGGATCCTTTGGAGACTCCCTTTAATCATAACATCCCTCCGTGGGGTCAAAGTAATGGGCCTTTTCACACTGTACATAACAAATCCAACTTAAAAACCAGTATGGATCAAGCAAGTGTATTGCTCCCATCAAAATCTTCAGCAACCAGGCTCTTGCGTTTGCACCAACATAAGTACCCAGGAATTGGCCCATCATTTCCAATAACCCACACATGCTCGGCAACATCGCCCAATGTCATCCTTTGGTCTGGGTCTGCATAACACAGGTCAGTTGGGAACCATAAAATGATCCCAAAATAAAAATTAGGATGATGATAAAATTATGTCAGCAAATTGAGATGGAATATATACAGTTACGTCTGTGAAAACTTGAATGCCACGTACCTTTGCACAGTAATCCTTCTATCAAGTTCTTCAACTGGGGGTTAATGTCATCTGGCAGAAGTAAAGGATCATTGACTATCTGGACAGGGAAGAAAACAACAAGCTCAGATTTTGGTGAAAGGTTAAAAACATGAACTCTACGTAATAATATGAGGTTAAGTTAATATATGCCATACTTTGTCATATGTATCTTGAAGTGTATCTCCAAGAAAGGGGTATTCACCCAATATCATACAGTACAAAGTAACTCCTACGGCCCACGTGTCAGAAGCTTTACCCCGATAAGTAAGACCTAAATAGTATCAACAAATAACTCCAGTGAGAACATGTACTTTTCATATAGTCCACGGAGAAGTGTCTAGCAGGCTTGAAAGCAAACCTCTAACCTAAACAACATTCTGGTGCAGTGAAAACAGGAGTGCCAGGTGATCGACGAAGTTCATCCTGGCCATCCTGCAAAATGAAATCAAGGTATTGATTCCTTATTAGTTGAGGTTATATCTACACATGTAATGTCATCAATATATTACAGGAATGTGCTACGAGATGTCAAACATATTAATTAGAAAACAAAAATCTCTCCCTGATTAATAACCATTTTCAACTTCCTAGCTCCTGCCCCATCCTAAGATTAGATCAATTCTTATAGGTATCGCCAAGAAAGAAAATTAAGTGCCAAAAAAACAACTGCTTTGGACCTATTACCGTGATAATTGCAAGAGTGGAGTCAGAATCCTATAGATTTGCAGAGACGTGTGCTATCCGCACAATGAAGTAAAAAAATTCAACTTATATTATGTAATTGACATGTTAATGACTTTCATCTTTCAAGGACAAATTAGCAAGGTACATTCACCAGCTTTCCTTCAACCAATCAAATTTCGAACTCACTCATAAAACAATGTCTTTTCAAATATCAAATTTCGAAAACACAAGAAAATAATATCAGAAACCTGGAGTAAATAATCCGCTTTCACATTTTTTCAAGAATTTTTTAGTTCAGTAATTACATCACCTCAAAAGCCTGGCTGACACTGAAATCCCCAATCTTTACTGTGCCATGACGAGTAATCAACAGATTATCAGGTTTTATATCCCCATGCACTATATTCTGCATTAGAACAAATACTGAATGACCATAGTAACATAGTCAAACTATTTTGAAGCATATAACATCAATGAGCCTGAGCATGTTAGTTATGAAGTTTTTAAGCAGGCATATCTAATATATGCATTTCCAGTGATATGCAAAAATATACTTCAACCAACTATAGACAAATAAATATTTACAGCTTCAAGTAGACAGACAAAACTGACTTTTAAGTGTAAGAAGGATTGCATAAATTAGAATACATATTGCCCAAACAAAAAATAGAAGCAGTAGTGTCTATTTGTAATTCAATTCTCATAAATGTTTTTTTTCTACAAAAAAAAAATCATAGAAATGTGAAAAACATAAAATAAAACAACTATAAAAACTTCAGGCATATAATTGAAGGTCAAAGTGTGCATTTGTGATAGAGGGGGGCGTTAGTCATCATCAACCACAATAAGATTTGGTTGAGAGATAATACATGAGCATGGAGATATGTTAATCCTGAGACTATATCACGCATGTATTTCCTAGCAGTCTCTTCGCCTAATGCAGAGGAACGACCTGTACCCTCACACACCCATTTGCTTTCCACATATTCAAGTACTGTAAAAGTAAAAAAACAGCAGTTAAACAAAGTAGTTATTAGTAATTCTTATTAAAACTTCAGGTTCAAATACATAAGGACAATTTACAGGAACAGTCTTCTCTAAATTAAGAAACCAAGACACTAGTATTGAGTACCCATGTAGAAGTCGTCTGATTCCGAGTCATCAATTACTTCAATGAGATTGACTATATTAGGATGTTCCACCATTTTCATAATCAGTACCTGAAATAACGCACATGTCTATTAAAATACTGCAGGGGAAGTAAAGAACATCCCAAAAATTGAGTTAAAAACATTATTATAAATCATAAAATGAACAAAATAGGAAGCAAAATATAAAAGTGAAATCTTGGCAAAAGATTAAAAATATTGAAATTTATTGGAAAAACCAATTTGCACATGACTAGAGAGAGTGCTTGAGAAGTAAACATAAGCAGGGAACTCTAAACTCCTGTGCTAGCTTTTGAGGTTGAATTATGTTAAGATTCAAATTTTAAGAACATATAAGAGCCTGCCCTAAATCCGATATCATTTACCATATTATCCACACCAAGCCCAATAAATAGTAGGCGTGAGATGGAGTATTAGGAAAAACTCAAGTCACACATTAACTAGAAATAAGTGTCTAAATAGAATATATAAATGGGGATCAATCCTCACCTTATGAGGGGTTGTGTTAGGCCCTAAGCTAAATTTATAAGAAAATGGAACACAACATTTGCACCAGAAAAAAAGGTCTCCATTTTCCAAAACTGATCTATATGCATGCTATGGTATAAAAAAATCCAGACGACAACATCTTCCATAAGAACAGAAAAGCAGCAAATTTAGAAGTAGTTTCCATATACTGTTAGTGAAGTTAAAGAGCCATATGAAGCAGTTGGTGGCTAGCCACTAGCTGCCAACCATTGTGTTATCAAGTTCAATGAATATTTACACTTGGACGACATTTCTACCACAAATCATGATTGAAGATTAAAAAGAAAAGGCCAATGCTCCCACCATGAAATGAGGACTCCCTACCCTATATTGTTCATAGAAAGATACTAAAAGGATATATATACATACCTCCCTTAGAACATCAGTCATGGCAGTCTCAGAGGGTGCAACACGAAGCTTTTGTAAATGAGACTTGTGAAAGGCCTACAGTTCAAAAAAATTAACCTCAATAAATGACTATTTTGCCCATGTCACGATAATGACATTTCACACATGCATGTTGCCATGAGGAAGTGAGCTTTTTATTAGAGTTCGTATGTTCTTTTCAGTCTCTTAAAGTAATACAGTCTGCAATTTCTCAGTCACACTAGCTAGCCCAACAATCTACCAGCGTCACACTTCCCTACTATCAGGAGCAGTGACTAAGGACCTGTTAAAAACCTGCTATTATAAAATAGTCTGCATGTTCACAACAAAAAGTGTCCATACCTTGATTGCATAATGCTTTCCGTCAAAGCAACCTCGATAAAGAGCCTGCAATTTGAAGAAGGGAAGGGACTCAGGACAGTGGATCCAATGAGAATAAAGGAAACACAATTTCTCAAAAACTAAGCTTACCACTTTGCCATAGCTTCCAGAACCAATTTTGTACTCTCGGACATATTCATTTATCATCTTGTTCCCATTTCATCCTGAAGGAATGAAGACATTAAAATAAAGACCATGAAAAAGAAGAAGATATTCATCAAAGTACAGACGTTTTGCCTGAATACAGTTCACACCTGTCAGGTAAGAGGATAGACACACTAAAAAGACACAAAATTCAAGACCAAGATTACCGTGTAGAATGTAAAGTAATCTCTCTATATTTATGGTTACAACTTGCAAGTGCAGGAAAGTAGGACAAAGCAGCAACTAGGCAGAAAAAAATTTACACCAAACATTTCAAAGTTTAGTCTTAATTCAATGTCATATCACCAAAAGTGGTAAAATAGTGCCTACATCTAAACCCAACTTCCCTTTATCATGTAGGGGTTATTAAATATTAACAGCAATTCTTTTCTAATCATATTAAATAAATTTCACAAATATTCAGGCAAAAGTTTGGATACCATAAAGGGAAAAAAACACCGAATTCAATATTCACTAATAATGATCCCACTCACATATCAAAACTAGTCAAGCTAGTTTTGACGTTTTACTGAAAGCAACTTTATAGAAAAAACTAAAAAGCTATCTCCACATATACCTCTGTGCGAACAAGTTCAAAAGTCTCCTTGACAGGAAATGGCCTACAAACCATGCCATTCTCAGCTCTAAAGTTCAAAATATCCTCGGAACGGTTCCGTACAGCTTGAACCTCATTATCATCTCCACTGGTGGCGTTACTAGTAACATCACCACTACACGACTCATCACATTCAGTTTCTCCATAATATAATAGGCCATGGGAGAGAAAATTGTTGGTGCTACGTTTAGCCCGACGCCGTCTAGGTTTTTTCACAAATCCGAAGCAACCACAGCAGCCCATCATTTTGGAAAATGAAAAACTCTTATAATCTCCCATCACAGCAGTAACTCACCTCAAACGGCCAAAGCCAATATCCTAATAACTAACTTGTCTCTGCTGACCCTGCAAATTGCTTTCACAATAGGAATCTCATCAAATGGGTGGGTTACCTCCACACAGCTGCAAGGATTAAGCACAATCACAAAACAAGATTTTACTTATCCCTTAAGGGAAAGATGATTACCTGATATGAGAGGAAGAGAAGGGCCTCAAGCCCCGTTTAGCATTACTATTCTAAAGGATGCCATTCAGCTAGGTGGAGAAAACGGCTACAGAAATTAAAGCCACAGCGATTCACACCCAACATTGCGATAGCTCCAGTTTATAGTAACGGTTGCGGGCTCAGCCCACAACTCACCACCAATAATTCGTTGACCTTTTACACAAACAGGAACAGGAATTTTTTTAAAAAAGAAGATGATAAAAAATAAAAACTACATATTGATAAAATAATATTGGGAAAATAGAAATAAGAAGAATACAAAAGTTTTGGACGCCATCAAAGAGAAACGTCAACGGCTGAGTCTATTATTATAATTATAATTAATGAAAAGTTCAATAATTTACCCCTCTCTCTTTTCCTCCAGGAGGGAAATGACAAAACGGAAGAACCCTATCCCTGTGGCTCCGAAAGCCTAAAAATCCAGCACGAATCGACGGCCTTCAGAGTAAGACTCGGAACCCTAAATCCAAAATTGAATGGAGAGAGTTGCAATTAGCACAGAAGGAAACCGAAGGAAACGAAAACCCTATTGCAATTGCCGTTGTGAATGGGAAGGAGAAAAATTGGAATGGGAAATCGGAATGCGGAAAAACCCTAGGCGGAGGAAATCGATCCGTCGGGAAGAAAGAGAGTGAAGAAAAAATGAATAAATACAGGGTATTGTGAAAAGTGCGAAGCTAAAAAGAGGGGCAATATAGCAATTAAAAATTTTGTTCAATTTTTAGGAGGAATCCAACAACGGTAACAGGTTGGCCACATTCGGCATCACTCATTTTTTCAGACTATAAATACAATTTATAACTGTTTCTTGCATCCCATAAATGCATAAACGCTTTTTTATACTTTAATACTTCATCACAATTAGAATTAAAATCTAACTTCTTCAACTATTAAATTTTTTTAACAATAACTTATTTCCATTTATATCACTTTCTGCCAAGTTACCTTTTAGAGCTCCAAATTTTAATCTTTTTAGAAGTCAAATTTTTAGGGAGAATAGGTTTCTTTAAACTCAAATATATATGATATTATTTTTCTGTGTAGTTTCTACCAAAAAATGTAAGTAATGTTATACTTTGTTATAAACGTCTCTATTATTTTTCTAAAAATATATCAATTGAAAACTAAATACATTTCATTTCATACTTTAAAAATATAAATCACATTTTATATTTATCATACAAGGGAAGTAATGCAGGTTTTTTTGGAATCTCTTATTCCTGCTGCTTCAAACTTTTCATTACCAATTGTTATGCCTTAATCATGATGAACCTTAAATTCATTCAAGTTGTGGAAACTCAAATTCGGAGAAGGGTTTTTTTTCTTGTTGCAAGTACAACGCATTGGGTTGATTTCTACTGATCCAACTTGTGAATTTCAAAAGCTCTACACATCCTTTTACATTTCAGTAAATTTTATCATACAATTTGTCTCACGAGAAGAACTTCATGCTCCTAATTTCAACATTTTACTGTTCGCTTTCCTCACACCAATCATGAGAACAACTTGTCTTGCAAGTTGGGAAATTAGTCATCCTTTTCAGTAAAAGCATAAATAAAAAAAATACCATTTGTGGCGTATCTTGCATAAGCCAAGACTTTTTTTCTTTTATTGCACGTGAGACTAGACAGTTTTAGTTGACAAATTTTCATGGATGTTCCTAGATTGCAAATCTACTGTGTGGCTTATTAGTAGGAATCATCTTGAGACAATTGGGGAGTGTTCTTGTAACAACATGTCTCTGTCTATGCACAAGTAGCTTCAACAGCTAAACTCTTTGCCACTCCTCTACAAGGATCTCCAAATGTATTGATTGACACTCCAACACTACAACTGCTTGATCCAATGCAGGCCTGTTTAAAATCATTTGATGAGTCATTCTAGACCAAAGCGAAAAGATATCAATGTAAAAAGAGAAAGAGGAAGCTAAATAACACCTTCTGCACTATAGGCAAAGCCTTGTTGCTGCTGCAGCGTCCATGGTAGAAGTTCCCACAAGTCCCCAGGGGGGTTCCGTAGCTTGCAAATTTAATGGAAGAGATGACCTGATTATTCTGAGGGCATGTGAGTGATAGTACAGGACCTACTTCTCTTCCTGATTCTGTATATGAGTTCCACAATTCTACTGGTGGTGGGTGAGAATCAGATACATGTGCACACAAACTTTCTATCTGTTTTGTGACAAAAGATATTTGTGTTGGATCACCTCCCTTCTCCTCAAACAAAACAAGGGTGTTGCCACTTGGTTTCAACCACGATCGTGGTACATGATACCTGCAGGATTAATGCCTCAGTGATATTATCAACCAAAGACTAACTTCATTTTTCAATTTCACTCATTTATGATATCCCACACTTACAGTGTCTGTGATGGTTTTCCACAATTCCTGCGGCATTTGGATGCAGTGTAAGGTCCTCTATAATTGCAAGAGTCTGTGCAACCAGCATCTGAAGCTACATATGTAGGCCAGTATCGGCCAATGCTTTGCCCATTCACCCAAGCCTCACCTTTACTCATTCCCGTGAAGTCAATTGCAACTGGACTCGTGCCGGATGGAGCAGCAAAGGTTGTCTAATGCAACATGAACTACATTAGTTAGTAGCAGAAGTATTTTTCCCATAGAGCATTCCCTTCATTTCAATTATTGTATGCTAATGCAAGTTGAACATAACAGTTGTAGACATTGCTGGTAAAACTATACAAAGATATGGGAGTTCTAAAAGAAGTGGGTGGTGGCCAGGAGGATGGGAATCTTTAAATTGTCTACAAGCCTGGGATGAGTAATAATTCTAATTCCCTTACTCCTGATCAGTAAAACAAGGAAATGAAAATCAGATTACCTTGTACCAAGTCAAAGGTTGGTTCTTAGGGAAGGTAGACTGTGAATTCCATTGTTCAGAATTTCCACTAGACAGGCCTGAGTCTTCACCTTTGAGTCCAACCTGCATAAAAAAAATTAAGACTGCATTCTATGATTTTAACCAAAACGGAAATAGGGAATCCAACTGACTTCAGTTTTATATCTTTTAGGATCTTGAACTAAAAAATAGCACTTTACATCTTCTATCATGAACTTATTGATCTATGAAATTCATTGGCGGGAATAGAGAAAATAACTGAAACATACAAGTAAACTTTATGGATAGGTTTAAGTATTACATGAATCTCACAAATGTTTACTTGATTAAGTTATATACAAAGGAGACAGAATAGAGTTTAACCAAATGCAAAAACTGACTTGATATGTCCACTTCTGGGAGGAGAGATCAAGTGTATTGGCATTCGCCAAACCTTTCAATATCACTGGACCAGTGATCCCCGCTCCTGATGTGTCAAAAAATGCTCCATAGTTCTGATGTGTATAAGGTTTAATTAGTCAATGTTGTAGCAATCATCGATATAAATGACTGGACGAGTAAGCAAGATAATGTGTAACAGAAACTAACAAGCCAATACATAATTGCATACTATAAAACCATAATTTCATATCTTGTAAATTTGTGTGTATAGTATGGTGTGGAAAATTGAACCTGAAGTCCCACGGTTAAACTCAAGAGGTCAATTGTGTTCTTTCCAGCCACTAGGGTGACAGGGATGTCCACAGTGAACTTAGCTTTGCCACTGTTGCCTGCTTGACTCCCTAAGAAGTTTTCAATAATATTGCAGATAATTAAAATTAATTCAAGAACTTAATTGAAGGAATAAAATCTGAACATTTTAGGAAGGAGAAACTGCTCTTACGTCCTTGCTTGATTTTAAATTAAGCTTTGATTTTATTTTCCCAACATCTTTAAAGGGATTCGAATTTTGCATAACAACAAAGACTCAAAATTTAAAATTTGGTGGATCCTCTTCTACACATAAATTAAATAGAGATTTCGGTTCCTGTACAACAGACCAGTACTTAATGTTTCGTATGATTCAACTGATTTGATTTTCATTTGGGTTAGATACATTATAATGTTGTAAGGTCATATAACTAGGTGAAATTTGATTTAAATTGATTTTATCCATTAGCTAAGAATTTAAGTTGTGTTCAGGTTTCTGATCAATAACTGACCAAACATGTCTGCTATTTTCAATTCTGACTACATACAATGGTTGCCCCCTCCACTGGATTCAAATTAGATGCACAATACCACTCAAACTCTTCAAAAATTCCTCTCTACAATGAAATTTATACCTATCTAAGTCTCTCATCATTTAGCAACAATTTCAAGAGGTGCTGCAGTTACTAAAATGATACCAAGGATCTACATAACCAACAATTAAATATGAATCTCAATCATATAAAACAAAAACATAAGAATATTTAGGAAGAAAGAGTGTAGAGATTCACAGTTATCCCAATATAACATCAGTTGTAGTAACTGTTTTACTTTTATTTACCTGCAAGCTTCCCGTTGATGAAAGCATGAAGGCCATGACCAAGTGATTGAATTTGAAGGAAAGTTTGAGAACCAGCAGCATCCTTATAATCAATGCTTTAAGAAAAACACAAGAACAATGTTAACAAAGCGGAAAGAATTATAGGTCAGGGGAAATGTCTTGCAACATGGAGGCCTATTATCTACCTTAATGAGTACCACAAGTAATCACTTTTATCAGCTGTTGTATTTATTTGCTCCAGTAATCCAGTTTGTGAGAATGAATCGGCCTTTGAAATACCCACTGGTTCACTTATCCAACTCCATCCTGTACTAGAAGTTTCTAAAGAACCAATATCTTCTTCTGAAGGTTCATTTGTGAAGCTTGAAATTGAAGAAGCAGAATTAATCTGCCATGAAAAATATTATTTTTATCATATGCTACTTGCTTCTTGGACTAGAAAATAACAACTTTTTTTACTATAGATGCATTAATCACAAAATGACCATACTCATTACAATTTCATAGTAACTCGAGTCAATTAAACTAGTTATAAGATTGAGAAAATCAACCAACAACCCACTTATTGTTAGGGAGCCACTCATTAGTGAAGCAACATTTACATGAAAAAGAAGTTAATGAGGCGAACCTTTGCAGTGTTAAGCACTACATTCTTGCAGTCTGGTAAGATGCTCACAGACCATGCAGGCAAGTGATATGAGTTGCCACTGAAATTTACAGTTACATCAGATGTGGTGCCTACATTAGCAAGGAAGGCCGAACATACAGATTCTGTCTTGTAAACTGCAGCCTGTGGTATAGATAGTAAAAAATACATTATGGAGAGACTAATTTTTCATAAAGCATATAAGTAGTAATGCAGAAAAAAAAAAAAACAAGCATCAGCATGCAATAGCATTATTGCAAGAGGAAGGAACCAGTGTAACCTATGACAGCGAGCCAGTGTACCAATTTATAATTAAGTTAGCATTCCACTATCACGGGGCATTTCAAGGGAAAGAAACTAACAAAAAGCTTATAAATAAGGAGAATTACAAATAAGTTTATCAAGAAATTCCATCCCAAGACATGAAGAACACGTTTAATGGACCAAATTTTTTAACATAAACCATTCATACCTCTAGGTTTGGACCAAGGGATACAATTGAAGGATCAGTAGCTATCAATGCTTCTTCACAAAGCTTTATGGCCTTATGAACATCTTTAAGGTGGCCCCACTTAGGCTGTCTAACAATTCCTGAAGCATATAGTAGAGATATATTTAAAAACCCACACAAATTTGTCAGTGTAATTTGTCTTACATAAATAATTAAATAAATTGTGCATGCAATACTGTTTATCCAACTTCTTCAATGCATATGGAAGTTAAACTGCCCTCAACTGACAGTTGCTAGCACAATTGTGATGTCTGCAATGTCAACAAAAGATACGCAATATGAAGGAAGAATGAGTGCATACCATACTCATCAATTGGTGCATCATAATCATAACTTGTAGCAATGAAAGGTCCACCAGAAGTTCGGTCAAAGTTGGTCCCTCCATGGTACTGTTTCAAAGCAAGCAATATATTTCCTCTTCGCATCAAAATCTTTCTTGAAGTATCATATCAAATGAAATGCAGATTTAAAGTTGCATTACCATATAGTAATTTTGAAATGTTCCTCCTCGCTGAAAAAAGCGTGCCACAGCAAATGCAAGATCTTCCACAGGTCTGGAAGGAACAGCACCACCAAATGAAAGAAACCTACCATTCCAAAGAGTTTAAAACAACAAAAACAAAACCTTTTTCCAAAGAAGTTCAAAAGATTAAAAAAAATAAAGAAAAAATAGACTCTAATATAAGATACAAAAACTAATCAGATGACATTTCAAGGGATATATTTCATTGAAATAACTAACTGATTTAAGTAGAAAAAGATGCTAACCATCCACTCCAATTCTCAGTCCACATTTTTGGTTTTGTGTTAGAGTTTGGTGTAAATTGATCGCAGTAAAATCCATTGCATGTATTAATCTGCGGGTTGTTACAGTATCAATAAAGTAAAAAGAATGTAGACAGAACACCCTGATTTCTCCTTCCAGGAAGACAAACAATCTAGTAAAACATAAACCACCAACCCTTGATGTTGAAAAATAAACAGAAAGCTCACAATTGGATCAGGAGCATCAGCTTGTTGACACATGACCCAGGGAACCCCTGTATCAAGAGATGTAGCCATAGTTGCTGCCCACTTGATGTAGGATTTGCCAGCAGCACCGTAGGACGAATCAATGTTTCCATACTCATTTTCAATCTGGCATTAGAAAGTACTAATATTATTATATTGACAAATATTGTAATTTACAACCATACTTCAACATCTGGATGTTAGTAATTTCTTTTAAACAAAAAAATGTTTTTATTAAATGAGACTAATTTGTATGCACCACCAATGTAAAAAGATTGTTACCCTTGATTAGAAAGTGTTAGGTATGACATGTAAGATAGTTGTTATAACTATCAATGCAATTATGATTAAATTCTTATTAAATTAAAAGAAGAAAAACCTGAGATAAAATAATAGGTCCTCCCTGTGACGCATATAGCTTCTCTTGCTTCATCATATCCACAATTTTGGCAGTGAACCGCTTCATTTCTGCCTGAGTACAAAGTGGTTGGTGAGTAAACTCGGATCCAAGGACAGCATCACAAAGCAGAAGGAGGAGGGTTACCTTGAAGGGTTCATTATCAGTTCGGAACTTGATTCCTGGAATGAAATGCAACCAAAGGGGGAAACCACTATTGAAAAATGACATCCCTCAATTAGACATGAACACCCCCAGAAAATAGAACACAAAAGGACCAAACTTTACCCATAGTTCCATTCAGCACACACGTATGGACCAATGCGGAGATGCACATAGAGACCCGCCGCTGCCACTGTCTTCACAAATTTCACCAAGTCCTTCCTCCCATCAAAGTCATACTGCCATTTTTTCTTGTTAGTATTTTCATTCAAAACCACAGAAAGAAACTGCTAAACATTCCATGCTTCAACAAATGCAATGCTGATACCGGAAGCCATAGGAGAATGCAAAATTAAAATAAAAAAAAAATGAAAAGAGAACAGTCATAACCTGTCCTCGAACTGGTTCGTGTGCGTTCCAGAAAACATAAGTCTCAATCACATCCAATCCTCCATCTTTTGATTTTTGAATAAGGTCTGGCCACATCTGCAACATTTCCCTTCTAAGTTAAGAAAACCACGCAGAAGTCACACACACAAGCACAGAGAGAGAGAGAAAAAAAACCTCTGGAGTGCTGCGAGGGTAATGAATAGAACCGGAGATCAAGACCCTGCGTTTGCCATCGATGACCAATGCTCTGTGATCATACTGCACATTGGCACAGAACAACGCGGGAGTGTAAATGCAGAGAAACCAGAACACAACCAACACAATATGTGTTGCTCTCATGTTGTAGTTTTTTGGCACAACAGAGAGAAAGGAGCAAACCCACAAGGAAAGGAAGACGCTTTATCCAAACCAAAATGGCAACAAATAATGGGGTTGCCTTGTTTGGTAACACAATGCAAAGCGATCTTGCTTTGCTCGATGTGTTACTTGTGTCGTGCCTCACATGCGTGCGAAATGCAAAGGCTAATGATGTTGCTTTGGGAAGAGATATTAATGGGAAGTAAAAGTGGTTGAAATCAAAGAGATAATAAAACTTGGAGAGAGGGAAGGGAATCAAATGGGAGAAGAAGTAGAGTGTAGAGTTAGGCTAACAAGCTATATATGTACATCTATGATTTATTTGTTATTTATCATTTATTCTGCTGTTAGAAAAGGACACTCCAGGTGTCAGATGTGTGTGTTAACAAAGAAAAAAAAGGTTGTCGGTGAGATTATCGTGTTGGTCTGTCGGCGAGTCAATGGTGAAGGGTGGAGCATAGGAAATGGGGTCTTATCGATGAGGCATTTTATGCAAAGGGGTCAAAAATTGGTAGTGAAAAAGGAAAATGGTGATATTGCTGATGTTAAGATTTGTGTCGAAAGCTGAAGGGTGTGGTTTAGGTGGGGAGACACAAACACAGGGCATGGCAGCTGTAACCAGTAATGACCAAACGGTTTCAGACGATATTTATTCCCCCTAGTTTTTTGTTCTTTTTATGGTATTTGGATTCAGGTGCGTTGCATGAAACAGAGTTTTGTTTGTGCCTATGTTAACTTTACTTTCGTCAATCAAAAGTTGTCTTTAACACTCTCTAACGCCGAGTAAAAGCAACTCTTAATTTTAACATATGTTTCAAAATGAAATATGTTTTATTAACACCGTATGCCATAGAAAAAGCACAGATAATGTCAGAGTCTGTGGCAAAAGAGTCCTTATATAAAGCTGAATTGCTTAAGAATATAACCGCTAAAAATGGAAAAAAAGTTATTCTATTTAAGGAGGTGGAAATTTTTTCTGTAATCATATTTTGACACCTGTTTCAGTTTACATTTATAATAAAATATTAATATTTATAATAAAAAATTTAAAAAATAAAAAATGTCATGAAAATATAGACAAAATGTAAAATGTTAAAATAATTTTTAAAATTAAAAAAATTAAAAATAATAGAACCAACACTATATTTTCAGAGTAAGAGTCAGAACTTTCCTAAGTAGAACTTAAAATCAAAATGAATTCTTCTTCACCTTTTATTTCCTTTATGTTAGACTGAAACCAAACCAACACTAAAATAATGGAACAGGACTATGTAGAAATAGTTACTATAAAAATAAAATATAATTTGTCTTACAATTAATTAGGGTAATTATTTTTTTCGTTTTACGAAGACTGTATATCAAGTATAAGATAGCACATTTAGTTTTCTTGTGATGTTAGATAACTATCTTATTAAAAAAATTGTTGTTTTCAATCACAACTAAATCATAATACCTGATCATATCAGAAAAATAAGATCTGGAAATACTTATTTCTATTTTTTTTTATCAATAGAGCACATTAGACGAGAGTTTGCACTAGATAACTAAAAAATATGATCCTTCAAAAATGTTATTCTCTAGTCCATAATAGAAATGGTTGATTGAAAAAAAAAATCATTTTGAGTGAGCAAGAGAAATTGTGTTAACTTGATTATCTTTATTTCTTACTTAATTAGCGAATCTAAGTTTATCAATAAAAAAATCAATAGATTGAATGATGTCACTATTCTTAAATATTTTAACATACATGATCATGTGAAAAAGTTTTGGGTTTGTAGATTTCAACATTGATGATAATATAAATAGTACTATCCCTTGTGGTAGGATTTTTTATAATAAGTGTTGAAAATTTTATTAGTGTTTTTTCTTCTATTTATCTTTAAAAGTTGAGTTCCTAGATAATATTTTAGTTATTGAATTATTTGGAGGATGACCTCATTTTTTGAATGTGATCTTTCATGGTTGATGTTTTCAAGATTCCATATATATAGAGAGGGAGAAGAAAATAATGTGTTGATAGGTGGTGTCAGTGATGAATTACACCTTCAATACTAACAAGTTTCCAGTGATTATGACATGAAAGTTATCGACAACAAGTCTAAGGTGCAAGGCGGTGAGGATCGATGACAGAGAAGGATTGTCAGTGTCGATGTATTCGTATAGGTGACACATGGTGAGAGCAATGCAAGTGGTTGACAAAGTGTCAAGCATTCGAGACAAAGAAGAAGAAGAAGAAGAAGAAGAAGAATGGATGGTGTTTGAGTATTTATGGAAGATGGTGTTGATGTCATTGACACATTACTTAAAGATGAGTATGTAATTACTTATCTGAAATTTTGATATATGGAGTTACTTGTTTTAATATTTTTTTTAAGAAAAGAGAATATACTATTTTGAAGTAAATATACACCGAGACTTAACATAAATAATATGAAGGAAAGAAAAATAAAAATTATTATAAAAAAAAAAGTTAATATAAGTGTTATAATAGTAACTCAATAAGTCTTTTAAGTGTATAAGACACTTGGGTAGTTATGTGTATTAAAAAAAGTTATAATTTTATCCCGATAAAAATTGTATTAGATAACTTGTAATTTTATCATAATAAAAATTGTATGTTAAGTAAAAATAATTTTATTAAATATTTATGAATGTAGATCTTGAAATAGAATAACATTAAATTTATTTATGATGTCTCTTATTTATAAATAGAAATAACATTAAATTTATTTATGATCTCTCTCTAAATTATAAGTGTGATTCTATCTAGGTTATTTATAAGCGTGATTCCACTAAACGATTATTATTTTCTATTACATGATTCCTAACACCACACGTGCAATCGCTATTTCAACAAAACACAACAAAATTCCATGCCAATTCTACCTTTTGATCCACCAAAACCTAATGCACAGGCCACAAATCTCCACCACAAACTACGAAATAAAAAATCATAAAATAAAAATCAATTTTTTAAAAATAATTAGTTACTAAAATGACTAAATTAAATATCATTTTAAAAATTAAAAAAATGTTTCTAAATTAATTTTTATTAAATAATTTTTAAATTGATATTTAATTAATTACCAAGATTTTACTACCAATTATTTAGATTCTAAATTTGGTAGAAAAATCTTGATAGCTAAATCAAATACCAATTTAAAAACTATTTAACAATAATATAAACTAATTTAAAAATCAAATTTAGTCACTATAATAACTAATTATTTTCTTTTATCTAAAATTAGTTTAATTTATTATTTTCTTATATTGGTCTTTTACTTTCTAAAAACACCCTCAGATTTTCTCTTATTTTATTATATTCTTTTCCTTTACTTTGGTAGAGAGAATGAGTAAATGCTTTAGTCAGAAATATGCACTGGAATAAAATTCTTCTAAAATTAAAAGTAAACACTAACTACTTTGGTATCATATATATATATATATATATTAAAAAGAATTAATATTTCAAATAAAGGTAAAAGTAAATAAATATATTCAAAGTTTTACATTCATAAAATATACAATTAATAATTAACGTGGAATTTAAAATTTCTGCATAAAAAATTTATACTAACAGAATTCAAGGGTTGATCACTTACTTCAATTTGATTCATCTACTACCACACCTAAATGACAATGATCTCTTCCTTATCTTTATATACACACTTCACTTCACCTAATTAAATTAAAAATCGAGAGCGTGGGACCATGAAATGAAAGCCACACAAATTGCAGAACACTTAGCCATAGCATGCATTTTCAACAACTATTCTTTGCGATTAATAAAACATACAAAAGTTGTTTGTAAAATTGATACAAAGTTGAGTGCAATGGCATTCGCAATTACCCATTTGATTTATATAAAAAAATAAAAAAAATTAAATAGAGGTGTATCTATAAAAAAAAATAAAAAATACATGAGCATCTTGACCATGGAGCACTCAACTCTTAATCTTCTTAGAGAATGGATTTTAAGTGGTGTATAAAAACTTTAATTTTCTCTGCATTTATCTAAGATTTTGCTCCACAATAAAAAAAATATACTATAAAGTGATAGATATATACTTATTTTCATATTTTGCCTAACTAATTCAAATATTTTTAGATCGCCTCATTGATAGTCGGCAAGTATGATGGTCTTAGTGATGATTCTACACGTATTTCGTGTGTATTTTAATTACAGGTGATTTAAAAATATATTGCAAATTAGCTTGAGTTACAAAGTGATCTGTAGTTTTGGTTGTAATTACATTTTTTTGGTGTAATTAGTTATTCCTTACCTTAGGATCAAAATCGTGTTTTTAGAATAATACATTTCATGTTACATCCAATTGTTGTTTTTGGGTTTTGATTATGGAATGTTTTTTTCATTAATTACTTTCATTTCCATATAAAGATCATTTCTCTTACAAGTACGCTTATCTACTCTACCAAATACAGACACACCTCCATGAACTTTAGCATGTTATTGATCAATTTATAAGAGACATAAATTATCAATCGACTCTCCCTAAACATGTTTTAAAATTTGTCTTAAAACTCACTAGTGATAAAAGGCCGTAAAAACTAGTGTAATTACATAAAAGCAAGTAGAAAAATGAAGAAATATAATAATATTTTGATTTTTTGTTGTCATACTAAATAGTAGAGAAAATAAAAATGTTTCTTCATCTTTTAAAAAAAAGTAATTAATTGTAGTGCGTTTACTAAAAAAAACTCATTTTGTAACTAATTATTACCTTTGTGATGTGCTAACGATTTAATAATTAATAATTATCTTTGTAGCTATAGAATGTTTGAGGATTATCTGCCATCTAAATATTAAATTTTTTTTATTTCATTTGTAGTGTGCATACTTTGTTTGTTTTAACTCAAATTCTAACTCTCATTACCTAATACTACTATATTGCTCTAGTATAGAAGGAGAATGAAGGAAGTGTTGGACACACTTTTTTGGAGTGAAACAAACGTTTCTTTAATTTTGATTTTATTTCTTTTGTGTAGTGAATTATGCTCCAAAATCATCAAAAACATTTCGATTTTCGATGGCAAAGGATGAAATAGGGCATTAAAATACAACATGCACAAACATTGAAAACATGGTAATGCATTTAGGAGCACACGAAATGATAACTAATTGGCGTAAAATATTAACAAAATTGTATTTTATTTTTATTTTTTATCCAAATCTTTTCATTTTTATGTTTCATTGGATCTTGTAATTTTGAAAGTTTTCTAAACAAAGTATGGAGTTCCTTCAACTTTATAAATCCCTTAAATTCTTTCGGATATTAATGATAAGATTTAAATTATAAAATCTTAATCATAAATTTATTTTAAAAATTACAATTCCTACATAATACCTAAATCTACAATATATTTTTATATCAAAATACTTTTAAAATATACGCCTTTAATTTTTAATTTAATGCATACATCACTGCAATGTTAATTTGCATGGATGGATCTACAAGACAAATAACAATATACTGATGGAAATTTGGATATTACCAAATGCAGGGACAAAAGATTAATCAATGATAGTCAATTTTATCATGCAGATGAAACACTACTAACTAAAAATTATTAAATAAAAATCAATTTTACAGAGTAAAAATAATAATTAGTTATTATATTAATTAGATTAATTAGATATTATTTTATAAATTAAAAAATTATTGGTTTCTAAACTAATTTTTATTATTTATAAATAGTTTTTAAATTGGTATCTAATTAACTACCAAAATTTTAATTATCAATTATTTAGATTCTAAATTTGATAGCAAAAATATTAGTAGCTAATTAGATACTAATTTAGAAACTATTTATCAATAACAAAAACTAATTTAAAAATATTAATATATAATATTTTTAGTCTCTTAAATAGTATCTAATTTTATTAATATAGCAACTAATTATTTTTATCTCTAAAATTGATTTTTTTTAATAATTTTCTTGCATATACTATTAACATAATTTTTACTATTTTTCTTAAGAAAATGTTATGCTATAACAAAAATATTTAATATTTAAGGAATTAAAATAATGAAATAAGATAAAAAGAGATAATTTTTCTCTCATTTCATACCAATTGAATTCTTTCATTCTTTGTATTCATCCCTCTTTCCATTTCTTTATAAATACTTTTTTTGTTTAACTGTTATTTTTAAAGTTTAAAATAACACTAATTTTTCATTTATATTCTTACCAACTCTTATTTATCTTATTTTTAATTAGTTTCATCTTATAAATATTTTATCAAATTACTAAAAAAGTATTATACTGCTTGATTATTTTATAAAATTTTAAACTGACATTTAAAAAGAAAGATAGGGTGGATATGAAAACAAACTAATAACATAAAAGTATGAATTCTTAAATGCATTTTCTTAACTTAAATGTTATTATTTCATTAAAGAAGAAATTCATTCTCTTACCTACAAACCAACAATTTTAGCTGATACTTTCTCTTCTTCTTTAATTTTACTTACTGTATTCTAATTTAGAAGTGCCAAATTTTAAATATATCATAATTTTAATAATAAATTGTGGTATGTACACTACTTATATACATAGATAATATCTCATATTGTAAGTTAGGTATGGGACGAGAATATGTATGTATATATTTATCTAGTTATTATACTAGTATGTGTTTATAATAAACAAAATACCATTAATTTATTAAAAAATCTAAAAAAATTATTATTTTTATTATTTTGTTTTTTTATTTTTATTTGAATAACTCTTCTTTTGTTACATAATTTTTTATTTAATTTTTTCATAATCATTTATTTCAATTATTCGACTTATTTGATATGTATATATAAGTTTACATAGACCTTATTATATCCCGTTTCATCTCAAATTTAATTTTATATTTTTATTTTGGTGATTCAAAGATCATTGCATTTAAGACAATGTAAACTTCAATTACATTTAATTAATTATTTATTTGACATATTTATGAACATTTTTGTTTTGTTTTAAAATCTTTATTAAATACTCACTATTAACATAAATAAGAACGACAAAAGTTACATATATAACAAAAATAAAACAAGAATACATGTGAATTTATACTATAAAGACAACTATAATCAAAACCAAAGATCCCTTCCCTACCCTCACATATGTGTTTGCATCATTCAAAGTTGAAGTGAAAAGAAAGAAAGATAGAAAATAACCGAATGATATGTCCAACATTATAAAAAAATAGATTTATTTTTCAAAGACTCGTTGTTTTCACTTGATCCTAGGGAATTAGTGTACTATCTGAGTACCTGAGATCCCCATCTTAACATATTGGCACCTCAAAAACACCTTTGACAAACACCTAACAATCAAGATTAGAGTTTAATCACATAATTAGCAAATATGACAACAAATAACCAATAAACTGCGATTAAGAAGACACTAAGACCTACTTAGGCCTACTTTAGTCGCCTGTGCATGAAGGGACTCCATACAATTGGTATAAACGGATACACATCCTAAGGTAAAAGGTAATTGATCCTTGTCTATTGTTATATACTTTTCAGTTTGTCCGATAACTGACTCGAACGCCAAACTATAATTACATGTATCATTGACAAAACCAAAAACTGAAAATCAAAATTAAGAACTCAAGACTGAGAAAAAAAACATAAAGTGCAATGACTAAATATATCATAAAAGTTCTATAATTCGATTCAATCCAACAAAATAATTATAATTTCTGTCCAATAAAAAACGCAAAAAGTAATAATAGATTATATTTGAAGTAAATATTTTAAAAGGTATTTATTCTAAAACAAAAACTATAATTGATTATAGATATTTTTATTATTATAAGATAATAATAAATAATTTAAATATAATATTAAAAAATTAATAAAAAAATAAAATTATATAATTCTTCCTTATCTAATATCAATATTAGATATAGACAGTGCCTTAAGTTGCACGCTGTATTTACAATACAGAAACTGTAAATCTGAAACATGATATCGTGTTCCATGGAGCACCCAAATTCTGTTGGCTATTAAATAACCACAAAAAGTTCATTTTAGTTTCAGATGGTTTTATTTAATATACAAATATCTCAGAGCAATTCAATTTTTTATTTAATTGACTGGACCCAGACTTTTGGCCACCAATTGAAGTTGATAGAATGCTTTATTTCTTTTAAGTAATTTATGGTGTAAGCAATAAGCAACTGAAGTAGGCATGTCACATGACAAAACCCTCTTTCAATGTTTTCTATTTTGATTCATAAAAGAATAATGCTTCTCTGCTTTGTAAACTATTTATTTTCATTGGTTGAAATAAAAAACTGTGGCACAACTTTTGAAAGATATACTGAAAAACTTAACACTTATTTTCACTGAATGTGGAATTTAAACCTGTTCTGTAATTCTAAAACATATTTACATAGCTATGGACTCATCATTCTTATTGAAGCAGCTTCAGCAACTTATTAGGCTTTGATTGCATATTCCAACCACATTTTCAAACCTTAATTGCCTTGTGCACCAAATTGAAGATTTTTAGAGTCACCATAATGCATATTTTAAAGAACAGTTGAGTACATGACCCATGTACACACAAGCTGAAGCCATTTACTGAATCTCATTTTATATGAACCCCTTTCCAATTAAAATGGAGTGCAGGTGAAGAGTGATCCCTCTTTTTCATCTCTCTAGCAAAGTGGGATTGAGATCATCATTTCCTGTTCCTATATAATGAGATATGATTCCTTTCTGCAGAGATACATTTATACATTTTTTTATCTGATAAATCATATATCTGATAATGATAAGTGCTTACATTACCTGATAAAATCTAGCCTTTTTTGTTTCCTCTTCAATATTGTTATTTAAGAATATGAGATTTAAATTGGCCAACTAAGGAATTGATTTCCTTAGTTGAATGGTGAAGATCAAGTCGAAATGAGTATTTGTAGTGTTAGTTTTAGGTATGAATGCAAATAGCAGTTGCTAATTTTAGATATAAGTTGTCAAGCTTTCAAACCTCACTAAACTTTGTCTCATTGGTTTATGGCGATGATGTGAAAGTATCAATAGTAGATCACATGATGCAATAAAAAGAAAAGTTGCAGAGAGAAGGGGTAAATTTAGTACCACTTCCTTCTTTGTGTGCATAGGACAATGAGAAAATTTCATGAGCTAAAGCAAAGATGGCAATGATATAGATGACCCACAGGCATTGAACACCGAGCAAGTAGCAATGCACCGTAGGTTAGAGGTTACCATCCAACCAAATCATCATCAAACTTACTCAGATTGAAAATAAATAAATAAGGGACTTGTTCCTTAAGATATCAGCAAGCACTTGATTCTCTTACCTATTTCAGAACAATTTTCAACTTACAAGCCAACGCAAAGCAATCATGATCATCTTTTTTTGCCCCCACTTGAGATTCCACTGTTTTTCCTGCCTTCCCAAGCAAAATCCAAGTGGCTACTAGCCTACTACAGTGCTATTACCTCTCCATTGACACACACACACCACCTTTCAATAATCTCCAACTTCATACTCTAACAGCTAAGCTTTGCTAATTGCTAACCAAACATTCCACCTAATTTCAACTTCATATCCTTATGAAGCCCCCAATAAATTCCACACTCCTTCCCTCACTCCCACACCAAGGACCACTCTTCCATTCACCGATTCTCATAACACAAAAGATGGTGATGAAGAAACACCCTTTCCTCTCTCTCTCACTTTTCCTAATGGTTATGTGCTACACCACCACCATTTCAGCTCAAACCCCAGCACCATCACCATCCTCATCCCCCACAGATATCATCAGGATCCTCAAAAAAGCAGGAGGCTTCACCACTCTAATCCGTCTTCTCACCACAACACAGGTCTCAACCCAGATCAACGCCCAACTCCTCAACTCAAACAACGGCTTAACAGTGTTTGCACCAAACGACAATGCCTTCCAAAGCCTCAAACCTGGCTTCCTCAACTCCCTAAACGACCAGCAGAAGAACGAGCTCATCCAATTCCACGTGCTGCCCACGTTTGTTTCCATCTCAAACTTCGACACTCTGAGCAACCCCGTGAGAACACAGGCTGGTGATGACCCTGATAGGTTGGCATTGAACATCACAAGTTCGGGGAACCAGGTGAACATGACAACAGGTGTTGTTAACACCACAGTTGGTGGCAGTGTGTACTCTGATCACCAGCTTGCGATTTATCAAGTGGATAAGGTTCTTCTTCCGAGGGACTTCTTTATTCCTAAGCCTCCACCACCTGCTCCTGCACCTGCAAAGGCTAAGGCTTCTTCTGCAAAGAAATCTGCAGATGGTCCTGCTTCAGCTAACGACTCTGCTGCTATCAGTTTGAAACTCAAGAACGGAATGTGGGTGTCCCTTGCAGTTGCAGCAGCAGTAGTATTCTCATTGTGACCATGAATCAACCACGTTACTTGGGGTCCAATGTTGTTGTGCTTTGTTAATTTCCACCTGCTTTTTTGTGATTGGTTGGATTCAAGGGGAATCGTGAACTTTTTGTAGCACTTTTCAATCATTTTCTTCTTTTTCATTTTTTTTTTGTTTTTTTTTTGTGGTGAAATATGTATTCGATTTTGAAGGTATATTTCTTCTTCTTTACTCGTTCTCGTCTCATGTTATAGGGATTTGTGTACTCTTGTAAGCTGCCAACAAAGATTTTTCCAAGTTTCAACAGAAAATGGAACATAAGTTTCTTTAGGTTAATTTCTTCTTTGTGTATTTATGAACCTCCTACACCATAGTGGATTTGTGTCGGACACACGTATTGGACACGATACTTTTAAAATACTCGTAGGATATTTATCATTAAATTGTGAAATTCAAAAAAATATTGTTGGATTTCTAACAATTTTTGCATGATTCTTAACAATTTTTTAAAAAATATATTAATTTTCTAAAGACTCAAACTTATTGAATAAATTATTATTATGATTATAAAAATAAGGAATAAATCCTTTTGAACCGACCATAAAAAAAACATTTTTCTACTAAAAAAACTGAAACATACTTGTACACATAAATCTTCATTTTTAATTTATATAATTAATAATTATATAATATACATCCGTGTCCCGTGTCTTACATTTTAGAAATTATACGTATCTTCATATGTGTGTCCATGTTGTATTGGTGTCCATGTACGTCTGTGTTAAATAAATATATTTGTTTTCTTCTTTCGTGTTTTCAACCTACAAGAGATTATACATTTTACTCAATACAGAATCAGATATTAAACGTAAGTGTTTCAAATAAAGAAATTGAACTGAAAATGAGCAGAAAAACTAGTCCTTCTAGAGAATTTAATCCCGTAGAGTTTCTTTATCTTTTAAATATTCTCCATATACGAAGTGATCATGTTCAAATACTTAAGCACCAAGTATGACTGTCTCAATGAAAACTAGAATCATTACTGTTTTCCACTTTACAGAAAACTAACTCTTTCTGAAAAACATCACACTGTTGGGTTCTCTTATCACGAGTTAGGATATTTTCACAATCAATTTATTTCGTACAATCTCTCTACTATCAATTTAAATTTTAAATAGCATTTGTTTTAGTAATATGTTCATTAACTAACTTAAATGTAATATTTTATTATTAGAAAGGAGATATGAAGTTGTTAGTAAAACCATGATTAGAAAAGATAATTTTCCTATTACAACTACATTTTTTTGTCTCTGCATTTTCGATCCTTTTAGCAGAAAGGGGAGGTTAGGGGGAGGGGCTACTAATACTATTTTTGTTGGAAAGGAGAACAATGTTAACAAGTTTTCTAAGATAGTACACTATATTTATTAATCGTTCAAAAAAATCCTTAGTTTGAGAAAATATTCTCTGTTTTTTATAAATTGTAATTTATGTTTTGAATGTATATCTCCTTTTTCCTATTACGAATGATTTTTATAAGTGTATAAGATGTTTGACTGAAATTTGATTTTATACTTCAATCTCGTAATTGAAGTGGTGAGTAATCAAATATATACAATTAATCAATAAAATATTTCATTAAATATATACAATTTGTTAAGATAATATAGGTAGACACATGATTATTATTTTAATTTAAAAAATAATATATATATATATATAATATTATATTTAAATTTTATTAAAAAAAATTAAGGTCTCATATTTAAAATTCAATGAATATTGAAACTTAAACAATGTATGCATTTCAGAAAGATAAAAAATATTATTAAATATTAAAAAATATTTATCGAATTTTGTGAATGTACATGTGTTATGAATTAAGGATTGATAGTAGTTTCTTTTTCACTTCCATGTCTTTCTTCTTGCACCCTGTACTTCAGAAAATACTCAAATTACCCTGTGACATTTTTCATCAAATATTTTTTCTTTAATTCCAGAATATGGAATTCAAAGACTTCTCAAATTATAAAATTTGAAAGTTAAAATTTTGTTTTCGGATTGTACAATATTTTAAATTGTACAATCCATAATACAAATTTGTATTCCAGATTATAAAATTTAGAATAAATAATTTTAAAAAATTTTAGAATATGAGACTACAAAAAGAAATTGTGGGGATGCATAATTTTTTTTAAATGTGTGGATCAACTCGTGTCGTTCTGTACTTGACCCGTGTAGGTTGTGAGTTATGTAGAATGAATCTAAACGGATTAGGAGAGCCGGGAGAGCCGGTATCGTCCACTCTGCTATCCAAATGATACAGTTTCAAATGAATTTTAAGATTTTTTTTATGAATCATTGATTTTTGTGTGTATTTTTACTGAAGTGTATCTTCATGTCTTTCTAATGGCCGATCGTGTCAAATTAATCGCGTGCGTAATATTATAGAACAGTTATTTGTTACCAAGATGTATGAGGGCTCCACTGTAACCTCTATTTTTGTTTCCTTTCTTTCTTTGCACAATTTGATCAACAAAAGTGTTATGTGTCTTTCAGCAGCTCACCACATCTGAGTTTGATGTTTTATTCAGAGTTACATACTGCAATCTAATGCATCCACTAAGATTTGATAAAGGTTGGTGACAACATATTAAAGTAAAGATCCTTAGTGTCTTTGATACATCACACAATCCACAAAACAAACCACAATTACATTTATTTGTATCCCATGTAATTTATAGATCCTTCTCAAGCAAAATAAAACAAATAGAAAAGTGCTTCCTTGTTTCAATCCTCATTGACGCCCTACCTTAATCTCCTTCCAACAATGAATCCAACTCTTCTCACATCTTATTCACATATTCATCTCATATGATCCAACACCTTAATTATATCCCAACACAACAACACAACTCACAATTAACCAAGCCATTTACCTGCTACTCCTTATCAACAATCCACACTATATAAACCCCCTCATTTCATCTCTCCAACACATCAACCAACCAACCAAACACTCATCATTGCAACCGCCAAACTAACACCCTCACAACCTTAATTTCTCAAAAATGACAAAACACCCTCCTTTACCCATCTCATTTGCACTTCTGTTTTCCCTCTTGCATGCAACCGCTCTAACACCTCTATCTCCGACCACCGCGCCGGCCGCCGCCCCAACAAAACCCTTGACTCCCACCCTACCCCAGCCGCCTCCCACCGACAACACTCCCGGCGCTACCGACATAGCATCAGTCCTAAGACAAACGAACTCCTTCAACATCTTCCTCCGCCTCATGAAAACCACGCAACTGATCAACCAACTCAACTCCCAACTCATTACCATAAAATCCGGTGGCTTAACCATTCTCGCACCCGAAGACGGCGCCTTCTCGGAGCTCCCACCGGGCTTCCTCAACACGCTCTCCGACGGCCAGAAACTCAAGCTCGTCCAGTTCCACGTCCTCCCCGACTTCATCTCCAGCGCCAGCTTCGACACCCTCACCAACCCCGTACGAACCCTCGCCGGAAACAAGCCCGGGAAGGTGGAACTCGATGTCATAAGTTACGGTGGCAGCGTTAACATCTCCACGGGACAAGTTAACACCACCATCAATGGGATCGTATACATGGATAAGCATCTTGCTGTTTACAAGGTGGGTAAGGTGCTTCTTCCTTCCGAGTTTTTCGCTACCAAGAAGAAGACAATCGTTGCTGCCCCAACTCTTGCGCCGGCGCCGGTTAATGAAACGGTGAAGACGCCTGAACCGGCAAAGGTAAAGCCGCCGTCCTCTGAGGAATCTTCGGCTTCGTCGACGCAGGTTGTTCCTACTGTGACCTCAGGAGGTATGAGAATTGGTGTAAGTGGAACGTGGGTGCTGCCCCTTGTTCTTGTTCTTGGTGTTGTCTTTGTGGAGTTTTTGGATATGTAGGAAGGTGATGTGTCTGTATATGCCAACCGATTCAAGAAGTTACTGCTATAACTATATTGCTACTCCACCTCTTTCTATCTCTTTATGTATTTGAATCTTTCTGAATTCATAACTGTTGAAATAAAATCACTATTGTTTATTCTACTTTCCTATTTCTAAGGCTTGTCTTCTTCTTACTAGCCAAAACAAAAGTTAACACACACAATCAGATGTATATTTCATCATTTTAATAAATAAATTTAGCACTTGAAAATTGTTTCACTCTAAACACTTCAAAATTAACTTATTATTGAACTAGTCTAAAATAATAATTTGTTTAAAAATAAATAAATTATTCATAAAGCATAAAACATTTATTTCAATTTAACACTTGAATAAACTTATATTAACTAAATACATAAGAAAAGTTTAACGTCTAAAAAATTCCCAGAGTGAAAAATTCTTTCACACATAACCGATTTCTCTTTTTCAATTTTAGATTACCAGAGAAACCGATATATTTGTACGTAACCATTCTCCTCCATAAGAACACAAAGTGTTGATCCTTAACAATGCGTTTTCTTTGGGTTATTGTGTGGTTGATGACCCAAAACCAATCGTTAAAGCGATCACCACGCACCATTAGTCTCGCAAACATATCAACTTATGTCTCATTACGCATATAAATACACCCTTCAGCAAATCAATTAAGCAAAATAAAAAAGAAATTAAGCAAAATAAAAAAGAATAAAACACAAGCTTTTCAAATAAATTCCTAAGAATGGAAAACATAAACATGAAGTTCGTTATTGTGGTGGTGTGCCTTGCCGTGTGCATTGGAGCGAGCTGGGCCGGTATTCATGATGGCGCCAAAGCCAATGAAGAGAAGGCCAAGAAAGCCGCCGCCGAGATAATCAAAGCTGCCAAGGATTCTGCCAAACACTCTGCCAAGCACTCTGGCAAGCACTTTGGCAAGCACTCTGCCAAGCACTCTGCCGCGTCAAGTGACAAATCTGACAAGGTCGCCGAAGCACCCGCTGTTGATGCCCCTGCTCCCGGACCTGCCACCGAAGAGTCTGAGACTATTGGCGAGTGGGCTTACGAGAAATTTACCGGGTAATCTTCTCTCTCATGCTTTATAGTTTCGACATTCATCTGTGTTTATTTGCTTACTGATGAGAGTTTACAATTGTTGTGACAGTGGTAACTAAAATGGTGAAGACGCCTGAACCTTCAAAGGTGAAGCCGCCGTCCTCCTAGGATATGTAAGAAGGTGATGTGTCTGAATATGCCAACGGATTCAAGAACTAAGAGTTATACTATATTGCTACACCACATCTTTCTATCTCTTTATGTA
>Ga0123342_1001018_pt1 | contig 46592 bp, 27 predicted proteins | sample Turbeawhitnodule_FD_89960 | JGI IMG/M metagenome (GOLD analysis project Ga0123342, IMG submission 89960) | Root nodule microbial communities of legume samples collected from Mexico - Turtle bean Mexico white nodule | ecosystem: Host-associated > Plants > Roots > Nodule | place: Mexico: Nepantla...
GAATTTAAACCATAATTTTACAGATACCATATTATCATTGATGAAGTAATTAGATTTTTTACTCTCCAAACAATCCATCAATGATCAATGACCTTGCATGTCAAGCATTTCACCCAGTCGGTTCAGTCTTTCCAATCCCTCACTAATCAAGAAACGGATCCTTTGCTTGTCGTTGCACTTTCTATTATTTTCCATCTCTTGTCTCATTGTCTCTCTCAGTTCACCTGCACACTCCATTACATCAACCAATGTCATCAAACTTACATGCATGTATCAATGAACTGTAACTTTTTTAACAGCCATTCCACCAAGTAATTTTGTAAACGTTATAAAGGAGTTAGCTTCAGCTTATGCAGTACTTGGGTTTGTTCCTGTTGTCATGTACTAGCTTATCTAATAAGCATGTATTCATTGATTCTGAATAACAGAGATTCTCATTTCTCATATGTTTTTTATTCTGAGTTATAATTTTTTTTGCCTGTGTAGACCACAAGACGGCACAATACTGAGAAAGTGTCATTGAAATTACAAAACTGTGGACCCAAATGATCCTTTCAATTTTACCAACTTCAATCAACATTTTAGAAGCACATATTCCTGAATCTTTGTTAAGTTTCATTATAAAACCACAAATAAGCGTATATAACATCACAAGAATGTTGAATTGTATAAAGGAACGAGCCAGATAATTAAGAACATTCACCTCTGGCAGAAGAAGGGGCTCGACCAGAAACTCTCAATGCTTGTCTGTAAAGCCTCAAGACTCGAGCACGGAGAAGGAAATCCTGCAGATCCATGGAGACAAAGAAACTATCCTGCCTCTTCCTAAACAGCTAGCCATTTCAGAAAACAAACAAAACAGTTACAATAATAACACATTCAGATGCAGATTATTCATTCATAAGCGATCACTATTTTCATATATCAATTACCAAGTATAACCTGCGATGGATACAGGTAAGATAAGAAAATAGTTAGGGGCTGAAGAGGTAATGACAAAAACTGCAACTTGGTGAAACGGCTGAGACTGGAGTTAAAATCACCCAGCTGGTTACCTGAAAAGAAAGAAAACAACGTTTATTTTACTTTTCAAATCATAGTCTACAAGAATTGGAAAAGCGTCATTAGCACACTTTCACAAACACTTGGTGTGCGTTTCAACTATCGTATATGCCAAAACGCCTTAATTGAATGGGAAATTGAAAAAGCAGTGAACGATTCGTTAGTGCCATTGCGAGAAATGGTCGCGTGAAATTGGCGGCAAGAAATAAGCCACAAAATTAAAAAATGGTAATGTATCATACATGCAAATTGTTCCCCTCTGATTCATGAAATGCTCGATTTTCTTTGTTTTGTAGATGCCCATTTGATATGTGTTTAAGGCCCATTTATGTACTTATAGAAGCCCATTTGAAATGTCTTTAAGGCCCATTTATGGACTTATAGAAGCCCATTCCAAATTTTCAGTGGTTAAAATGACAGTTAATCTATTTTAATCGTTTTCTTTTTAAAAAAAGTTATTTTTTTGGTCAGAATATATAGGTATACACGGTTTATACCCATATACATTAAAAAAAATACTTGCAGTGCTAATTAAAAGTTGAAAATAATATTTTAAAGAAACAAAACTGAAGAAAACGTGTTTATATTTTTTATTATTAAAGATTCACTTCTCTCTCGCGTTATTACCGTGGAAAAAAATATATTTGAAGTATATACTGTTATTGTTGTTTATATAACATAAGCTTTGTCTTATTATTTGGCATCCACAATTGTTTCAACTCTCCAAGTCCCTATCATCGAGGTTGGTAACCTTTTTCTGGTTGTAGTATTCTCATTTTTTAATCTTATATTTAAAAGGTATATTGGGATAAATGAATTAGTTAAATATAAAATAAATTATCTGATAAAATATTTCCGTAATTCTAATACAATAAATTAGAAAATATAGTTTAATATAATGTTTCAGTTTTCCTACCACGTTTAAGCAGCGATAGGAAATACAAAGTTTGTCTTATTTCACCAAAACCTTGTGTTCATCGCTATCTGAGTAGGTTTGACCCACGTGTCGTGTTTAGTGATTGAATAAAAACTTCACAAGTTAGGCACCATCGCAAACGTGCGAATCCAAAATAAGCACGGATTAACTTGAAGTGATTTTTTTTTGTGAAAATAGTTTTGTAATTTTTAAAAAGGACATATACTACAGGATAATAAAAAAAAATCCACATAACCAAATGATTTGGTTGAGAAGATCCAATGATTTATATAATTTAAACAGAGAGTTTGGAAAATTTTAATTAATCATAATTAAAAAAAATTATTTATTAAACAGAATTAAGATACGATTGAGTCTTCTTTTAAACTTAGGGGCAGATCGATAACAGTTGATGTCAATTCAAAAGGTATAAATATCAGAGGAAATCATATCTCTTAGGTATTTTTTTTCTCTCAACTCACTTGCATATTGTATTCAGACTAACTTGATTGTAAGAGTGTTTTACAAATTTCCCTTACTCATTCGACAAAAAAATTAACCAATAAAAAATCATCATATTTAAAAGTCGTGATTAGAAAATAAAATCAGTTACCCTAAAACATAATCTATCTTGAAGAGGACATAAATATTTTTTTAAAGTAATAGAAGGCTATAACTTAAGTTAAAAATGAACAAATATTTTTAAAAAAATGTTATTATAATTATAAGGATAAAAATTGAATGTTTGCTTAAAATGCATGTTTGTTTACATTGTTGTGCCTAAGCATAAGCATAAAGGCGAAGAAAGGTGTTGTGTTTCGTCAGTGTTTCGTAAGTAGATTTTATTTGACCAACGCTTTCACTGTCTCACTCTCCCACCTTTTTTGACAAAGTCAAAAAACACGCTAACGTCGTAACGAAACCCACTTTCACACCACGCGCATCCCTTTAAAACACAACACAGTCCCTCCTGGTTCCAACAATTCCTTCACATCTCGCAGATTTGAATCCATGGAGAAAGAGAACAAACAGTCAAAGCTGAAGAACAAGATCTTGAAGATACTGCCAAAAGCTGCAGCAGCAGTCACATTCCAGAACCCTCCCTTCAGCCCCGGCAGAGATCACAAGTTCAAAACACATGGCGGCAAAGGCTTCTTCTCCGGCCCCATGATTCCTGACGAAGCCAGAAGAAAACCCAGGCATGGCGGCGTCGAGACTCAGGAGCCCACATCGCCCAAAATCTCATGCATGGGACAGATCAAGCACAAGAAGAAGCACATTCAAAAGGGAGGGGCGAAGAGCACGTCGACGTCCACACGCGCGAGAGAGAGCGCGTCTTCCGCCACTCCCGGAGACACGACAGAGGAGAAGAAACAGGGTTCGAAGTTTCAGAGGTTGTTGTTCCACGCGGGGAAACCGAAGGCTGCGGCGAGGAAAAAATCTGATGCGGGCGAGGACAGAGCGCCGCCGTTGGGTCACATGAGGCGATTTGCGAGTGGGCGTGAGACTTTTTCGAATTTCGAATGGAAGGCCCAGATTGCGCCGGAGGAAAGAGATTGCTTCTCGGACAATGATGATAGAGTGGAGAGCGATGCAGAGGATGAGGTGATAATCCCTTTCTCTGCCCCTCTGACGGCTGGCGGTGCACCGTTGCTTAGTGTGCAACCTCGGAAAGAGATTAATCTGTGGAAGAGAAGAACCATGGCAGCTCCTAGGCCTCTTCAGTTGAATCCTGTGCTTACGGCCAAATGATTTTTTTTTTTTGTTTATTCAAATTTTTATATTTGTTTTTATTCATTTCTTTCATCTTCTACCAACACCTCATCATCATCATCATGTACAGAAAAGATGTTTAATCATAAATCATGCTACAGCAATCACGAATCACGATTCATTTCATTTTTCCTAGCTACACTGTTTTTCGTACTCTTTTATTTATAATGTTCTTTCAATTTTGTTTTAATGTTTGTAATCAACGTGAGCTTAAATTAAGATTAATAAAAAAGTATAATTAATTTTTCTTTTTAACTTGAGCAGCCAATTTGACCAACTACTACATTTTAAAAGATTAAATTGATTAATAATTCATTATTCTATGAACCCATTTGACTATGATTATCATTTTTAAGATGAACCAATTCTATGAACTCATTATATTGTTAGCTTGAAAAATTGTTTGATTAGTTTATGGTGTCAAATAATTTAAAGTCTAATTCTGTTTGCTTGAACATGTACGTACTACTAGCAATGTCTTCACATAAGCTCTAAGAGTTTTCAAACTTAATATTTTATTAAATAGAAAACTATAATTATTTATTTGAAACAAAAGAAAATATAAAAGCGATTATTGTTATAAAATAATGACTAATCTATTTATTATTGTATATGTAGCATAACGTTGATTTGTCTTGAATTCAGAATTTGTTGCAGTAATGATAACGTCATAACTCGAAAACATGCTTTGATTAATGAAGTGGAAGTTGTTGATGCAGCCCTTCTCCTTTCCAACCTAACAACAAGTACCCACTTTCATGTTCAACTTTATATTATTTAATAAAATTCAAAACCAATGAAAATTTCCCAAAAGAATTAGCATAGAAAATGAGAAGTGGTATAAAACTGGTAGCCGCCACATAAAAGGGAAAAAAAAAATGGAATGCATTGACTATGAAGAAGAGAAAAGTAGGATTAGATTTGTTATTAAGTTGTTTATTGAGTGAAAAATAGAGAAAAATAATGAGTTTGTTAGAAGTTTGGGATTTGAAAGAGATAAAAAGAAAGACAGCGAATATGGGTTGTGACCACATAGTACATGAAGAAGGCAAAATCTGTGATCTGATGTGCTTCCATGTTTATGAGAATCACATGTCGCCACGTGGCTTCTTATTTTTCAATTTCTTCCGCCACTAGATAAGGTTGCAAATTTTAGCACGGACCTTCTTTCAAAACCATCAAACCAACATATAAATCAACCCTTCATAATCAAACCTATACAACTTCGAAATTTCTCCATGCAACAAAATAAGTTTTTAAACTCAACTTTTTTTTTCACAATTATTTATGAACAATATTTGGGAGTTACATATTTGGGTATTCGCATCGGATATTGACATCCAGAAGTTTCAGTATATTTGTCATCAATTGAAAAAAAAAAAACACATAATTGACTTCTGGATTTCAATATCCAGAACTATCCAGAACTCTTGAACTTACACTTTTTTACATTTGAAATGTTTATGGATATCAATATCCGAAAGCAAAAAATTAAATATAATCTTCCGAACATAAGCATCTAGTACATCATATACACGTCCAGAATAGAAAAATACTTTTGAATATAGATATTCGAAAGTCACACATTTTGTAAAAACTTCTTGCACTGCATTGCGTATAAGTTTTCACAAGCACAACTCTTCTCCTCCTCTCTGCCGTCGTGCCTTGGGAATTCAGTGGTGTGTATTGGGTGCCATCGTGCCTTAGGTACGTAAGGTTGGGTTAAGTGGATAAAGGTTGTTGTAGGGGAATGCATTGTTGTAGTAAAAACCTATATTTTATTTCATTAAGGATATAATAGACATTTTATATTTTTTATTAAGTATACACAAAACATTTCAATGTTGTTGGGTGTAGGTGAAAAATGGTATGATGGAGGAGAATCTGCCATAAAACTTCTGTCAAACCCACTACCCAAGGCCCAACCCTGAACTACTCATGTCAGACCTCAATCAGCCTGATCAAGCCCAATATATTTTGTTAAAATTAATTCTTCTTTTAATATTTAACACTTTTAAATATAATTTTAATTTCCTGATTTCTAACTATTACAATTAAGTTTATTTACTATTTTCTTCTACTTAAACTCTAATCTTTCAGTCTTTATCCGAAATTTTTGTAAATTATATCGATTAAATCATTTTATTTTATTTTTTGCTTAAAACTTTAAACTAAAATCACAAATTCTGGTTAAAAAGTATTTTTCTAAAATAATGTTCAAACTCAAATTACACTTTTTACTGTCATGGATAGCTCCAACATACAAAAGTCGAACAACACTCACTTTTTAAAACACTTTCATCTAGTGCCGTTGTAGCATTAGTTAGTTAGTTCGATCTCATTTTAAAAGAAAATAATTTAAGAAAAAAATAATTTGCTTGTGAGGAAAATAATTTAGTCAACTATTTATTAATAAATTTTGATTATTGGAAGTTTGCAATGAATGAGTTGTACCTTATAATTAAATATGCCACATAATTGGACTATTTTTAATTTAAAGTAAGGCAAGATATTTTATTTACGATAGTTTATTAAAGTTCTATACATTACATTTGCATTTATTGTGTCGATCCCTAAAAGGATATTTGAAAAGACATGACGATTGTTGAATTTCCCATTTTAGAATGAAACGACAAAAGTCCAGATGGAAGCTTTCAGAATCAACATTAGTTAAGCTTTTTCGTTTAACCCAACTCAATATCGAGGGCTTTGTATTGTTATGGATAGGTCAAACATCCAAAAGTTAAACAACATCCCCTTTTAAAAGTATTTTCACCTAACCCGACTCAAGACTGGAGAGTTGTGTACATTTAGTTAGTTTGATCTTGCACTAGAAATGAATGTTACTTATCGACTAGTCAACTATATGATTACATGATTTGTTAATCACTAATAAAAACATTGAATAAAACTACCTAGAAACTTAAACAAAAATTACGAGATTATCTCCTTATAATACTTAAAATCGATTGAGAAAATCTAAACTTTAAAGATTAAAGATAATATTAGTTAAAATCGAACTAACTAACTATATATCTCTTATCACGAAGAAACTCACTCAATTACAAATTAAGTTAAATTGAGCTCCTTTATAATTAATCAAATCTTGACCACTTTTTCATTTATATAAACTTAAAAGTTATTCCAAGTCTCAAATATATCAAATATATCGTACTCTCTAAATGCCCTTATCCACCAACATTCTGATTGCCTCAAACAACTTGAAGCAAATCATCATTGAATTAAAATGGCACATATATGACGAATATGTCTCTTGAAATGAAGTTGATAACAAAGATAACTAAGCATGCATCATATATGTAGTGAGTGATTAAGAATTAATAAGTGACACGCACACCCTGGTACCTCAGAATTTCGCCAATGAGTTCCCCTTTGCCGGAACCCACGTACCTGCCCTCGATGTTCCCGTCTCTGATGAACAGAAAGGTGGGGACCTGAATCACTTCCATGTCCTTCAAGAACTGCATGCAGCTTTCATTCTCGTCACCGTTCATCCGCGCGAACACCACCGTGTCCATTTGCCTCGACAGCTTAACCACCGTGGGGTAAACCTTCACGCAGGGGCCACAATGCTTTAGTCCCACATCGAGCACGATCAGCTTGTGGTCCACCTTGTGCTCCTCTATAAGCTTCTGAACGTCCTCCCCGCTGTGCAGCTGCACCACCGCGGAATGGCTGTCCCCGTAGTACAGAACGTCCCCCACCAGCATGTCTGGACCGATGCCTTCCTCCTCGTGGATCTTCTCGCTGCTCTTGTAGAAGCTGAAGTGAGGCACATTCTCCACCTTCTCCCTCTTCAGGAGCTCCTTTGTTTTCGCCGATTCGTCTCCCATCACGAGGATGAACTCCACGTCGCTGCAGCTGCGGCTGAGCTCCACCATGAAAGGGTATATCTGGCTGCTCTCCTCGCTGTCGCTGGCCGCGTATTCCACGACCACCAGCCTCTCTTTGGCGGACTGGAGCGCGGAATTGAACTCCTCGATGCTGTGGACTCTCTGAACTCTCTCTTGCTTCTCTGTTTTCTTGGCGCCGGGAGCCGCCGTGGCTCTGGGGATTAGTGGTGTCCGATTGTGAGAGTTGGGGGTGGTTGATATCCGTGAGGAGGGGAATTTAGGTAGAAAAGGTAGCGTAGAGACGCGGGAAAAAAGAGGAAGGAGCTTTGGGTGTAGGGGAATGGAGATGGGGGTTTTGAATATTAAATTGTTGGTGACTGTAGCCATGAGTGGCTTAGGAGATAACCAGATAGAGAGAAGAATGAAGAATGAAGAATAATGCAGAGTGAAGGAAGAAAATGGCACTGAACAAAAATCATATCCCCTTCCTTTACATGTGGTCTATGCTATTGACACCTGTCTTCTCCCTCCTAAATTTTTTCTGGTCCAGATTAATGGGATTAAAATACTTTCTTAAGAGATTAGATTGTTTCTAAATTATTTTTGTCCTCACATTTAAGTTTTATAATTAAAAATTGTACTTTTACATATTTATACAATTTTACAAAAGAGTACTCAAAATCTCCGCAATTTATCATTTTTGTTATATTTTATTTATTGTGTATTCTTTTTTTAATCATTCGTGTTTTTGAAATTATGATCTCTCGACGAGATGTTTATATACAATAATTCTTCTTCAAAACTTAAGTAAGTATTTATATTTTTGTTATATTTTATTTGTTGTATATTCCTTTTCTAGGTCACTCATGTTTTTGAAATTATCATCTCTCGATACGAGATGTCTATATACAATCATTTTTCGAAACTTAAGTTAGTATTTATATTAGTATCACTTATCAGAAAAATTAAACTAAACACTTTACTTATTTATATTATTTGTTAATAGGTTTATCACATCCTCGTTCAAATATAAATGATGGAATGTCTCTAAGGATAAAAATATTGAAATTTCTATATTTTTTTTTTAAAGAAATTGTAGCACTCTTTCACCTTATTCTAACTTGTAATGGACTTCTATGGTCTGGCCCTTGGAATCCCACAAAAAAAAACTTTACGAATAGGCCTGGCTCTTCTGAACACACTTAAGATGAGGTATTATGATTTTACGAGAGGAGAAGTTGTATTCGTTTAATTATTTTATATATTTTTTTTCTGTGCATGATATTTAGTGTAAAAATAGTTAAACTATAGTTATTATTGATGGAATGGAAAGTTAAAAAAATAACGATAATAAAAACATTATGTCGTTGATTTAATTTTTTGTGTAAATCAATCACAAATATCTTTTTAATCATTTTTTGGAGTAATCTTATTCTCTTATTATAACTTTCATAAAGTATATTAATCCTAATATAAATATAATTTAAATATATTCTAAGTCTTCTAAATCGGGATATTTTTTTTTATCTTGTAATTAATTTTTTTTAGTTTTTAGTTTTTTATTGTAAAAAAAAATATTAATGATATTAATGACATGACAAATAGTTATTTTTTTAAAATTCACCATATAAATTTAGTTCAGTGATATGATTTTTTAAAAGTTTAAATATGTTTTTATTCATTTAAATCAAAGACATTGCTTATTCTACTGGTACAAATTTTTTTTTTCAATTATGCAAAATCTTATTTTGTCTCTCTCAATTAGACATTGTTAACCGAATTTTTCAATCAACCTATACAAATATCTCATAACACCAACATTTTTAACTTTATTCTCTCCTCATATTTCAATGTCTTAATCAAAGGACAATAATTCAAATTAAATAGAATACCTTTACTAGAATCAAATTCTATCCCTTCTAGTGTGTTTATTATTGTGTGTTTATTATTGTTCGAATGTCTTGGGAAAGTAAAGTGGCATAGTTGGTGACAAGTGTCTTGATGAAATTTTTTCATCAAATAAGTTGTCACTTCTTGACAAAAATCATCAATGATGAAGAAGTATATTTGGTTAGAGATGCTGCCGAATTCCAAAGTTAATAATAGTTGTTGATCACTGTTTTTATTTAAATAAACCTATTTATCTTGGATAATCACAATATTATCCTTTTTAATAAGATGTTAGTTAAGAAAATTTTAGTAAAATTTCAACATGTTACTCAATTAAATCTAAATTGAATGTTGAGTAAGCCTTTTGTTTTGCTTTAGTTATTAATGTCATCTAACCCAAAATACTAAAAAATAACGCTAGTGATGTTGATAATGAGAAATAGTTATTTCCTTAAAATTCACCATATAATATTTTTTGAGTGATATGATTTCTTAAAAGTTTAAGTATGTTTTTATTCATCCAAAAATTAAGGACACTGTTTATTCTACTTCTTCAATATAAAAATTTCATTTTTAGTTTTCCAATTATGCAACATATTATTTTTAGGCTCTAGGATTAAGCATTATTAATCAAATTTTCAATCAACATATACAAACATTTCACAACACCAACATTTTTATTAAATTTACTCTCATCTCATATTTCAAGATCTTAGTCAAAGGACAATCATGCAAGTTAACTAGAATATCTTTATTAGAATCAAATTTTATCCCTTCTAACATGCTCATCATTATTCAAATGTCTTGAGAAAGTAAAGTGACATTGTTGACAACAAGTGTCAAGTATTTCATCGAATAAGTTATCATTTTTTGACAAAAACCATCAATAATGAAGAAGTATATTAGGTAAGAAATGAATACCACAACTTGTCAAGTTTCAAAGTGAGCAGTGCTAGATAATTGTTGATATTTTTTTTTTGTGAATAAATTCATTTTGGTAGGATAACTACAATATTGTCCTTCTTAATAAGATGTTAGTTAATTTTTTTTTAATAGATTTTCAATGTTACCTAATTAAATCTAAATTGAGTGTTGATTAAACCTTTGCTTTACTATAATTATTAACGTTATATAACCCAAAATAATAAAAAAATAACATGTAGAAAGGTGCACCTAATTTGAAGACTACAAGAAGATTTAAACTTTAAAAAAAGTTGTTACCCAATTGAATCCAAGTACTAAAAGTTGACTAGAAAATAGTTTATGATATCATACATTATAAATGTATAACCTTAAAAATTAAAATAAATATTTTGTAAAATCAAAGAAGTAAAAGAAAAAATAATTGGAGGTCCTTAATTTAGAGAACTAAAGACATTTAAAAGAATAGTAATCACTTTAAAGGTTTTATTTTAGGAGAAGTTTTGGTATGTGAATAGTAACTTGTAGCATTTTCCTCCGCAGAGGAGACATTAAATTTGTTAACTTGAGTCCTTTGTTGTTGTTATCTTTGGTAGTTGGGAGTTGCAAAACAGGAGAAAATTGAAGTGACGATTAATTTGGTAGTTGGAAATGTCAACATTTGAGTATTGTTTGGATAGAGAAAGACACCTACAAATGTTATGTTTGACTTTGCGTCTCTGTGAACACAACCTACCCACTCCCATTTTCATTATCCAAACACTGCAAAACTTTAGCGGCTGTCTCATACCGCATCCCTCAAAATTACAGAACCATCATGCCACGTGTATCATTCACCCGACACGAATATAAACATGGAGATAAACAAACACGGATAATTTTTAAAAAATAAAAAATATATAAAGACACAAATTTATCTATTATATAATTATCATATAAATTAACAATAAATATTTATAAATTTTCCATTTATCAATAAGTATAGATAAGTGTCATACAACATTTAAGTAACAGACTGGTGTAAATTTCATAGAAAACAATAGCATCTGGAAACACTTGCATTGTAACTTTAATCCTAAGAAAATGAACATAGATTTTCAGACACTTTCTGAAAACAGAACAGAAATTATGGCGTCAGGGACCTCGCTGCAAGTCAACGACTTTCTTCCAGGAGTCGCGGGAGGAGATCTCGTCCCACCACCTGGCGACGTTGGGAGAGGTGAAGAGAGGAGCAGCGTCGGCGGCGGCGACCAAGTAGTGGGCGTTGGGAAGATGGGAAAGATCGGCGAGAGAGAAGTCATCCCCGGCCAAGAAACGGCTCTCTGCGAGCCTCTTGTCGTACACATCAAGCACTTTGGCAAGCTTCTCTTTGCTCTGCTTGATGGCACCCTCGTCTTGCTTGATCTTCATTCGGGGGGCGAATGCGAGCTGGAAGACCAAGGTGGAGGAAGGTGGGTTAAAGTTCTGAGCTTCTGCCTCCAGCCATTGATCTATGGAGGCCTTGGCCAAAGGGTTTCTTCCGTAGAGCTCCTTGTTTCCCCTGTCGCCGTATTTCTCGCACACGTAGCGGCATATAGCTCTGGACTCTGATTTGAATCTGGTGTTAGAGTTAGAAGCAATGAAAGAGGAGAAGCTAAGTGAACCTACCGAAGAGGGAAATGTTGTCGCCATCTTGAAATGCAGGTACTTGTCCGAAGGGGTGAAGCTTCCGAAACTCAGGGCTTCTGTGTTCCCCTTTGGCCATGTTCACCGGAATCAGTTGAAATTGGACGTCTTTCTCCAGCAGACAGGCCAATACCCTGGAGACGGCAGTGGACATGGGTGGCCCGTACACCTTCACTGGCGGCGCCGCCATCTTCCGATTTGGTTGAGTGGGTGTGAGTGTTAGGGTTAGTGTGAGTGTAAAGGAAGGAAGAAAGAAAGGAAGGAAGGAACAGTTACTTGTGAAGTTTTGCTTTATCTTTCTTCAGTCTTATCCTATCTCATCCAATTCAATTCAACATCTCCCACGTCACTGTGCTATCCACACTCCTCCTCATCATAGTCAATGTTTTATTTTCTTTTATCCACAAAAATAAAATTTTAATATTTTTCCTCATCCTTTAAACAATATTATCTACTTTCTTTTAATTTTGCTTCTTCTATTCAATCTCTTATTTTGGTAGAGTCGTCTTTGGTGTATCAGATAAAAAATAATTTTGAATAAATGAAAGTCATAAATTGCCGTTTTAGTTTAAAGGAAAAAATAATTTTGGATTCATGATAATACTTTTTTTTTTTCATTAATTTCTCTATCCTTTTCCTTATCTTTTTCTCTATTTCTCTCAATAAAAAATACTTAAACTTTTATTTTCTCCTCTAACCCATTCTTTTGTTTATCTTTGAAAGGTAATGAACATGTTTTTTCTAGGTACAACGTGGAGAAATCGCTTCCTTCCCCTTTAGGCAAATTGGTTCCATCATTAGACATAAAATCGTTTTTTAACAGAATTAAGTACTTTGTATAGCATACTTATCATAAATAATAGGCTCTTTTTAATAATAAAAGAGAAAAAGGGAACAAAAAAAAGTCTTTAAATAGCATAAAAATAATTTTCATTTGATTTACTTAATTTCTTCTACTTTTTAATTCTTCCAAATAGTTTAAATGAAAAATCTTCACTTTTTAATCCTATTTATCTTTTATTCTTGTTATTTTCCTCACAGAATTTTCCTCTTTCCATTTTATTCACAATCCAAAGCATAAAACTAAAAGTAATGCCCAACATGGCTCTGTTTTTTCTTTTTTCCTTCAACAGTGTCATCATGCAAGAAAAGCTGATTCTTGAGAGCTTTTTTCTTCAAAAGTATTACCGTATCTTACCAAAGGGTTTCATTCATCGATTATTCGTCGTTTGTAGCTTATCACATAAATTAAGCTTTTTAGATGCCATTTGAATATGGGTATGACCACTTAGCAAGAATCATTACTTGATGACTGGTGATTTGTCTCTATATGCATAATCTGTGTTTACATTACTTTCTATCATTCTTTTGTCCAACCCAAAAGAAAATCTTACAAATAGGGAATACATTAATATAATTGAGAAATTCTATATTCACTGTACAAGAACCATAATTACATTCTGAGAACTATTGGTGTTGATCTTATACTGTTTATGGTGACACATATGTGACATTATTGATATTCTGTTCAATCTAGTATCAATAATAAATCATATATGTGCAGAACAACATGTGCAGAACAAGGAAACAATAATGCAAGAACGGTGTGAGATAAAGAAGAAAGCAGAAGTAACATTAAAAAAATTAGGAAAGGTAAAGAATATGTTACATGTTGTAAGAAAAATTTCACATTAATTTAGGCATGTTTTATGAAATGAAGAAGTATAAGTGAGAGGGAGTTAAAAATGAAGGAAACCCCCAACTTGTGAGGCTCTCCAACCTGAAAGGCTTCTTTTGACGTCATGTATCCCTCTAAAATTGTAGTTTAAAAACAGGACAACATGTGAATGGGATAAATTTCATTTTCTGAAGTTTGTTTTTGTCTGACAATAATGACAAAAGAAATAAACTTAACACCTTGTCCTGTTCTGCCAAACTCTTACCCCTCGGATTCCGTTAACGGGTTATCAACTTCTTAAAACAGGACACGAGGTCTGGTTCTAGATTTTTTGGACTTTCTGCACATCAGAGCTACTGGGTCGAGATTTTTGGGACCTTCTACACATCAGAGCTATTTTTCTTTTTTAATTATTAAAGTTTATTCTTTTTTAATCGTTCATCGATTTTGATGATGGGGTAAGTTAAATGGGATTTTCATTGTGCATTGTGTGAAAATGGAGGATTTGATGGTGTGAAAAGAAGATGCAGGTAATTTTTTAGCAGAAAAGGTTGTGTGGTGATGGTGGTGGCAGAGGAAAGGAAGAAAGCAATGCAATGCAATGCAGGGTTTGTGTTAATTGTTTGGTGGTGGTGGTAGCTTATGGTGTAAGGTGTGTAGATTGTAGCGGAGAAGAGACGGCTCTAGAAATAATTGAAACTTGTTGAAATGAAATGCTGGCGTTGAATTCCCCATGCCTCTCTATTGCGCCAATTGGATGCACATAGAATGTGAATTTTGGCTCAAAAGCAGATTCCCCTTTATCCTCATATTCCACATTCCCGGCTAATCTCATCTCTGATTCTAATTCCACTGATTTTTTATCCCTTTTTCCTTCTCTACTAATACCAATGCCTCACACCCTCTTCTCTTCAGATCATCTTCTCTTCTCTTGTGCGTTTCTCTCTTCTCTTCTCTTCTTCCTCCTCATTTCTAGTTTCCATTTCAATAATCAATTCTTTCCTAACTCTTCCTGCAGATTTCTGCCTTCTTCCTCAATTCTTTAATCCAACAACTCAACTGTTCATATTCTTGATATGGGTTTCTTGAAGGTTCTATTCTATGCTACACCATTCTCCTTCTCTTTATCTTCTTTTTCTTATATTTCTCTCTTTCTTTTATTTATTCCTTTGTTTCTCCTTACCACCAGGAACAAACCAATCAACAAACTGATCCAGGTATTCTTTCACTCCTAATACACCTCATCAACAGCACAGTTTCAACAAATTTCCACGTGATCTTAGTATAGATTATGGCTTCATCTAATTTATCCTTCTTTGGTGACCAGCTGCACTTTTACGTGATGGAAAAGAAATACTTCTTCAGGTAAATTTCAATCGCTCTGGTCTACACTCATCTTATTTGCTTAGTTCCCTGTGTATAATTGAAGAATTTTCGAGACATAATGTTCTTTGTTGTTTGTGATCCAACACTGTTCTTTAATTGTAAAGACTTGACTGTCTTAGAAAACTGATACTGTGTACCATAAAATATAGTATTAACATTTAACAATTTTTTGCAGGGATTCAACTGGGAGTCTCACAAACACAACTGGTGGAATACCTTAGAAACCAAAGTTCCTGAGATTGCTAAATCTGGATTTACATCGGTGTGGTTGCCACCACCAACTCACTCGTTTTCACCTGAAGGTATGTAGTTTGATTGTGATGTTTTTATCTTTTTCTTCAAACTTCCTACAACACAGTATCATAACTTTTTGTTAAACATTTCCACACAAACAGGTTACACTCCGCAGAACCTTTACTCTCTTAACAGCAAATATGGTTCTGAGCGTCAGCTAAGAGCTTTGCTTCAGAAGATGAAGCAGCATAAAGTCAGAGCAATGGCAGACATAGTTATCAATCATCGTACTGGGACCACTAAAGGACGTGGAGGGATATATAATCGTTTTGATGGAATTCCATTAGGGTGGGATGAACGTGCAGTGACATCATGTACTGGAGGAATGGTAACATTAGATGCATTTGATCTAATATATTTTTTGTAAGTTCTATGTTGGTCCTATTGTGTTATTCACCACTTGTTTATTTCAGGGTAATCGAAGCACAGGAGCTGTTTTCGATGGATTTCCTAACATTGACCACACTCAAGACTTTGTGAGAAAGGATATCATTGGCTGGCTCCGTTGGTTGCGCCATGATGTGGGCTTTCAAGATTTTCGGTTTGATTTTGCAAAGGGGTAAGACATATTCTATGGCTTTGGTTTGGAGTATTGGATTTTTCTGTATTTTTTTATATCATGTTATATACCTTTGATCTATAGGTTTTCAGCAAAATATGTGAGAGAATATATTGAGGGAGCTAAGCCTTTGTTCTCTGTCGGGGAGTACTGGGATACTTGCAACTATAAGGGCTCTTCTTTGGACTATAATCAAGGTACACCGATTGAACCTTAAGAAAATACACAAATTCTACAAGACAAAAAGAAGCTCTCAAATCTCTATTTTTCTTTTTTTCTTAGAGGAAAGTTGATACAGTTTTATGCTGCATTGAGTCATTTCAAGACATCACTAAAACATCGCTTAGAATATTGGTCATTTTTGTTTATTTGTTATGGTATCACTCTTGAGCTTGTTACTTATTTTTCATTGTTTGCAGATGGTCATAGACAACGTATAGTGAATTGGATAGATGGCACTGGACAACTTTCAACTGCATTTGACTTCACAACAAAAGGGATTCTTCAGGTGTTCGACATACTTTGTGCTTAGTTGTTAGTGAATTTTTGAAACTCAACACACACAACACAAGAAATCCTTTTACAAGCCAGTTGATCTTTCTTTCATTTGTAGGAAGCTGTGAGAGGAGAGCTTTGGCGCCTGCGTGATGCTCAAGGAAAGCCCCCAGGTGTGGTTGGCTGGTGGTCATCAAGAGCTGTCACATTTATTGATAATCATGACACAGGCTCAACCCAGGTACACCACAGATACTTCTTCAACAATATTGGGAAACCTTTAATAATTAAGCTCTAGCTCTTTGCATTTCAAAGATTTCATTTCATTTGGCATAATACTTTTCCTCTATCACTTAACTACTAGATCTTTAACTTGTGCTCTTCACTCTGTGCAGGGTCATTGGCCATTCCCCAAAGACCATATTATGGAGGTATTTTTTGTTTGCATCACTATCTTACATGTATTTTCTATTTCTGTATTGTCTGCTCTTATACTACTACACTTAACTGTTACATCATCTTTCTCAGAAAAAAGACTAGGAAAATTTAGAAAATTTTCAAGCATATTCTTCTTTCTGTTTTATGAAGAATATGTAATGTATGCGGTTCTGTCCATCATTCAAAATTATGCCTTCTTCTTTCTTGATCAAGTTGTTGTGAGTTGCATGATAACAAAATGAGATTTAACCTCATATATTCAAACTTTTGTTATATGACAGGGGTATGCATATATACTGACTCATCCCGGAATACCAACAGTTTTCTATGACCACTTCTATGACTGGGGCAATTCAATTCGGGATCAGATTGTGAAATTGGTAATTAGTACTAAAAAAATACACACATTTCTTTGTTTTATGAAGGAACCTCTAACAAATTTACACTGAAACTGCAGATTGATGTTCGCAAGCGTCATGGTATTCAAAGTAGATCAGGTGTGAGGATTGTGGAGGCCAGACATGATCTCTATTCTGCAATAATTGGAGAAAAAGTGTGCATGAAAATTGGAAATGGTTCATGGTGTCCCTCTGGGAGGGAATGGACATTGGCAACTTCAGGCCACAATTATGCAGTGTGGCAAAAGTGATCATTTGGTATGGAAGAGAAGGGAATTAAGTGCTTCTAATTCTCATCTAGTTGCCTTTGGAAGCTCGTCCCTTCAAATTATGTGTTACCCACATTTATAGCCCCTTTCATGTGTCTGTGTTATCAAACTATACCAATAGCTGCTTTATTTATGTAATATGTAACAACAAAAATAAGCACCTCTGTTTATATCATATACAAAATAAATGAATAATAATACATTTATATGGGTACCTATAAATAGTGTGGTGTTATTAGGCATCATTCTTGCAATTATCGCATTCACGTGTATGCAAAATCTTAAAGAATGCTATGAAAATAATATATCCCAAGAGAAACTAATTACTGTTGAATATATTCAGAATAAATAATTAAAACGTATTATTATATTATTTTTTAAAGTTTAGTTTTATGCATAATTAATATAGCAAGGTATCGATTTGACAGGGTATTTGACATAAGAAATTTTGTTAGTTTTCTAAAAATATGAAATTACGAATGTTTATTTCTCATATTTCACTTATTCTTTTTAAATAACATTTCTAGAAAATATTATTTTTTTTTGAGAAATATTTTTACCTATGTTGCTTCTTATCATGATTTCTAGACATAAACAAATTTCTCTCTATCAAACGTTTCCTTAAAATAATTACTCTAAAAATCAACAAACTTATTATGATTGAATGATAGTATAAAAAATCTTTACACTATTATTTTAAAAAATATTAAAACTAATATGCCTTAGAGTAATATATAAAAAATGTGATGAAGATTGTAGCCATTATAAATTTTAATACTCTGTATTTTCAAATCAATTTTAATTTCTAATTGTAATTATTAATTAAAATAAAATATTATGAATTATTTTAAATTCAAGTACATATTTATAAAATCATTGCTTCTAAGTATAATTGTTTATAAAATGTAAGTTTAGAGGAGCTAGTTAAAGAAAAATATAATAATATGAACTAGCCCAGTTGGAAACCTCTCCTAATAAGTTCAAGTCTTCACATATAGGTATACAATGATTTATTTCTTAATTTTTTATTACCAATTTGAATAAAATATTTACAATTAGTTAAAGTATATAGATAGATAAATTGATCCTATAACATCCTTCAGCAAATTGTTTCACTTTATTGACATTAGATTTAGTATTCAATTTAAATTACCATAAGAGTTTTTGTAAGTAGCTATCATATCTTATTTTTGTCTAATCCCTTTGTGAATGACATAAAAATGTTGTGTCTAAATCCTCCCTACCCTACAAGATCTTTGTGTTCATTTTAATTATTTGAAGTGCCATCGAGAACCGCATAGAAAATTTATTTACATATACATATATAATATAATTGTTTTTATATAAACAAGCATATTATGCATAGACAGAATCATGTGAACCAAGAACATTTTACAAAATAATCTTGATTAAAGATAAAAAAGAAACTCTTAGTAAGTAAGATAATTTTCTTCTTGTGGGAGAGAGACATCTTTCTTGTGGCTTGTAAGAAAAGAGTTTCCTGTGAAAAAAAAGTTTTCGGTTTGTGTGAAAAAAAATGTGAGAAAAGAAGTTGAATTTGAGGATATTTACATAGAAAATAGAAAATAAGAGAACTTAATCATTTTAGTGGAAATTATGTCGAGAGGATGACCATATTTTATCATGTTTAAATTTAAATATTTGGATTATGATTTATTTACTATTAGTGTAATCTAAAGATTAATATAAAATAATATTAATGTCAGTTAGACATAATTTAAATAAATATTAAAAATAAATAAAATTAATGTTAATTAAATCAACATTAATTAAAATAAATATTTAAATTAAAGTAAATTAATATCAATTTAAACTCTTAAATAACTATAAATATTTAAATTAAATTATATTAGCGTCAAATTTCTGACACTAACTTTAATGTAATCGATTTTATTAATTTATTAATTTTAGTTTTGAATTAGACTTAACTAAGCCAATTATAATCAGACTCTATATATTTGTATGACTATCAGTCACTATTATTGAGTATCTAATCCTTAACATTTATTATGTAATTTTTAATATTGTTGTAATATAATAACATAAATGAAAAAATACATTATATATGCATTTTTGTCACAAAATAAATATATAAGATATTTTTTCTTTTTTACGTTTAAATTAACTATTCCCTTTATTAACTTGTTTCATTTATTTATATAATTGTTCATAAAAAGTTACTCGTCACAGTGATATCCTCTTAAATAATGTATTAAATTTGAATGTTGTGAATGAAAATATATGTAATATGGTAGTATATAAGTTTCAGCTTGTAGAAGAAGGTAAGATGGTAAAAGACCATAAGTTTACCCTATTAGAAAAACATATATAACAGGCTAAGATCAATGACTTTTATGATTTCAGAGAGAACTGGGCTAAAATAATAATACTAATAGCATGTACAGATAAAAATAATAGAGATATTATTGAAGATCGACATGACTCACTCCAAACCTCATTTTATAAGTTGATCGATTTTATAAAGTTGAGTTAGACTTAAAGTTCATACCATAACATGATATTAGAGTCATTTAAAACATATTTAAACGAAAGTTTGCTGGATCTATCGTGTCACCTGTCGGATTCATAATATATATTTTCATATACGAATTAGTAGTACGTACAAACCTCACTTTATAAGCCAATAATTATCTTTGAGACAGAGAATTTGAAGAAAAACATTGAATAGAAAGGAAAGAGTAAAAGTCCATTATTGAAAGATTTAGTTTATGTGTAGATCTTAAGCATTGGAAATATAGATTGATGATGATAATAAGTAGCACATGGTTGAACAAATGTTTGCTGTTTTTTGTTGGATTTCTCTTTTTCTTTATAATAATCTAGCTTCATGCCTTACCAGATACGGAGAGAGATAGCCACAGAGAGTCACATGGAGTTGTGGCTGGAAAGGGACTCACCCACATCAACATCACCATCGAATACAAAATTAGTCATAGATTTCATCATTTAGTTTTTGAAACCCAGGTCTATTCTCTTCAAAATCAGGTACATTTATTTCCTACCATAGATATGTGTCCCTACTTTGACTACAATATATATAACATCAACTTATTCTCTTACACATCTTTTCTATAATCTTATCAAACAGTTACATGATTTAATCTATTTAAACAAATTTCAACCATGTTTTGATTACAACTAATTTTCCAAGTTTCTGCCAGCTGAGTCTTGCAAACATTGAAGACCACACATGCAAATTCATGGTATGAAAAATGGTGGAAAGTGGAATGTGATAATCACTGTGTTCATCACCTGATTGAGCAGCACTAATTAAGCAGAAACGACATGCAACATGTGATGGATGAAGCACTTGGATACCAATCGGAGCATAATGATGAAGATGGTGGACTCTCCCTAGCTCTGATTCCAAGTGTAGGTAAAGTTTGGCCTTCTAGGGTTCCCCACTTAATATTACTTTAGTTTTCAATAGTTGCTCAATCAAATCTGCATAAATACCCTAACGACCCGTTTAAGTCAGTGTTCCCATTATGTTTTGTTTTCCGTCTTATAAAAGTTTAAACTTGTTGGTGCACCATAACAAAGTATACCAAAAGATAACACCCTTTTTCCCTTCTGCTCTTCGTCCCAACTTTACACATATACATCCATATATTACATACCACTTAACTCCATAGGGAACAACCCAATAACTTTTTACCAATTCAAGGCTTTTATCAACCAAATATACACGCTAAAATCTCGTAGATTAATAAAAACATGTTTTTTCCTCAATAAAATTTCTTCCCAATCTCAAAGCTTGTTTAACATCACCTTGACCGAAGATAAAAATATTTCAAAGTATATAAGTGTATGTAAACCTCTAAGTCAATGTTATAAGGTTGAATTAGACTCAAAATTCATTTCTTAATATGATATCTGAATCATTTAGAACCTATTCTAACTGAGTTTTTGTTGAGCTTATCAGGTCATTTATTCTCGAGTAGTTACCGAATAACCTATAATATATAGTGTTATGCATGAATTGGAGAACCTCGATGTGAAAAAAGGGTGTTGAAGATAATGGCATTTCAAAATATATAAGTGAATGCAAACTTATTTTATAAGCCAGTTTTATAAGATTGAATTAAGTTTAAAGTTAATTTCTTAGTATTGAAAGCACACTAATTGAGTCATAAACGCTTTTGGTTGTGGTTTAAAGTCTTACTACATTCCTAGACATGAGATAAAGCTTGAAAATCACGTAATTAAGGTTGATTAGGTTGTGTGTTTTTTCTTTTCCCACATCATTATTGTGGGTGATGATCAGATAATTTTGACATGAAGACAAGAAATTATAGTTGTATGATAATGGGTGTTTTGAATTGGTGGCTATTATGTAGGAAAAGCTCTGGCATGCATGGGAGGGAGAAAAAAAGGATGGACTATGAGATCTGGTCTTCACTTTGTGACAGCTTTTTGAACACCTTTTCTCCGCGTTGGATGGTGCATGTATGATTGGTGAATAATATATCCTCCACATAGCTCACTGCTCACAACATGCTTAGCATACCAAATTCAACCTTTTTTTTCTTTATATAATACCAAAATTATTCATTAATATTCTATGTAACATCATCTTCTTCTTCTCTTAGATATCAACTATCAAATTCAACACCACCTCTTTCTTTAATGGAACGTACAAGTCAAGATGCAAAGACTGAGTTCAAAATCAGCCCACAATCTGTTGTTAATTTATAATATCCAAAGACTTTAATTATAATTTACTCATAAGATAACTCTTCTCTTTCTTTTGATGATCGAATCATAGTGTTACATATATAATATTATCAATATTGTTGATTTTGTCAATAACCAACAATAAATCATGAAGTAATTTTCTTACAATGCATAATCGAATATGTAGAATATGTAGATTAAGTTGATTTTATTTTTAACACTACAAGAAAATCATGAAATAGAAACCAATTTATAGAAATCAAAATAATTAGTTGCAATAGTAACTAGATTAGAGACTATTTTAAAAACTAAAAAGAAATTTGGTTTCTAAATTAGTTTCTATTATTGTTAAATAGTTTCTAAATTGGTATCTAATTAGCAACCAAGGTTTTTGTTACCAAATTTAGAAACTAAATAATTGGTAGTTAAAACCTTAGTTGCTAATTAGATACCAATTTAAAAACTATTTAACAATAATAGAAAATAATATAAACTAATTTAAAAACCAATTTTTTTTTTAGTTTCTAAAATGGTCTTTATTTTAATTCCTATTGTAACTAATTATTTTGGTTTCTAAAAATTAGTTTCTATTTCATGATTTTCTGGTAGTGTAAATAAATAAAGTAGAAAAAACAATTTATTAAATAGTAGAAAAATCAAAGAAAACAATATTTGAATAAGAATATTGAATTTGTTGGGATGTTTATTTTCTCTCTTTGGACCCAAAGATAGTGTTATATTGATAGAGTTTTTGAAAAGGTAAAGGGCAGAAAAATGTAGACAGTGATTTAAGGGTTGGATGGGTAGCCATAAATGAAGGAAGGAAAATGAGTTGGTCTCATAAATGGTAGACATATATAGAAAACCCAGCACTCGTATCCAATTGTTGTCTGTCGTTTTTTCATCTTTGTTGTTGAATTCATAAAAAGGGTGGACCACTATACTATTTTGGTTCTCAGCTTAAGTAAACATATTTGTAAACCTTTTCACCATTTTATACACCTCAATAATGCCTGCATCTGTTTCCAAATTAAAAAACAAACACTTATTTCGATTTATATAAATAAATGTTATTACTTGTTAATATATACGTTAGTTTTTGTTGCTGAAAGATTCCCACTTCACCACCTATTTCTTCTTCCTTCTCTTTCCATGGTATTTGGCCTCTACATTCAACTTCCATATCCATTTAGCTACATCACACTATTCAATAACTTAATATCTTTAATCTCTATTGAATAACTTAATATCTTTAATCTCTGAGTCCCTCTTTATTTTTATCTTTACATAGCATCTCCCTCCCAACCCCATCCCCATAAATTTTCTTTCAATTCTCATTATTTCATGACATACACAATCCAACGCTTTAAAGATTGACATGTAGTACAGTGGTATAGTCGTAAGCACTAACATAAGTAGACATATTCTCCATGTAATGATAATACTTTCCCTCTCCACCTACATAACCTTTTCTTTATTTTATTCACTATTTGGAAGCATAGGATTTGTACAGTATTTAACTAAGCAAAAGTGGATGTGGTTGAAATATTTTTCTTGGTCCAGATGCATTTGTGGGTATGTTTTTCATTTTTAGATTGGGTCCAATGCCTGAGTACATGTATTAATATGACACTAAAATTATGGGTTTCTCTAACAAAGGGGGCTTCATCTCTTGGTTTTTTTTGTTACACTTTACTTGGTCTTGTGAATGTTATGCTCAGGTTTGCAGGTTGGAGTTGTTATAGGGAAGGGAAACTTCGATTATATTGGGAACCACGTGATTTGTAGATGATCGGAAGCAAATGAATTATGAGATTCTTCTTCATTGTTGTTGGCACAAACTTGACACTACAACTGAACAAGAAAATGCAGATGTCTTCATGTTCAAGGAGAAAAAATCACTCATTGTAACTTTAAATCTTTTGTACTTGTTTGCTGCGAAATGATTTAGTTTGCTCTTCTTTAGAGTGTCTTAGTGTCATTGTTGTAATTGTGGGCTATTTTTTTCCTCTATTTTCTATGTTTTTTAGGAGCTGGATGTGATCTATTTATTGAAGTTTTGTGTGCTTTGATTTCTTTTATCTTTGGTAAGGGATTGGTGCAAACTGGTCCCACGCTTTATGCTTTTGTAGGGCGGTATTGAGTATGATAAGCTACTCTATCTTATATAAGGGTTAAGATACCCCTTACTTATTCTTCTTTATTTATTTTATTTATTGTTTGTCAAGTAAAAAAAAATCACTATTAGTTGCCAAAAACTATTTTTTCTTGAATTTCCTCTCATACGTATACCCAGATATTTGAATGGTATGTTCATTACTTAGTAGTTCAACATTAAACAAAAATCGTTTTAAGTCATGCTCCCTTACCCTCACCTATCTTTTATGAAAGTCCACTCTCATTCTCAAGACTAGTTCAAAGCATTTGAATACGGTTTTGATCACCGATATGTTATTGATTTATGACTTACACATAAACATTATATTATTTGCAAAATGGAATGGATCTTAACCTCTCTTCCCACCACTATTTCTTTTAACATTTGTTTCTTAATAACATGTTTAACCATTTCAAACAACCCTGCTACAGTTATCAAAAACAAGAATGAGGCTATTGAGTCCTTTAGTTAGCCTAAATTTTTAGTTGGGCTTAATATTGAAATTCTGGATTCAACGTCGACTATAACCAACTAACCACTTATGGAAAACTTTAACTTGCTCATCATATAATATATAAACTCCCAATTTGTAAAGTTATATGCCTTATCAAAATCCACTTTGATTTGACTATCATACATCTATCTTTTTTTCATATTACTTCCCCTATGACTTCATTTGAAACTAGCATAATTTCAAATAAAGTGATATTCTTAATGAAAATCAACTAAATGTTAAATATTATTATCCTAAGTGAAATTTCTACAATTTTAAATACATTTAAGTAGTATGATTATGTTCTCACAATATACATTTAACATATAAACATATAAACACAACAATTAAACTATCGAAGAAAATAACTAATGTGATTTGATTCATTCTTTGACAACTTTAAATTACATATGAACATGTACGAATTTTATTTTATTTTTTTAGTTATGAAGCAGAGAATGCAATACAATAACCATTCATGCGAATTGAGAAATTATAAAAAAATTATCCACTTAGTGCTTAAATAATTCATTGGGCGAATATTTTTAATTAACTAGGTATGTTTGAATTAAAAGAAGAGTGAAAAAAGAAAGAAAAGAAAAAAGAGTAAAAATTATGATTGTTTAGATTGAAGGAAAAAACAAAGAAAAATAAGTGAAAAATTACAGTTGATTTGGTTGATATAATAAAATAATTTATTTTTATACTACTTTTATAGATTCTCTTATCTACATAAACAAATATATCAAAACTTCAGTAATTTACGTGTTAACTCTGTTTAACATAAAATATTTTAATAAAATCAGGAACTTTTACATTCCTTTTTTAACTTCAGAAAATAATTGTCTTAACAGTAATATTAACAAAGTAAAATTGACATTTATCAATAGCTAATATTTAGAAAAAAAATTCTAAACAAATATAGTATTTTATAATTACTTATAATTTGAGTAATTTTGTAATCAGTTAAAAATAATTTTAATTTAGAAAAACTCCTTTTACAATTGTAACCAAACACAAAACAGTTTTTACTTTTACGAAATTCACTTATAAATATAAATCACTTTTTTTTAAAAAAAGTTACGGCTAACATTAACAATCACATCCAATATTCATTTCTCTCATTAAATATAAATTACAACGAGTTTACATAACATTAAACCTTAATAAATATAATAAAGGAGAAGTGTTGATATATGGTGGATGGCCAAAAAGTAATCACCTAATTATTTTTTAAAAAATAGGTTTTTAGAATACTTTTATATATTATCTTATTATTCTTTTCCGACTAGGGATAACAAATATATATTTATTTTTTTAATATTATTTAAACTAGTTTTGATTTTGATACAGAATTCTTATACTAATTAGACATTGGTACGTAATATTCGATGTTTTTATTCTTTTATATTACTAACTAAAACACACACATTTCCTTTACACGAATTTATATTTTTATATTAAAATATATATAATTTTATTATTTTTATGAGAAGTTAATTAAAAATAGAAAAATAATACAATCTAAAGAATATATATAACTTTTTTAAAAATAATATTACAAAACTGTGTTTGTTGTTATCTTTTCATTATTATTTTCTTTCATACTATTTTAACAAAATTATTTTAAATATAAATTCATATATTTTTTAAATATATTTTTTTCAAGTCCATTCTAATTAATTGAATATAGATGGAATATATATTAGATATATTTTTATATTTTAAAAATCTAAAATGAAGATGAGATTAAGTCAATTTTCTTAATTCATAAGAACTTTTTAGAGCATCGGACTTGTGCTTATAAAATCAATTCTAATAATGTTAAAATAATGTTTGGTGAAAAATAATTACGTTACAAATTTCTAATTACCAATAAAAAGGTCAATATATTTTTAAGTATATGTTGAATCTATATCAGATATACTATAGTTCTTTTCCCTTTTATTAGTAAGAGATATAAAAAAAGGTTGACCATAAACAGGATCGGGATAGTGTTATACTACCCCACATTGCTATATATAATCTAAAGCTTATTCACTGGAAGAGTAGTATGACAAAATAAGAATATAAAATATGATACATAATGCTATTAAAACCTATTAAAAATGATACATTCAGTAATTAGTTGGAATGATAAAATCAAAATTAATAAAAAATTTATAAGGTTATTTTACCTCATCATCAAAATCAAAATCTTGAGAAAAACTATATATGAAGACTTATATTCTTGTTTTGGGTAGGCCACACAAATGTGGTTAGTTAGAAATGGATTATTTGAATTGTGTATTAGTTTAGATAAATCATTTTAATTTAATTTATATTAGATAATTAAAAGATACTTTTATTTTAGTTTTAAATAAACAAAATAAATACACTGTATTTTTAATAAAAATAATTACAGATATGATTTTATTACAAAGTAAACTTTAAGTCTAATTCAACTTCATAAAATCGGTTTATGAGGTTGAAAATTACACCCAATTTTATACTATAAAAAACTCAAATCTCTAATTAATGGGAAATCTTGAAGAGATTTAAATAATTGTTTTTTTTATTGGAATATACTGAATAGAGTTTGCTACCACATTTTAAAAATAAAATATTATAAAAAAATTAAAAATATAGTCAAGAAATATTATTTTAAAATGAAGTTAAATTTCTAGGAAATTGTAATTGTTTCCTAATTGAATGATTATTGAGTTAAACCTAACCCATGGTGGGAAGTAAGTAGGTGTATGGTATTGGTATGGTGGGCAAGGGCAAAGAAAGAGTAACAATTATGAGAGACAGAAGTGTGTTTTTGTAGGTGAAATGTCATCAGAATCGAGGGTAAGATGGAATAACTATCATCATCTTTCTTCCTTCTAAATATGCCCTTCTGCTCATTCTTTTGCTCCAGCAACTACGTCTTCTCCACACTATAAACTATTATTATTATTATTATAATCACACTATTAAATAATTAATTAAGAAATTGATTAATCTCTCTCTCACATGCTCCATCACTTCTTAAATACCTCTCTCACCCAACTCTCAAACCATCACAATTCACATCTTCTCCTTCTTCTTCTTCTTCATCTTCTTCTTCTGCACAGCTTTCATGGTGTTCTCTTCATGTGGGATTATCAAAGGGTTTCTATCAGAGTTTATTGGCATTCTGTCCACCTCCACTTTCTTCTCTTCTCTTCTCTCTCAAAGAGACACGTCAACCATCCATCCATGGAGGTGGGCATACTGCCAACTCAGTTCTGTTAGCTACTCTTTGTAAATCCTTCATGATATTCATTTCGCACTTTATCATCATTTCTTCACTTCACAAGGTAAAAACATCCACCCTTGTTAATTTTCTCTCCTTTCTATGTTCTTTACATAGATAGATACTAGCTTCATGGATCTGTTATAATCTAACCCTTCTCCTCTCCCGTGTCGTTTCTTTCCTTTCTCCTTTTCATATTTGTGTTTGGGGAGGACCCTAGCTATTGTTTACTTTCATCAGGTTCATGGAAATTGAATCAAATATAAAGGGAGGTAGGTAGGTATATAGTGCTAACACGCCCTAATTTGCTTCTTTGGGTGGGAGATGGAAACCCTAATCTCTTCCTTGTTATATTTGTTCTGCTAATGCTCAAAGTTTTAATTTTTTTGTACAGTGGATGGATCTTAATGACATGTTCTTAGGTTTGGTGCAGAAACTGTTTTACATGTAATTTCAGGGGATATTTGATCTGGCAAGGTCATAATTATATATATTTATATGTTTTTGTTGATTTGGTTGTGTTATTTATGAGTAAGTGGATATTAAAGAGATTGTATATAAATCAGTGTCCGTGTGTGGTTGGAGTTCCATGCATCCCTGTCTTGTTGCCATTTTGACTGAGAAAATTCAAGGTGCTTTGGGTTATTCGTGTTGCTTATTTGTAAATAATACACAGCATATGCAGTAAGCAGCATCAGACGAAGCAGATGGGTGTCAGCATTAAAAATGATGCCAAACCCTTCCCTTCCCTAGTGTCTGTCTAATTCAGTGTTCAGTAAGTTTATTTCTTTGTAGGCTCCACGAGCTCTCTGAACGTTAAGTTAGGCTCATGATTGCATATTGACATTAAAACCCTCTTGCTCTTGTTTCAATGCAAAGCTCACTCTTCCATGGCGCGTGACCTCCATCCAAAGTCAGTAACTCTTGTCTGTTTCCTCTCAAAACAATCTGTATTCTTGTACTACACTACACTATGTATTCTTGTTTAAATTTAGTATCAAAGTTTACTGTAAAACTATGAACAACAAAAGCTCATTAGACTTAATATGGTATTTCATCTCTTTCTCTCTTTCCATGCATACTTGGGTTGGTTTCTGAGAGATTAATTATTGTATTCTGAACAACATCATTGAAACATCAAATGAAATGACAGTAGAATATAAACATAGAGGTGGAGCATGAAGAAGAGGGAAGTTAGTTTGGAGAAGTTATTGATGGTGGATACCCAGGAAAATAATTGCTTCTGATTTGTTTCCATGTAATATATACTGAGCAGCAGGTTGGCATTGTCAGGTAAGGTTCTCTAAGGATTGAAATTACTTGAAGTGTAAGCGTAAGGATTTGGACACCTCTCTATAAGGGTTGAAACACTCACTAAGGATTGAAACATTCTGAAGTGTATATATAAGGGTGGAAACATAAGAATTAAAACATTTTGAAGTGTATGTATAAGGGTTGAAACACTTCGTAAGGATTGAAACGTGTATGTATAAGGATTGAAACACTCTGAAGTGTGAAGTTTATTTATATGTATAAAGTTGGAGGATTAAAAATGTGTGTGATTAATTGTAGGTGGTGTAGTGTAGTGGAAAGACGGGACAAGAGGGAGGAGGGAGGGTGGCCCCCCAGAGTTGGGAGGTGTAGAATGCATCTCACATCTCACAGCTAAGGAAAAATGGATCTTGAAAATGGGTTCAAGTGTGTACGATTGCACAGTGTGCTAGGAATTTATCTTAATTATGGGACCATTTCATTATTATGGCATGGATGATGGACCTTCCCTTTCCACTCCTCTCACAGCTATACTATAATGAGGGGTAACAGTGGCACAACATAACACCCCAAAGGGTTTTGTTCTTGTTCATTTTTCTTGTGTTATTCTGAAATCTGAACCTAATACCTCTCTACTGGTTTTGAGTTGGTGGACCATGGATTCAGAAAGTTGCCTGCATTACCTTTTTCTTCAGGATTGGCTTTGCATTGCAGCCAATCATGAACCCTAAAGATCACACCATACCTTTACTTAAACAACCTTTTCACACACTTTTATAAGCTATGAAATCAAATCATCATGGCTTTCGCATGCAACTCTATAAACGCGTGCTTTTTCGATCATTATGCCAAAACAACGCTCCTCTTTTGGCTCCTCTTCAACTATAACTCCATGTAATTCTAACTATATTAATTACTCATCCCATTTTTTAAAATTAAATAATAATAACAATAAAGTAGTTATAATAAAATAAATTATGATTTGGTATATATTTGAAAGGTATATGTCTTATTTATATAATGAGATATTAAATAACTTTTTATTAATGTAAGTCTTAAGATTGTCCAACCAGTATACACTCACTTAGATGATATCATGTTATGTGAAAAAGGATTTTAAATATTGAATTATCTAACATTTATCAGAAATTGCATTAATATTGTATATTTGGTCATTACATGTAATGTTTTTCCTTAAATGGCGTAATTTACGTCGAGATTTTATTGTCACCCAATTCTTATAAACTTAATCTTTTACAAGATGTTGTGTATGGGTAAATTTTTTATTATCATTCCTTTCTACAAAATTAAGTATAGTTATGTAAATCTCATAAGTGAGTCAGAGATACATTATATCAACATAATTAACAATAAAAATGACTCAACTGTTTTGATCGCCTATAAAACCGATTCTTTAATTAAACTTGTTTTCCAAGTAGTTTTAAAAATAAAATCGGTTTCAAACTAGTTTAGAATAAAACTGATGAAGTTATTTTAAAACTAAATTTTTCAACTGAAATATATGAATAAAATGGATTTTTTAATAAGCGAATAGAATGGAATTTAATATAAATGAATTCATAAAAAGAGCACATAAGGTCGAAGGTTGACCAACCTGACTTTGTGTGAAGGGTTGGAGTGAGACTATTTAAATGAGTTCGTTAACTATTTAAATGACCCAATAAAGTTGAAATAATATATAGATCTAATTAATATCCTTGGTGGGAGCATTTTAACAAAGGTAATAAAAAAAAATTATCTACTAGGATTAAAAAAGTGCTCTCTAATATCATAGTTAATTATATATCTATTTCATGTATATGACATATTTTAAAACTAGTTTTTTTTTTCTTTTTTACGCAATAAAAAGCAAGACAAAAATTTGTATTAGTTAGAATTGAACTTTTAAGAAATTTTCATCCACCCAAAACCTCTTCTCAGTAAATTAAACTAGACTTGCACACAACAAATTATAGAAATATAAGATTACCTTTAAATATATTAATTGATAATTGATATTTTTTCCAAAACAAATAACCAACGCTAATAATAAGGACACTCATAAAAAAAATATAAGAGCACTAATTAAAATTTTCAAATAAAAAAAATCACTAAAATTTATTTTATTGTGATTTTAAATACATTTCTAATGTGAGTTTCAATATAAAAATATATTCTGATTTTAACTAATATAGTTAGAGTACATTTTTTTTGCAGTGTAGTTTATAGTTAAGTCTATTAATGAGTGTCATTACCACTATCTAAAATATTTAATTGTATATATATATATATATATTAAATAAAATTTAAATTTATTACATTATTAATTATAATGAACTAATTTAACAAATGTTCTTAAGAGAGTAGTGTAAATAGTTACTAAAGGAAGTATTTTGAATTTATTTAGATATTTTTTGGAACATAGAAAGGAGCAGTAATGATAATGCATTGGTGTAAGGCACTATATGATTATCGCGTTTGGCAGTGACAAGAGGAGTAATTGCTTCTGCATTAATGCGTTTGCCAAATCACTTATTGTCTTCATTCAATCATTACTTCTTTTTTCATGCCAACCCTTTCTGGGAACTTACATCATCAGATTCTCACCATCATTAGTATTAAGACTTGTTTGTTTTTCTTAATTAATAACTTTCTTCTCTGCAAATAAGTTTTTATTTTCAAAATCAATTTACTAAATAAATTAACTCAAACCATTTTATCAGAGAAAACAGCCTCACCTTTTTGAGGTGTGAATAGTAATATTTTATATGGACTTGTTAATGAAACTAAAAAACCTCTTCCAACATGAAGTAAGACTAAGTAATAAAAATATATTTTATTGTTAATAAATATTTGATTCCCAATTTTCAATTCTTAATTTATCACTAACGATTTGAATCAATAAATAATAACATTGTTCTTATATGTTAATCCACATCTCTAATTATCATTCACTTATTTCTCTTCCCAATCTTATAATCCTCATTCTCTTCCACTCTCATTTGGTAATCTATTTCTACTTCATTGTTTCTTTTAGTTTTCATATTTTTTTTATAACTAATAAAAATGGATACTGAAGTTTTTTTTTTTGTATTTAGAAAAGAATCTCTCCAATTTGTTTAATTTCTTTCAGGGATATGGTAACAATAGGAGCATTTTTTCATTTTTATAAACAAAAATATATTTTCATTATGTATCAGGATATATAATTATAATTTATTCAAGGAAACTTTTTTTTTTTTTTTCAAAAATATATTTGTCCGTTTGTATTTCTTTTGAAAATATTGGAGGTGAACTTATTAAAAAAGGAGGTGAGAATAAAGACTATCAGTTTTTGTATGCGTTTGTACTGAACAAAACCAACAGCCCATCCAGCCCAACCAGTTTTCTTGTAAGTTAAAACCAATCCAATAGAAAATATAAAATTGAACAATTTTTTTGTTGGATTAAATTTTTAAATTTGATTAAAAATAATCCAATCTTAACTATATCAAACTGAAAAGAAGCACGAAGTTCATATATGAAATTATTACATCACTCGTACTTATATAAATGGATATTTATAAAATTACCATGCTATTTTTGTTTTCTTCCTAATACCATCTCTAATTTCTGTTCAGTTATTTCAAGGATTTGTATGTTTATTAATTCAAAATAAATTTGAAAATCATTATTGGGAATATATTTTTTATATTTGCGTTGATTTTTTTTTATAATAAAGGATAAACATGAAAAAGTATTATTTCTTTTACGGGAAAATAAAAAGTATGATGAAATATATTCTCTGGGAATTAAAAAGCAAATGAGAAGAATAAGTTAACTTTTATTTTAAAAAAGTTGACCATAATAGTGAGTTAGGAGAAGAGACATTTGATAATTTAAAATATATTTATTTATATTATAATATATTGGGAAATTTGAGAATATGGATTATGTTATAGACAAAATGGCGTCATCCATGGAAAGGAACCAATGACCTCTCCACAAATTTTGAAGGAAGGAGTTATTTTATTATTTATTTATTTAAAATAAGAAAAAAAAGAATGGGATAAAAGGAGAAGAAGGAGAATATAAGGAGAGTGTGTTGGGTGTAAAAAGTGACATAACGAAACAATGTTGTCATTAAGTCGGCATATTCTAAATCCTTGTACCAGACATTCAAATCTCGCCTCCTTAAATTCCACCACAACAACCTTAATCTTCTTCAAATCGCATTCTCCTTCTCTTCTTCGGTTTTCTTCAATACCTAAGACCAAAACAATGGTTTCCCTTTCCGCTCGGCACCAACCAATCCAATATCCCACTGCTCGCAGAGACCACTCCGTCGTTGACCACTTCCACGGCGTCAACATCACCGATCCTTACCGATGGTATGGAAATGCAGCCAACTTCACCATTGTATTGCATCTTCATTTTCATTTTCGTTTTCATTTGGTTTTGTTAGGCTGGAGAATCCGGAGGCGGAGGAAGTGCAAGAGTTCGTGCAGAAACAGGTGGCGTTGACGGATTCGGTGCTGCAGAGTTGCGAGTGCAGGGGCAAGCTGGCGGATAAGATAACGAAGCTCTTTGATAATCCTCGTTACAACGCTCCCTTCCGGCGAGGGAATAAGTACTTTTACTTCCACAACACGGGTCTTCAGGCGCAGAGCGTGCTTTACTTGCAGGACAGTTTGGAGGCTGAGGCTCAGGTTTTGCTCGATCCCAATGCGTTCAGTGAAGATGGAACTGTCTCCCTCAACACGCTGTCCGTGAGCAAAAATGCCGAGTTCTTGGCGTATGGACTTAGTTCCAGTGGTAGCGACTGGGTCACAATAAAACTCATGCGTATTCAGGACAAGAGTGTTCAGTCTGATACTTTATCTTGGGTTAGTATCCATATCTGATTCGCAGAACAATGTTGAGTTGAATCTCTTGACCGAAAAGAATTCAAATCAAGATCATGCCAATGATTAATGTTTCAGGTCAAGTTTTCCTCCATTAGTTGGACGCATGATAGCAAAGGTTTCTTTTACAGTCGCTATCCAGCTCCAAAGTATGTCATCTCCATTCTCGTGTTCTTTCTGGGATTGAAATTTCAATTTGATGTTTGGCGTTATTTATTGTAAATAACTTAATCATAGACATTCTCAGGGACATCATGGTGGGGTTAGTTTCATATCTTCTTGATTCGTAATTTTGAATTGATTAATTGCTTTGCTAAGTAGGAATGGAGAAGTGGCAGATGCTGGGACTGAAACTAATGCGAACCTTCATCATGAACTCTATTATCATTTTTTGGGTACTGATCAATCGGAAGACATTCTGTGTTGGAGAGATCCTGAAAATCCTAAACATATGTTTGGAGGAAGTGTTACCGAGGACGGGAAGGTACTTTTTTTGTCATTGCTTTGCAGCTGTGTGATATTATGTGTACATAAGATACGTTATGTTATTATTTTCCTCGAGGCTTTTAGTATTATTAATACCAATGATGTTTCGTTGTTTATGCCAAGTCTACCACGTTACTTTGGAAATATTTGTTTTGTTAATTGGTCTTTTTTAGTCATATAGTAAAATAAAGACCTGGATCCTTTACGCAATGTTCTAATTATTGTCAGAAAAACGATTGAGCAATCCACTGTCGTGTAATATCTATCCTCGGTAGAATGAACTATGGTTGTTTTTTCTTACATTTTTTTTAGGAGCTAATGTTAAATTCATATGATTTTCCTTTGTCAAGGAGCTTTACTGTGATAATGCATGCATACGATATCAAATTTCCTAAAAAACTGTCTCTTTTGTTGATTCGCAGTATCTTCTTCTCTATATTGAAGAAGGGTGTGATCCAGTTAACAAGCTTTATTACTATGACTTGTCTGAACTTCCAAACGGGCTGGAAAGTTTTCGAAATGAAAATTCCCTCCTTCCATTTGTCAAGCTTGTTGATAAATTCGATGGACAATATCATGCCATTGCAAATGATGACACCTTGTTTACATTTTTAACTAACAAAGATGCTCCAAAATATAAAATAGTTCGAGTAGATTTGAAAGAACCAAATGCTTGGACGGATGTTATCCAAGAGTCTGAAAAAGATGTGCTTGAGTCAGCACGTGCTGTAAATGGTAACAAACTTATTGTGAGCTACTTGAGTGATGTGAAATATGTTCTGCAAGTCAGAGACTTGGAAACAGGTTCCTTGCAACATGAATTACCAATTGACATTGGCACAGTCAGTGAAATTTCTGGGCGGCGTGAAGATTCCGAGGTTTTCATTGGTTTTACAAGCTTTTTGACTCCTGGAATCATATATCAGTGCGACCTGAGAACACAAATTCCTGATATGAAGATATTTCGTGAGATTGTCGTCCCTGGGTTTGACCGCTCTGAGTTTCAAGTCAATCAGGTAAGGGAAAAATGAAAAAGAGAAAGATTCACTGATGCTTAGATGAGTTCTCCTATTTTAAAGTTCACATTATTTGTTTGTCTATTTCAGAACCTGGGTTGTTTATTATGTTCTATTCTTTAATATACCTTACAAATTTCAGGTTTTTGTGCCTAGTAAAGACGGCACCAAGATTCCAATGTTTATTGTTGCCAAAAAGGATATTGTTTTGGATGGTTCACACCCTTGTCTGCTATATGGATATGGCGGCTTTAACATCAGTCTTACACCATATTTCAACATCAGTCGTACTGTACTGGCGAGACATTTAGGTGTTGTTTTCTGCATAGCAAATATTCGTGGTGGTGGAGAATATGGGGAGGATTGGCACAAAGCTGGCTCCCTTGCAAACAAGCAAAACTGTTTTGATGACTTCATTTCAGCAGCTGAATATCTTGTATCTGCTGGTTATACCAAACCAAAGAAGTTATGCATCGAGGGTGGAAGCAATGGTGGACTTCTTGTTGGTGCTTGCATAAATCAAGTATGATTCTTTTGCCAATTACACCTGGGCTTCTTTGGTGTTTGGTCCTCTGAAATTTTGTTAGTGCATTTTTATTGAGTTAGCTGAATTTCTAACCTCCCCAAATTTTTGAACAGAGACCTGACCTTTTCGGTTGTGCACTGGCTCATGTTGGTGTTATGGACATGCTACGGTTCCACAAATTTACGATAGGTTTGTTCTGTTCTGTTTTCTCGACTATATTGTTGTTCTGTATCATATTGATTTGTTTTTGTTGTTCAGGTCATGCTTGGACCACAGATTATGGTTGTTCAGACAAGGAGGAAGAATTTCATTGGCTAATCAAGTGAGTATGATTATATCTATCATGAAATATAACAATATTTTTTATATTTTATAAGTTGAGATATGATATTCCTGTTACTATTTTATTTAGTGTAGTGATGGTTTTCTATTACCTTGTCTTAGGTACTCTCCATTGCATAACGTCCAGAGACCTTGGGAAAAGCATCCCAATCAGTCAATTCAATACCCATCAACAATGCTGTTGACTGCTGATCATGATGATCGTGTTGTGCCATTGCATTCATTAAAGCTATTGGCGGTAAGTCTGTTGGAGAAACTTTCCAACTTTGATTTATTGAATTATTTTTGCAAACTAAAAAATATGTTGCAGACTTGAGTTATCAAATCACTACTTGCATTGTGAAGATTCTGGGTGGTGCTGCCCTCTTTGACCTTCTTTGACTGGTATTTTGATTTTTTTTTCAGACCTTGCAGTATGTCCTCGTTAATAGTCTTGATGAAAGTCCCCAGACGAACCCTATAATTGGTCGCATTGAATGCAAGGCTGGGCATGGTGCAGGGCGTCCAACAAAGAAAATGGTAATAGATTAGGATCTGGTTCCTTTTTAGCTTCTACTCCCATTGTTGATTGTTGTATTTGGTTTTTAAGTTAAATTAGTTGTTAACTGCAGATAGATGAAGCTGCTGACCGGTACAGTTTCATGGCCAAAATGTTAGATGCGCATTGGATTGAGTAGATAGATAGAGTATAGTGAAACAACTGCATTGGTGGACAACAGGACAAGCCCCTCGTGATTTGATTTTTTGGGGGAGGCCAACAACCCACGTAAGGGATCATAGCCATACAAAAATATGATTGATGTTTTATATGATCCTGTTTAATTTGAATGGAGCTAGCTTCCTCTGTTTGATTGTTAGGACAATTGAATTTTAAACATTAACATTGAAAAACCTGGCCATTGAACACGTTTCCATTCACTAGTGGTTCAATTGTATTTCATAATATTATTATTAATGTGATTCCAGTGAATAAAAACCAAACATGACCAACACAATCTAATCCTATTATGCAACATCTTCGGCCGTGTTCCTTTACCGATGTTAGCCACCAGAAAAATTAGATTGCACAGCAAGTTATTTAAAATGTTAAGAACTTGTATTCAAAGTAATTTACAGTCTACATAAAATCAATTCTTTAACCTTAACATAAGTTCTTTCCATAAGTTCTACACAAAAATTCAAACTAAATAAAACCTAAACCTCAATCACAAAGCTACATAATTAGAAGAAAAGTAGCTCTACTTGAAGATGCACATGTGTCTATCTCTCGTCATAGTACTGTCCACTCTAGAGTCTAGCAACAAATATATTATGTCAGGAAACATTCCATTTTGATGTCTGTGACATCAAGTTGCAAAATTTCAGCCCTGCATCCCAAAATTGATCCAATGCTGCAAAAACCATAATAAATAACGTGTTTAAGGCAGTATCGAAGGAAGGAATACATTTATAACTTCCCATAAATTGAAAGTATCTTATGTCGTACCTAGGATGGGTGCGTCCGAGATCCCCATGAACAAATTCCTTGATATAGGTCCCAGCCTGTACAAGTATAAACATATTAGATCTTTCAGACTTCAAGTAATTACTGATTACAGATTCCATTGCACATAATGAACAAAGGGATGTTTAACATAATGTTAACTCGGATGCATCTCTAAATTAATTCAGTCACAAATTTTAAAACGGAAAGCCAATAACGGAGAGAAATACCGATTTTACATGTTTAAAAAACGTGCACTAACAATTATTGGGAGTGAAACCTGAGGAGAATAGATCATGGTATGTCCTTCGCTTGTTTTATTGCACTCAAAAGACAGAAATGGTAGTTACATGGCCTATGTAATAAATCCTTTTACTTTCACCCATAAAAAGTACTTATATTAGATTTGCTTGACAAATATTATTCATCATATTTTCACCATTCATTGTCAATAAAATGTAAAAAAGTCTATGGAGCATGGAGCTGTAAAGTCAGAGGTGCTAATACATAAAACGTAACTTAAGTTCTGCTTAAAAAGTAGTTCAGCCACTTAAAAAGAGATAATATAAAATTACCTGAGTACATAGGTGTAAAAGAAAATATTGGGAACTTCCAGCAATTGCATCTATTTTCATCCTAAGATTTGAGAAACAGTAAGGGATAGTGAAATTTCAGTTACGTGTCTGAATGCAGCATTTATATAGTAAACGTGGCATATAATCAATATATGGGAGAATCCTACCAATGAATAATCTTTTCCCGGTCTAAAGGACTGCGACGATGTAGCACCCTTATTGGGGTCCTCTGCAAAAGTTTCTGCTCAAATAAGAAAAAAAATTGTGATTACCACATTCATAAATTAAAACAAAAAGCATGATTTATAATTGATAGATTGACCTAACAGGGGATGAATGGCAGATCAATATTCGCACTACACAAATGGATTCAATTGACATGGCTATAGAAGTACGAAATGGATAAATCAAAGGCTTAAATGACAGATATACAATCAGGACGCGTTACAAAAATAGACGGACATGTCTTTGAGCTAGTCAGCCAAAGTCAAATGATGCAGATACTGAAAACAACACAGTTGATGCTTTTGTATGTATAAGTTAAACTTTTTAATACAAAATACATGTTTGATAGCAAGAAATACGCAACATAGAAGCTTACCAAATCCTTGTGTGAAGAGATACATTGAAAATCTTCATCCTTTAGAGGACGAGAAATCCACACTAAAGCAGCATATTGTTTCTACACAGTTTTAAGATTGTAATAGTTAGGATGCATATTTAGATAAAACAGTAGATGTATCAAAGCTATAAGACATCAACAAAGAAATAAAAGTAACTAGTTATTAAGAATAAAAATGAAAGACCTGCTTCTCTGCTTCACCTTCACGCATAAGGTCCCAGCCATCACTACCCACAAGTTTCAGATTTTTCACCCTAACCTACACAAACACATGATATTATGAATTCAGTAATCATGAAATAAATAAAAGATGGAGAAACACCACCAGTTCAGCCACAACATTACCAATTTCTTCTCCATGTTATTTATCTTTTTCTCTACATCTTTTACGAACAGTTCAGATGGGATATGTCGTGCATTTTGCACCTCAACAAGAAAGGGCCTGCCTGGACCCAACATTCGGACCTAGAACAGTTCCATATCAGACAAGTTCATTCATCAATAAACTTTTTAAAAGGACAAAACTACAAATTTTTAGTACATCGATATCTTCTCTGCCTGCAGCATGAAACTTAAAACTATCACCTAGGCAGGATTGGAGGATGTTTCCACCAATTATTTCCTACAATGATTGTAAACATTGTTGTCACTTTTCACAATCAACATTAAAAGGAAACATAAAATACAACAACTATTGCCAGGCAAAATAGACAGTACCTCAACCGATGCTTCTCCCATTCTTTCATCATCAATGATCCAGCATGTTTGACTCACATTCCGTGAATACTGCCATGAAAGTAAACACACAAATTTGAATTTGCACAAGAAATATTCACTCTTTGCCTATCATTACTTTGCAAATTACAGTTATATGATTACATCTAGAACAAACAAAGCAAATTATATTCCATTACATAAAGAATCTATTTTTTTGTGAGTTGGTCAATTACAATACATAATTTATTTCAACTATATTTGAAAGTGCATAAAGCAAACTAACAGTTTAGATTAAGTATCACATAAATACCTCCACATGTTCAATATGTCTATCATGCCACATGACATATCAGAACATGTAAATTTTAAGAGTGACATTTGGATAAAAAAATGCAACGTTTATGATGTTTTAAAACATTGCTGGAGGAAGAAACATGTATGCTAAAGAACATTGATTCATGTAATGACTTCAGAAAGTTAGTCCAAGTGTCCAACTAGAAAGATTGGGGGAGGATAACAACTTCATTACCTTCAGATATCTTCCACCAAAATATAAAGGCGTCCTGTAGCAAAAGAAAGCAAAATGGCAAGGCTCATTTGCCTTAAAAGAAAGGAAAGCCAAGTTAGCAATAGAGTCATATATAATCTCAATAGAGAAATAGACAATGAAGGCAAAGTAAGCAACCTTTTTTCTACTATAAAGCAAAACAAAACATAATTCTCATTGTGAACCCACCATGAAAATCAACAAGGATTTATGATACACACACATAAATTTAAGAGACTGCATTCTGACAAATCTGCAATATATTTGGTCATAAAAAAGGAGGGTGATCGCAAATTACCTTTTCTAGCAGGAATTCACCGCAGTCAGAGAAATCATTTTCAAGTGAATTGCTAAAAGGTCTTTCTCCATCAATATTGGACTCACCTATAAAATATTAAAATAAAAATCAAATGGTATACCAGTTGAAGAGAAGACCATTTTATTAACATATAAGAATACTCATGAATTCATTGGTTTGTACTTTCTCCTGAATACTGAAACAGTCACACTGAAAAGCACAATACTGTATGCAATCAGAGAAAATAACAGCTCAATTTGATGATGATCACAGTTTCTTCATAAAAAGACCAATGAAAATACAACACACAGGATCATTAATAAACTTGGGCATGCCTATTTTTCTTCTCTTGCAAGTCTGGGCACTATCTGACCCTTTCTGATCCCCCTTTGATGCTTTAGGGTGAGTGTAAGTCAAACGAATGCGGAAATCGCCCATACTCGATTTACATTCCTGCAAAAATAAATTTCTGTAAAGAGTCACTGGAAAACAAATGGACCAAAACATAAACATCTTGACTGATACGAAAAAATGACTGACCAGAAGATTTTCAAGAGGATATATTAGAGAAAACTTTAAGGCATCCTTTGTAGATATGCATCCAGTATGCAAGTTTTCCTGGAACCAAGGTTGGGACCCGAATTTGGTTTTCATATATGAGCTACAAAGATTAAACAAATAGAAGACACTCCTATGAATATTAAACGCATAAGATATACATAAACCTAACAAAATAACAGTAATAAGGAGGAATAGAGAAACGCAAATACAAAATAAAAAGAAGTAAAATGTAAAGAAGCTTTGTTACCGAAGAGAGTTATCATTGTGGAGAATGATTGGTGGGATGGAAACTTCAAGGGAGAAGGTATTGAACTGATAGGCGTGTCGTTTAACTGTGTCAGCAATGAGAAGTGGGAGGTTGTGATTTTGAAGGAGCGTTTGGGTGTCGTCTGAATAACACGTGAACTGCAGAATCCCGAAGCAAAGTGTGCAAAGTTGATGTGTGGTGGGGGAGAGAGAAGAGAGGGAAGGAGGAGAAGCATAGACGCGGCCATGGAGGCCAAAGAGGCGAAAGATGCAACGCGCGCATACCTGTGATGTGATGTGAAATAGCATTCAGCAGAAGAGAAACAAGAGAATGAAGATGAATTAGAAAAACTGACCCCTTCCGACAACAACTCCTTAACAGCGTCGGAGGGCAAAGCCTGCACCGATTCCGATTCCGATTCCGATTCCAATTTGTGTTCTTCTTCTTCACCACCCAAACGCTTTACGGTTTCCTCCTGCTTCTGCTCCTCCATTCCTGATAACCTACTCAACTCACTCTGCACACGCACTGCGCGGGTTTCCCTATTTTTCGATTTTATTTCTTCAGATTTTTAAATTAACTTCCTTTTCTTATTTTGCTTTCTTTTATTTATATTTTGTTCTCAACACATTCTTCCTATCTTTTTATATTTTGTTTTCAAATAAACAGTTAATTAATTTTATTTATATTCAGATTCAAAAATCTTTTTCAAATCTTCAGATTTATGAAGCAAATTAAACAAGCCAAGAAATCAACAAACTAAAGGTTAAAATTTAAAAGGAATAAACCACCAGATTGATAAAAGCTAAATTATATATATTTTTTCTCTTTTTAATTCTTATATGTAATTTTGGTCTTTCTCTTTTGTTTTTGCGCTTTTAATCTCCATATTTTAAAAAAAATATGTAATTTTTTTTCTAATCCTCAATTATTTATATATATATATATATATCTTTTATTTCTTTTTACATTTAAATTAATTAATTGATTTCTTGATGGAGTGTAATTTCTGCCAGTATCAATATTGCCTTTGTAATCAGTGGCTACTAATGCTAATTTAGTTTGAGAAAATGCTTATTTTCACGATCATGAATATATCAGTCTCTTCCAATGGTATCGATAGGTAATATCTTGGTTTGAACACTTAATATTGAAGTTCTGTGTTTGGAGAGGTAAAATCTAAAGGAACTACCAATGATGAATGAATTACACTTGCCAAGAGCTAAATGCGAACATTCATATGCAATACAAACAGTAAAAATAGAATATTGTTTCTTTTTTTTTCTGGGAAAGAATTAACGTGACCTCAAGCTGGGGTCACTTTTGGCTTAAATCATACCATGAATTACGGAAACTAATAAATACAAAAATCAGAAGCAGAAAAGTAAACTGCTTTTGATATTGATTGAAAGGATTTGGCAGCTCAAAGGGGTCGAGTGTGTCTGCCACTTGCTCTGCCACAAAGCAGAGCATTCTTTGGAACAGGATATTCATCTCTGATTGAGGTTGATGTTGTGTAAACGCGCATATAAAACTGTTGGCCAAGGTATTGGCGTGCCCAAAATTCAGATCTCAAGTTCCACATTCCCACGTTGTCAAGCGGAATATAGATAGCGGTCCATGACTTGGGATATACCTGCATTGCACCAACAACCACATTATCAACTATTTTGATTACCAAATACTGCATTGTTAAGACAGAATGCGTATCATTCGCACCTGAGTGGTGCACCGTGAAACTGCATCTCGAAGATTGTACTGGTTCTTGCTAGCAGCCGTCCACTGTCCTCCATCCATACTACGCATACACACAATACAAACGTTTCACAAAGTAAGAATTTGACCAAGCACATGAATAATGGATGACGAGCGATGACTCACCCAACCACAAAGAAAGAGTAGCCATCGAGATGGTAGCTCTGAATTACGTCTTCGTCGTTTTGGAAGACAATCTCCACGAATGTTCTGTAGTCGGTTTGCATAACGGATGTGTCAAGGTAAATGCCGCCACCGGTGGGTCTGTCGGAAATGGTTCCAACACGGAAAACACCAGGGATTTTGAAGTAGTCGGCGAGCTTAAGAGGAGTGTCGGGAGCAACGTAAGACACACTGTTGATTCCGTATCTCTGCTTGCCATTTATTATACCTGCTGAACTCGACAGTATGATGGTCCTCGTGGTGTTTATCAGACCGTAGTGGTAGGATCCTTGCGGGTTCGGCCTAGGTCCACTTGCTGTCAGGTTGGTCCTGAAACAACCATTTAAGTTTCATGGTTCAGTTCAGAGCGCATACACAAAAGCAATGAATTTGATAGAAAAAAAGGTACCTGATGGAGCGGGCCTGGTTCAGAGACCAATCAATCTGGATGGTGGGTCCACCGGGGGGTGGGCCTGAGACCGGGCCAGCGGAGTTGGCGTAGCGAAGAATGGCGGTGGAGGTGAGGACTGTGGAGGTAAATCGAGAGGAGACGACGATGTAATAGTCCTGACCAGGTTGATCCGCAGTGACCAGAACAGAGTAAGACTGACCCACATGCACGTCAAGAGATGAGTACGTTGTTTGAACCGTGTGGGTTCCTTCCACTTCTACCAGCTTCAATTTGTGGTTTTGTATGCGGAAATTCAGGGAATTTTCCAACCCCACATTCGATATTCTCAGCCTGTACGTCTTTCCTGCGTGTGCCCCCAACATACAAAATCATTTATTTCCCTCGTTACTCACTCTCACTTAGGTTATGTTATGTACAACTTTGTTTTTCCTTCAACGATGATCTTAATCATGAATAAGACAAAAGTGCTCATGCAATGCAGATATGAGATGAGCAAAGCTAATTGGGTCATCAGCATTTTACTTGGCAAATAATTAAGGAGAAAGAAGAGAAGGTTCATTGATACCTTGTTCCACATTGAAAGATGCTCCGTTAGAGCCACGACCATTGATGAGGATTCCATCAGGGAAAGGCAACTTACTACCTCTATCAAGAATAGCCTGCAAATCCTGTTAAAATAATATAAACAGAAGGGTCACCATTTATCCAATTCCTCGTTCATATCATATTTCAAACAACAACAGAAAAGTTGCATATAATAAGGTAAGAAATTTAACATTTTTTTTTAATTTAACCAAGATGGTGATTTGTTTAAGAGACAGTTAGTTGCATGTGGGAATAATGCATGGAGAAAATTAGTTGGGGTTTGACTTGAAGGCAGAAAGGCAGCTGCGTGAGAATTGACAGGCATGTGTTGGTTGTGGAATATTATTGGAAGAACGTGGAAGGAAGAGAGAGGAGAGAAAAGTGATGTTCTTTGTGATATTACCGTGTGGTTGAACTTGTACCAATCTCCGATGAGAACAGTGTAATCACCGGCGGGATCGTCGAAAGGGACAGGAATTCTGGGTCTGCTCAGAATCCTGAGACCTCCAAATCCACCGGCAGCTTTGTGGAATGCCAGAGACGGGAAGTAGTAGAAGCTTCCAATTTGATCCTTCACCTGAAGTATGTATGTGAAGTTCCCTCCTGGTGGAATGGGACATGTTGTTCCCCAAACCCCATCTTCGAACGAGTTCCTTCTCTGCTGCACCCCGTTCCTGTGTTTTCCAACATTACTTTATTTTACTACATCAAAGTACATTAAAAAAACATCCAAATAATAATGGGAGACGTTGGAACAGAGATTTCTTTTTTGATGCAGTTGATGTTAAAAAAGTAAAGTTCTCTGTTTTCGGTGGCAGAAAGTGATGATCCATTCCATCACAATCTCCAGCAGAGAACAGGAAAGCATGAATAAAGTAGATGGGCCCACACTATAATTATTGGCTTCTTGGCTAAGCAATTACAGAAAATCAAACTCAGAATCATACACTATTTCGTCTTCTTCATTTCCCCGATTTGGAAAACCAAACGCACTTATATGGAATAATCACTTCATATTTGCCATATAATCCCGTATATATTTTGCCCTTTCGGTGCCAACATAAAAAAAAAATCCTATTTCTACCCCACCAATCATTTTCTTTTAACTCAAATCAACTTACTCTGAAAATAATGATCCACGGAGTTCTTTTTTTCAATGGATTTAATTTTTATAACTTAATTATTTGACGCCATCTTAGCAATTATACATATCAAATTTAATGCTCCAGTAAAGTACTTGTATAGGTCATGTTTACTTATATTATAAAGAACATACAGTATATGTTAAATTAAATAAATAAATTTAATTTCTAAAACGTTTATATAGACTTGATTTAATTAATTGGAATTTCTAATTGCACAATCTAGATGATTGAAATTGAATATACATCGGAAATCAATTTCACAAGTATTAATTCGTAGACTTAATATATTTAATAAAAAACAAATTTAATAGTTAGATCATTGAGATTTAAGATATATAACAAAAATAAATCTCGTGCGTATCTGAAATCATTCATCTTGGTAACTTTATGTATGATAAACTAGTAAGCTAATCTGAATTAAAAGTAGTTGTTTAGTAGTTAAGTCTATAAATATTCATAAAGTCTTCGTATGTAATAAAAAGACTTGACATATTTTAAATTAAATGAGTTCAATTCAACATGTATTATGAATTTAAAAAAATATATATGCAGGTAACTGTTAGTTGTGACATCATATAAGTATGTGTATGTCTAGTTCATCGAAAAACCAAAATGTAGTGTTAAAGCATGGAAGAGTTAGCTTAATGGAATTTAATATATATATATATATATATATATATATATATATATATATATATATATATATAAAGAAAAAAAAAAAAAAAAAAAAA
>Ga0123342_1001019_pt1 | contig 46587 bp, 24 predicted proteins | sample Turbeawhitnodule_FD_89960 | JGI IMG/M metagenome (GOLD analysis project Ga0123342, IMG submission 89960) | Root nodule microbial communities of legume samples collected from Mexico - Turtle bean Mexico white nodule | ecosystem: Host-associated > Plants > Roots > Nodule | place: Mexico: Nepantla...
AACACATAGAGACCAAGTTCCATTTCTTAAGGGAACAAGTTGGAAAAGGAAAGCTAGAAGTGAAGCATTGCAACACCAAGGAGCAAGTGGCTGATATTTTCACCAAACCACTTAGACTAGACAAATTTGAAGAACTAAGAGTGTGGTTAGGAGTTAGAAGTGTTGCAGAATTTAGCTTAAGGAAGAGTGTTGAAATAAGCTAAATAGAAGAGTTAGGTTGTTAACTCTAACTACCCTAAACTTAAAGCTAGATATTTCTGTTATCAGAATGTTTTTAATTCAGTACAGTTTTTCTAATAAAGAGATTTCAGTTTCAATTCCAATTATCAATTAATTCCCAACAAATGCACCAAAAAATTGAAAGAAATGATAAAAGTATCATCTTTTATGTTCGGAGCAGATCAAAGTTTGAAACTTTAATGAGAAAACCCAAGAACAACGAAAATCATAAGAAACATAGAATAAAAAATCATCATTTGCAAATAAAAAATACATCAAAACCCAACAAAAATGATTAAAGAATCACCTGTTCTTCGGCAAATGAAAAGAGGAAATGAGATATGAATGGGTCTTTGCGCCTATATATTCTCAAAAACCAATCTTGATAACCATTTCAAAATTTCAAAATTTAAAAATCGCGCCAAGTGAAAAAGACCTTAAAGAAGAGATTTGTAGTGGTGGTAAGAGAAGGGGAAAGTAGAAGAGAGAAAGCTCAGAGTTTTGGAGGGAATGGAGATAGTAAGGATTTATTGTGTGGAGGGAATGAAGAGAGTGAGAGGCGTGGTGTGCAGAGAGTCTGAGAGAGAGAATGCAGAGGGTCAGAGTGAAAAGGTGAATATGGGGTGGGAGACGTGGTTAATTTTTTTATGTGCTACGTGCATTTAGAGAGCCACAATGATGTGCCCTGAGAGTGACACGTGGAAACAATTCCCTTTGTGGTAAAAAATGTTTTTGAATTTTTTTTTCCAAAAATTTGAGGTTGTGACACGTATCTAAACAGATTGTGCTCCCTCAATTGTTATATATATAGATATAGATATATATAGATTTAGTCCGTTATGAAGATATCATATTTTTCTTCTTATCTCTTTGGATTTATCTTTATTCTTCGATTGATATTTAGTATTTTTTAATTTAATATAAGGTAAAAGTAATATTATATAAATTATTTATTATCAATTTTAAATTTAAGTTATAGGTTTAAAAATATTAATTTATTAAGGAAGTTAATTATAATATAATTTATATATTATATTAAAATATATTTCCTTCGTCATAATATAATTAAAATGCTTATGCACTTTAATGGTAAATTATTTGTCAAACGCCTCTTTTATTATATTTATTTTAGTCTGATATTAATTCATACCATTCGTATGAAACATGAAATGTTACTATTTTCAAGTTATTTCCTTTCAAATATGAAAGATTGCAGTTTCATCATATATAATTAGGAAATTGATTTAGAATGACCAGGAACTAGGATTCTTTAAATTGATATTTTTTTCTTTATTTTTGGTGAATTAGATAATTTTGGGGAGTGGTAATGGCTAAGCGTAGATCAGCTTAACTCACTTTCTTATTCTTATAAAAATATATCAACTAATAGTATATATTATAACTAACAATTATCCTGATTAATAAAATTAAAATAAAGAAACATTTAACTGAGATCATACCAAACAATTATCCAAGTTGATAAAACAAAAATTAAATAAAAATATAATTAGTAAGTTATTTGTAACAATTATCTTAATAAGTAAACAAGATTTGATTATGATATTATTATGTTAGAAAAAGATAAAAGAAAAGAAAAGAAAAATCAATTACATATTATATTTAAATAAATAGATGTGATAATTTCTCCCGTGCAATCCATATAAAGAAGGATGTATGATAAATAATAAAATCATAATATATATATATATATATATATATATATAATTTTGACTGTAGTCTGCTAAAAATTATATGAAGAAACCATAAAAAAAATAACTCTTTGAAAGCAAGTTTAAAGAATAAAATTATTAAAATCAAGCATCATAACATCACTCAAAACAACCCCTAAAAAATAGAGGATGTCATATCATATTATATGTACATTTTCAAATCTTCATCTTGGAATAGTTGAAGATATCATATCATATATTCAATTATATAATTTTAAATTATTTGTAGTGTTTTATGAAAGAATGTAATGATTAATATGAAAAGTGATTATTCTTTATTGAGAACACTGAAATAATTTATATAAAACAAAATTTGATAAAACTTATGTTATGTTTTTTAAATCAATTACAAGGTAATTAATTATTATAAAATATAATTAAGTACTTAACCAATGATAATAAATTATGATAAATGATAATAAATTAAGATCTACTAAAACTTTTCTTAAAGTGTTTTCAAGAAACCTTTAAGTAAATATATAGGGTGAATATATTTTTTCTTCCTCTAAAATACACGTTTAAATAAACAATTAATACATATTATTTTATCATCAAATATATTATAAAATTAAGCATTTATTATCTGAGCTCTTGATCAATTTTGATCATTATCTTCAAGTCACTATTAATTAATACTTTTTAACAATAAATAAATAGATATTTTAATTATGATCAAAAGGAAAGAAAGCAACTGCTTATAAAGTCAAAAAAATAATAAAAGAGAAATTTATTTGAAAAACAAGTTTAGGTTTAGAATCAAGGTATTTATATTTTAAAGAGCCTCCTTCTAATAATATATATTAACATTCTAAACTTGGAGCACATAAAGTAAAAAGTAGAAGGTGACAAGGTTTTGGTAATGTAGATAAGTTGCTTATTGGAACAAATCATAAGGAATTTCACCAAACTTTTTTGCAATTTTTCTTTCATAATGTGGAAGTCTATTTCTATATGGTTAGTGTTCTCATGAAACATTTGATTAGATGCAAGTATCCCTATTTGATTGGGAAGATCCAATTTATATTTTTTTGTTGAGATAAGTGTATGCCTTTGTTACTCAACAACCTAAAAGGCAAGAAAATACATTAGATTACCAAGACTTTTAATTATGAAACTATGATCAAGGGTGATCTTACGGGGTTACGGGTTTCATTAATATCATTTATGGTTAATATGATGTCATGTATACTAATAAAACATTGATGAAATGATAGTTTAAATTGAATGATTGTTGAAACCATGTGAAATTAAAAAGGTAGATAATTTGACAAACCATTAACAGCTAATCTGTTTAATTTCAATAAGATTTTTTTTTTGAAAAAGAACAAATTAAGAAAAAGTTTGTAGCAAGAAAGAAAAAATCCTGAAACAAAATAAGAAAAAAAAGAAAAGATTAGAGATATATATTAATCACAAAAAATAAATGAAAAGCAAAATAGAGGAATTAAGATCATCCCCACCTATGTTTATCCAAACATTTTCTCATGATTTGAATCTCATGATGGAAAAGCCAACATGCAGATTCAGCAATACCAAAGTGGGTTGAATAGCCTTTACTTGTGATAAGGTCACAAAAAACATGTGTTCACCTTATGCCTAAAACTATAAGCTTTTTATCCCTCACTGTATATGCAAGCTTCATCACATTTCAACTCTTAATAATTTTTTACATTATTTTCTCTTAATTAGAGTGTTATATGAAGTTTTTAATTATTCTCTCAATTTTGTTGCATACTTGAAATTAATATTCCTAGAAGATAAATTCACCAGACAAATTCAATGACATATATTTTATTTTCTTATCCATAAGAATTAACATGTTAAAAATTTACAATAAGTTAAGCAGCTTCTCAACCCACATTTAGAGTTTATTGAAGATAAGACAAGTTATTTTTTTTTTATAATAATTTTAACTTTTTTAGTTTTTGAAATAATATTATTAGAAAAAAATACTATATTCAAAGTATTGTTTATTTTAATAAATTTCATTACAATTTTGTTATTAAAATAACTAAAATTAGTCAGGGACAAAAATATTTATAAATTATTTCTAATTTACTTACTTGATCGTAAATTTTGTTATCTATTAAAACAACAATTATTTTCTCTATGATTTAACTTTTACTTAAATAAATTAAAATTTTAATATTATTGCTATTTCATATTTTTATGTTTTATATAAAAAATAATTAATTTGTATAAAAAAGGTAGAAATATGGAAGCAAGTTACTAAGAATGACTTTTACAGGAGATGTAATAAATTGAAGTGAAAAAAAAAAGTGAAAGTTAGTGGCCAAATTAATAATTAAGTACACTTTAAAATACATATTCTTTTTAACATAGTTTTCATTGACTAAAAATTATTAAAAAATATAAAATACTGGTTTCACATTTTATTTTTAATATTTCCTTTGTCATTGGAGATTTCTATTAAAAAATAGTTGATTAATAATTTTTATTAAAATACATTTAAGAAACTGGTTAATAAAACTCATAGAAAATACATATTTTATAAAAAAGCTTGTATGCATTATTATAATATGTAGTAATAACATGAGATAGATGATATTACAAGAAAATCGATTTGTTTTTTTTAATAATTATTACTATCTAATAAAAATGTGAATTGTTACTATTATATTATAGTTTATGCAATAATTTGTTCATTAAACAATTTAGTATTTTAAATTCTGATAAAAAAAAAGATATAAATTCTGAGGAAATTTGGAACGCAGGAGTGAGAATGAAGTTAGTCATAGAATAGTGTGACTCTTAGATTGGAGTAAAGTTTGGGCGCCAAAAGCTATTTTAGGTTTCAATTTTTTTCTTATCTTTCTCTCTCATTCTATTAGTGTTTTCATTTTCTATAAATTTTCGTTTTCTATAAAATTTCATTCCATCAGAAGCAGAAAAGAAGATTCCAGAAATGTCTGGGAAGGCGAAGAGGAGAGACGAAGACGGTGCTTCCGATGCTGACTCTGAAGGCCACGCGCCGCCCAAAAAGACACTAAAGAGAGATTCCGACGACGAATCTGACTCTATTGTCGTCTGCGAGGTTCATTACTCCACTATACTAGGGTTTACTCTTTTTTCTTCTTTTTTTTAAAAATTTCATTTTACTATTTTATTCTGGTTAAATGTAGATTTCCAAGAACAGGAGGGTTTCTGTGAGGAACTGGCAAGGCAGGATTGTAGTTGACATTCGCGAGTTTTACCTCAAGGATGGCAAGAAAATGCCTGGCAAGAAAGGTTAGATTCTGGTGACTTTTTTTTGTTTGATTTTTTTTTTTTTGAAATTATTCGGTACCTTGATTTTTTTACTTAATTTTCTTATATTGGTTTGTGAGTTTATTTTAGTTCAGTGGGTGCGTTGTTTGAGGAATATGAAGGGTTTTGGATTAATTTTCCAGTGGTTTAAATGTATTTTACTGGATGGATTGAAGTAATGCTATCTCATACCCTAGGTCTCTTGTAGGATGGCTCATTCTTTTTTTTTAGAATGTAGTTAAAACTGATGAATGTGATGATATGTTCTGGCTGATGATATGTGCAGTTCTTATTGGTAATGTATTATTGATAAGATCGAGGATAAACACGTTCCGTGAGATATCAGGCCACCTCTTTGAGATTTACTTTTCTGATGTCGGTTTTGTTGGACTTTGATTCGTGAGTGTATAATTTGTTGTTAGCTACTGGTTATGCCTATCCATTATTACAAACAACGTGGCTCTTGAAAATTCTCATAGACTCTTTTCTAATAAAAGCTTTTCATCTTGTGAGTAAAGGAAACTCTAGCTCATTGTAATGTATGATTTTAGCAAGCAATTAAGTTTATGATAACATGAAAACTGAATTAGTTTTTCTGATTTTGAACTTTCTGTTGGTATAAATAAATTGAGTAAATCTATGAACATTCAGTCTGAGTTTGTTTAAGAATCTGGAAGTTGTTTCGATGAATGAATTGGAAATATACTTACCAGTTACCATATCATTTATTGGCTCATGGGAAATATGTTGTTAAGGTGTAGGTACAAACTGAACTTTTACATAATTATCGTAGGTAAGAAATAATGATGGGGATTTCTCTTCTCTTCCTGCCTACATGCTTTCTTTTCTGTTTCTGCTACATTCCCGTGTTGTCCTGCTACATTTTGTTTGGACATGTATTTATGTTGTTTATTATAATTGTTGTGTATTTTGAGTAGTAGAAACAGAGTATTTTTTAGTATTTACTTGTACATAATTAATAATTTTTAAGCAGAATAATGACTACTCTGCTATTTGCTATCCTGTCATAGCATTTTTGTTGTTGGTTGATATGTACTGATATCCTAGATCAGTATCTATGATTTTATATTGGAAATTTGATTTTGACCTGATTGACTTTTCGAAGGTCCTGATTTATGCTATCCATTTGTTTCCAAGATCATGCTTATGCATTGTAATTGAGGCATCCTTAGATCCTGGGAAGTTTTTTTAGAATGTACTAAGATTGTAGTTGGTTTCAAGTAGTGAACAAATAGATTTTGTTATCTACTATTTGTCTTCAATGAAAATTTGGTTCTTGATAGAGCTCATTGGTATTTGATATTTATCCTTTTATTTTAAACCGCATGAGAGATAATGTTTGTTGGCTTGATGATTTATAAATGTGGGTTACACTTAACATCTTTAAATTTGTTTACAGGTATCTCATTGACTATGGATCAGGTATATCTTGGAATCATTTGGATGTTGCATGGTTACAAGTTCTTTTTTCTATGCATATCATCAATCTACACTTTCTTGTCCTAAATTTTTTGAACAAACGATTTTTAAGCTAGCGACCAATGATTCATTTTCTTTCTCGAATGCAGTGGAATGTGCTGCGCACTCATGTTGAAGAAATTGACAAAGCAGTCAGTGAGAATTCTTAGGAAATGGGCACCGCGTGTACTTACTAATCTACAAAATGATTATGTTAATATAGTTTTTTGGATTATTAGGACGACATGAAGGGTGATGTGATGTATACCAATCAAACCTTTCCTAAACTGGTACTGTTATTGTAGGTTTTATTGTAGGTTTTGGATTTCAAACTTTATTTAATGATGCCTGTAAAGTGAACAGTTATATGCTAGTGGTTAACTATATGCTCTACTACCACTCTGCTATCCGTCTTCCATTAACTTTGTTTGAAACAGGGAATTGTGAAGAAGGAAAAAAGGGAAGAATGGGAACAAATCTTGAAAGTTCCCTTAAAATGGGAAGAAACACACTCATTGAAACATTTTACAATTATAATCCGAATGTGATCTTATAACGACATTTATTTGACATTTTTTTTAAAATTTCAAGGGCATTTTGGGCTTAAATTAAAAATTATTTTCTCCTTTGTATTTAATCAAAATAGGTTAGAAGAATTTTAACATTCTTCTCTAACTCTTCTAGTTGCTACATAATCTTTGCCGTTCAAAAGAATAAAAATTGATTACTGCAAGGTGAGTATATGTATGGATAAACTTTTAAAGTAATTCAGTGAAGAAATCCTAATTGATTATTAAATTAAAGCATTTTGTGGTATTAATTGTCTTAAATAATGGATATAATTTATTTTATATTTCAGAAAAATGTATTTGTGAGTAGTTTAACATTTTAAGCAATTTCTTCTTCCAAACTTTGAACAATTTTTGTGACATGAAAATTTAATATATTCCCATCATTAGATGTCTATTATAAAAAAACTTTTAAAATCTTAATGGGAGGTGTCAAAAAGGTTCTGCAACATTTTTTTAATTTAATATTGCATTTTCATTAGTTAATATTGGTCTAAATCAACGTGCTATAAGAGAACGAATTTATAATTGTCAATTTGCCTGTCATGCATTGAGCTTCCAAAGTTGAGCGAGTACTGTACTGATGAATGTTGTAAACAAGTGGGAAATACCACACTGACGAAATTATTCAAAGTAGAAGTGATTATAATTTTAATGGGTAAGTTTCTTTTAATGATTTTATGGTGCTGTTAATTGTGACTATGTTTGACGTATTTTTAATATGTCAGGGCCAGTTCACATCTGATATAATTTTAATATGACAAAGAGAACAAAAATATCAATTACATATTATTGAATTCCTTACCAATATCATTTAGACGGCAAAAATGATAAAATACAATGTAAGTTAATGAAATTGGAGCAATTTTGCACCAAGTCACTTCTGAGAACGCAACTCTTTCTGAGCTTGAAGCATTTAATCAATGAAAGTTAATCAAAGCAAAATACATCACATAAAATCATTTCTATAGAATGACGAGTTACAACAATCATCTGCACATGCATTTATCCTCTGCACGCACCACTTCATATTATTTCTGAAGTTGAAAATGCTTCACTCAGTGCATTTTAATTTTTGGGGAGTTATGGTGAAAACTGGCATAAACAGAATTTGAAGGAAGAGTTAAGAGATGTCCACTGGAGAGTGTGGCAGCGTTTAGACTTTACCTGAACAACAACAGTGTATAAGAAAGTTGTGGTAGTGGATAACTTGATACATGTTTTCATCTAGCATCATTAAACAGCAGGTATGCTTATAGATCCCATGTCAAGTACTCTTGGCAGGATCTGCAACAATGCAAAACTTGTAAGATTTGAGGCAGTAGAGCAACACTATTGAGTATAAACAGTGAAGATCAACTCAATCCATACCTCACCCAATCGTGCATTGATTTTCAAGGGCACAAAATCATCAGCACGCGTCATACCTACGTTCACAATTGCAGTAGCAGCACCAGCCTCGTGAGCTGCCCTGTTATGTCATATGCAGCCATTCAATGCATCACAAGAAAACGAAAAAAACTTCACTGCTTCAAACAAAATGGGGAACAAAAGCTTCTTTCTAAATTAGAGTTTTAAAGCTAATTACAACAAATAGTTTTTTCATTTCAAATATTATTATTATTAGTATGTTATGTATACAAATATTAGAATTTAGATAATAAAGACACCACAACACACAACTAGAAGACCCTGAGACATTGTAAACTTGAATCTACCTGACAAGTCGAAAAGCAGACATGGTCATCACAGACGACCCAAGTACCAGAAAAGCATCACATCTTCTGGACGCTTCCATTGCCATATCAGCTCTGTCCTTCGGAACATTATCACCAAAGAAGACAACCTTCATAATTATTAACAATGAGAACATAAAGGACATCAGCGTAAAAAGACACAAATCAAAACGATCACACATTCTCAGATGCATGATTGACTAAGCAAGTTTCTGTGTCCATAGAATAATCCATTTTTGTTTTCAAAATGCACTTGTATTCAGTTCCTTCAGCTAAATCATGTAATATATTGAATAACACAGCCATGAACTTATTCAATAGGAACATAATAGCTTATTCAATAGGAACAGAATAGCATCAAATAATCACATAAGATACATTGAGAATACATCAAGATTTGTCACATAAAAAAGAATTACAAGAAATAATTCACAACTTAAATGGTCATCAAATGGAATTTTGTCCAGGGAATGACAAAAAAAAATATGCTCTCTCAAATATTCGCTAGGAAAATCAGTAATGAAATGAATATTAAATAGATATTTCTAATGAATGTCTATGGATAATGAGTATCATTACTTTAATTACTTGCTTGTGCGAGTATAAATATAATGTGATCCAACCTGCATATATCCCCATTACCACTATCCTCTGGTGACTGTTATTTGGATATTAAAAAAAAAATCAAATGACAAAAATAAAGTTATTGGTAACAAAAATATTAACAATTCAATAATTATTTAAAATTTGATTTCATATATTTATACTTATTTTATTTAGACTTACAAAATTGAAGTTGTTTTTAAAAACTTGTACTTTTTGATAAAACTTATTTGAATTTGTTTTTTCAATATTTTATGATGAAATTTTATTTAGATTATACTTTTAAGGTTAAATTTTTATTTGAGTCTATATTTTAAAGAATTATTTTTTAATAATCTTATTTAAGATAAAAAATCTAGGTATTTTTTTTCTATAGATACAGAACAGACAGTGGAACAGATTCTTTTAGACAGCTGGCAGCGGCCCCATATCGTCCTGACCCATCATCATCCCTAATCTTGATTCCTTGGTGCCAAAGGAGAAAAGTTTAGTTGCCTAGGATAGGATAATAAGCATAGCACCTAATGAGAGCATAAAACAAATGTTCTATAACCCTGTTCCTGTTAGGACCTTAAATTAGAATTTGGTTCTAACTAATGGAGAGATAGTACATCAGCTGCCAGGCAATGTTTGAAGAGTTTATGTTAGAAAAAATAGAAAAGGTCTGACAAACAATGTTGAATAGATAGATAAAGAGGGAAATGTGTCAAACATGGAGAGAAGGATGTTGGAGAGAACCATTAAGTTTTTTATGGAAAGAGTACACTAGCCTTCTGTCGGAGAGACAGATGGAACTTCATTCCACTGTATTTCCCTTTTATACATTAAATAATATCAGTACCTGAATTCGTGTTCTTCTTTTTCCACTATGGTAGCTATATCTTTCTATGTTTTGGAGGGTGTCAAATTCCACTCCCTATGGCATCTTATATATTCTGAACTGGCAGTCAAAAGATCGTCTAGTCTGCTTCACTACAGTTCAAGTCGTTCAATGCTTTATGGTAATTTTTTCTCTATGTCAAGTAGAGAGGGTGCGCTCATAGGCTCACGGTATCAGATCTATAATTATAAAGTAATTATTAAGATTTCTTATACTCTTCTTGCCCCCACTTGTTACCAACTAGATAATAAAGAACAAAAATTCTGAACAATACTAACAGGCTGAAGTACTGTGAAAAGTATGTGGCACAGGCAAATACTTCAACTGAAAGAAACCGGATGGCTTACATCAGGTTTGAGAACTCCATTGCACTTATGACAAGTTGGGATTATAAAATCCTCCTCCCAAAATCTTTCATCAATCTCAATATCACCATCAGGTCTTTGTTTCATGCCAAAGCTCTTATCTGATCCAGGGTTTCCATTGTCCAAGTTATCAATTGCTTCTGCCCACTGGTTTATCAGAAAAGGGAAACTCAGAACAGAAGAATGCATTCTTATTGTTTTGAGAAATTAATACTCCAACTACTGCATAAAAGGAATGATAAAATGAAGCAATATATTGTTGCTATTAAATGCACAGTACTGCCGCATGCTATGTCCTCCTACTCTCAGAGCTTCAGTTTCAGTACAAGGGACACATCGGACACACGTAATAGAAATTATGTAAATGATCTGAACATGCAAAACATAATTCGTAAGAAAACTAAACTAACTGGCCTAATATATACTCTGTTGTAATTGTACAGTATACAGTGCAGTATCCTTGCAAGATTCAAGATGAACTCCTCAATAAATAATCCGTTATTTATGTGTAGTGTTAACGAATTTAAGAAAACAACAAGTATTTGAGTAAGTTTTAGGAGTTAAGAAAGGAATTTCTAGAAGTGCCTGCCTGCAACAAAGGGTATAAGTCTTACTTAAAAATGAGGTTCAACAGCCAGTATTATTACACATGCCATGTGGAATCTTTCACAGGATATATTAGTTTTTCCCTACTTATCTCTCTACCTTTAGCTATGAAGCAAGGACTCTAACACAAACATCCAACACGACACAAACACAGATACAAACATTCTGACATAAAAATGTCTAAAGTATAAGCCACGAGGACACTGTATACCCACATAGAAAGAGAGACTCCAACAAAATGAAGTTCGAGTAACATAACAAAAGATCTAATTTGATGGTATGTTCACCTTTTTAAAGCAACCTTCTAAAGAAAAGCAAGAAACATATTTTTGTTAATATTTCATATTATATTTTAAGCAAACTCTTTAAAAGATAAAAACTGATTTTTTTAGTAATGTTGGCTCAAGTGAATGAATTGTGTAAATGTGTCCAAGCCAACCAAAAACAATTTTTAACTGGACACCTAATTAAATTAGAAGTGTCGGAGATGTGGCGGGGAGAGTAAAAATGTGTGCAACACAGTGACACTTCAACCAAGAGATGTTTCCGTGCTTCATAGCTTTTTGGTTCAAACTACTTCTCCACAATCAGATTCCATCCTAAATCTATGAAGTATAAACCATTTTTTGGTAAGTCACCAGTGGCAGATCTTTAGGAAATATTTTGGAGGTGCCAAAATTCTTTTATAGGTGTACAAAATTTTGGAGATGTCAAATATATAAAATATACTAAAATATTAAAAAATATTTTTATTTATGTATTAATTCTTATATATGTAAGAAAAAATTGGGGTCCTACACACCACTATTTAAGAGAATAAAAGAGGGCAATTTTTTTTATCACAAGCAAAACCAATCCAAAGATACCATCAAGACCTTCAGTCAAATAGAGCTTACACACAGCAGAGCCGTTGTGACTTATATCTAAGTGTTACATTTCTCAACATGATAATATACTTTATCCCTAGAGGCTAGAACAAAGGATTATATCTTTTAAGTATCAGGACTTAATCATAAAGCCACTTCAATGACATTTTTCTCATTATAAAACCCACTTCTTAAGCTTTTATTCATTGATAATACAATTTTTCCTATTAGTTGCAAATTCTAACCTTTGGATTAAGGGCTTTCAACTGGTCTTGAAATAAGCTCCGGCAAAAGGAATATCCACAATCTATACAAATTACAGTGTATACAGTCCCATGTATTTCTAATGGGTTGCTTCCAGCACGATGATGCAGCCTGCAAACGAAGTACGGATAAATTCCAGGATAGGCTTGCTTTTAATATCTCATGTTTTCCAAATACCCAAATTTATAATTGTAGAAGGTACCTATCAACATTTTGGGTAATCATAAAATCAATTCGGCCAGCTTTATCTAATGTTGCCAAAGCAGTATGGGCAGCAGATGGTTGTGCCGCTGTAAATCGTATCCATCCAGCATAGCTCCTTGCCCAATATCTCCTCCGTGCTCGACTCGAACGGAGAAACTCCTTTTAAGTAATGTCAAAAAGAAAGGAGAACTTAAACACATAGATTAAGATGAAGGGACTTCATGAGTGATGACTATTTTGGAATGCAAATTTAGTTCAGTATTCTTCATCAAAGCCATTGCCATAAACATTCAAATCTAAATATGCACACATGAATACACTAACACCAAATTCTTAATAACTTATCAACAGTTGAACTTGAAGTCTTTTTTCTCTATCTGTAGATAGATAGTATTCAGTTTCCCTACTCTTTTGGCTAATAACCTTTTTTTCTCTCAAAAAGAACACAACCAAAGGTAATGCCATACTGCAGGTATTGTGTTCTTTCTTTTCCTTCATGGACAGTAATATTTAATGTATTTGGAAAATGATATGAAACTCCAAGCCATTAAAGCAGCATCTGCAACGTGATACCTCAAGGCAAAAGACCTACGTTTTCCTATACTAGCCCTTTTTTCCTTCTTCCATTGGCCATGTTTTTCTAAATTATTTAGGCCCTATCATGTTGCAATAATCTAATTGAGCACGCCATTAAATCACCTGATGGGTTATCGGTTTGAAACCAGAACTATAAGCTCCATTGGGGCTGCAATAAATAATAAATTGCCATCAGTGAAGTGAACAATAACAAATAAAGGAAAATAATAGATTTCTCACAGAGAGAAGAATACTCTCTTAATAGATTTCTGAGAATAATCCAGCCTCATTTTCCCCACTCTCCTTTGTCCTCAAACACTGACTTCTCACTACACATCCCTCATGCCCCCTCATCCCTTTCACTAACTAACTCTCCTTCTCTTTACTACTGGACCCCACTCTCTTTCTCCTAGAGTAGACCTGTCATATTCTGGATCTTTCAGTATATTAGACCCATAAGCATTTACTGCTAGGCTCCACTCTCTTTCTCCTAGTGTAGACTAGCCATATTCTGGCCTTTCATATTAGGCCCGTAAGCATCTTGTTGATGCCTAGGAGTCCTATCAGTAGCTAAGTGAGTAAAAAAATTAATCCTTTTATGTTGCCATCAGTGAATGCTTAATGCTACATCTACAAAATTTACATGATCCAAATATTAAAAATAGTGGAAATAATTTCCAATATCATATGACAAAATCTGGCAAGTAGCAATTCTGAGCAAAACTACAATGCTTTACTTTTGCCCAATAAACATTTTAGGTAACTTCATGATGTTAGAAAGTAGTACAGAAGAGCCAGACTACCTTCTGTAGTCGGGGATGCCACACTCTGTACTGATTCCAGCTCCAGTCAATACCGTGAGCTTGGTACTATATGTTGAAATTGAAGTTCAGTTAGGGAACTGTTAAAATTTGCAAAATGAAAACTATCAAAGTACTTTTATTACATATAGTATGCATGGAGGGATCTAATATACTTCTAACTGGGGAAAAGACGGATTAACCTCTGGTCAAAAAATTCATACAAAAGATGAACATCTTTGATACTGGGAGGATCTGCTTCTGGAACTGTCTTCTTATCCCTTGAGATATTAGAAAAGGCCTTTTCTTCATTTCTTGGGAAGGTCCTAGGGACAGAGATTCGGCACGTTGTGTGTACAAGCCTCACACCTTTAAATGATACAAGTCTTTGACCTCTTCTTGCTAAGTGCCAATTTCCATCCATTGGTTTAACAATGTCTATAAAGATGAAATAATGTGCAGAAACACAATGCTATAGTGAGTCAAATAAGCCACTACTGTGAGGAATTACTCAAACTAAGTTTGTGTGTGGGTGCAGAAAAAGAAACTTGTATACAAGGGGGAGCATAATTGCCTGTTATAAGCCTCCCAAACACTTTTCTCACAATCCCAAAAGACTGTATATTTAGATTAAGAAAACACACTGTTAGTTACACCAATAACTGTTTCCGTATCTATATAGTCTATAGAGTAACAATTTGAAGGACAGGGAAGGCTATTATCATTAACCATGTTTCTAGAAAACCCTTCTTGCAATAATGAATCAAATTACTAGGAAAATGATTCTCTATTTCAATTTTGTCCAGTTTCTGGTTCTTGGTTTACTCATAATTTCCAATTTATGTGCAGTAATGTTTGATAAGACTCTAGTAGAGGGAGAGAAAGGGAACTTACATTGAGAGAGAAAGACAAAGGCATGGTGTTTGTGTGGTGGAGAGAACAACCCATCAACCATGCGCATCGCTCTTTGGCCTTTTACTCTGGATTTCGGTTCATTATGTTCAACCACTTCCACGTTGCGTACTTCTCCGCCGACTATAACGCACTTTTTTTCTTCTTTCAAAAACACAATAAGATAAATCTATGATAATTTATCTTAGAAAAATGAACTTAATTAATACACTATTACGGTCAAAAATTTTACCCTCTCAATCAATGTTTATGTGACACCTTTAAACCAAATTTACCAGAAATTATGAAATCATCCATTTCATAATAACCTGTCTTTACTGAAAATCTAATTAATAATATACAGAGAAGTTTTTTCTCAAAAACATTTTTATTCACAAAACCTAAATTTGAAATTTAATCCTTTTAAGAAAAAATAATAAACGTAAGAACAAGTAACCGTAGTTATAGCTAAAAAAATAGAGGTTAAGCACGTAAAATAATAAGATATTTATTATTATTGTTATTATAAAAAAATTTACTTTGACAATTCAAGAAGAAGTTGTATAGAACATCTGGAGTGATAGTTTTTTTTCATAAATATAATAAATGATAAATTTTTAATTAAATAATATGAAAAATAATAATATTGGGAATTGTAGGGAATATTAAAAAATGGATTGGAATGTATTATGGTTCTATTACTATTAATATTTCTACCTCCTACAATCAATAAGATAATTAATAATGATATTATTTGTGATTAAGTTTGATATCAACTACCAAATTGTATTAATATATTATGAATATCTAATTTTTTGTGATTTTGCAAGTCAAGTAAGTCATCTCAAATTTCTAAATTATAAGTGCAAATTTAAGAACAAACCCCAACAATATCTGAATGATCATGTATGACCAAAACCTATTTTTATTTGCTTCCAATTTTGGAAATAATACATATTTTCAAAATTTATAAAAAGAAAAGATCTAATTATGTTAAATGTTTCTAATAATTCCATCTACTCTATGGCTTAATTTGATGAAGTAAAATGTCTATTTTTAATCATGTTCATGTAATAACAATGAGTTCTAAGATGATTTGTCAACTATAATTCTACATGTAACATATGTTTCAATGATCTACTGAGAAAATCATGTTATTCCGCACTTTTTGTACCTGCCAAAGGATTGTCAATATTTGAGGTTAGTTTTTATCAAATAAAATGTTAGTTAAGTAAAAGTAGATATCCATATTCATAAAAAAAAATCTCATTAGTTAGGATCACATAAATCCAAAAGTTTAAGCAAGATGGGGATGATACAATTAGTTAACTATATGATTTTTGGTCTTATGGCATACAATTTTTAAATTTATAAATGGTCTCTTAATCTCTTAAAAGATGTCAATGATGGATTAGAAACTTCATTTGGACTCAGGATGTTAACAAAACTGGTTTGATTATTGTTAACTGTAATTATGTTTGCAGTTCTAAGCAAGATGGGGGTTTGCATGTTCTTAATTTGTAGGTGGAAAATAAAGCTTATCTCCTATGGTTAGCTTGGGATTTTGCTTACAATAATATGTCTTGGTCTATTTTAATGCGTGTCATATCCCTTAAATCTAATTATTTGAAGATTCCTTATCATTCTTCTTCTATTTGGCATGACATCAATGAGTATTATGATATATTGTTAGATAATAAACTTTTGTGTTATTCTAAATGCATTTATTTGATTGTTGGGGTGCCTTACCTTGAGAGAATTAGTCTTATTTCTACTATTGTTAATGGATGGAATAACTCAGGTTCGTATATTTCTTTTGACCTTGGCAGAAATCCTGATATTCATTCTATTAAACACTTGATTATCTCATATTTGCTTGATGTTCCTAATTGGAGGATGTAGGGTAGTGAGGTTCTTTATCAAAAATCTGATAGATATTTTTTCTTTACATCTTCTCCTTGTGATTGGGGGAAGTTAGTTTGGTCTAGTTCCATACCTCTGCAAAATTTGTATTGCTTTTGAAGGTTTTTCATAAGAGGTTTCCTATTGATAAAGAGGTACAAAAAAGAGGTGTTGTTTTATGTTTTATGTGCTCTCTATGGAACAAGATGAGAGTATTGATCATCTATTTTTTAATTTTCCTTCTATTTATTTTATTTGGTCTGACTTCAAAATATATTCTCTGATTTTACTAAATTTTCCTGTTATGATTTTATTGCTTTTCTTAAGTCCCATGTAGCCCCATTATTAAGGACATTAAGTTTGTTGTTATCATATTTTCCTCATAGATGATATGGGGGATGAAAAATTATGCTCAACAGTGCATCAATATATATTTTGATATATACATGGTCAATGACTACATCCAGATTTTAGGTAATATGTATAAGAAATGTATATCTAATCATATTGTTAACTTCTTTCTCTCGAAGTTTTCTAGAATTAGCACTAGACCTAATAAGGTCTTTGTTCGTGTTCAAGTGTACTAGCTTTTCCTTGATGTGGTTTGGATTAAAGTGGATACTCATAGTGTTGCTCATGGGGTCTTCTGGTCCTGCTGCTTATGTGGTCCTGCTGCTTATGCGAGTATCTCCAGAGGGAGTCGTGGAGAGTATATTGGTGATTTTTCTACTTTTTAGGGGAATCAAAATCCCTTGTATGCAAAGATTATGAGAGTTATTCTTGCCATTAAACATGCCAAGAGTGTTGGCTTCAAAAAGCTTTAGTTGGAAAGTGATTCTACTTTGCTTTGTTAAGTTTTTTTTCTATGCTAATGTGGTTCTTTGGATTCTTAGAGGAAAGTGGATAAACTGTATCCAAATATGTGTTGGCATAAACTTCAAAATTTCCTATATTTTTAAAGAAAGTAATAGTTGTCCTGATAAGTTGACTAATGTAGATATTGACAATAAATTTTTGTACATTGTTATGCCTCCTTTATCTTAGTTTGGATTTTTTTTTTCATAACATGTATGAATTTCTTTTGTTTCATTTTTAGGTCACATACTTTTTTCTAACATAGGTTTAGTGTGGTTCTCTCATGTTTTTCTAACTTTCTTTTTCTAAACAAATTATATAAAAGAATATGAAATTTATAACAATATATAAAACAATTTTTTTTATTTGATATATGCATTTCATATTCGTAATTGTAAAAAAAATCTGCTCTGAATGCATATTTATATTTTACCTTTTATTATAATTTAAAATTAAGAAAAAAATTAACGGCATATATTTTAACACCATTATATATTACAAGTTAATCACATCTTTTAATAATAAAATATATTACAAACTACTCATTATTATTATTTTAAAATATTGATATGAATAGATAAAAAGAATAAAATATGGTGAAATCTAGCTTAAGCAAGAGGACAAGACGAAAAGAAAAAGAAAAAGGAGAAAAAAAACGTAACCTTAGGAAGAGAAGAGAAAAAATGTGGATAACGATTAATCCTATGAGGATGAAACATTGAAACCCAATCCAACAAACCTTAAACCACAAATCCTTAAATCCACAAAATAAAATGGCTTTAAGAAGTTCCTTTACCTTTTCACTCTCTAATTTCTTCCACCAACACTCTCAATATGCTTCTTCAAGAATCTTCGTCTCAATCTTGCTCCCCAAATCCACTTCACTCACCTGCATTCATGAATCCCACAAAGATATGCACTTGGCACCATCTCTTAGCAAGAGGAACCTCAACCTCACCCTTCTTCTCACAGTGTTTCTGTGGGGTCAGGCACCTATGGGTGATGCACTCTTGTTGGCTCAAGAATTGGAGCTTCAGAGATACACTGATTCCGAGGAAGGTTTCACTCTTCTTACACCCTCTTCTTGGGCCAAGGTAAACTAAATAACTCCCTTTTCAGTTCAAACTTCAAACTATCACAGTTCAATATAGCAGTAAACCTTGTTAGTTGATACTATGAAGTTGGATGCACGTAACATTGTTATCTGGTTAGAATAGTTACATATTAACATTGTCAATTCAAGAATAGTATTGAACTTGTTCTTAGATTTAACGCTTACCATGTCAAAAACTAGGGAATTCGTGAATTTGATTGATCATCATCGTAATAATAATATAAGAAACACCCATAAGTTGACATCCTTTATTTTTGGCAAGTGTATAAAACCAGAAGAAAGAAAAAACCATATCATGAATAACGGTATGTGTTTTTGTCCTAAAGGAAGAGTCTTTGGTAATGTGTTTAACAGGTTGATAAAGCAGGGGCAACTGTGTTGTTTGAAGAAAAAACTATGGGAAGTAACAATATTGGGGTTGTTGTAAGCCCAGTTCGTCTTAAGACTCTTGAAGAGTTTGGGACACCTCAGTTCGTTGCTGATAAGCTTTTACAAGCAGAAAGACGTAAGGTAAACTATTCTTTTTTTTCCACAGCTGCTTAATGTGGAGCATTTGCTTGCAAGGTTGTAAACTATGGTTGTGGTCTTGTCCTGATCTTTAATATTGTGAAAAATTGCAAACAAACAGTGTTAATTAGGCAACAATTGAGGTCTCATAGACTCAATCTTTTTCAAAACCTTCTCCGTTGTTGCATTTTTATTGTGTAGAAGAATTCCACTACATTATAAGAGGAGAGAAAAAGGAGCTGATGTTCATGATTTCATGTAGATAGTGTGAACTGAGAATATATTTTTATTTCTGTTGAGAATTCAATTTCTCTAACTAGTTTGTCAGTAGACTTCTCAAACTCACCTATTATCAGATAACAGTTATACCATAAATTTCATTTAAAATTATAGTATAAATGAAATTCAAAACTAGAATTCAAAGTAATAATTATTGGCCATTCAAATTTCTCTTGAGTTTAATGCTTATCAGGCATGCTGTATGTATAGTGCATAGATGAAAATTGATAAGCAAAGCAGGAGTTCTATACTTGAAGCGAACATTTCTGTTTCTTTTATGACCATTCTATATTCATAGAGCCTTTAGCATAGAGCTTAACAAGTTAAATTCATATTTTTCAAAAGTTGACCATTTCATATTTCAAAGTCCGTGTTCTCATAGCAAAATATGTCTTTGTGCCCTTAGAATTGGTGGATAGACATATATGATTGTATGATCTATTAACATTTGTCACTTATTGCCTTGACATTCAGGAAAGTACAAAGGAGGCTGAATTGATTACAGTAGCAGAAAGATCAGGAGAGGGAGGGTTGCAAATTTATGAATTTGAATACAAGATCGATAGTAGTCGTGGAGGGATGAAGAGGATATTTTCTGCAGCATTTGTGGCCTCAAAGAAGCTCTATCTTCTAAATATTGCTCACTCTGATAAACCAGAGAGTCCTCTTGACCCGGATAAGAGAATGATTTTAGAGCAAGTTCTTCATTCCTTTGATGCAGCAGCTTAAACTGTGGCATCAAAGTTTCGTTCTTCTGATTTTTTTTATTCTTTCTTTAGTTTTGATTTAATTCCCAAGTTATGGCTAATGAGTTGTGTTCAAATCCTTACCTACTACTTCAACATGATACTTAGTTAAAAGGGAAAAACAGAAGAAGGCTTATTATGAATTACAGTATATTTACACGTGATCCGTCAGTTTTTCCATTTTTTTTAGATAAACGACCATCTACGTATTTTAGTCTAGATTCCAAATTGATTTTCTAGGTGGATTGATTTAATATTTGTTGGAAAGTCTTCCTTAATTAATTTGACACTATAACCAATAAATCTTCATAACTGATCTATTTAGTATATTTAATGATAAATATTTCAAAGTCTTAAGTTTTGAAATTATATCTCTTTTCAAGATTTAACTTAAAAAGTTGAAGATATTAGTTTCAAAGTATTTTTAAAATATAATAAAACATTAATTGTTCATTATATTATTATGATTTTTTTTTCTCTATCTCTATATAAAGAGAATTTGTGAGAAAGAGAAAAAACCAAACAAGTGAGAAGAGTATTAACCTTATCGATAAGAGTATTAAATTAGAAATAATAATTTGTGGGATATTGAAACCTCACTAGATGTTAATATGTAAAATTAACTTATTCAATATTTTTGACACCCAATTTCTTCGGGTATTTAAAACTTTTGTTCCTTAAAAGTAAAGATAATTGAAAAATATCATTTAAGATTTGTTCTCTTTTGAAGGAAATAAAAATGGGGTCAAGAAGATGAATTTTAGTTTTGAAAATAAAGAAAGAAAAGAGAAAATAAAAAATCTACATCTAAAAACATATTTAAAAGGGTAGGTCCATTTTTTTTTTCTTTAAATAGAAAAGGAAAATAAAATCAGAAATTAAAAGTGTATATCTAAAAAGTAATCTGGGCCAATTTTTCTGACCCAACTAACATTTTACTCGCTGCACCCCTCTTTTACCGTCACACCTGTCTTGTTTTTATAAAGTAATATAGGCCCATTTGGCTGATCCAGCTAACATTTTACTCGATGTACCGCTCTTTTACCGTAGCACCTGTTGTTATAAAAAAAAACTATGGGCCCATTTCGCTGACCCAGCTAGCATTTTACTTTCTGAACCACTCTTTTGTCTTCACAACCCTTCTCATATTTTTAAAATAAAATAATAGTTTTGAGATTAAAAATCACAAAAAATAAAATTAACTATAAATAATATGTTTTAGTTGTAGAACTCATGATCTCTAATTTTTTGTTATGAACATAAATATTTACTATCATTCTCAAGTTCATTCTTTCAAAATTCCAGTTTCACTCCTTTTTTCAAGAATTGAATTTGCAATGACACAAACCTTTTCAAATTAATTTAATCTCTTAGAACTACGTGAACTCTGATTTTACATTCAATGTTCACATAAAATATTGTATTGATGGTAACTCGAGTCCATCACCTCATACAATCAATGTTAAGAGTAACGATGCTTAATATGAAACTTCCCACATATATATAATAGGAATATAGGACATGACATCCTAAGTGAGAGTCACTCTCTTGATGAATTTGAAATAAAGTATTTTTCACTCTATATGTAAAGAAATTATTCAAGAGAATATTCATAAAAAAATACTATAACATATTACTAGAACAAATATATTTATGTATTATAATTTAATTATATTTTTAAGTTACAATTTTCGCAATATTGGTTATGGTGGTTGTTATAAGTTTGCTTTTTCTCTAATGGTTATCCGAAGAAAAAGAGTGTCAAAGTAGATATGATTGTATGCTGAATTTCAAATTTGCAAATCCCAAAATTATTGTTGTCAACGCATTTTTATGGGTTCTACATATAATATTTTTATAATCATTAGAGTGCAACTTTTTCTGAATTATAAATGAAAATTTATTTATTACTGGATTGAATTGTGGTTGGGATAGTCAAAAAGAAGTCTTGAGATGAAGAAAAATGGTTAGCACTAATTTTGCATCTTTTTCTTTTATTTACAAAAACTCTTATTCGCTTTACTTCGAGTGATTATATATTTAATTAAGACTATCTCTTGTATTCTTATTAATCATAGTAAATTTTCTTTATTATAACTCGTGATTTTTAGGTTTAGGGTTTTCACTGTGTTGTTTTAGCCTTCTCCTTTTCTGTTTTCATCTTTCTCTAACAAACATAGTTCAACATTTTATAGAAGAAAACATAGTCAATGGAATCTCATTTCTAACCCAAATTAACAAATTTTCAGGCTCCAGGGTAGCTTAAAAGTTAAACTTCACACAGTTAAGTTAGTTGAGATTAAATATTTCCTCTTACACCAAAGTTAACAGCGTCACCCTAATCTTAACTATTTTTATTATCAATTAAAGTTTATTAACAACTATAAAATCATCATAAGAAGAAGTCACTATACAAGAAGTTTGACTTACATAATTTTGTGTTCTTTTAATAAATTGCAGATTACAATAAAAGATACATTTAAAAGATTTTTTTATGTTTTATATAGTATCTTTTTCACAAGTAATTTTGATATATAAAAATCCCAGATTAATTAAAGATAAAAACATCAACTTGAGTATAAATTTAACCACATAAACTAATTTTATATAATATAATATTAAATAAAAATTTATTAGTCTGATTAAAGGTTCATTATTAGATTTTGATACCATCCAATAAATCAATTTTATAAGATTAATTAGATTTAAAGTATAATTTTTAATAATAATCCAAATGGGAATATGAATGATGAACATGTTCTTAATTCCGTATAATTCAGCAGTTTTTTACTATTTAAATTCCGTCTCTATCTTTTGTCTCTACCCACTTCCCTCTGAAAATGTCAACGAAGGCAAAGTACAACTGTGCAAATAAAAAAAATGTATTTCAAACTTAGATGCAATAAATCAATCCAATTCATTATTGTAGCATAGTATAATACAGAACGCGACAAAATGAAACACAATAGTTTGACTATTTGAAACAAACCGATTACTACGTTGGAATATTATAAGAAGCATTACACTGATGTATATACTTTTGAAGCTGCAAGTGAAAGCAACACAAAATCTGGCAAATGTGAAACCTTTTTTTTCTCTTTCATAGAATAAGAGAAAACACTGACGCTTTAGTGGAAAAAAGCAGCACGAAACATATTGGTTGTTTGTAATTGTTACTTGTCCCAATAGACCATTCAAATATTGCAGCAACAAAGTTTGAATCTTTCAACTGAAACATTGGTCAAATATCGTTCTTTGCGTCCAGTCTTTATTGCTTATATTTATGAGGTTTCTGAACTCTGTTGTGAGCTTTTCTTTTTCCTTTTCTCAATAGAAGTGTGCTTCCATGGGGAGTGAAAGAAGTTTTGCAGAAGTAAACACAACTATGGATTCAGCAGAGAAAAGGCTCAATGAGCTTGGCTACAAGCAAGAACTGAGAAGAGAAATGGTGTGTATTTTATTTTATTTTAGTGTTTTTTTCACCATCTTGTGTTTGATTGAGTTGATCATGATCCTTTGATTAAATCTGTTTAGCTTTTCCTTTTATGGTGCAGACTATGTTCAAAACTTTGGCCATATCATTTTCCACAATGACCCTTTTCACTGGAATTACACCTCTCTATGGTTCTAGTCTTCAATATGCAGGCCCTGCAACTCTTGTCTGGGGATGGGTAGTGGTTTCTTTCTTCACCTGGTTCGTTGGGATTGCAATGGCTGAGATATGCTCCTCGTTCCCGGTTTGTTTCTTCTCATAAAATTGTTCTTCAAGGCTTAGAATTTTAAAATATAATTTACATATGATTAGTTAATTATGGAAAGTCATAGCATTTCAACCCTATCAAACCAATACTAATAAGATGGTTTTGATAAAAAAAACTAACTTCTGATAGTCCTAAGTTAAACTTGGTAATAAGAGAATCAAAGAGATATTTACAGTCTACAGATCTAGCTATCTGAATTTGATTCAATCTTGGCTTATGAAAATGTGCCCTTTTCAATTATAAAATATTGATTCAATAACACAGCATTGAATAGGATTAGCTATGGAAGAAAGATAGCAGCATGGAAAAAAAGAGAGTATTTTTTCACATTCTAAAAGTACTTGTGGATTCCTCCTGCACACAAATGAGCATGTAAATGAATTTAGTAACTTAACTAACTTTCACTTCCTATTTAATCTAACAGACGACTGGTTCTCTGTACTTTTGGGCTGCCCATTTAGCTGGTCCAAAATGGGGACCATTTTCTTCATGGTGCTGCGCTTGGCTTGAGACCATAGGGCTTATAGCTGGGATAGGGACTCAGGTAGTTGGTGAAATTTGTAGTCAATATTTTCAGATAACGTTATATGGTAAGTTGGTAACTCATGCTTTTCATGGTTGGAAAAGGCATATGCAGGATCACAAACGTTGCAGAGTATAATCCTACTCTCAACAGGCACAAACAAAGGTGGAGGGTACTTCGCCCCAAAATGGCTCTTCTTGTGTATGTACATTGCCCTTACTGTTATATGGGCGGTACTAAACACATTTGCATTGGAAGTGATTGCCTTGATTGATATAGTTTCGATATGGTGGCAGGTACTACTATCATTATGTTCTTGTATACACTTTATACGTGCCATAAGATGGCCTAAGCTTGCTTATTCTGTTATTAAAAAAAACAGCAGAGAATAGGGGTGTTAAATTGGTTGGATTCACCCAAAAGAAACCACAACAAACCAAATAAAATAAGTTGATTTTTTTTCTTGGAGATCCACATCAACTAAAGATAAATAGTATATAAATAGGTGCAAATATATCTTATGAGTCAGTTTTGTAAGGTTAATTTAATATATCTTATGAGTCAGTTTTGTAAGGTTAATTTAATATATCTTATGAGTCAGTTTTGTAAGGTTAAATTAAGCTTAAAGTTCACTTTGTAATAATTTTAATTTATGTGTTAAAGTCCAAAACCTAATCAAATCAATGTTACTTGATCATCATCTTTAATCATCTGATTTTAAAATTTTTAAGAAAAGAAACCCGTGAATTGAACCAAACCAGTATGATTTGCAAAACTAAATCAAGCCAATACAGTTGATTTTCACTAGTTCTATCTTTTTTTTTCACTCCAACCGAACGAAATCAAACTCGTGGACGCCCTAAGAAGTGGGAGAGAAAGTTGCATCTTAAGTTGATGTTTTGATTAAACACAAATACCCTTGCGAATTTGCCTATGTTGTACAATTAATAATTGCTCATTTCTATAAAATGAATATTCTGAAATGAAGTTCATAATATACTCGACAATTTGAAGGCTTTGGGTGTATCAGGAAGTAACACACTCATTTATTCTGTCAGGTTATTGGTGGATTGGTGATAGTCATAATGTTACCTCTGGTAGCACTAACTACAAAATCTGCTTCATTTGTATTCACACACTTAGAATTAGCCCCTGAATCAACAGGAATATCAAGCAAACCATATGCTGCTATTCTATCATTTCTTGTGAGCCAGTATTCTCTCTATGGCTATGATGCTGCAGCACATCTAACTGAAGAAACCAAAGGTGCAGACAAGAATGGTCCTATTGCAATACTAGGTAGTATTGGGATGATTTCAGTATTTGGATGGGCATACATCTTGGCACTTACATTCAGCATTCAGGTAAGCGTATGTAAATCTAAGTAAATAATATAAAATCAATAGTCTTGAAGAAATAACAAAGCAATGACACCTCTTTTGATCTTTGTTCCCAAGGATAATGATTTTATGATCCCAATGATGATAGTAACTTAGTAACATCATTTCTCAACCCTTATTCAGGATTTTGGCTACCTTTATGACCCAAACAATGAGACTGCTGGAGCATTCGTTCCAGCGCAAATACTCTATGATGCATTCCATGGAAGATATCACAATTCTGCTGGAGCAATCATCCTACTATTTGTCATTTGGGGTTCATTCTTTTTTGGTGGGCTTTCAATTACTACAAGTGCTGCCAGAGTGGTAAGTATAGTAATTTTTTGTTTTTTTTGGTAATTAGGTCCAGGAAAGATTTCATGATCAATTTAGCTCCTTTGCAATTGGTAGAAATTATAATTTGAGAAAAGAAAGTATTAGATTATCCAATTTTTAGCTTTGATTAGAGACTACTGGTGTCAGAACGAAAAAGATATTGGGAGAATAATGAGTCCTTACTTTTTGGAGTATCTCAAACAACTTTCAGGTTTATGCTTTGTCAAGAGACAAGGGAGTTCCCTTTTCGCACTTATGGAGGCAACTGCACCCAAAATACAAGGTTCCCTCAAATGCAGTGTGGCTCTGTGCTGCAATCTGCATTCTTCTTGGTCTCCCAATTTTAAAGGTGAATGTAGTGTTCACAGCTATAACATCAATATGCACAATTGGATGGGTTGGTGGTTATGCAGTTCCTATCTTTGCAAGACTTGTGATGTCTGAGAGGAACTTTAAGCCTGGGCCATTTTATTTAGGCAAAGCAAGAAGACCAGTCTGTCTGGTGGCATTTCTATGGATTTGTTACACATGTTCTGTATTCCTTTTGCCAACTCTGTACCCAATCACTTGGGATACTTTCAATTATGCACCAGTTGCTTTGGGGGTGGGTTTGGGTCTAATAATGCTTTGGTGGCTGTTAGATGCTAGGAAATGGTTCAAAGGGCCAGTTAGGAATATTGATATTCAAAATGGCAAGGTGTAACTTTTACAAGTTTAAAGAAAGAATAATTGGTAGAATATATTCTTTATCTAATTCTGCTGTGTTGATTGGACTTGTAATTGCCATGTCAGTGAGAAAACGTTCATCATTCGGTTAAAAAAGGTAAGAACGATAACTGATTTGTTTTTTAATAGTTCTTGTGAACATTTAAGTAAAATACAGATTCAACCAAGCCACAAGCACTCTAATTATTTTGGAAACGAGTGGTGGTTCATAGACATATCATATCACAGAGTTAAGCTTATTTCTTGGTTTCATTCCACATCCAGAAATGGGTTAATGTTGTGTGGGAACCTCTTCACCTTTGCTGAGTTCCCTCAGTCCTTTCAAATCTTCCACCCATGTACTGTAACTTGAGTTCTTGGCCAGAACATCTTCAGACACCTCCTTGTTATTAATAAGTTCCACAGCATACTTTTCAAATTTCTCAATGTTATCCCACAGCACAGCCAACTTGGTTGTGTCACTCTCGCTTCTAACACTATTCAACCAGTTAGTTGCTTCCTCCACCCTTGCCCAAAAGCATGAATCTTGGGTCAAACTTGCAAACTTGGTTCGCCTCTCGTTATTTTCTTCTGCGGCTGCGGCGGCCATTCCATCCTTCCACCACCTATCAAAGACCTCATATCTCTTCTCTCTGCCATGCAGTATGTAATGGCCCTTGGTTCTGTGCATTCCCTTCCCATAATATTCTCCAATGTCTAAAGGCTCAACCAGGAGTTTGTAGAAATGGGAAGCATTGACCCATTTTTCTCGCAATGCCAAATCATGAGGCAGCTCATTTCTCTCCCACATTTCAATCACATCGTTCCAAAACCTGGCGAGTTTATGGCGATTCATGTTGATTTTCATGGCCATTTTTTTGGAACTGTTCCTTCTCCTCTTGAACAAGTCATAGTATCCCATTTGATCAACTTGCTGGTCACACCAGGATTTGTACAATTCTATTTCAGTCCTGTAAGGCACAACCTTTGATAACTTAATTGGTAACATTGCAGCATTCATGGTTGGTGAAGGACCCATTCTCCTTGTCAACTTAAGGCATTCCTTGGCCGAATCCTAAATATTGTAGAATGAAAGTAATTTGTTTAGTGAAATCTCCTTCCTGGAGAAACTACGAATCATGTGTTAGTGTAGTATTTCTATGTCACTGAGAAGAAAGAGTTACTCAAGCTATGCTACACTCTGAATGTGTTCAATTAATAGGAGATGAAGAAACATCACATACCATAGTGGTGTGAGACAAGATAGTGCATTTACCTGCTTTGCTAAACCTAAAGACTGAACCGCCAATTCAAGACCTGCTTCATAGCTGGAATCAGGAATGTTCCCCTGCATGGAATTTTTATGGCTCAAGAATTGTAAAGACAATTTCTTAACATAGTCTCCATACTTTAGGTGGTCCTCAATACTGCAAGCTGGGGAACCAGATGCAAACATCAAATGCATCATCTTTATAACAGCTGTTGAACTATCTACAGACACTGCTCCTTCTGATGAAACAAAAAGGTAGCTCCCAAATGGGTGAAACAAAATTGGTGTAGACCCTTCTCCATCTTGTGTGGCTGCATCCAAGCAACTCATCACAACGTTGAACAACTCTTGCTGTTGGTCAGAAACTGGAACTGCAAGTTTCCCAAAGCCTGGAGCAGTCGTGGACTGTTGCCAAAATTGAAGCAGGAGGTTTAGCTGAGCAGTGTAAGGGGTTGTGGGTGCAAAGAGCAGCCTTGGCATTATATCATGCTTTGAGACCACATGACAGAAGTTTCCACCCCATCTCTCTTTGAGAATGGCACGGGAGAAAGAGTCATTCCCTAGCATTGGTGAACCAAAAGTGATGCACAAGACTGACACAGATGTAGAACAAGATATGTGGTGGAGGTAAGACAATAACCAAAGAGCAGATAGAGAGGCAGTGGCTCCTCCAATGGAGTGGCCAGTTATGACAATTGTTTTGGTGTTGGAATTTCCCATGAGTGCCAACATCTGAAAGGTAAGAGTAAATTAAGAATTAAGATCGAATGAAAAGGAACATTAACAAAAAAGGCTGTTTCAAGAATATTGTAACATGGATCATTAAATTGATGAAAAAAAATGAATTTGATCTCATATGGTAGGAAATTGAAATGAATATGCCGGAATTGTTAAAATGAAACTCGTTTCTTCAAGTTAAAAGATAGAGTGCTTAAATTCTTTTATAGCTAGAAATGAAAACTATAATGATCACGATTAAGAAGCTATCCAGTGGTAACATTATTGCATAAAACGTGGAAAACAAAATAATAGAGTGTTGAATTGAGTTTTAATATTTTAAATACTTTTTCGTAAATATGGTTTGATACTTCATGATCATGGTAGTTTTATGAGACAAATGAATTGTCAACTGCTTTCCTAATTAGTTACATATGATAAGATATGTCAGACATAATTTTTCGTTTGACAGATTCCCTTGTTAAAAAATAATTTCTCTAACTTAGTTTTTTTACAATAATTCTCCCTCTTAAATTAGTATAGATGATAATAACATACAAGGTGAAAGAGGTTAAGGGAAAGAGAAATGCACACATTATTTTTATACGAGTTGGTTTGACTCAGCAAACGTCTAGTTTCCAATCAACAAATAAAATTTCACTAAGCATACTAATACTGTAAAGTACAATGCGAGTATTTTTTGGATTCCTAGTCACTTGGCTAACCCCTTGAGTATTGTTTAGGATCATAGTCACTCATGGCCAACCCCTTGAGTATTGTTTGGGAACGTAGTCACTCCTGGCTAACCCCTTAAATATTGGTAGGGCTCGTAATCATTCTTGGTTAACCCCTTGAGTATTGTTTAGGAACATAGTTATTCCTGATTAACCCTTTGAGTATTGTTTGGACCCATATACTCTTGCCTAAAATCGAGTATTCTTTGAACCCAGTCACTCCGGACTAAAACTGAGTATTCTTTGAACCTACTTACTCCTAACTAAAACTAAGTATTCTTTGAACCTAGTCATTCCTGATTAAAACTAAGTATTCTTTGGAACTAGTCACTCCTAGCTAAAATTGAGTGTTCTTTGTCAAATAATCACTCTTGGTTAAGATAGATAAATTATCTTACTAGTGATCTAACTAATCACCAAGTCACTCACTAGATAAAACCTAATATTCTTTGAACTCAATGAATCTTGGCTAAAATCGAGTATTCTTTGGATCCAAATACTCCTGACTAAAATAGAGTATTATTCGTCAAACAACTATTCCTAGCTAAAACCAAGGATTATTTGCCATATAGTCACTTATTCTTGGGGTACATAAGATTTTGAAAAAGTTTTAGCATTGTGAAACTTGTTCTTATTCTTGATGAGTGACTTTATATAAGCACTAAAGAATGTAGTCATTCCAAAAATCGTTTCTAGTCATTAAACATCTTGAGCTCATATGAATGTCCTTCTTGCGTTTAATGAGCTTGTTTGTGAATTATATATTAAATGCACTTTATGTAACATAAATGTCTTTTTCTTCTTCACACAATATCCATGATAGATGGTCGTCCTTATCTCCTTGTATTGAATAACCTTTTATAAAAAACAAAATGTATGACTGTATGACTATATTTTATATTTAGTTGTTTTTAGTACTTAATCATTGAACTTTTTCTAACAATTATAATTCATTAAGTTATATATATATATATATATATTTTTTTTTTTTCTCGATCTCTGCAACAAAGGCGTCTCTAACATTAATATAGACTTGAAGTAAATTTTATGATAAGAGATTCTATTCATTTAATAACAATTATTATAATTTCATTTAAAAATTAACTTCCAATATATGGGAGGATGTAAAGTTAATTGTTAAAGTAACATTATCATTTTTTTCAATTGATAATCAAGGCAATTTATTTAATCTTTCTTGAGAGATCACTAATATTCAATAAGATTTCAATCACTTTAGGTTTAAAAAACTTAATTAATTCATATGATACAATATAATTGCAGAAGTCGTAATTTTTCTGGTAATTATTAGTTTTATAATTAAATAAATACTTTTCAATTCACTAAATGTATTAAGTTTTTTTATTAATTATTTTATGTACATAGTAGGATAAATACGTAAAACTATTTTTTTCTATTCTAAGATATATGTACATACTAGAATTCTAAATTATTACCACAAAATATTGATGTAGAAGAACAATATGTTGAAAAAGAACTTTCATAAAAATAACATTTAAACGTTATTTGTTTGAAATTGAAAATAAAAATACAGTCCCTTTATCTCAAAATGGCTATAATTTAATTTAATTTATTTTTTAAATAATTGGTGGTCTAAGTTTTCAGTAAAATATATGTATTTTTATTTTTAATTTTTTGGCAAATAAATTATATCAATATTTATTTTCATCAAAGATAATAATACATATTAAAAAAAAGGTTAGGTGATGAAATTGTTTTAATAAGTGATATATTTATTATATTATTAAAATGCATGAAATAAGTTTAAACTGATATTATTTTAAGATGGAGGGAATAAATTAATATGGAATATATACACACATTATACAATGATGATGAGATGATGAAGATATCAAATAAGAGTAATGGAAGATGTAGAATTTCCATTGTTGACTCTAAATCTCTTTCACTTGGAGTCTTCGTCAATAGTCAACACTCACTATCATTATCTACTTGGTGGCTGAGGCAAATAATTGGAACTCTCTCCTAATGAATGGGTCGATATAGATAATGGAGAATAATGATAGTGAGATTTTGGCTAATTCTCCTGCACTACCAATTATGACCTATACCTAATACTGAGAAAGAAATGTTTGTTTTCTTCTAATTTTTCTCAATATTTATATCTGCAACACAAATAAAAACAGTTCTAAATATATAAATTTGGAACTAAAATATGTTAAAAATATGAAAATTCGCATAAGAATGTCTTTCGAATGTTAAATTCTGGAAGATTTTTTATTCCGAATGCAAAAATTCAGAAAAGATACAAGGACAATGTGGATTAATTTTAAATTTAATTTAATTTTTTAAAATAGTTTATAAAATAAATTTACAGTTATTTATATATTATAAAATACTATTATTTCTATACAATCTCTAACAATAATATAATTATTAAAATGTAAGTGGTTAAGGATTGATTGAACTTTTTAGGGTTTCATATGAAATACCGTACAACCTTTTGAAGCTCAGAAAAAGATGTAAACTATTTAAAAGTTAGTTTAATGATACAGAGGAGTGTACTAGTATCTAGTGTCTAAAACATTTATAGTAATGATAATTGAAAAGCAAAGAATGTTAGCGTTATTTGTACCATTTCATAAAAAATCATATCTAGTATCCAACTCATGTTTACAAACTGTATGAATTCGTTCCATTTTATACGACTCATGTTTACAAACTGTATGAGTTCGTTCAATTTTATAAAAAGTAATCTTTATTTCAATATTAACTAAGTTTTTAAGTAGTTTACAAATTTTGTTATTTGTATTTAAGTTTATTAAAAAAAGTAAGATTTTGTTGTTAATATAAATATAGGATGGCTAATGTAAAATGAAAAATAATTTCAATTGTTTTAATTGAAAATATGTTGAATAATAAAATTATCATATTTATTGATTTTAATGTCATCACTTTACATGATGGTTTTCATGTCACTCAAAGTGACAATGAATGGATGTAAGTGATTTATTATCAAATATGTTTTAATGGAAGCAAAAGTCATTTGTTATTTTAAATTAGTAGAAATATTAATTTATATTAACTAAATTAAATACTCAATACACTAAAGAAATCTAAGAGTAATTCAATTGAAAAATATTTAAATATTAAGAGATTAAGATCACTATAAAGTATACAAGTAGAAGTAATACTCACCTTAGAAACATATTTTATGAGGATGAATTAGATTTAAATTCACTTCTTAATATCTATCAAAATTTATCTTAACGAAGTTTGTTAGATCTATTTATCATGTCATATGCTATTAGACCACTTACAAATATCTAATTCTATATTTGATATGCATATACTTCAACATTAAATAGACTAGACGTCTCCTACAAATTGTGATAAGAAAAAAAAAAACCATTAAGGTTCTTCAATATAAATTAAATAAACGGACATTGGAACATGGAAACTTGTTAAATTTTTTTTGGATATTCCATGTATTATTCTTCTTTGCTCACTTCCAAGAAAAGTGTAGTATTCTTCTTTGCTTTATTCTTTCTCAGCTTAACTACCTCCCAAAAAAATAGGAGAAAATGTACCTGGGATTGGTGTGAACGGGAGTTCAGGCTTTTTCTTTTGAAAAATGTTCACTTAATCTTGTATTATTAGAGAGGTATGAAGAAGATATAACGGAAGAAAAGAAAAAAATGATAGAAAATAAGAAAAATAATAATGAAATGAAAGTAAGATAAAAAAATAATAATAATAAATAGCTCACTATAAAATATTGATTTTTTAGTGTAATAAAAAGTATTTTTAATATAAAAACTTTAATTCAGATAGTTTTATTTAAACTTTATGTTAATCATTAAGGTAATGGTAGAGACTTCGTTGTATTGTGCTTATTTTTATTAAAAGGAAAATAAATTTTAATATTCTATTACTTTTTATATTTTAATTTTTATAAAATTAAAATTAAAATCCCCAATCTTCACTTTTAATATATTAACAACATGCTAACGTTAATTTTTCTTAATAAATATATGCGTGATAATTCCCAAAAACTATTGAAATTCAAACAAAACTAATAAAATTAATTTTTTTATGGTAAAAAAAGCCAAATATGTCATGCTTATATATGATAGTAAGTCCTTTTCTTTTTCATTTCAACTTTAATCTTCAGTTTGATGTTATGACAAAACCCCTCTTCCAGAAAAATAAAAAGAAAAAAGGAGGAGAATATAAAGTAGTAACACTATGCTATAAAATTAAAAGAGATAGAAAAATTAAATGGTAGTGTAGAAAATGTATATTACAACTTCTCCAAAGAAAATGTCATACTATTTAGTTTAACTTCATAGTTCACAGGGTTTCTTTTAACATACATGCTACAGTGTTCTTGGTTTATCAAAAAACGATTCCAAAGACAATAGCAAAACGACGAATATACTGCGTTTTATTTGGAAAGAAAAATTATCCCCAACACTTAAGTTATAAGGCCATCAAATAGTTGAGAAAATAATTTTATATTGTATAATTACACCGTCGATGTATAATATATTTTTTCACAAACCTAATTATACATCATTAGCGTAAAATTTTAAGATAATATTATGAAAAATAGCAATTCTTCAATGAGAGTTGAGAATTATGAAACCTGATTTTGAAATGAATCGAAAAAGGTGGAAAAGAGTTTCAGCATCCCAGCATGCACCATCACAGGATCATCTTCCTTGTTGCGACGCGCCGAGAAGAGTGTTACATCGCCGATGCTAGCCAACGGCTCCAAGGCTCTCCAGCTAGAGTCCGTCGCCGCCATTTCCATGCCGGGGAAAGCGACGTACATCACGCCGCCGACACCTTGCTCTATCACGAAACTCCGCGGCGCGGAGGCCGCCACGGCGGTGCACAGCCTCCACGATTCCGACAACAGCGGCGTTGACGCCAGGAACGTTGCGAGCATCTCGCTCGTCTCAAATCTGACACATGTCGTTTGAAATGATTAACGAGAAAAGTTTAATAAATTTTGAAGTTATAGTTGATTTTGAGGATTCGGTGAGTGGTGAGGGGAGTGAGGACTTACGGTGAAGCTTCGTCAACCACCATGGTAGAGTGATGAATTCTTCCTTTTTCTTTGGTTAAAGTCTTGTGGAGAAAATTTGTGAATTTTGAAGATGCTAGTGGGATGAGATTAACCTTTTCAATGGTGGTGCTCATTTTATACAAATATTTTTTTTTAAATATTAAATAATTTATTATATTTTTATCTTTAAATGTATTTTATAACATTACATGTTTAATAATTATTGACCGTATATTTTTTATATTCTCTCCTCTAATTATGAAAAGGCACGTCATTGATATTTTTTTACGATAATTACTATAAAACATCAATAAATTTATTATATATAAAACTATTTTACATTGTATTTTTTCTCTCTAATATTAGTTAAATTATATTTTTTAATTTTGAACTAATATATTATTTTACTTCTTTCTATTCAATAATTAACGTGATAATGTTATTTCATTTAAGCATATTTATCTTCTGTGTTCCTTTTCATACTTCACATAATCATTTTATGAGTTTGTTTATTTCTTTTTTGCTTTCTTTGTTATCTTTTTTCTATATATTATATGTTATCTTATTAAAATATGAAGTAACTTTTTCTCTTTTATATCCATACATACATTTATATATCTTTTTTATTCCTATTCATACTTCACATTCATTTTATGGGTATGTTTATTTCTTTTTTTTATTTCTATGTTCTCCCTTTTCTATATATTATATGCTATTTTATTAAAATATAAAGTATTTTTTCTTTATACTACTAGAAAATGATTAAATATAAATTAATTTTAAATACTAAAAATAATTATTTGTTATATTGACTAAATTATATATTATTTTAGAGATTAAAAAAATTATTGATATTTAAACTAGTTTTTATTATTGATAAATAATTTCTAAATTAATATCTAGTTAACTATCAAGTTTTTAATTTTTGTTTCTAAAATCAGTTTCTATTTAATGATTTTCTCTTAATGTTTATATTTATACATACATTTATTTTTATCTTTTGTATTCCTTTTCACACTTCACATTTCATTTTATGAGTCTGTTTATTTCTAAACTGACTTATCAAATACAGAATCTTAACTTATCACAACATTCTCATAAAAAAAAAATCTAATCACATTATATTTTTCACGTTAGACTCTCTCGGCCCACCACAAAAGAATTGTTATAGTAACATTGTAAATAAAATCAACTCGCTAACGTTTTACAAAAGGTTTGACATAAAATTCATAATTTACGTTAGATGACCTAAATGTCCAACATAAATTTTTGAATTTTATATTGAATTATATGTGGTTTAGTGTAAAAACTTTGACGCAAGCTTCTTCTTCCCCACTTCTACCACGCATAAACAATATTTTTTACTATTTTTCTCCGATGACAGTTGCAACAATCTTGTTTCTACCTCCATTGGAGACCCAAACTTTGTTTTTCTTCAGTCTTTGCTTTGAATTTCTCTTTGTAGGCCTTTGGCCAATTTTTATTTGGCCCAATTTTGGGTTTGTATTCTTATTTAAGTATTTGCTTCCATAAAGTGACTGTGACTTGAAATAATATACAAAAATTTTCTTTTCCAAAATATTGCACCACTAAGCTTTCTGCTTTCGTTCTTCTCTCCTCCTTTAACAATCCGATTGTCATGGAGCCCGCTCTGCTTCGTCACACTCTGATCATCGTTTTTTCCCTTGATTTTTCTTTTCCTCTTCAATCTTATTTTTGCATCTTGTTTTCTATTTCTTTTTCATCAAATGGATTTGTCACATAACCCATCAAGCACGTACTATCTGCATCCAGGAGAAAATCCAGGAACGATACTCATCACAACATAACTTGACAAAAGCAATTATCACACTTGGAATAGAGCCATGAAGAAAGCTCTCCTCTCCAAGAACAACTTCAAGTTCGTGAATGGAGACCTCCCTGAATCAACACATGATGATAAGGTGTACGAAGCGTGGTTATATCGTGAATTACACAAACATCGAGTGCACAAAATTTCCCAAAACTATGGTAAGTAATGTTCATATTGCAATAAAATAAATCATACCCTAGATGAATGTTAATCAAATTGCAAGTTTTTTTCATGGAATCACGTTGCAAAAAAGGCCCTTTTATAGTTCAAAGATATCCTAAATACACCTTAATCTTGCACCTTCCTAATTTCACCATCTATTTTGTAGTGGAAACTAATGCTTCCAACTTCGCCATCAGGGTCGTTTTATCCCAAGCAGGGCATCCTAGAAGTTATGTCCTAAGAAACAAAGCAATTCAGTATATGTAAAAGAGATGCTAACAAGTACTAAATCTGTTAAGAAGTGGAGACACTATCTCATTGACAATCACTTTCAAATTATCACAGACCAACAAATTTTAAGGGGACTACTTACCAACGCTTGTGATACACCGGAGTAACAAAAATGGGTTTCACGGCTTATTGGAGTACAATTTTGACATACTTTATTGGCCTGGACGTCACAACCAGGATGTCGATTACCTCTCTAGGCCACCATCCTAAGTTTTCTTAGCCATCTCCTCCTCAGTACCATAGATCATCACAAAATTAAAAAGGTACTATTAGACAACAACAGGACAACAAGAAAAAAACCAAATTGATAGGATTCCCAACTCAAATTTCACTTTTCACAATGACTTACTGTACCACGGCCAGAGACTTTACCTTACATCCACAACCAACCTCCATCCATCCATTCTTCATCAGTTCCATGCAACCCCATCTGCAGGGCATTCCGGTCTCAAAGCCATTTTAGCTTGTTTAGTTGCATCATTTTATTGATTGAGTATTTACAGGGATACAAAATTTCATCACAGAGTGTCTCCCCTGCTAACAGAACAAACCCATCACTGAAAACCCTTAGGATTATTACAACCCATACCCCTCAAACCAGAATTTGGGATGAACTAACAGCCAATTCTATCATTCACTTACCATCGTCTTTCATCCATACAATTATTTGGGTGGTTTATGACCGCCTTTCAAAAATAAACTCTTCATAGCCCTCCCCTCCTCCATAACCGTCTCCCAACTAGCTAACCGATTTTTTGTGGAGATCTACAGGTTGCATGGGTCCCGAAATCCATAATTTCAGATCGCGACCCGCTTTTCCTCAGTAACTTATGGAATTAGTTTTTTCACCTACAAAGAACAAAATTGAAATTTAGTATGACTTATCACCCTCAAACCAATGGTTAAAACGAGGTTATCAACAAAAGTTTAGAGGTATACCTTTACTATTTTATAAGTGACAATCAACGGAATTGGTACAAATACTTACATCTTGTCGAGTTCTGGTACAATTCTTCTTACCATTCGGCCATAAAAAACGACCCCGTTTCAAGTGCTTTATGGAAGACCATCACCCTGCATCCTGGATTGTGTGCCCGACACTGCATTGGAACCGAATCTGGTCACCACCCTCCAAGAGTGAAGGTAGATCTTGCACCAATTGAAGACCAATTTAGCGTTGTTGTAGTAATGCATGGGTAAGACAACGAACACAACACGTTGTCATCATGCCTTCGGCGTTGGCGATTGGGTGTTCCTCTACCAGCAGGCCTACCGTCCAACCTCCCTCACCGACGCACCTCACCACAAACTTAGCCGTAAGTTTTACGGCTCATACCTTATTACAAATCGCATTGGTGAAGTAACATATGAACTAGCTCTTTCACCGACTTCCAATGTTCACCTAGTATTTCATATATCTCTCCTCAAACCATATTAGGAACCAAAACCCCCTCTAGTACACCACCCTCTCAACCATGAAACAACCCCAAACTTTTCGCACTTTCCAAATTCTACCCACATCATAACCCTAACTAAAACTTTACTTTCACCAATAAACTTACCTAACACAGTATTGGATTCATCAGCACAAGTCACGCGTCTTCCATCTACAATTCACATTGAGCTCCTTCACCTACCATCCTCTTATGCTTTACGTGACAATTTACTTACACAAGTAAACTCACCTAACACAACATCAGATCTGTCAGAGCAAGACACGCAATCTCCATCAACAACTCGCACTGCGCCACGTCAAGCACAATCTGATGCACCTTCACGTGATTATGTCCAAAATTTAAAAAATGAAACTAGCACGCACCCACTTGTCCCAACGTTCCAAAACCCTTTGCATTCAACACAATTACCCTTGGGCTCCCAAACCCATCCCGCAGCCCACTTTCAACCCTCCTTACCAACACCACTCTCTCACACTACAACCAACGTGACGCAACAGACCGCCACAAGCCTAACAACCATTCTCACTTTATATATATTCCCACCCTTCCACTTCCAGAACCATCCACACACCACAAAAAATACATTGGCCCACCAACCCCCACCCACATCAAACCTTCAAACACCTTCCCCCTAAACACATCCCCACCATAAACAATAAAACCAATTCTCAATTACAATCCACCATTTTGTTTCACTTTGCCCACTCTAAGCTCCTATCCAACTGCATCATCAACCATGACTCATTTCTCAAGCTCATCCAACCAAAACCTTGAGAACAAGGTTACTTTGTAGGGGCCAACTATTGATATTGGACTCACAACTACAAGGCCCATTAGAAGGGTATCTAGGCCCACTTGGTTAAATAACTACATCTTGAAGGATTTGTTTTTGTCTTTTGTGAGGATTGGATTGAACTTTTTTTGTTAGGATTTTTTGTTATGTTTTTTCAATATCTTTCAGCACAAATGTCTATTAGAGCAAGTTGGATGACTTTTCAAGGGGAATTATATACCTAGGGAGACTAGGAGAGAGACATTTATGTATTTTGTTCTTGCCTTTTCTTTCTATCTTAACGTTGTTTTTATCCTCTCTTTTGTTTCATTTCCTGTCTTCTTTTCCCTTTACTTTGGTGTTCTTCCCCATCCTTTTTTAATCTTTGTTATGAATTTGGTGCTTTCATTGATCATATTTTCGTGCCTCCCAAACCAGACAAAGATTTAGAAGAAACCCTCCAGACCATTTTAGAAAAACTAGCAAACCTCCAAACCCAAATCTAACAAACTCATGATCATTATGAAACCTGTTATAATACCTTACATCACACCCTATAATTTCGTCAAAAAGATTGTGAATCCAAACAAGAGGCGGTCTCTCACACCCTTCGTACCATCTTAACATTTATACCACCCCCCGTTAATTTCCCTCAATGAAGCAAACAACTCTTCTACTCCCTTATCAGTTCCAACCATACCCCATATCCCATCCCACCCCTAACTTTTAAGGTTGTATCATCCACATTACTCCACCTCCCCTTGTTCCTACCCTACCCCATCCCCCAAAAATTCAATTATCCTTCTATGGGTCTGATCCTCTCGATTGACTTTTTCAGGCTGAATAGTTTTTCCAGTTTTACAATATTACTTAGGAGTCTCGCTTACACAAGACACGTATTGGCATGTATTTATGTATTTATTGTAATTGTTATTAAGTTTAGTTGTTTATGTTATTGTGTCAGCTTAGATTGTATATATAAAAGCTACTATATTATTTTATTTTGATAGCTTACGTTTTATATGCATAGATTGTATACTATTTTTTTTAATTCTTTGTATATAGAATATTTTATATTGATACAAGTATTTTCTTTCAATCTTAAATCTTATTATTGTGTTTTCCCTTATTTGTTATTGTTTCAAACCAAATATATAATATAAAAAAAGTGACGAGTTGAAAATAATATTATGTCCTCCAATGATAAAAGAATTTGTCGGAATCACTTGTTATATTATTAAGAACTTATAGAAAAAGATGGTCTTATGACGATAATAGAGAAAGAGGAGGGAGAAAGCTAGGTGAAAGAAAACAAAAGGAAAAAGAGAATGAAGAGACATATAAAAGAGAACGAAAAGGGATTAAAAGGAGAAAAAATAAGGGAAAAAAGAAAAGTGAAGAAATATACAATACAATAAAATCATGAAATAGAAACTAATTTTTAGTGACAAAAAATAATTAGTTGCTATAGTGACTAAATTAGAGACCATTTTAGAGATTAAAATTTTTTTGGTTTCTAAATTAGTTTATATTATTGTTAAATGATTTCTAAATTGGTATCTAATTAACAACCAAGATTTTTGCTACCAAATTTAGAAATTAAATAATTGGTAGTTAAAACTTTGGTTGATAATTAGATACCAATTTAGAAACCATTTTTTTTTAGTTTTTAAAATGATCTCCAATTTAGTTACTATAGCAACTAATTATGTTTGTTCTCTAAAATTGGTTTCTATTTCATGGTTTTCTTGTAGTGATAGTTGTGAAATAGAAGACTGTATCACACATTTTATTTTATTTTTAAAAATTTCAAATTATGTAATTTCAAATTACTGGAATACTTTCACAAATTTACAAAATTCTTTTATCAAGTCAACATATTTCCTTAAAAATATTATATTATTTATTAAATGATGGATTAACTATATTTTTAAGTATCTTATAGATTTAGGTATTTTAAATTGAGTTTATATTAAAAAATTACGTTCAATTGAGTGCTAAAAATGTTTTTTTTTTCTTTTAAGTATTCCACTATTTGATTTTGACATCAACGAGATGATATAGTCATTATTTTTGTCCAAATCATCAATCAATTTCTCTTATTCCTTTAATAGGGTATGATGTGTGAGAATTTAAAGGAGGAGATGTGAGAGGATGTGAGAGGAAAGTGTGAAGAAAGTGAAGATGTTTGGATTGAGATATGCTATACTGGATGTGTGAGAAAAGTTTATGGGAATTTGTGAGTGATGTGAGTTTATAAAATGTTACTTTACAAATTTTCCTTTACCTATTAAAAAAATTTAATAATGAAATTGAGTTATTTTTGTTTAGAAATAAACAAGTTTCAGATAGTAGATTTAAAAATTAAAATTAGAAAATAAATATATATTAAATATAAATAGGTATAATTTAAACATTATAATTAGAAAAAAAAATTATGTATTCAACAAATTAAATAAAAACAAAACTTCAAATAATTTCTTAAAATATTAAACATGTACTATAAAATTGAAAAATAAATCAGATCTTATATAAATAAAAAATATTATTTTTTAATATTAAAAACCCTGTAATAATAAAAAAATAAAAAATACTACAACAACAAAAATATAACGTAATTAACAATAAAAAATAATTTCATAAAAATTTATAACTCATAAATATAATAATTATAACAAAAATATATTAATATAAACATAACAATAAATTAAATAAAAACAAAATTTCAAGTAATTTCTTAAAATATTAAACATATATTGTAAAATCAAAAAATAAATCACATTATATAAATAAAAAAATATTATTTTTAATATAAAAAACCTTACAGTAATGGAAAATGAGAAATATTATAATAGTAGAATAGATGAAGATAATTTTGGAAATAACACATGCTGACGTGACTTTTCCTCTACATCTCTTCATTATGAAGGAAGATGATATTTAGGTGAGAGTAAATTCAGAAATAACACATACCGACGTGACTTTCTCTCTACATCTCTTCATTATGAAGAGAGAGAATATTTACTGTTCACATATATATCCTCTCATTCTCTCCCCACAAAACCCTGGATCCAAATAGTTGATATATTCTCACTTCTTGTATGTGAACATTACATCCACGTAAACATAGGCCCTTAATCTCCTCTAACTTGTTGGTCTCGTCATCCCATTAACAATAAAAAATTATATGGCAAGAAGCTTAAAAGAAAATACAAATATTTTTAAAACCCAATAAAAAAATTAATGTAAATTAAATTAAAATTGCATAAATTTATGAGATACTAAAACTTAATTAAGCCTAAAATTAAATTATTTCTTAAAATTTCTAATTCAAAGACTTGTCTTGTCAATTTTAAAATACTAATGTTTTGTATTGTTTGGATAATTGCAGTCCAGATTGCTTTAAAAGCCTAACTAAGTGTTGGTAAACAAATTATAAATTGAGCTATTGTTTTCTGTACCCCATTAATTTCTAACTGCAGGCCCATGATTTTTGGAATTTCAGTTTTGCCCATCCGACTTTTATTTCAAACGGTCTCAGACATTGTTTTGTGGTGGTTTGTCATAGTCACATAGGCTCGAGGTAGGTAGCTTCAGGTATGCAAACAGTTTTGAAATCCAAAATTTAAAATGTAGTTTCAAAAAATTTATTTCATATAATTAGAAATTTCTAGAAACATAAAATGAAGAATGTATTTTTAAATAGAATATTTCAGAATCTATCGATAATGTATAATCTAAATCGTTTTTGACATATTTTACAAAAAAGGTGTACTTTTTTATTTAAATAGTGTTTGAAGATTTTATATGGATTAGAAATAAATATATTTTATAATATATGAGTAAATATAAATCTCAATTTTTAAATTAATTTTTTAAGATTAAATTAGATTTATAATTCAGTTTTTAATAAATAATATTTAATAAATTAAGTAATTGAAATTGAATTAATACACAAGTTTGTTAAATAAATAAACAAAATAGATGCTTCCCTAATAAATCAATATATTATATTGAAATATCAATATTTTTACACTTCGTATCAAAAGTGAAAAATAAAATAACACCCTACAAAATTAGAGAGATGCAAAGTCATATTCAATGAAATAGTAAGAATCAATGTCAACTCGCATTTATAGATACTAAGAATATAAACTCTAATGAACACGAAACCATTTATATTTACTTTAAACATTTTACTTTTATAAAAAAAAAATATTTTTCCCATAAGCTTTTTCCTCCAATCATATAAACTTCATCAAAGTCAGTTTAATAAATTTCTGCATTAGAAAATGTTGTTACACTACAATAATTTTAAAGATCATAAATAAATAATTAACCACTATATAAATTATTAGAATTAACTATTTTAATTAATATAGTGATTAACTATTTTTGTTTTTAAATTATTTTCTATTTAATGATTTTTTTAATATTAATTACGTAAGAACTCCTTTGGGGATACAAATAAAAATAGGTAAACCTAAATATAATGTACCATGATGGAGCAATTATATATATATATATATAATTAATTAATCAAGAACTTAGTTTTATTAAATAATAACGGACATTTTTTTAAAAGAATTGGTTTCATTTATTGGTTGATGAATAGATCTTATCATTTTACTGTATCTTCTTGAACTTAGCTAAATTCCAAACCCCTTTCTCTTCAACATTGCTTTTCAAAAAGTACGAGTGTGCATAAATTCTTCACTTAGTCGCACAATACGAAGACATGATGGGAAGTGGGAGGAACTACACATCACACTTGCTTTTGTTTTTCTCTTTCCTTTCACACCAAAAAAAATGAGTAAACAATTAGTTATTAATAATGGGAATCATAAAACTGTCTTTAGGGAATGCCCTACGAAGACATCATAGGAAATGGGAGGGACTACACATCACACACAGTAGTTTGTTGCTTTTGTTTTTCTCTTTCCTTTCACACCAAAATATCACTAAACAAGTAGTTTTTTTAATAAGATAAATCTAGTTTTGTCTTTCAATTAAGACACATAGTTTATTTTTTATGATAAAAGAATGTGTTTAATATTGGGAATTCAAAATATTGGATAAGTTTTTCATTGAGTATAAATAAAATAGTTGACTACAAATATCTTAAGATTTTAGATAAAAAATTTATGATAATTTTTTAAACTTCCTACACCTCCAAGCCTCAAAGGTAGCTTGGGTGTAGAATCTGGCTAGGTACTCAACCCTAACAGCATATACATTCATTAACGTCCCTCCTGCTCCAACTTGAGAAATTCAGCTTCCTTTGCAAATCTTGCACTATCTGGACAATATTTCTCCGGAAACCTCACTCTGAAACTCTCTCAGTCTAATACTTCAGCTCTAGCTTCCATCATCTGTTGAGCTCCCATCCACCAAAACTCTGCTTCTCCAGACAACAAATATGTAGCAAAAACCAATTTCTTATCCTCAGGGCAGGAGGTTGCCCTAAAGATCTTCTCTAACTCCCTGATCCATTGGTCTACTTGGTCAGGAGTGACATTCCCAGTGAACTTAGGTGAGTTGTGTCTCATGAACTCTGTCAGTCCCATATGCTCCTGAGACTGACTGACATGGGAAGCTGTTGCAGCAGATCTAGTAGTCTCCCAACGATGCATTGTTGTCTGGTGATTCTGAGCCATTGCCATATTCTGTTGTTGGATAGAATTTGTCATTATCTCAATAGCCCTGGCAATCTGGTTCATCTCAGAAGAAGGTTGGGGAGGGGTAGGAGGTCTAGGAGTCATGCTATACAACAAAAAAAGAAAGATTTAGGATAAATCTAAAAAAAAAATCATAACTATGTAGTTTTACTAACAAACCAACTAAAGCACACATAAACAACCCCATAACCCTTAGGTCTCCTAAGGTTCGAACAACTCTGATACCATAATGTAACACCCTTCATTTTACCCATATATAATGAAATAAAAGTAAAACAATCAATATCTAATTACAAATAACATATACTACTTTCTCATATGTGTATCTCAAAAGAAATATCCCTCTTCATAGGGATTTAATATATACATAAAAAGTTTTAACAATAAAACAAAGCATTCAAATAAAACTATCTCATCCTTCAGCTGCTCACAAAGGAGCTCTATTACCTACAATCTCATCTGCTCTAGTGTAAAACACGATCATCACAGATAAAGAAACAAACACAAACAAATAACAGGGTAAGCTATCTATATAAAAAGTTTTGATATAATTTAAAATTCAAATTAATAAGCATAATTCATCAATTCTCATATGATTTCTCAAACCATCAAGTGTCTATTACATTTCATAAAATTCATCTTTCATATGTCAGACTTCTACTGACTCACAACACATAGACACTTGACTTTACTTTCGGAAGACTCATGCGTTGACTTAGACTCAGAGATATACAGCTGTCATACTATCTCACTGTGAAATCCACACAGCTATGCGCATAAAGAATCTCAATGTCATATCTCTCTTAGACAGGGTTAACTCATATAACAGGTCAAGTTAGTTATCTTTCAAACAACTTACCCATTCATATGAACCTCATTCGACTCTCATCACCTGAATAACTTCATCTATATGATTTCATTATCTCAGAAGAGTCATGATATCTCCTTCTAGACGAATCCCTAGTCAATGCACATCCTAAACAATCTTAACACGGTATTTTCTTTCCTAAAAATACTATGTTTTGATTAAAATTCATATTCTAAATATCACAATCTCCAACATCAAACAATCAAATCATTCCAAATTTTAGAATTTCCAAAACACACAACGATTCATTTACAAATCATATAAATGTCTTGTATCAAAAGGGCTCCAAAGTGTATCTAAATAACATCAAGTTTTACTACCAAAAAAGAGAGACAATAAAAGGAGAATGAAAGAAAATTATCTCTCGACTACAACTATAGCCAACAGCTCTCAACTTCTTCAAATTTGCAGAAGCAATAACTAATTCCAACATGTATTGTAATACTTTAATATTTAGAATTATTGCAAGATTGTTACACCAATTACAAAAGGAGAAAAGAAAAGTATTATCCAACATTGTATAGCATTTACAGAATGAAAGAAAAGAGCATGAACAATAAATGTTCTTCTT